>Ga0180218_1000325_pt1 | contig 56026 bp, 49 predicted proteins | sample eDN3rd37CKraftBY_FD_151334 | JGI IMG/M metagenome (GOLD analysis project Ga0180218, IMG submission 151334) | Enriched backyard soil microbial communities from Emeryville, California, USA - eDNA 3rd pass 37_C Kraft BY (version 2) (version 2) | ecosystem: Environmental > Terrestrial > Soil >... | reverse complement strand
GGCATCGTCGATGGCGTTGGCGATCGCAGGCGAAGGGCAGAACGACGCGACTTCGCCGACGCCCTTGGCTCCGAACGGCCCGTTGGATTGTTCGTGCTCGATGAAGAGATTCTCCATGACATCGGGGACGTCATGGAAGCCCGGAATCTTGTAATCGGCGAGCGAGGCGTTGGTGACTTGGCCGCCGTCGATGTACATCTTCTCGAACATCGTGAAGCCGATGTGCATGATCGCGGCGCCCGAAATCTGCGTCTGCACGCTTTTCGGGTTGATCGCCCTGCCACAGTCCACAACGTTGATCAGCTTGGTGATCTTGACGTGGCCGGTTTCGGTATCGACCTCGACCTCGGCGCCGGCGCCGGAGATCATCCAGAACGGCGTCACGTTGGGCGACAGGCCGGTGCCCGGAGCAGGGGACACGTAGTCCGGCTTATAGATACCGCTGCCGATGACGTTCCCGGCCTGCATGCCGTAACGCTTCTGGAACAGGTCGGCGATGGGGATGTTGGAGCCCTCCGGTTCGCCCACTTCCTTGGCCAGGGCCTTGAGCTTGTCGCGGGCGTCCTCCGCGGCGCGGCGCACCGCATGGCCCATGTGGAACAGCGAACGCGAGCCGAGCGTGCCCATATCGTAGGGCGTCACGTCCGTATCGCGCGGCACGACGCGAACCGACTCGGTCGGGATGTTGAGCACTTCGCCGACCATCTGGGCCATCGCCGTGTCCGAGCCTTGGCCCATGTCCACGGTGCCGCAGTAGAGGGTCGCCGAGCCGTCCGCCGAAACATTGACGATCGCGACGGACGTGGTGGGCGAGATCACCGCCTTGATGGCGATGGCAATGCCGCGGCCGCGGCGGATCGTGCCGGTGCCCTTGTCGAAGGGCTGCGACCAGTTCATCCGCTCCGCCACCTTGTCCAGCACCGTCTCGACGGGCGAATCCTTGAGCACCTGGCTGGTGGTGTGCTGGCCGCCCTCGTGCATCAGGTTCTTGCGGCGGAACTCCACCGGATCCATGTTCAGCGCACGCGCGATCATGTCGGTGTGGCCTTCGTAGGCCCATACGAGCTGCGGCACGCCGAACCCGCGCAGGGCACCCGCCGGCGTCAGGTTGGTGTAGAGCGCATAGGAGTTGATATCGACGTTGTCGATGTCATAGGGGCCGGACGCGGTCAGGCCCGACTTCTGCGTCACGCGCGGGCCGATGTCGGCATAGGCGCCGCCGTTCCAGAACACCTCGCACTTGCGCGCGACGATCTTGCCGTTCTTGTCCACGCCGCTCTTGATGCGGAACGTGCTGGGATGGCGGGTGACCTGGTAGAACATCTCCTCCATCGTGTAGGCGATCTTCACCGGCCTGCGCGCGATCATCGAGAACGCCAGCGCCATCGCCTCGAGCTTGATGTAGAGCTTGGAGCCGTAGCCGGAGCCGAGATACGGCACCTTGATCCGCACCTTGTTTTCCGGCCAGCCGAGCAGGCGGGCCATCTCGGTGCGCACGAACGACGGCCCCTGTGAGGCATCGTAGAACGTGACGTGGGTGTCCTTGTAGTCGCAGATGCAGGCGAACGGCTCGAACGACAGGTGCAGGACCTTCTGCGTCTTGAATTCGTGCTCGAACTTATGTTCCGCCGCCGCGTAAGCCTTCTCGAAGTCGCCACGCCGGAGCTGATAATCGAGTGCGGTGTTGGTTTCCTTGGCGCCCTTCAGGTGCTTGAGGTCGGCAAAGGTGCCGGCGGGTTTCAGCTCTTCGTGGACATAGACCTTGCTGGTTAGCGCCTCGACCTCGTCATAGACGGCCGGCAGCTCTTCGTATTCGGCGGTGATGAGCTGTACGGCCTGGTCGGCGATGTGCGGATCGGTTGCGATCACTGCGGCAACCGGCTCGCCGACGAAGCGCACCTTTTCGTGGGCCAGGATCGGCTGGTCGTGGAACGCCGGACCGTAATAGGGGTGGGGCAGCACCTTCATGATGTCATCGATGGTGATGACATGGAGGACGCCGGGAATCTTTTTCGCTTCGCTGGTGTCGATCGACTTGATGATGCCGTGCGCGACGGTGCTGCGGAACAGCTTGGCGTGCAGCATGCCCGGCAAGCGCATGGTGTGGGTGTATTCGGCGCGGCCGGTGACCTTGTCGCGGCCTTCTAGACGCGGCACCGAACGCCCGACCTGCGAGCCAACCTTGGTGGTGACAGGATTAAGGGTCGTGACCATCACTGCGCTCCGTCCTTTCCTTCGAGCGCCGCGGCAATCGCGCGCCGGACATAAACCTTCATCAGCTCGCGCTTGTAGGGCACCGAGCCGCGCACGTCGGCGATGAATTCGGATTCAGCGACTGCAGCTTCGCCGGCTTCCTGGAGCAGGGCGTCCGTTACGGTCTTGCCGTTGATCAAGGCCTCCGTCGCCTTCAGCCGCGTAGCCTTGTCGGTTGCGGCGCTGGCGACGAGGCACGCGGATTTCACCGCCTTGCCGTCCGCCTCGAGCACTGCGGCGACGCCGAGCGCCGGCCAATCGTCGGCGGAGCCCGTCGTTACCTTATAATAGGCGCCTTTCTTGCTGCCCTGCGCGGGCACGAAGACCTCGGCGATCAATTCGTTCTTCTCGAGGACTGTCTCGTAGTAGCCTGCGAATAGATCTTCGACCGCGAGCTTGCGCTCGCCCTTGGGCCCGATGACCGTCATGACAGCGCCGAGCGACATCAGCACCGGCGGCAGGTCCATATGCGGATCGCCGTGGGCCAACGCGCCGCCGACGGTCGCGACATTGCGGACGCGAACGTTCGACAGCGTGCGCAGCGTGCGGGCAATGAGCGGCGTCAGTTTTTTGACGTCGTCGGAGCGTTCCAGCATGCCGAGCGCCGTCATCGCGCCGATGCGCAGGCCGTCCTTGCTCGCGCTGATCTTCGAATACTGGCTCTCGATCTTGCGCAGGCTCACCAGCTTCTCCGGGTGGAAGACGCCGGCCTTCATCATCAGCATTAGAGCCGTGCCGCCGCCGACCGGGCGGATCGTTGGATCGTCGGGATCGAGCAGCGCGACCGCCGCGGCGAGCGAAGTGGGTTCAGCTATTTCAAAAGGGATCATCGGGCCTCCAGCCTGACTTACGCAGGCGTATTTTGCGCGAATGCGGCTCGCAGCCGCTGCGCAAATTGCTTTTCCATGTCCTTGGCCTTCGAGCGCAGCACCGGCTGCCCGATGCTGCCGAGCTTGCCGGCCAGCGTGGATTCGACGGAATAGGTGACCTTGGTTTCAGAGCCGGCGTCCTCAAGCTTGGTGATCGACTTGGCCGTGAGGCGGCCGACGACGCCGAGCGGCGTGCCTTCGATCTTGGCTTCGATCACGGAGGGCTCTTCGACATTTGTGACCTCGACGGTCACGTTGAATTTGAATTTCAGATACGCGACCCTGGTCTCGAACACCGCTGTGTAGTGGGTGGGGTCGATTTCCTTGAGGTCTTGGACACCGTCCACGAAGCGGACGAAGGAGCTGGCGTCGCGGAGGGTCTTGAAGACGACGTCGCGCGGGGCGTTGACGGTGAATTCGCCTGATACGTTCATGGATTACGCAAAACCCTAGTTTGGAATGGGAGAAAAGCGCATACCGCGCCGCAGGTCAAACCCGTGGCTGCGTTCGGCGCATGGCGGATGAACCTGCTACGTGCGGGTTCGCAGAGCTAGCACCCGGTCGACCATTTCGCCAGCTTGGCCGAGGTAGTTGGCTGGGTCGCAGAGCCGGTCGATTTCGGCGCGGCTGAGGTGCTTGGCGATTTCCTCGTTCTCGGCAAGAAGATCGGCCAGCGGCCGTCCGGTCGCCACAACCTGGCGGCAAATGTCATAGACCAGGTCGTGCGCGTATTGCCGTCCCAGGTACGGCCCGAGCCCCATCATCACGGCTTCGGAGACGATCAATCCCTTGGTGATGTCGAGGTTTGCGCGCATGCGCTTTTCGTCCACTTGCAGGCCCGACACCAGGAACCGCGTTTGCGCGAGGCAGCCGGCGGTGAGGACGAAAATCTCCGGCAGGACGATCCATTCGATCTCCCACTGTCCGGTTGCACGTTCGTGGTCCTGCTCCAAGGCGTTGAGCAGCGCCACCACCTGGCTGCGTACCACGCCGGTCTGCGCGGTGATGTAGACGCAGGAAATCGGATTGCGCTTCTGCGGCATGGTGGACGACGAGCCGCGGCCCGCGTGGAACGGTTCGTAGACCTCCTCCACCTCGGTTTGCATCATCAGCTTCACGTCATAGGCGATCTTGTTGCAGATGCCGGTGACGAGGCCGAGGAAACAGCCGACCTCGGCGATGCGGTCGTGCACCGTGTGCCAGGCGATCTCGGGTTGAGCGAGCTTCAATTCCTTGGCGAGTTCGACTTGGGTGCGCAGCCCGTCCTTGCCGAGCGACGACAGCGTGCCGGCGGCGCCGCCGAATTCGAACACAAAGACGCGCTCCTTGAGCTGCTTGAGCCGCTGCTTGTGGCGTTCGAAAGCGGCGAGATAGGTCGCGCACTTGTAGCCAAAGGTGATCGGCACCGCCTGCTGCAAGTTGCTGCGGCCGGCCATCGGCGTGTCGCGGTATTTCTTGGCGAGAGCTGCGAGCGCATCGGAGATCGCGTCGATGTCCTGCTCGATCAGCGCGAGGCCCTCGCGAATCTGCATGATGCTGGCGCTGTCGGTGATGTCCTGGGTTGTGGCACCCCAATGGCACCACTCGCCAAGCCCGTCCTTGCACAGTGCGACAAGCTGCTGCACCACCGGCAGCACCGGGTAGCCGATACGCTCGGTCTGCGTCTTCAGCTTGCCGAGGTCGTACTGGTCCACCGTGCAGTGCTTGACGATCTCGTCGCAGGCCTCCTGTGGGATGATCTTGAGCCGGGCCTGGGCGCGGGCGAGGCCGGCCTCGAAGTCGAGATACTTCTGGATGCGGTTGCCGTCCGACCATACCTGCCGCATGGCCTCGGTGCCGAAAATATCCTTGAAAATCGCGGAATCGATGGTGCCGGTCGGCATGGCGGGCCTTTCGCTGGATCGGATGGGGACTGGGCGGCTGCCCAGCGGCTAGGTCTTAATATGCCGCGCCGGAATCACCAACGGGGAGAATGCGTCCCGAAGGGCACGGAGGGACGCATCCACAGCGCCGGGGTTTCCGACAGCTCGGCGGCGTGCCGCACCGCCTTGAGCGCCCCATAGCCGGACGGCGACGTTTCGAGCCGATCATCGAGCGTGTCGAAATCGAGATCGGGGACATCGAAGCCGTTCTCGACCCGCCCGAGGCTGCGCAGCCACAGTGCGGTGCGCGCGAGCGACACCCGCACGAGCCAGCTTCCGCCGTCGTCCATGCGCCTCAGGAGGCCGGTGAGCGCACCGAGCGCCATGAGGTAGGCCGAGGCATGGTCAAGCGCCTGGCAGGGCAGGGGCCGCGGCGCCGTCTCGCCGGCCGCCTCGGCCTCGGCAAAGTTCAGGCCTGTCGCGGTCTGCACCAGGCTGTCGAAGCCGCGCCGGCCGGACCAGGGTCCGGCGTGGCCGTAGGCGGAGAGCGAGACGTAGACGATGCCCGGCCGCAGCCGCGCGACGTCGGCGGGACCAAAGCCGCGAGAGGCGATGGTCCCCGGCCGATAGGACTGGATGAACACGTCGCTGCCCGCCAGCAGGCGGCGGAAGTCCTCGGCGCCCGCGCGCGTGGCGAGGTCCACGTGGGCGGATCGCTTGCCCCGCCCGGTGTCGATGTCGGCTGGTTCGATGGTCGGCAGCCGTGGGGCGATGACGCGAAGGCTGTCGGCGCCATGAGCTGCGAGCGCGCGCCCGCAGATCGGCCCGGCGAGCACGCGCGTCAGTTCGAGGACACGAATGCTCTCAAGCGGGCGAGCGCCGGGCGGTACGGCGAGCTTCGGCCCGTCGCCGATGCGTTCGATCGAAATGAGCGGCAGCGAGGCCACGGCACGGCTCTGGGGGTGCTGCTCCCATTCGGCGAAGGTGCGTGCCTTCGCCACCACCATGCCTGTCGCTGCGGCCGCGTCCTCGAAGCGTTCGGCGGTCCAGGCCTGAAGGGACTCGCGAACCGAACCGCGGTCGTGCTCGCAGCCCAGGAGTTTGAGGATGCCGTCGCGATGGTGTGGGAAGTTGGTGTGCAGGCGCACCCAGGCGCCGTCACCGCAACAGTAAAGCCCGGCAATCTTGTCCCAAAGCTCCGGGGCCTCGCCGTCGTTGACACGGACGTATCGCTCGCTGCGAAACTCGATGGCGGCGTTGCGGCTATCGACGCTGACGGTCTGAGAACGGCCGGTGCGCTGCCGGTGGATTTCCGCTGCAGCCAGCGCGACGGCGGCGATGCTCACCTGCGCCAGTCGGGCAACGCGGAACGAGGACGGGTAAACCGGATCGCCGCCGGTCAACGACGCGCGGTTCAACGCCTCATCCGGCAAGCCGAGGTCGCGCCAAAGCGTTGCGAGAACGTCTGCGGAGTCCATCGCCCCCGAATCTTACAGCAAACTCGGTCGCCGCCAATGGTCCGTGTCGGGTGCCGTTCGGCTGGGAACCTGCCGGGAACTTGTTGGACTTGGCCAGTCGCTATTGCACTCGGGCTACTGGACCTGCAGCCCGGTCTTGGCGATCAGCGTACGCCATTTGTCGATCTCGCCCCGGATACGAGCAGCGACGGCATCGGGTGGTCCGGGCTCGGGCTGCATGCCTTGTTTCTCGAGGCTGTCGACCACAGCCGGTTCTCCCAAGATTTCGATCATCGCACCATTGAGCTTGGCGACGATGGCGTCCGGCGTACCGGCCGGAGCGACATAGGCGAACCAGAGTGTGACGTCGTAATCCTTGATCCCGGACTCGATCATGGTGGGAACGTCGGGCAGCGAGGCGGGGCGCTTGCGTCCTGTCGTCGCCAGTGCTCGCAGCTTGCCGTCGCGTATGGTCTGCAACGTCGGGCCGATGGTGGCGAACTGCATGTCCAGGCGGCCGGTGATGATGTCGATGGAGGACTGCGCCGTGCTTTTATAGGGCACATGCGTCATCTTGATATCGGCGTCGTCCTCGAATAGCGCGGTGGCGAGATAGGCGAGACTTGCGAGGCCCGCGGAGCCGTAGGTCAGGCTGCTGGGCTTGCTCTTGGCGAGAGCCACCAATTCCGGAATGGTCTTGGCTGGCGTGCCGGGATAGAGCACCAGCACATAGGGTGCAGCGCCGATCATTCCGATCGGCTTGAAGTCCTTGATTGGGTCGTAAGGGAGTTTGGTGCCGAGCGCCGGGGCGACGCCGTGCGTGCTCGCGGTGATGAGGCCCATTGTGTAGCCGTCCGGCGTGGCTTTGGCGACGACGTCGGCACCGAGGTTGCCGCTCGCGCCGGGTCGGTTCTCGATCACAAACTGCTGGCCGAGTTTGACCGAGAGCCGTTGCGCCATGACGCGGCTGACGATATCGGTCGCGGACCCGGCGGGGAACGGCACGATCAGGTGCACCGGCCGATCCGGATAGGTCGCGGCCGATTGCGCGAAGGCTGGTGCGGCGAGGGTCAGTGCCAACAACGTCAAAGCGAGGCGTGTCATTTGGCGAACTCCCGCGAAAGTCTTGTAATCATCTCTTCGAAATCGTTGAGGCCGTTGAATCGCGGCGAGCCCGCCATGCGCGGCGTCATGATGACGTTGTCGAACGTCAGCAATTCGTCATCGTCTGCGACGGGCTCCTGATAGTGGACGTCGAGCGCCACGCCGCCAAGCCGGCCGGAGCGCAGCGTTTCGATCAGCGCATCGCGGTCGATGATCGGGGCATTCGCCACGTTAACGATGCAGGCGCCAGGCTTGATCTGCGCCAGCTCCGTGCGTCCCAGCACGCCACGAGTGGATGGAAGCGTCGGAAGCTGCGGCACGATCCAATCGCTTTCGGCAAGCAGCGTCGCGAGCGGCGCATAGCGGGCATTCAACGCGCGTTCCTCCGCTTCCGGCGCGCGCGTGCGCTGATGGTAAAGCACATTCATGTCGAAAGCCCCGGCGCGGCGGGCAATTTCCCGCCCGATTTCGCCCAGGCCAATGATGCCGATGGTCGCACCGTTCAATGCCCGCGTGCCGCCGAAGCGAGCGAAGTTGCCGCCCGGCGTGTGCCGGCGGTCGTAAGGGCGATAGGCACCGCGGGCCGCCTTGATGCGCTCGATGCTCACCAGCCCGTCGAGTTGATCGACCTTGCGCGCCAGCATGAAGATGAGTGCGAAGGCGTGCTCGGCGCAGGAAATATTGGCGCGGCGGCGCAGGGTCAGAAGTTTGACGCCTTTTTCCGCGCAAGCCTCGGCGTCGATGTTGCGCAAACCGCTTCCAAATTTTTGCAGGATTCTGAGTTTCTTCGCTGCGGCCAGATCGCCGCGCGTCACGCGGAATGATTCGACGACGAGGATGTCGCAATCCGCAAGATTTGCGCGCATTTCGTCTTCCGATTCCACCAGCCGTACTTCGGCGGGATGGAGCGTCGGCGCGCCGTTGCGCACGCGCGTACACCATCCGGCGAAATCCGGCTCGTCGGTGGACATGAAGTCGGCGAAAGCCGTGCGGCGCTCTTCGTTGGCGTTGGGATCGAGCACCAGCGGAATCAGGCGCGTGAACGGATCGTCTTCGACAAGGATAACGACAGGCTTGGACACCGGAGACGCCTTCAATGCTTGGGCTCCAGATCGACGCGCAGCGCCGAAAAGACGCGATTGTGCATGAGGTACGTGCCGACGAGGACGCTCAACTCCACCACCTCGCGTTCGCTGTAGTGCTGGCGCACGGCACTGAACACATCGTCGGGCACGTCGGGGCCGGCGATCATGGCATCGACGTAAGCCAGTGCCGCACGCTCGGGCTCGCTGAACAGCACCGATGCGCGCCAATCCTTCAACGCCTCGCATTCTTCGAGCGTTACGCCGTCGGCGACCGCGATACGGGGGACGTGTTGATTGAGTGCGTAGGCGTAGCGCGCGGCTTGTGCGATGCGCACGATGGCGATCTCGCGCAGCCGGGGCGTTAGCTTGGTCTTCCAGCGGATCGCGCTGACGTGCTCGAACCACGTCATCGCGACAGCCGGCGAGTGGAGCAACAGCTTGTAGATATTGATGAGCGCGCCGCGTCCTCCCTTGATCGTGCCGATCTCGGCGGCGATCTCGGGGTGGTCCTTTTCCTCGATGTATGAAACGCGGGCCATTCACAGCTCCCCGATTTCGCGCAGCACCTCCTCGGTGTGCTCGCCGACCTTTGGCGGCGCGCGATCGGCGGCGGCCCTGCGGCCGTTGATGGTCATGGGCGAGCGTACGCCCGGGATGGTACCGCCCTTGGCGTCGGGATGTGGCAGGTCGATCCGCATGCCGCGGGCGATCACCTGCGGGTTTGCGAATACCTCAGCCAAGGTGTTGATTGGGCCGGCCGGCACGCCGACGGCCTCGAACTTCTCGCCGAGCTCGGCCTTGGAAAGTTTCTTCGTCAGTTCGAACAGGTGCGGGATCAGCGTCTCGCGGTTCACCACCCGCGCGGTGTTGGTGCGGTAGCGTTCGTCCTTCGCCAGTTCCGGTTCGCCCAGCACCGTCATCATCTTGGCGAACTGGCCGTCATTGCCGCAGGCGATCAGCATCCAGCCGTCTCGGGTCGGAAAGGTCTGGTAGGGCACGAGGCTTGCGTGCGCGTTGCCCATGCGCGTGGGGGCTTCGCCGGAAACGAGATAATACGTCGATTGGTTGGCGAGCACGCCGACCATCGAGTCGAGCAGCGCCATGTCGATATGGCTGCCCTTGCCGGTGTGCTCGCGCTCCTTCAAGGCGGCGGTGATCGCGAGCGCCGAGTAGACGCCGGTAAACACATCGGCGAATGCGACGCCAAGCCGTGTCGGCACGCCGTCGGGATCGCCGGTGATGTCCATGATACCACCCATCCCCTGAACGATGAGATCGTAGCCGGCGCGGGTCTTGTACGGACCGTCCTGGCCGAAGCCGGTGATCGAGCAATAGATGAGCCGTGGATTTTCCGCCGACAGGCTCTTGTAGTCGAGGCCGTATTTGACCAGGCCGCCGAACTTGAAGTTCTCGATCAGGACATCGGAGCGTGCGGCGAGCTTCTTGACGATGCGTTGACCGTCGGGTGTCTCGAAGTCCACGGCGATCGATCGTTTGCCGCGATTGCAGGAGAGATTGTAGGACGAACTCAGCCGGCCGCCGTCCTTGTCTTCCATGAAGGGCGGACCCCAGCCGCGCGTATCGTCGCCTGCGCCCGGCCGCTCGACCTTGATGACTTCGGCGCCGAGGTCGGCAAGCGTTTGGCCGGCCCACGGGCCTGCCAGGATGCGAGCGAGTTCGAGCACGCGGACGCCCGCGAGCGGGCCCTTCTGCGGACCGGACATATCAAAGAGTTCCTTTCCCGGATTTCAGAGGATCGCCTTATAGCAGAGTGGAATTTGAAATCGCGATCCGAGAATATCAACGCACCCGGAAACGTTCGACCGCGGCCTCGTCGACGTCGACGCCGAGGCCGGGCTCCGTTGGCAGCGCGACGAGGCCATCCTTGAGCGGCAGCGGGCGGCGCACGATGTCCTCGGCCAGGTAGAAGTGGGTGAGGCTGACGCCCCAATCGGCCTTCGGTACCGCGCAGGCGAGATGCAGCGCGGCGGCGCTGGAAATGCTCGATTCGGCGATCTTGGCGGCGATATTCACGGACAGGCCGAGCCGGTGGCACAGCTTGCCGGCGGCGACCGCGGTGGTGAGGCCGCCAAGCTTGATGACCTTGAGCGAGACGCCACCCGCGCCCGCGCGAGCGTGCATTTCGATATCGGCGAGCGAATGGATGCCTTCGTCGGCCCCGATCGGCACCTTGGTGGCGCGCGTGAGCTTCTTCAGGCTGGCGATGTCGTCGTAGGCGAGCGGCTGCTCGACGAACATCAGCCGCGCCTTCCGCGTCTTCTCGGCATAGCGGCGCGCCTCGGCCAGCGTCAGTCCGCAGTTTGCGTCAGCACACAGCGGTGTGTCGGGCAACGCCTCGCGCACCGCGAAGGCAATGGCGATTTCCTGGGCGAGGGGCTTCACGCCGATCTTGAGCTTGAAGAAATCGAAGCCCAGGGCGCGTTTGGCATGGGCTTCGGTGATGTCCTCGTCGGCGGTCTTGTTGCCGAGCAGCCACATCGGTTTCACCGCGTGGCGGCGCGGACGGGCGATAATGTCAATCAGGCACTTTCCCGTGGCGTGGCCGATCAGGTCCAGCACCGCCATTTCCACAGCCGAATGAGCGCCGCCGTTGCCGAGGAGGGCGCGATGCAGGGCGAGGCGCAGCGTTGGCCACACCCGCGCGTCCTTGCCAACGAGCATCGGCCCGAGATGATCGCGCACGGCGGCGACGAGCCCGCCTAATGTATCGCCGGTCATGGTTGGCGCCGACGAGGCCTCGCCCCAGCCCACCGTGCCGTCCGCGGTCTCGATCCGCACCAGCAGGTTTTGCGCGGCGGCAACCGTCTCCGCCGACATCCGAACGGGCATCTTCAGCGGCAAAGCCACGGGAATTGCGTCGATGCGGCGGATAACGAGCGGCCGTTCGTCTTGCAGCGTCGGACCGCCTGCGCTCCCCGACCAAGCCAAACGTCCGGCTCTCTCCAGCATCGGGGCCTCCGGCAGTGCAACGGATGAAGACGGTCTTCCATAACAAATAAATGCCCGACACGGAACCATTGCGCCGCTAAACGATCTGTTTTGAAGCAGGAAACATTCCGCAGTTCGCATTTACGACCAATGGCTCCTAAGCTGCGACCCGAGAACGCTGGTCCTGGCCTCTCGGGGCGGGATATAAATTGTGCCGGGCCGGTGCTTTACTGTCGCTTGCAAGGACGAGCTTGGTCCGGGGGTAACACAAGAATGAACGGGCAAGGAGGAATTCCATGAAGAGCGTAGCTACCATCGTCATCGGCGCGGCTGTGGCTGCGGCGTTGTCGCTTCCAGCATCGGCGCAAGTGATCCTTAAAGCGTCGCACCAGTTTCCGGGTGGCAAAGGCGATCCGCGCGACGAGATGGTTCAGATCATCGCCAAGGAAGCCAAGGCCGCAAACCTCGGCATAGATGTTCAGGTTTATCCCGGCGCGTCGCTGTTCAAGCCGAACGATCAGTGGAACGCGATGGTCAACGGCCAGCTCGATATCTCGTCGTTCCCGCTCGACTATGCCAGCGGCAAGGTGCGCGCGTTCGGCGCGACGCTGATGCCGGGACTGGTGAGGAATCACGAACGCGCGCAGAAACTTAACGACTCTCCCTTTATGAAGGACATCAAAGCCAAGATCGACAAGGCCGGCGTCATCGTGCTGGCCGATTCTTGGCTCGCAGGTGCAGTGGCCTCGAAGAAGGGCTGTATCCGCAAGCCCGAGGATATCAAGGGCTTGAAGATTCGCTCAGCCGGGCCAACGTTCGCAGCGATGTGGCAGGCGGCAGGTGCGTCCATCGTCTCCATTCCGAGCAACGAGGTTTACAACGCCTTGCAGACTGGTGTGGCTGAGGCGACGGATACCTCGACCGGCAGTTTCGTTTCGTTCCGTCTTTACGAGCAGGTCAAATGCGTGACCGCGCCGGGCGATAACGCGCTGTGGTTCATGTACGAACCCGTGCTGATGTCGAAGAAGAGCTTCAATCGGCTCAACAAGCAGCAGCAGGATGCGCTGATGAAGGCCGGCAAGAAGTCGCAGGAATACTTCGCCAAGGAGAGCAAGGGTCTCGACGACAGGATGGTCAAGGCGTTCAAGGACCACAACGTCGAAGTCGCGACCATGACCGCCGATGAGTACCAGGCGTGGATCGGCGTGGCCCAGAAAAGCTCCTACGCGGACTTCGCCAAGGAAGTCCCCGACGGCAAGAAACTGATCGACGAGGCGCTGGCGGTGAAGTAACCGCGCCGCCGCAATAGGCCGGCGGGTTTCCCGCCGGCCTTTCTTTCTTGACAACCTGAGCTTCGTCGTGAGCTAAAGGGATGCCCGCCCTATGGACTCATTCATCCGTGGTGTGACGCTGATCTCGCAGATTTGTGGGATTATCGCGGCCGGCCTGATCGCAGCCGGCGTGCTGATCGTCTGCGAGATGGTTTTCGTCCGCTATGTCCTCAATCAAAATACCATCTGGCAAACCGATTTCACCACTTACTGCTTGGTGGGCGCGACTTTCATCGGCAGTCCTTACGTTTTGCTGACGCGCGGCCACGTCAATGTCGACGTGCTGCCGCACTATCTCGGGCAGACTGCGCGGTACTATCTTGCGCTAGCCTCGATCCTGATGTCGCTCGCGTTCTGCGCCGTCATGACCGTGTTGACGTTTAACTTTTGGCATGAGGCGTGGACGGAAGGCTGGGTATCCGACAGCATGTGGCGGGCCAGACTCTGGATTCCTTACGGCACGATGCCGATCGGGCTTGGCCTCATCACGCTACAATATGTCGTGGACCTCATCAGCCTGTTGACCGGGCGGGAGCCGCCGTTCGGCCTAAAGCCGCGGGAAACCGCCGAGGACGCCGCGCGCGCCCAGGCGCGGCAAGCATTGGGAGATGCGCCGTGAGCCCGACCACTCAAGGCGTCATCGTTCTTGTCGTCACGCTGATCGTGCTGCTTTCGGGCGCGCCGGTCGCGTTCGGGCTCGGAGCCATCGCAATCGCGTTCCTGGTCATTTTCCAGGGGTTCGATTCGCTTAGTGTGGTCGCGGAGACATTCTACACCGGCCTGCAGGACTTTACGCTGGTGTCGATCCCGATGTTCGTAATGATGGGCGCGGCCATCGGCTCATCGCCGGCCGGAAAGGATCTTTACGAGGCGCTCGACCGTTGGCTCTACCGCGTGCGTGGTGGCCTCGTGATCTCCAACCTCGGCGCCTGCGCCATCTTTGCCGCGCTCACCGGCTCCTCGCCGGCCTGCTGCGCCGCCATCGGCAAGATGGGTATTCCGGAGATGCGGCGCCGTGGCTATCCCGATGACGTCGCCACCGGCTCGATCTGCGCCGGCGGCACGCTCGGCATCCTGATCCCGCCGTCGATCACCTTCATCCTTTACGGCATCGCCACCGAGACCTCGATCGGCCGGCTATTTCTCGCCGGCGTCGTCCCGGGGTTGATGCTGACAGGTTTGTTCATCCTGTGGACGGTCTTTATTCTCTCCCGGCGTGGCTTTCGCTCGCACGCCGTCGACTTCCGTTATTCGTGGAAGGAGAAATTTCAGTCGATCCCGAAGATTGCGCCGTTCATTCTGATTATCGTCGGCGTCATGTACGTGCTCTACGGCGGCGTGGCGACCCCGTCGGAGGCCGCTGGCGTCGGCGCCGCGCTTTGCGTGGTGCTCGCCATCGTCATCTACCGCATGTGGTCGCCGGACAAATGGTGGCTCATCCTGCGCGATACCACGCGCGAGTCGGTGATGATCCTGATGATCATCGCCGCCGCTGTGCTGTTCGGTTACATGCTGACGTCGCTCTACCTCACCCAAACGCTGGCGCAGGGCATCGCCGAGATGCACGTCAACAAATGGGTGCTGATGTTGCTCATCAACCTGTTCCTGCTGGTGAGCGGCTTTTTCATTCCTCCCGCGGCCATCATCCTGATGACCTCGCCGATCCTGTTGCCGATCATCACCACCGCGGGCTTTGACCCGGTGTGGTTCGGTGTGGTGATGACCATCAACATGGAGATTGGGCTGATCCATCCCCCGGTTGGGCTCAACATCTACATCGTGAACTCGATCGCGCCCGATGTCCCCGTGACCCGCGTGATGTGGGGCACGATCCCCTATGTCGGCTGCATGATGCTGGCGATTGTCATTCTTTGCATCTTCCCCGAGATCGCGACCTGGCTGCCCGATCATCTGATGGGGGTTGCGGTGCATCGCTAGTTGCGCCTCTCGCGCCGATCCGGCGGGCCGTGACCGGACGGTGTTCACCGCCGGGCGCACGCGGTATGCTGACGCGTTTGCATTCCGCGTGACGGGAGACGTGTTTTCATGATCCTGCTATCGAACGGCGGCACGAACATTCAGCGTGCCCGCGTCCCCTCAGACACGATGCTGATCGGTACTGCCGATGGCGTGGCGTTGCTGGAGAGGGGCGCGCGCGGCTGGACCGTCAAGCATCGCGCTCTACAGGGTGTATTTATCAGCGGCGTCACCATGCTCGACGACGCCACGCTGTTTGTCTCCACGCGCGGCGTGGGCATGGCGCGCAGCGACGATGGCGGCTTCAAATGGACGTGGGTCAACGACGGCTTGGCGCACCACGAATTCTGGTCATGCCGGGCCGGCAAGCTGCAGGGCCGCGACGTGGTGTTGGCCGGCGCTCTGCCGGCACATCTTTATGCCAGCGAGGACAAGGGCCGGTCGTGGCGGGAGTTGACCGCGCTACGCGACGCCAAGACGGTCGCGCGCTGGACGTTCCCGGCCCCGCCGCGGATCGGACATATCAAGGATATCGTGATCGACGGCGACCGCTTGTGGGTTGGCGTCGAGATCGGTTCGCTGCAAGTCTCCCACGACTTCGGCAAGAGCTTCACCGAACTGGCTGTCGACCCCGATCCGCAGGAATGCGACATCCATCGCGTCCTGGTGCATCCGGCGAGGCCCAATCGCATCGTCGTCGTCAACGGCATCGTCGGCATGATGGTGAGCGAGGACGGTGGCGCGAGCTTCCAGCGGATGAAAATGCCCGCCGAGGCCGACTACCCCGACGCGGTCGTGATCCATCCCGACGAGCCCGACTTGATGTTCATGTCGGCCGGCGTGGGCTGGCCGGTGCATTGGTATGCGCTCGGCCGCGCCCGCGGCAAGATTTTCCGTAGCCGCGATGCGGGCAAGACGTGGGAGCGCTTACTTGGCGGCCTGCCGAACGGCCAGCGCGCGCTGTTCGGTGCGCTGACCATCGAGGCGCGGCCGGACGGCTATTCGCTCTATGCCGCCGACACCGACGGGCAGGTGTTCGAGAGCACGGACGGCGGCGAAAGCTGGACGATCATCGCCGACGTGCCGCCGGTGTCGAAAGCCGACTTCTACAAGGGGCTGGCGCGCGACCGGCCGAGGCTCGCCAACGTGGACGATATCGTCGCCAACCCTGCGGCGACGAAGCGCTGGGAAGAGGCGGGGAAGGCAATCTAGATTAGATCAGCCTTCGCCGATCTCCTTGAGAATTTCGGCCGTGTGCTCGCCCAGCCGCGGGGCGGCACGCTCCGCCGCCATCGGTTGTTCGTCCACCACGATAGGCGTGCGGATGCCGGGGATGAAGCCTTGTTTGGCGAATGTACTCGGCAGTTCGAGCTTCATGCCGCGATGCTTGACGTGCGGATCCTCGAACACCTGGTCGAGGTTGTTGATCGGCCCGGCCGGCACGCCGACCGCTTCGAGCTTATCGGCGAGGTCCTGCATCTTGAACGTCATCGTCAGCGCCGTGAGCTTGCCGACCAACTCAGCACGATTGGCGAGCCGCGCCTTGTTGTCGATATAGGCGGGGTCTTTGGCCAGTTCCGGCGCGCCGAGCACGGTGCAAAGCTTCTGGTATTGGCTGTCGTTGCCCGTGGCGATGATGATGTAGCCGTCCGCGACCGAGAACACCTGGTAGGGCACGATATTGGGGTGTGCGTTGCCGATCCGCTGCGGCACCTTGCCCGAGGCAAGGAAGTTCAGCCCCTGATTGGCCAGCACGCCAACCGTGGTGTCGACCAGCGCGGTATCGACATAGCCGCCCTTTCCGGTGCGCTCGCGGCGCGCCAGAGCGGCGAGGATGCCGATAGCCGAATACATCCCGGTCATGATGTCGGACACGGGAACGCCGGCGCGCGTCGGCTCGCCGTCGGCGGTGCCGGTAAGGCTCATGAAGCCGCCCAAGCCCTGCGCCATCAGGTCATAACCCGCACGCTTGGCGTAGGGGCCGCTCTGGCCGAAGCCGGTGACGGAGCAATAGATCAGCCTCGGGCAATCCGGCGCGAGGCTCTTGTAATCGAGCCCGAATTTGGCGAGCCCGCCGACCTTGAAGTTTTCGATCAGCACATCGGAGCGCGCCGCAAGCTTCTTGACGATGCGCTTGCCGTCCTCGGTCTCGAAATCGGCTTCGATGGACCGCTTGCCGCGGTTGGCCGCATGAAAATAAGCCGCGCCGAGATGATTGCCGTCCTTGCCCTCGATGAAGGGCGGGCCCCAGGCGCGGGTGTCGTCGCCGGTTCTGCTGCGCTCGACCTTGATCACGTCGGCGCCGAGATCGGCCAGGATCTGTCCGGCCCACGGCCCTGCCAGGATGCGGGCAAGCTCCAGCACTCGTACTCCAGCCAACGGACCCGGCATGACAACCTCTCGCTTAACGATAATCCCGATATGACATGGAACCTCTCGCGCGCTGGGGCGATTTTGTCCAGGCCTGGGGATTCGGGCTCCGGGCAAGCCCGCCCCGACCAAGGTCGGTGGGCAGCGCGCATCGGGGAGGGAGGACACGGCCCGTGAACGGTCGCTATTCCTTCACGATTTCCGATAACATGGCGGCTGGGGACAGAGGAACCTGTCACGCATGAACACGTCTTTTTTCGGCGAGATGCTCAACAGCATTACGGAGCGCGGCCGGGCGCTGATCGACCGGGCCCGGGACCGTCGCGGCGGAGCCGCGGCGCGTTCGGAAACGCTCGCCGAGCTGTGCGAGGAACTGCTGTCGGTTCGCGGCGAGGCCTCGGGAGTAGCGCTGGCCGGCGACATTCTCGAGCAATATGCCAACCTAACCATTGGGCCGCGCATCGCGTTCTTTGAGGCGCTGGCGCAGCGATTTGGCCCCGACCGTGCGGCGCTCGAGGCGGCTATCGCGGCGTGGCAGGCCGAACCGTGCGACAGGACGGCGGCCGATCTGCACATAGCGGCCGAGCCGCGGCGGCAGGAGTTGCTGCGACGGCTGAACCTCGCGCCGGCCGGCACGGCTGCGCTGGTGCGCATGCGCGAGCAGCTTCTCGAGGCGCTTGGCCATCGCAAGGATTTGGCCGACGTCGATGCCGATTTCGTCCATTTGTTCTCCTCGTGGTTCAACCGCGGCTTCCTGGTACTGCGCCGGATCGACTGGGCGACGCCGGCAATGATCCTGGAAAAGATCATCCGCTACGAGGCCGTGCACCGCATTCATAGTTGGGACGACCTGCGCCGCCGCATCGATCCGCCGGACCGGCGCTGCTACGCCTTCTTTCATCCGGCGCTGGTCGATGAACCTTTGATCTTCGTCGAAGTGGCGCTGTCGCGCGATATTCCGGGAGCCATCGGCCCCATTCTGTCGGCGGAGCAAGACACAGCCAACGACGACAAGTTCACCACCGCGACCTTCTATTCGATCTCGAACTGCCAGCGCGGTCTTGCCGGGGTGTCGTTCGGCAATTTCCTCATCAAGCAGGTGGTGCAGGAGATTTCGCGCGAGAATCCACGGCTGAGAACGTTCGTTACGCTTTCGCCTGTGCCGGATTTCGCTCGTTGGCTTGATCGCGAGCGCAGGGCCGATAGCTCGGTCGCGCTGACGCCGGAGGATCGCGCGGCGTTTGAAGTCCTCGATCGTGAAGGCTGGTGGCGGGAGCCCGAGACGTGCGATGCCGTGCGGGAGCCGCTGCTGCGCACCGCGGCGTGGTATTTCCTGCACGCGAAAAATCGCCGTGGGCTGCCGGCCGACGCGGTGGCGCGGTTCCACCTCGGCAACGGCGCGCGGCTCGAGCGCATCAATTGGCTCGGGGACGATAGCGAGCGGGGCATCGCCCAATCCTTCGGGCTGATGGTGAATTATCTCTACGATCTCGAGGACATCGAGAAGAACCACGAAGCCTATGCCGAGGGCCAGAAGGTGGTGGTATCGAATACGGTCCGTCGCCTGCAGCGTGGGCCTGCGCCTGCCGAGCTTGTGCCCGCGCTCTCGGGTTAGTCCTGTCCTGTTTAATCCAGCCAAGATTCGGCTTTTCTTCTCATGAGCCCCGTTTCATGGTGAGCGGCGCGTTGAGCCGTGCGCCATGACGTGCAATGTCGTGGGCTTTGAGATGCGGTTGTTTTCGCTGCATCTTCGGAGCGCATGAAGTGAGGCCTCTCCATGAATGAATCGCTCGTTTCCGACGCCGTGCTGGATCGGCTGTTTCGCGCCGCGCGCAGCTTCAACGATTTCACGGATCGCCCGGTGACGGATGACGAGTTGCGTGCGCTCTACGATCTCGCGAAGTGGGGGCCGACCACCGCCAATTCGCAGCCGCAGCGCATCGTCTTTTTGCGCAGCGTCGAGGCGAAGACGCGGTTACAGCCGGCGCTGTCATCGCAGAACAGGAACAAAGTCACGGCTGCACCGGTTGTCGCGATTCTGGCCTACGACATGCGCTTTTTCGAGCACCTGCCGCGCTTCCACCACAACCCGGCAGCGCGAAGCTGGTACGAAACCACGCCCGAGCAGATCCGCACGACGGCGCTGCGCAACGCCACTCTGCAGGGTGCGTATCTGATGCTGGCGGCGCGCGCCATCGGCCTCGATTGCGGTCCGATGTCCGGCTTCAAGAATGACGTGGTAGACGCGGAGTTTTTCCCGGACGGGCAATTCAAGTCGAATTTTCTATGCTGCCTTGGCCATGGCGACCCAAAGTCGCTGCCCCCACGCGGCGACCGTTTTGCCTTCGGTGAGATTTGTAAAATTCTCTGACGTCAGGATTTGCCGTAGACCGGGATTACGCCGCCGCGGGTGACGGCGTTCTCCGGCGAGGCGAGGAAGGCAATGGTCGCGGCGACCTCCTCGACCTTGGGCCACGCCGCATGGTTGGCTTTGGGCATGGCTTCGCGGTTCGCCGGCGTGTCGATGATCGACGGCGCGACTGCGTTCACAAGGATACCGTCCTTGGCGACCTCCTCGGCAAGCGCGGCAGTAAGCGCCGCGACCGCGGCTTTACTTGCGGCATAGGCGGTCATGCCCGCGCCGGTACGCCATTCCAGCGCCGGACGCGCCGCGACATTGACGATGCGACCGCCACGCCCCGTCTTGGCGATAGCCTTTGCGGCGGCGCGGCAGCACAGGAAGCAGCTTATGAAATTGGTGTTCAACTGGCCCATGAGCGCCGCTTTGTCGGTTTCGACGATCGGCGCCATGACGAAACCGCCCGCAAGATGGATCGAGGCCCAAAGCTCGGGCACGTTGTCGTAGAGCTGTGAGACGGCGGCGTCTTCGGAAAGATCGGCTACGGTGTGGAGCGTGACGTATGGGTGCGGCGCGGCGGCTTCGGGGGCGCGCCGAGAGGGGACGTGGCAAAACGCGCCGGCTTCGACCAGCCGGCTTACCACGGCGCGGCCGAGTGCACCTGTGCCGCCGGTTACCACGACGTGCCGGCCGCGCAGGTCCGTCGTCATCCTCGGCCTCGTTTGGCCCGTGTCGGCAACACCTGATACTGGAGCCAGTTGGCAACCTCCCCGGTCCGGAGCTTCTTGTCCAGGACGTTCCGGCTGATCCCGTAGCGCCACGACAGCCGCTTTTCGTTGGGGTTGCGGTCGAGCGTGTCGAGGTCGCTCGCGAACGTCGCGATTTCCTTGCTGTCGAGAAAGAAGCCCTCGTCGATCAGGCGCAACCCGATGCGACGCACGATGGCCGCGATCTCGCGCAACGGATATTCGGGATGATACTGCACGCCCCAAGCCACCGCGCCATTGACACGAATTTCCACGCTTTGCACGTTTGAAGTCTCGTTGGTGGCGAGCAGCGTGGTGCCGGGCGCAAGCGTTTCCACCTCGTCGAGATGGACGGTCGGGGCGTTGAATACTTCGGGCTTGCCGACATACATCGTGTGCTTGCGGCCATCATCCGTGAGCTTGATGCGGCGTCCGAAGCCGATTTCGCGTCCCTTCGGGTTCTTGCGCACGGTGCCGCCAGCCGCGACCGTGAGCACCTGTAGGCCCCAGCAACTCCCGAACACCGGCGTCCCGGTGGCGAGAACAGCGCGCGTCAACTCGATCTGGCGCATCACCGCCGGGCTGCTGTCGTATATATGCAGGCCGGATCCGGTGATGGCGACGCCGTCGTAGCCTTCGAGCGCCTCGCCGTCCGGCAGGTTGGCGCCTTCGTCGCCGGGAAAGCAGATATCGACCACCGCGCCCGGCAGCAGTTCCTGCAGCAGGTCAGCATAGCCTCTGCTCGCCACGGTTCCGCCCGCCGCCACATGCTCGGCGCGGGTCTCCGGCGAATTTCCTTCCATCACAAGCAGGCGGGGAGCTGGCATCGTACTCAGGGGGGCCGGCACGCGCCGGACTGTCTGGTTTATATACAGTGATTTGTGGAAATATGCAGGGTGCGTCGAGGCGTAAGTTGGTTGCCCCCTCGAAAACGCAGGAAAATCGAGGAGGTTTCCGTGCTGACCGCCGCCCGCAACGAGATGCTCACCCGCGTTGGCCCCGGCACGCCGATGGGCGAACTGCTGCGGCGCTATTGGCACCCGATCGGCGGAGCGAGCGAACTTGAGACGAACGCAATCAAGCCGATCCGCCTGATGGGCGAGAATCTCGTGCTCTATCGGGATCTGAACGGCCAGTTCGGCCTTGTCGATCGCCATTGTCCGCATCGCCGGGCCGACATGGCCTACGGTTGGGTCGATCAGCCCGGCATCCGCTGCAGCTACCACGGCTGGCGCTTTGACGAGACAGGCCGCTGCGTGGAGCAGCCCTACGAGGACACCGCCAATCCGAAGCCGTCCAAGGCAGGCTGCGAGATCAAGGCTTATCCGGTGAAGGAAATGGGCGGTTTGCTCTGGGCCTACATGGGACCGCAGCCCGTACCGGAATTGCCGGTATGGGAGCCGTTCACCTGGGGGAACGGATTTCGCGAGGTCGTGCTCGCCGATGTGCCGTGCAACTGGTTCCAATGCCAGGAGAATTCAATCGACCCGGTGCACTTCGAGTGGATGCATGACAACTGGAGCCATCGTCTTGCCGGCGACAACGACACCAACGCGCCCAAGCACCTCAAGCTGAAATTCGAGGCGTTCGAGCACGGTTTCATCTATCGGCGTGTGCGCGAGGGCCAGCCGGAGGATAGCCGCTACTGGACCGTGGGGCGTGTCGCGTTGTGGCCGAACGGGTTCTATCTCGGCCGCCATTTCGAATGGCGCGTGCCGGTCGATGATGAGAATACCCTATCGATAGCGTGGTTCTTCGTGCGCGTGCCGCAGGGCCGCGAGCCTTATGAGCAAGGCCGCGTGCCGACCTGGAGGAGTCCGATCCAGACCGCCGATGGCCGCTGGATCACGAGCCACGTCATTAATCAGGATATCGTTGCCTGGGTGGGGCAGGGGCGCATCGCCGACCGCAGTAAGGAAAATCTGCGTTCGAGCGACATCGGCATCACGATGATGCGCAACCGGTTTTTCGAGGAGATGGAGGCGATCAAGGCCGGGCGCGATCCGAAGGGTGTGATCCGCGATCCGGCCAAGGCGCGCATGGTGGAATTGCCGAACATGGCGCGCGAGTTGAACACCGTCGGCATTCCGCTGTCGGAGTTCAAGAACGACCCGTTGCTGCGCCAGCGTTTGACCGGCTTCAACTTCCACTATGGTCAGCCTCCCGAGGTGCGGGCGGCCTTCGTCGAAGCGATGGGCCTTCCGGCGTAGCCGGCCTCGACAACAAACCCGCCAGTGTGAGCTGGCGGGTTTCGCCGCGGCATACCGTGCGCGTTCAGCCTGCGCTATTTGAGCCCAATCGCCAGGCCGCTCAGGTCGAGGCTGAACTCCAGGCCGACCTGTCGGCCTTGCAGCGTCAGGACTGCGCCTTTCTCGTTGCGCAGCACCACGGACTTTCCGCCCCGGATGACAGCGGCGCTGGCGGTGGTTGCGCCGTAGGTTCCGGCCACATCGGACGCGCGACGGATATTGGAGACACGGCCGACGAGGCGCGCCTCGGATGCTCCCGCGCTGAAGCCGGCGCTCAGCCCGCCGACGCTGAGGGGATAAGTTCGCCCGCCGAAGCGCAACGTGCCGCTGCCGCCGGTGACGCCGACGATGAAGGACGCTTTGACAATCCGTAGACTTACTGTGCCCGACGCGGCTTGCGATGCCGTCGGCACGCCGGCCATGAGAATGGCCGTCAATGCTGCAATTGCGAATCGAGTCATCGAAATGCGGAACATTGCTGACCTCCGACTTGATTCATCATGGAAAACGGATGGTGGATGTCCGTCACGGCGACGAACCGCGATAGCATAGCCGTCGCAAGCGACCCTGCCCAGCCGGTCAACCGCCGATAGTGGGTCGATAACCATGAGAGGATCGCTGCCGGCATGGCGTGGCGCCACGCCATCCTGACAATTGATGTCAATTCCAATGGGTCTGACGATCGCCGTCAGGTGTAAGACGGCTGTTGCGCTGTCGCGTCTCGAAGCTTCTTCGATGCCTCGAAGCCATGCATTCCCATCGCCCATTGCAGGCCGACCACCGCGCCCTTGACCGGCTGCAGCAACGCTAGCGACAGCACGGCGGTCAACGACGGCCACAGCGTCATGCTGAACCAGTAGGGCGGTGCGCATTGCGTTTCGACCGCGAGCACGAGCGGCACCACGATGTGGCCGACAATAACGATCACCAGGTAGGCTGGGAAATCATCGGCGCGATGATGGTGCAGTTCCTCGCCGCAATTCGTGCAACGATCGGAAACCTTGAGAAAGGCGCGGAATAGCCCGCCCTCGCCGCAGTGCGGGCAACGCCCCCGCGCGCCGCGCGCCATCGCTTGGCGCGCGTTGGAAATATCGGAGCGTTCGGTCTTTTCGAGATCGGACATGGTTCCGGCATCAGTGCAGGCATTGGGGATTGGATTTGCCGGGCACACATAGGGGCTGCGGCCGGTCAACGCCAGCTCTATTAAGAAATACGCTCTGCTTTGGCCTGCAATTATGGCGATCAGCTCGGACCCGCGCGGCACAGGAGGCTGACGGCGGAATGAAATCCCCCGTCCCGTCGCTGTCCCTAGCGCGAGCGTGCAGCCGGCTTGCGGCGCGAGGCCGCGCGTCTTCCAGCTTTCGGCTTGGCCATTTTCTTGGCGGCTTTTTTCGTCGGGGCTGCTCGTTTTGTCGTGGGCTTTGCCTTGACCTTGCTTGAGGTCATGGTCCAGCCCTTCCAATTGATATCGAAGATGATGCCGTTCGGATCTTTGAACTTGCGCTCGAAATCGTCGTCGTCCGGATCGCCGAGGTCGAAGAAGAATTTTCCGCCGGCTTTCTCGATCTTTGCCTGCTGTTTAGGCAGGTCGTCGCATTGGAAGCCGAAATGGTGAATACCGACGAAATCGCTTGGATTCTTCAGCCCGGAACCGACTTCGCTCTTGTATTGCAACAGTGCAAGGTTGATCTCGCCGTCGCTCATGTAGACGCGATAAGCGGTCGGCCCCTCGGACTTGGGCGAGCGCTTGAGTCCGAACGCCTTCTCGTAGAAGTCGGCGGTCTTGTCGATGTCCTTCACCGACAAGGCGATGTGCCGGATGCGCGCCATGAAGTGCTCCGTGGTTGCGCCGGGCGGAGGCGCCATTGTGCCAGCTTCCGCCCGGCTTGGCTATGCAGTCCGTCGCTTTGAGACGAGAGGATCGCTTATTGCGCCGACGCTTCGATGTGGTTGTCGCGGATGACGTCGCCCCAACGTTTGATTTCGCTTTTCAGATAGGCCGAAGCGCCCTCCGGCGTGCGCTGTGCTTTTGGGTAGGGAGCCATGCCGCTGACGGCCCAGACCTTGAGGATTTCGGGGTCCGCCAGGGTCTCCTGGACCGCGCCGTCAATGGCGTCGATCACCGGCTTTGGTGTTTTTGCAGGCGCGAGCATCATTTGCCAGAAGGCGATATCGAGCTTGGGGCCGTAGGCTTGAACGAAGCTTGCAACGCCGGGGAACAGAGGCGACGGCTCTTTCGATGTGATGCCGAACACCTTGACGTCGCCGGAACGGAACTGGCCGATCACCTGCTGCGGTGTTGCAAAGAACAGGTCGATATGCCCGCCCAAAAGGTCTTGCAGCATGGGGGCCGCACCACGATAGGGAATGTTGTTCATCTTCACACCTATCGCCTGTGCCAGCAGAAACGTGGTGAGATGGCCTGTGCTGCCGACGCCGGGATGGCCGATCTTGACCGGTGCCGATGACGATTTCATCCAGGCGACGAGTTCTTGCAACGTATTGGCAGGCAGCGACTTGCGGCCGGCCAGCACCAGCGGGTTGCTGTTGAGCATCGCGATCGGTGCGAAGTCCTTTTCGGTATCGAACGGCAGCGACTTGTAGAGCGAAACGTTGGCCGAGATTTGCAGATTGTGGACGAACAGCGTGTAGCCGTCGGGCGCCGAGCGTGCGACACGCTGACCTGCGATATTGGTGCCACCGCCGCTCAGGTTCTCGACAACGAATTGCTGGCCCAATTTGCCGGTGAGCTTGGGCACGATCTGGCGAGTGACCTGATCGGTTGGTCCGCCGGCCGGATAGGGCACGATGATTGTGACCGGATGCGTGGGGTAGCCCTGTGCGCCCGCCGCACCGGCGGTAACGATCGACGCAAGCGCAATGACAAAAAGATGACTTTTCATTTCATTTCGCTCCCTCGCTTCGTTGTTGGATCCGAAACTGTCGTTCGGTGCCCAACGATAGCATAGGGATAGGGGTGTGGCGCATGGGGGCGGTGGGCAGCCCGACACCGTCAAGACCGGGCCGGGCCCGGTTGGCGCGGCAGCGCCGGAGGGCTATCGTCGCGCCCCAATTTGGATCAGGGAGATCGTCATGCCCCATTCATTGCCTCAGCGGCCGCTCGGTCGGAGCGGGATCAACGTGTCCGCCGTCGGACTTGGATGCATGTCCTTTTCCGGCGTTTACGGGCAGGCCGACGATGCGGCCAGCATCGCGCTCATTCACGAGGCGCTCGACCGAGGCGTCACCTTGCTCGATTCGTCGGATGCCTACGGCAAAGGCCACAACGAGCAGCTTCTCGGCCGGGCTTTGAAGGGCCGGCGCTCCGGCGTTGTGCTGGCGACCAAGTTCGGCAACGTTGGCGGGACCAAGGTTGCGGATGGGCGGCCGGAGTTTGTGATCAGTTCCTGCGATGCCAGCTTGCAGCGGCTGGGTGTCGATGTGATCGACCTCTATTATGCGCACCGCATCGATCCGACCGTGCCGATCGAGGAAACCGTCGGCGCGATGGGTCGCCTTGTCGAGCAGGGCAAGGTGCGTGCGCTCGGTTTGAGCGAAGCCTCGCCCAAAACCATCACTCGCGCCCATAAGGAGCACCCGATCGCGGCCGTGCAGAACGAATTCTCCCTGCTTTACCGCGAGCAGGGCGACGAGACACGGCAGACCACGCGCGAACTCGGCATTTCGTTTGTAGCATATGCGCCACTTGGCCGAGGGCTGTTGACCTCCGATATCGTTGAACCCACCACATTGACCGAGGGCGACACCCGCAAACGTCATCCGCGCTATGCCAAGGATAATCTCGACCACAACCGCGCCTTGACAGCGCGGGTCGAAGCCATCGCCAAACGCAAAGGCTGCACCCCGGCGCAGCTTGCGCTCGCCTGGGTTCTGGCGCAGGGCGATGACGTCATCCCGATCCCCGGAACCAAGCGCAAGGAGCGCATGTTGGAGAACCTCGGCGCGCTCGAGGTGACGCTTTCGGCAGATGACCTGGCGGAAATTGCCGAAGCGGTGCCGGCCGGCGCGGTGAAGGGCACGCGCTATCCGCAGGGGCAGATGGCGACCGTTTATATCTAGCGTTTGGCGGCGCGAGGCCCGGCCGCTTGAGCCACCCGCGCGATCCGCGCATCCTGTCCCGGATCGAATCATCGGGCGCCCATGGCCGATTGCGACCTCGCCATCATCGGCGGCGGCATCAATGGTGCTGCCATTGCTCGCGACGCCGCCGGTCGCGGGTTGCGCGTGCTGCTCCTGGAGCAGAACGATCTCGCGTCTGGCACTTCGTCGGCTTCGACCAAGCTTATTCATGGCGGGCTCCGCTACCTGGAACATGGCGCATTTCGTCTGGTGCGGGAGGCGCTGTCCGAGCGTGAGGTGCTGCTGCGTACCGCGCCAAACGTGGTGCGCCCGATGCGGTTCGTTCTGCCGGTGGCGCCCGGATTGCGTTCGCGGCTGATGCTGCGCGTAGGCTTGTTCCTCTACGATACGCTCGGCGCACGCAAGATTTTGCCGCCGGCGCGCCGTCTCGATCTTGCGACGGATGCAGCTGGCCAGCCGCTGTGGGCGGAGTTTCGCGCCGGCTACGAATACTCCGATTGCAAGGTGGACGACGCGCGTCTTGTAGTCCTTAACGCGCTGGATGCGGCCGAACGGGGCGCCACGATCCGCACACGCACGCGCGTCGTCGGTGCCGAACGCGCTGCAGAGTGGCGTCTGACATTCGATGCCCAGGGTCGGCGCGATACGGCCACCGCGAGCGTCCTGGTCAACGCCGCCGGACCCTGGGTCGGCGAGGTGGTCCGCAAGGTGCTGGGCAGCACGGAGCGGCCGCCGCTTCGGCTTGCCAAGGGTAGCCATATCGTGGTGCCGAAGCTGTTCGACCACGAGCGTGGTTACATCCTCCAGAATGACGACGGGCGCGTCGTATTCGCGCTGCCCTACGCCGACGATTTCACGTTGATCGGAACGACCGACGAGAATTACACCGGCCCGCTGCGCGCGGTCGCGCCGACGGAGCGGGAGGTGGCTTATCTCTGCCGCGCGGTCAGCCGGTATTTCCGCGCGCCGGTCAAACCCGAGCGGGTGGTGTGGTCCTTTGCCGGCGTACGCTCGCTTTACGACGAGAGCGCGGGTGCGGACGCACCGGAAGATGTGACGCGCGACTATCGTCTCGTGCTCGACGAGAGCGCGGGCGTCGCGCCCGTGCTGACGGTTTATGGTGGTAAGATCACCACCGGCCGACGGCTCGCGGAGGATGCGCTCGGCCGGGTGTCGCATCTCTTTTCATTGCGCGCGGCTTGGACCGCGACAGCGGCGCTGCCGGGCGGAGATTTTGCCTGGGATGACCTTTCGGCGCAGGTTGCCGAGGCGTTGTGGGTGTGGCCATTTTTGCAGGAAGGCGAGGCGCGGCGCTTGGTGGCGGCCTATGGTACGCGCTTGAAGCGGTTTCTGGCCAACGCCACGAGCCGCGAGGATATCGCGCCGTTCTTCGGCCCGCTTAGTGCGGCGGAGGTGCGCTATCTGATGGCGCAAGAATGGGCGCACACGCCGGATGATGTGTTGTGGCGGCGTAGCCACCTGGGCCTTGTGCTTACCACGGAGCAGAAAGAGGCGCTGTCGCGCTTCATGGCGGAAGCCAGGGTTACACAGTCATGACCCACCTGGTTTCCATCGACCAGGGGACGACCTCGACGCGCGCCATCGTGTTCGATACCAGGCTCACCCCAGTTGCGACCGCGCAACGGGAGTTGCGGCAGATTTATCCGGCTTCGGGGTGGGTTGAACATGACCCCGAAGAAATCTGGGCTGCCACGGTCGCGACCGTCCGCGATGCGATGGCGCAAGCCGGCGTCGGCGCGGAAGACGTGGCCGGCATCGGTGTCACCAATCAGCGTGAAACCACCATCATTTGGGATCGGGCGACTGGCAAGCCGATCCACAATGCTATTGTTTGGCAGGACCGGCGCACCGCGAATCTCTGCGCAGCGTTGCGGACTACGGGCCACGAGTCCGCGATCATCGAAAAGACCGGGCTTTTACTCGATCCGTATTTCTCGGCGTCGAAAATTCGCTGGTTGCTCGATAACATAGACGGCGCGCGGGCGGCGGCGCGTCAGGGGCGGCTCGCGTTCGGTACGGTGGATTCGTTCCTGCTCTGGCGTCTCACGGGCGGCAAGGTCCACGCCACCGACGCCACCAACGCAGCACGCACCCTGCTGTTCGATATCGGCCGCGCCGCATGGGACCGCGAGCTCACGGACCTGTTCGACGTGCCGGGCGGATTACTTCCCGAGGTCCGCGACTGCGCCGCCGATTTCGGCGAGACATTGCCGGAGTTGTTCGGCGGGGCGATCCGCATCCTTGGTATGGCCGGCGATCAGCAGGCGGCCTCCGTCGGCCAAGGTTGCTTTGTGCCGGGCATGGTGAAATCGACCTACGGGACCGGCTGCTTCGTGCTGCTCAACACCGGCACGGAGCCGGTCCACTCGCGCCATCGCTTGCTCACCACGATTGCCTATCAGCTCGACGGCCACCGCACCTATGCGCTCGAAGGCGCAATCTTCGTGGCTGGTGCGGCGGTGCAATGGCTGCGCGACGGCCTGCGCTTGATTAAACATGCGCCTGACGCGGATGCCTTGGCGTTGCGGGCCGATCCGGCCGAGGAGGTTTATCTGGTGCCGGCCTTCGTCGGCTTGGGTGCGCCGTGGTGGGATGCCAATGCGCGTGGCGCGCTTTCCGGGCTGACCCGCAACACCGGCCCCGCCGAGATCGCGCGGGCCGCGCTGGAAGCGGTCGGTTATCAGACCCGCGACCTCCTGGAGGCGATGCGGGCCGACTGGCCGGCGGTATCTGACACCGTGCTCCGTGTCGATGGCGGAATGACCGTGAGCGACATCACGATGCAGTTTTTGGCCGATATCCTTGATGCGCCGGTGGATCGCCCCGCCGTTCTCGAAACCACGGCCGTGGGCGCGGCCTATCTCGCCGGCTACCGGGCCGGCGTGTGCCCGGACCCGGCCGGGTTTGCGGCGGCGTGGCGGCGCGAGCGCCGTTTCCTTCCGGCGATGGAGGCCGCCGTGCGCGACCGCAAATGGGCCGGCTGGCAGGCTGCCGTTCGTCGCGTTCGCACCGCGCCCTGAGGTGCGCCGCCATGCGCCTGTGAATTGGTCGGTCCGTTCCCGCAAAAAACATGTTGCCGAGTTGAGCCGCCAGCAAGTCGCCGCTAGCGTGGCCACCATGAGCGAGGCCAACCCTGCCGCTACAATCGTGGCTCCGTCGCGTCCCGCCTTCGCGCCGTGGGCGGATGCCGGCGCGCGTCCGTTGGTGCGGTTCGACCGCGTGAGCAAACGGTTTGGCAGCTTCCTGGCTGTCGATGGCGTGGCGCTCAACATCTACGAGCGCGAGTTTTTCGCACTGCTCGGACCCTCCGGTTGCGGAAAGACCACGCTGTTGCGGATGCTCGCGGGCTTCGAGCGGCCGAGCGAGGGCCGCATCGTGCTTGATGGCGAGGATATTGCCGACGTGCCGCCGCATCGCCGGCCGATCAACATGATGTTCCAAAGCTATGCGCTGTTTCCACACCTGACGGTCGCAAGCAACGTCGCGTTTGGCCTGCGGCAGGACCGGATGCGGAAGGCCGCCATTGCCGCGCGGGTCAGGGAAATGCTCGCGCTGGTGAAGCTCGAAGGATTCGGCGACCGCAAACCGCATCAGTTATCCGGCGGCCAGCGCCAGCGGGTCGCGCTCGCCCGCGCGCTCGCCAAGCGGCCGCGGGTGCTGCTGCTCGACGAGCCGCTGTCGGCGCTCGACCGCAAGCTGCGTGAGGACACGCGCTTCGAGTTGATGGACCTGCAGGACAAGATCGGGCTGACGTTCGTCGTCGTCACCCACGACCAGGAAGAGGCGATGACGGTCGCCGACCGCATCGGCGTCATGAACGCCGGCCGTTTGGTGCAGGTCGCCACGCCTTCGGAAATCTACGAGCAGCCGAATTCGCGCTGGGTCGCGGACTTCATCGGCGACGTCAATCTGATCGAGGGACGGGTGACTTCGTCGGGGCTTGGCCAAGTGACGGTCGAAAGCGTCGCGGGCGGCAGCGTGCTGGTCAACCATACTGCCGATGTCGCGAATGGCGCGCATGTGTGGGTGGCGCTGCGACCGGAAAAGATCCGCCTCGAGACGCGGCAGCCGTTGGGTGGTGGCGAGAATTGCTTCGCCGGTCACGTTGTCGATGTCGGTTATCTCGGCGGCTTGTCGATCTACAAGATCAAGCTCGACAACGGTCTCACCATGAAGGCCGCTGTTGCCAACAGAACGCGCCCGATGGGGCAGGTGATGGGTTGGAACGACCGCGTCTGGCTCTGCTTTGGAGCGGACGCAGGGCTGGTGTTGACCCAATGAGTGCGTCCGAGGGCTTCGCCGCGACGCGCCGGCGCACAGGATGGGGCCGGCGGTTCCTGATCCTTGTGCCGGCGTTATGGCTGGTCGTGTTTTTTGCCGTGCCGGCGTTGATCGTGCTCAAGATCAGCCTGTCGCAGACGGCGGTGGCGCAGCCGCCTTACGTGCCGGTGCTGGATTGGAGCGCCGGTTGGCGAGGCTTGCGCGAATTCATCGCCGGGCTTTCGTTCGACAGCTACCGGATGCTCGGGTCGGATGCGCTCTATGCCATCTCGTACCTGCACAGCGTTGCCATCGCCGCGCTCTCGACAGCCATTCTGCTTTTGATCGGCTATCCGATGGCCTATGGCATTGCGCGATGTTCGCGCCGTATTCAGCCTGTGCTGGTGATGGCGGTGTTCCTGCCGTTCCTCACGGCGTTTCTGATCCGCATCTATGCCTGGATCAATATCCTGCAGCGCGAGGGGTTGCTTAACGACGTGCTGATGGCGCTTGGACTGATCTCCGAGCCGCTCGTTTGGCTTTCGACCGATACGGCGGTGGTCATCGGCATCGTCTATTCGTACCTGCCGTTCATGGTGCTACCGCTCTACGCCAGCCTGGAAAAAATGGACCATTCGCTGCTCGAAGCCGCTGCCGATCTCGGCTGTCCGCAATGGAAAGCATTTTGGCTGGTTACGGTGCCGCTGTCGGCCTCGGGGATTATGGCCGGGGCGCTGCTGTGCTTCATTCCCATCGCCGGTGAGTTCGTCATCCCCGATCTGCTCGGCGGCTCCAATTCGCTGATGATCGGCCAGACATTGTGGACCGAGTTTTTCCAAAACCGGGACTGGCCGGTGGCCTCCGCCGTTGCCATCGCGTTGCTGGCAATCCTACTGGTGCCGATCCTGATCTATCAGCGCCTGCAAATGCGGGCCCTAAGGGACGGATGATGCGCAAGGGGCCTTCGCTGTTCAACGTCACGGCTGTCGCGTTCGGTCTGGCCTTCCTCTATCTGCCGATTGCGATCCTGGTGATCTATTCGTTCAATGCCTCGCGGCTGGTGACAGTGTGGGGCGGCTGGTCCACCCGCTGGTATGTGGAGTTGCTCAACGACAGCGCCATGCTTGAGTCCGCCTGGACCAGCGTGCGGATCGCCGCGCTTTCGGCGACAGCGGCGACCGTGCTCGGTACGCTGATCGCGGTGGTCTTGGTTCGGATCGGCCGTTTCCCTGGCCGCACGGCGTTTTCCGCGATGGTCTATGCGCCGCTGGTGATGCCTGAGGTCATCACCGGGTTGTCGCTGCTGTTGCTGTTCGTTGCGCTCAACGTCGATCGTGGATTCTGGACGGTCACCATCGCGCACACCACGGTGACGCTCAGCTTTGCCACCGTTGTGATCCAATCGCGGCTGATCGGTTTCGACCGCAGCCTGGAGGAGGCGGCGATGGATCTCGGCTGCCCGCCCGTGCGCACATTCTTCACCGTGACGCTGCCGCTGATTTTTCCGGCCATCGCAGCGGCCTGGATGCTCGCGTTTACGCTATCGTTCGACGATCTGGTGATTGCAAGCTTCAGCACCGGTCCTGGTGCGACCACGCTGCCGATGCGGATTTATTCGGAGGTGCGGCTTGGCGTGAAGCCGGAGATCAACGCCATCTGCACTATCATGATTGCCGTCGTCGCCACGGGGGTCGTCGTAGCCTCGCTTGTTGGCAAGCGCAGCGAACTCGCGAGGGCGCGGCTTGCCGCCAGATAAGAGAAACCCCCGAACGACGGAGCGGGGCGCGGCAAGGCTGCGCCGGTTCGTTACTTTTCCGTCGGCGGGCCGGCCGGTGGGCTGATGGCGCCACCGGTCAGCCGCTCGATGGCTGAGCGGACGGTGTCACGGGTGTTGCGGTTCTTCACGGCGTTGAGCAGCGGGCTTGCGACCGGCGAGCGCATGATGAGCGCCTGGGTGTCCGGCAGCATGATCGGATCGTCCCACGGGCCTTGCACCATGAAAGGCAGTTCGAACGCCGGAGCGGTGTCGCCTGAGCCCGCTGACGACCCCGTCGTCGCGAGGGCGGCGACGCCGCGCAGATCGAAATCGCGGGCCGGAATCGAGGCCGAGCCGGTCAGCCCGAGGCGGACCTTTGTACCTTCGAGGCTGACGTTTTCGACCGTGGCTGTGCCGTCGACGATCTTGACGTCAACGTTAAGTTTTTCAAATGGCGTGCGGCCATTGCGGAAATCGCCTGTTCCTGAGAGTGGGCGCCGTTCCAGGCGCCGAAGCAACTGCTCGATGTTCAGGCCCACCATGGCGCCCTTGCGTCCGGTCAGGTTGGCCGATCCGTTCATTGTGCGCGCCAGCTCGAGCATGCTGCCGCCGATGGCTTCAATGGAGAGCGCCATGTCACCGCGGCCCTGGAGGCGACGGAAATGGAAGATTTCGCCGAGGCAGCTTTCCAGATCGACATCGGTGAATTGGAATTGCGACTTGAAGTCGGCGTCGGTGCCGGAAGCTGCCAGCGCCAGCGAGCCCTTGAGGATGCCGCCGAATGCCTGAGACTCGCCGATGGTCATGCTGAGTTTGCCGCCGCGCAGGTTGGTGGCGATCGCGGTGCGCCCAAGCTTGACCCGCGCCACGGTGATGTGGGCGGCAGAGAGCCGTAGGTCGAGGTCGAACCCGGTCAGGCTGTCAACCGTGAGGGGGACACGATTCCAATCGCGCCGGTTTCCGGTTAGCAGCCGGATGGTCGAGATATACGGCGTCAAGTCCAGTTCGTCGGCCGCGAGCGTGCCTTGCAGGGTCTGCCGGCCGTCCGTGGCGAAGGTGAGCACGCCCTCAGCAACGTTGCCGTCCAGCTCGACGTTGACAGCCGAGAGGGCAATGGTGCCGCTGGTGATGGCGGCCTTGGCCTTGAGGGCGAAGGGGCCGAACCCGCCTCCAGTCAGCGGCCGAATGCCCGACCACCGCAGCGTATTGCGAAGCGATGTCGAATCCGCCGTGAGCACGCCATCGATCTTCAGCGTTGGCCGCGTGCTCCAGTTGCCTTCAAACGCGAACTTGAGCGGCGTTCCTGTGAGGCGGACCTTCAGGCCGGAGCGGTCACCGGCGAGCGCCGCCGCGAAGTCGATGAGCGTGATCGACGTGTCGATCGGCTCGCCGTGCCAGGTCACCCGGCCGGTGGCGGCGAAGCTTTTCGAGATCGAGGGCCAAGCCAGCGCCAGGTCGACGTCCTGGAAGGTTTCGTCGATCCCGCGGGCGGCGTCGTCCAGCACGATTGTGCCGCCCTCGATGCGAATCTCCGAAAACGAACTCGCGCTCGCCTGTCGGTTGGCATTGGGGCTGAGCCCGCGCGCCAAGGACTCGATTAGGGCCGCCCAGTTGGAATGGCCGTTCTTGTCGAAGCTGACATTGATCTGCGGCCGCACCAGCGAGACGTCGGCGATCTCGATGCGGCCGGTGAGCAGGGGAAAGAAGCGCAGCCGCGCCGTCAGTTGGTCGGCGACCACCACCGGTTTGGCGTCGTCACCCATCGTCACATTGGAGAAGCTGACCGACCCAGTGGGAAACAGGGAGACCGCGACATCTCCGCGCAGCATCAGGTCAAGACCGGTAACGTTGCGGATTTCAGCCTTCGCCGCATCGCGGACCGAATCGGAGGGGATCAGCAGGGCCACGCCGCCAAGCGCGGCAAAACCTGCCAGCACAACAGCGCCAACGGCAATCCCCAGGCGCTTGAAACCGATGGCCGCGATCACGAGTCTTCCCGTTAGCCGGCCATCGAGGCCGAGGGCGAAGGATGATTTGAAACGCGCACGGTGGCCGCTTTCTGTGACCCTTTCGTGGCCACGTCGGCGGCGTCAGTTCGGCTTGATGGCCACGCGGTAGGTTGCCTCCGTCTTGGCCTTGATTTCATCGAGGGAAGTGCCGGGCGCGACCTCGATCAGCGTCATTCCGTCGCTGCCTTTGCTGTCGACGGTGAAGACGCCGAGATCGGTGATCACCATGTCCACCACGCCGGCGCCGGTCAGCGGGAGGGTGCAGCGCCGGAGCAGCTTGGGCTGGTCCTTGGCCGAGTGCTCCATGATGACGACGACCTTCTTGACGCCGGCGACGAGGTCCATCGCGCCGCCCATGCCCTTCACCATCTTGCCCGGAATCATCCAGTTGGCGAGATCGCCGTTCTCGGCCACCTGCATCGCGCCGAGCAAGGCAATGTCGATGTGACCGCCTCGGATCATGGCAAAGGAGTCCGCGGAGGAAAAGAAGCTCGTGGTCGGCAATTCGGTAACGGTCTGCTTGCCGGCGTTGATGAGGTCGGGGTCCTCGTCGCCTTCGTAAGGGAAGGGGCCGAAGCCGAGCATGCCGTTCTCGCTTTGCAACTGCACGCTCATGCCGTCCGGGATGTAGTTCGACACCAGCGTCGGGATGCCGATGCCGAGATTGACGTAGAAGCCGTCGCGCAGCTCTTTCGCCGCCCGTTCGGCCATCTGTTCACGAGTCCAGGGCATGATGGGTCTCCGTCAGGCGCGCTTGCGGATGGTGCGCTGCTCGATGTGTTTCACGGCGTTCGGAACGTGGACGATGCGCTGAACGTAGACGCCGGGCGTAATGATGTGGTCGGGGTTGATCTGCCCTGGTTCGACCAGGTTTTCGACCTCGGCCACGGTGATCTTGCCGGCGGTCGCCATCATCGGGTTGAAGTTTCGCGCGGTCTTCCGATAGACGAGGTTGCCTTCGGTGTCGCCCTTCCAGGCGTGAACCACGGAAAGGTCGGCCACGATGCCGCGTTCCATGATGTAACGCTGGCCGTCGAACTCGCGCTCCTCCTTGCCTTCGGCGATGGTGGTGCCGACGCCGGTGCGCGTATAGAACGCGGGGATGCCCGCGCCACCGGCGCGGATGCGTTCGGCGAGCGTGCCCTGCGGGTTGAATTCGATCTCAAGTTCGCCGGCGAGATACTGCGTGGCGAAGGTTTTGTTCTCGCCGACGTAGGACGAGATCATCTTCTTGACCTGCTTGGTATCGAGCAGGAGACCAAGCCCGATCCCGTCGACGCCCGCATTGTTGGATACGACGGTCAGGTTCTTTACGCCGGAATCGCGGATCGCCAGGATCAGCGTTTCGGGGATGCCGCAGAGGCCGAAGCCTCCGGCCATAATCAACATGCCGTCTTTGAGTAAACCGGCCAGCGCCGTTTTGGCGTCGGGATAGACTTTTTTCATGAACACGCCCTTGCACCGTGAACAGTCAAGCGCCGGCCTTTGGTGTAGCCGAGGCGGTCAACCGCGATCAAGCGCCCCTGTGCCCTGCGGCGCGGCCCCGGCGCGTTATTTCGGCCCGCACGGCGAGGCTGGGCAGCACGGTGTCGGCGGCGCGCACCATATGGATCACCGGGACGACCCCCACCAGGACGATGATGAGCGCGGCCAGCGAGCCCTCTTCAAAGCTCCCCCGGGTGGCGAATTGGTAGATGTAGGTGGATAGCGTCTCGGTGTTGAGTGGGCGTAGCAGCAGCGTCGCCGGCAACTCCTTGAGGCAATCGACGAACACCAGCAAGGCCGCGCCCCAGAGCGCCGGGCGCAGCAGCGGCAGGTGGATCGAGCGCACAAGGCTGGCCGGGCGGGCTCCGGCGGCGCGGGCTGCCTCGTCGAGGTCGCTCGGAATGCGGGCGAGCCCGGCCTGCGCCAGCCCGATCGCGATGGCGAGGAAACGGACTGTATAGGCACACACGAGGGCTGCGCCCGATCCGGCGAGGACCAGGCCCGGAGCGGTGAGGCCCATCGAGCGCGCGGCGTCGTTGATGACGTTATCCACCGCGACCAGCGGGGAGAGGAGAGCGAGCGCCAGGACCGTGCCCGGCACGGCATAGCCAAGGCCTGCGATGAATACACCGACCGCCGCCACCGGCCTCCTCACGATCCGCAACGAAAGCGCGGCTCCAAAGCCAAGCGCCAAAACCAGCGCGGTGGCTGTGACGGCGATCAGCACGGTCATCAGCGTGTGCCGCCACAGGCTTGGGTCAAAGCCGATGAGGAGCCCGCGCTCAATGACCTCGAACGACAAGTAGGTCAGCGGCACGGCGAAGCCGAAACCGACCGGCACCAGGCAAGCGACCAGTGCAAGCAGACGAGGAGTTCCAGCGAGCGCGATGCGCTCTGGATGGGCCGTCCAGGCATCGAGGCCTCCGAAGTTGTGCCGCCGCCGGCCGTGGTGTTCGAGCGCGATCAATGCCGCAATCGCGACCAACATGAGACAGGCGATCTGCGCCGCACCCGGAAGGCTCGAACGATTGAGCCAAGTGTTGAAGATCGACAGTGTCAGCGTCTGCACGCCGAAATATTCGGTGGCGCCGATGTCGTTGAGCGTCTCGAGCAGCGCAAGCGCCGTGCCGGCCGCGATGGCCGGACGTGCCATTGGCAGTGCGATATCGCAAACCAGCCGCCATTGCGTCGCACCGAAGCCGCGCGCCGCCTCGATCAATGTCGCGCTCTGCGTTTGGAACATCGCGCGCGCGGCGAGGTGGACATAAGGGCAAAGGACGAAACCCATCACCAGAATGGCGCCGCCCAACGAGCGCACGTCAGGAAACCAATAATCGGCGGCGGACGACCAGCCGAACACGAAACGCAGCGCCGACTGCACAGGCCCCATGCCGCCGAACAGGTCGGCATAGACGTAAGCGACGATATAGGTGGGGAATGCCAGCGGAAGCGGTAGCAGCCAGGTAAGCGCGTTGCGTCCGGGGAAGTCGTAAGTCGTTACGATCCAGGCTGTGGCCGTGCCGAATGTAACGGTGACAACAGCAACGCCGGCGAGCAGAAGCACGGTGTTGAGTATCGCACCGGGGATGACATGGGCGACAAGATGCGGCCAAAGATCGGGATCGCCCACACTCGCGATCGAGGCGAGGTTGCCGAGCGGCGCCAGCACCAGTGCGGCAATCGCGATCAGGAATAGGCCGGCAAGCGGATGCGGCCATCGCCGTGGCATCCATCCGCGCTTAGCGAGGGTCATCGGAGATACACGGCCAGTCATAACTCTGGTCGTCGCTGCAAACAGAACCGTCCCCACCATAGGGTGGGGACGATCGCGCCGATGCATCTCGGAAACGGTGTCGTCAATTGTCGAAACCGACCCTATCGACCAGAGCCGACGCCTTCTTGCGGTTCGCCGCCACTTGGGAAAGCGGGGTGGAATCGGGTTGCAGCGTGCCGTAACTGGCTATGGTCTTGTTGATCGGCACGTCGGTACGGATCGGATACTCGTAAGTCATGTTGGCGTGCATCGGTTGTGCTTGCGTGCCGACCATCCATTCGATGAATTTGATGGCATTGGCCTTGTTCGGCGCGGTCTTGATCAGCGCGACGCCGGAAACGTTCACATGGGTGCCGCCGCCTTGGAAGGTCGGCAGGATCACCTTGGTCGCATCGGCCCAGGGTTTCCTTTCGGCGTCCTTGTCGTTCATCAGCGCCCAGTAATAGGTGTTGCCGATGCCGAGATCGCATTTGCCGGCCGCGATATCGCGTGCCGTCTCGCGGTCGCCGCCGGAAGGCTTTTGCGCCAGGTTAGCCTTTAGACCCTTCAGCCATTCCTCGGCCTTGGCTTCGCCGTGCTTGGCGATGACAGCGGCAAACAACGCGTTGTTATACATGTGCTGGCCGGAGCGGATACAGATTTTGCCCTTCCACTTCGGGTCGGCGAGTTCTTCATACGTGATTGCGGTCTGCGGCACGCGCGCCTTTGAGGCATAGACGACGCGCGCACGCATCGCGACCGCGGTCCATTGGCCGTTCGGATCGCGATAAGCCCCCGGCACGACCTCCTCGACTGCCTTGGAGTTGAGTGCCTGGGTGATGCCGCTTTCCACTGCGGCCTCGAGCCGGGCGATATCCACGGTGAGAAGCACGTCGGCGGGACTGTTGGCGCCCTCGGTCTTGATGCGCTGTTCGAGGCCGGAACTAGCAGAGATCACGTTGACCTTGATGCCGGTGTCTTTGGTGAACGCCTCGAACAACGGCTGCACCAGCTTGCTTTCGCGATAGCTATAGATGTTCACTTCGTTCGCGAATGCTGCTGCGGTTGCGACGGCACAAAGGGCGCCGGCTGTCGCCAGCGTCGTCAAACTTAACCGGGATTTCATGGGAAGCCTCCTGTCGACGTCGATCGCCGGCAGGTGTCGCCCCCGCCAAGCTCACCGATGTAGCTAAGGAAGTCTGGTCATCGGTCAAGATACCAGCGGGGGCCAGACCGAAGACTAGAACAATTATCACTGGAGCCAGAATTTAGAACCGATAAAAACTTTTGGGTTATCGATTGAATTGGCGAGTTGAATTCAAGTACGCGGCTTTGCGATGGGAACGCGAAGCTCCGGCTATCGCGTCATAAAGACACATAGCTTCAAGTTCTATCCACCCGGTTGTGAATGCTGCGGCGGGGTTGCGTCGGCGATCTCGGCAATGAGTTTCCTGATGATCGCGTGCCCGAAGGAATTGAAATTCTCCGCAACGATCACGAACGCGCCCGGGCCACCGATGACATTGTTGCGGTAATAGTTGGCAAGCCCGCCGCGCGGATTGGTGTGTTCCGGATTCCACGTCATTGGGCGGTCGCTGAGGATAACCAGGCCGTTGATGGTGACACCTGCGGAAACCGCTGCATCGCGTGCGAGCGCGACATCGCGGCCCGAGTTGTTGGTGCCGTCTCCCGAGACGTCAATGGTGCGGCGCGGTGCATCATAGGGCGCACGCGCCAGCACGCTCATGGCGAAGTCGATACCGCCGCTGATCGAGGTGCGCTCGGCGAATGCGCGAGGCAGTTCCAACAATTGGTCGCCGAACCGGCGGGCGGCCGCCGCGCCGTCGATGAGTGTCCAGTCGATCAGCAGCTTTTGCGATCTCTCGCCCGACCATTCCACGAAGGCGACCGCGATGCGACGATTACGGCCGGCGGTGACGGCATCGAGCACGCGCGGATCGGCAATGGCCGCGGCATACCCTTCGCGCTGAAGTTGGAACTTCCCCTCGTCAATACTGCGCGACACGTCGGCGGCAAGCACCAGGAGCAGGTCGGCGGGTTCGGCCGCGCGCGCGGCGGGGCCCGCTGTCGCGAGCGCCAGCAACACGAGCAACGACCGCAGCGCACGCATCGAACGTGCCTCCGCCACCCAGCCCGCCGAAATAACTCATTCCACAGAGCGCCGTCAGCCGATGGCGGCAGCCGGCGGTGTCATCATGACGCAGCCGCACCCGTCCGGGACTGCGAGCTTTGCGCCTTTCGCATCAGGTCCACGAATGCTTGCGCGATCTCGTCCTCGTAAGGCGCCCATTCGGAATAGGGAACCAGCGGCACATCGAGATCTTCGATCGGCAATTGATGCAGGATGCAGCCTGGAATCTTCGACGCCGCAAGTTGGCCGTTGGTCGAAGCGTGGGTCTGATCGTTGCCAGGCACGAGAATGGTCGGCACCGCGATGGCGTTCAGGTCAGCCTCGGTCATGCCGAACACCTCGAGCTTGGTGCTGGCGATGAAGTGGTCCTGCCAATTGGCCATCACCTTGATGTAATCCTTGGGATCCATAGCCATCAGCCGGTCGCGCGTCTTCGGATTGGCGGCGATCCGCTCTTTGTATTGTTCGGTGGCGCAGACCGCGGCCATCCCGCCTTTCTCGGCCGCGCGGATATATTGGCCGTAGTATTCGTTCGGCAACCGGCCGGCCGCAAAAGCACCGCCGGTCACGCGCATCAGCAGAAGCCCAAGCACGTCCTTGGGAAAGCGCGTGTAGAATCGCATCGCCGTGCGTGCGCCAGCCGACGAGCCGCCGATGAAGGCCGGCAGCGCTCCGAGTTGCTTGAGAAGCTCATGCAGGTCGTCGAGCCAGAGGATTTCCTCGGCGACGTCGCCTTCGATCAGGACGTCGGAGCGCCCGGTGTTGCGGCGATCGTGCAGTACGACACGGTAGCCCGCTGCCGCAATCTTCTGCCCCATCGGCACGAACTCGTCGTGCGAGCGTCGCCCGCCGGTGATCAGCGCCACCCAGGGGCCATGGTCCCCGATGACCTGATAATGGATATTGACCCCGCGAACCTGTGCGACCGGCATGCCCGTCCTCATGAATCCAGCGCGGCAAGTCCGCGCGCGAGGGACATCATAAACGGAAGCCGCCGCACTTCCAGTCCGCCCAGGGGGGAGATACGCCCAGGCGTCGCCGAGGGCCCTATTCGGCGGCGAGGCGTGTTGCCGAAAACGCAATCTCGACCAGCGTGCCGTCGTCGACCGCGCTCCTGATGCGAAAACGTGCCCGATTGGCTTCGGCCAACGCCTTGGTCAGCGGCAGGCCAAGGCCGGTTCCGCCTGAGCCCCATCGGGCGGAGGTGGCGAGTTGGCGGAACGGCTCGAGCGCTACGGCAAGGTCGCGCTCGCTCATGCCGACGCCGGTGTCGCGGACCCGCAAGACCACGTTGCCATCGTCGCTGACAGCGGTGGACACGATCACCTGTCCGCCCGCTCCGGTGAACTTGATGGAGTTGGACAGGAGATTGAACACGATCTGGCGCACCGAGCGCGGATCGGCCGTCACCGTCGGCAGGTCGTGCGCCAGCGACGTGCGGATGATAATGCGACCTCGGCTCGCCTGCGGTTGCATCAGTGCGACCGTCTCCTGGGTCAGCCCATTGAGATCGACGCTGGCGAAGGCGAGATCGAGCTTTCCCGCCTCGATCTTGGAGAGGTCGAGCAGATCGTTGAGCAGCGAAACAAGATGGCCGCCCGACGCATGGATATCCTTTAAGTATTGCCGGTAGCGGTCGTTGCCGACCGGCCCGAAACGCTCATTCATCATCACGTCGGAGAAGCCGATGATGGCGTTGAGCGGTGTGCGTATCTCGTGGCTGACCTTGGCCAGGAAATCGGATTTTGCCGCGGACGCCTTTTCCGCCTGCGCCTTGGCCTTAAGCAACTCGGTTTCGGTTTTCTTCCAAGGCGTGATGTCGCGGAAGATCAAGTACTGGTGGGATTCACCGCTACCGATCTCGCCGGTCTTGGCGATCCTGCCAATCGTCATGAACAGCGGAATCTGCCCGCCGTCGCGCCGCCGCCCGGCGACCTCGCGGCCCTCGGGAAGCATGTCGCCGTTGTCGCGATGGCTGCGGGTGCGGGCGAGGTCTTCGAGGGCCGCGCGCCGGCTCTCCGGCGCCAGCAGCGTCGCGAACGGCTCGCCGACCAGCTCGTAGTTGTTGTAGCCGAACAGCTCCTCGGCGCCGCGGTTGAGCGAGACGATGCGCGCCTCGCTGTCGAGGACCACCACGCCGTCGGCCGCGATGTCGAGGATGGCGCGCAACTCGTCGGCCTCGGCCTTCGCCCGGCGCAGCGCGGCCTTGAACGTCTGCTGACGATCGTCGCCGCCCGCTTCGGTGAGCATGAGCACCAGCGCGGACTCGCCGTCCCAGGGCGACGTGAACAGCCGCGCCGCGACCGCAAGCGCATCGCCGCGGCTGGTCATGACGGTCAGGGCCTTCGCGCCGTTGTCAGCGTTCAGCGTTTTGTCCCCGCCCGGCCCCGCGAACAGAGCATCGAGCCCCCCGGCCTTCTCCAGACCGTGCAGGTGCTCGTATCCCGTCCATTCCATGAACGTCCGGTTGGCGTAGATCATGCGGTCGAGGCGATAGACCAGCACGCCGATGGGCAGCCGGTCGAGGATCGAACGCTGATCGCCGGTGGACGCGAGAGGCGTTGCCGGGCGCGGGGCGCGATCGTTGGCGATTTCGGTTGCGCCGGCATCGAAGGGCGAGCCGGCGGGGATGTCGTCGGCCTTGTCGCGGTTGCGCAGGCGGGCGGTCAGGCGGCTTGCCAGCTCGCTGAAGGCCTTGCGTTCGACCGGCGTCAGCGCCGGCGACGGTTCGGCCGATGCCGGCGAGGGGAATGGCACGACGTTGAGGCGCGAGGGCTCGGGCCCCGCCTTTTCGTCGCGACAGACCGGCGGCTCCGCCGCTGCCGCCGTTTCGGCCCGGCGCGCCTCGATCAAGGCGTCGATCCGTGCCATGTCGCGGCAGATGCCGAAACCGCGATAGCCGCGGAAGTTGCGGTCGCGGTCGAACACCGGAAGGCCGGACATCTCAACGGCGAGCCGCGTGTCCGCGCCATCGACCGGGAACGCGACCGTGATCCCGCTCCAGGTTTCGTGCGAGGCAAAGGCGCGCGCAATCTGACCCTCCGGATCAAGGTCAAGCGCGATGGCGATCTCGTCCCACGGACGGCCGAGAACGGATGCGGTTCGCTCGCCGATCAGCGCCAGGAATTCGTCCGAGTCGAGGGTGAAGCGGCGATGGGCATCGAGCTGCCAGACGAACCGCAGCAGTTGCTTGCGGCCGGCGGTCGGTGTCCGGAGGCGGGGCGGCTCCGCGGGTCGCGGCGCGGTGGTTTCGGCCAGGGTCGTCCCGGCGGAGGTCGTCTTGGCGGGGGGAGTCTTGGCGGGTCTGGCTGCAAACGTGGCAAGCAGCGCGGTCGAGGCGCCCGAACCGATCCGTTTAAGGACGACCGTTGCGGTCTTGCTCTCGCCCTCGGCGTAGCCGGCCGCGAGCGCCGTGGCCGCAAGTGGCTCCGCGTCGAGAGCGGCAAGGCTCGTCACGCCGGCGAGGGCGGTTTGCGCGCTCGATGTGGCGTGCAGCAGCGAGCCATCCGGTGAAAACAGCGCCACCATCCCGTCGCAACCGGCAAGCAGGCGTTTGGCCTGTTCGGCGAGGGAGAGGCGGGGGCCGGCGGCTTCGGCCGCGATCACAAGGATGGCTGGTGTGCCGTCGGTGAGGGCGATCCGCGAGCACGCGCAGGTCAACGGGCCACCCAGCCGTCCGCCGAACCCGCGCAGCCGCTCGAGCCGCGGTGCGCCACCCTGCGGCAGCGTGCCGGCGAGGCGCGCGATCTGTTGCGTCGCGGTGCCATTCGGATCGACGGTGCGCTCGGAGAATGCCGCGGGAGATTCTGCGTTGAAGATCGCGGCCGCGACCGGATTGCTCCAGAGGATGCGGCGGGCGTCGGCGCCCCAAAGCCAGACAGGCGCGTCGCCCGTGGCATGAGGCGACAGTCGCGGGTCATCCAGGACGATCAGGACAGATCGCGACTCACCCATCCACGCCACGCCCTTGCAAGCCGACCACCCGTCTCATGCGTTGATCGTTGCCGTCATAGTCCGCGCATCCTGCGAGGTCCACGCTCGCCAGGACTTGCGGGCCGCCCGATTGGCCCTAACCTTAACCGAAGGACGTGCCCGTGCTGGCGGGGCCAAGCGCATCGCATGATTAACGTCTGAATGCGATGGGAAAGAGGCTACCATGACCGAGCCGTTGATCCAGGATCTCGTCCCCAAGGAAATTCGGGCCTTTGCCGAACAAAGCCTTCACCAGGCGAGGAAGGCCTACGACGACCTGATGACCGCGACCCAGCGTGCGGTCGCCACTTTTGAGGGGAGGGCCTCAACCGCCCAGGCCCGCACCCGCGCTTTGCAGCAAAAGGTGGTGACCTTCTCCGAGCGCAACGTTTCGGCGTCGCTCGAATTCGCGGAAAAGTTGCTTCAGGCCAGAACGCCGGAGGACGTGCTCGCCCTCCACGCCAACTACATCAGGGCCCAGATGCAGGCACTGGGTGAACAAGCGCGCGAGCTCGGGGAAGATGCCGTGAAAGCGGTAAATCCTCCGTCATAAATGTCTGATATTTCTTTGTAATCGGCGATCTCAACCATGGGCGCGGAGTTATATTGTGCATCGCAACATTTATATTGCATTGCAGCAAAAATAGGCTTATATCGGTAGCATGATCGCGATGTCCGCTTGGACGCACTGTCAAAACGCTGCCAAGCGACTGTGGTAGCGAAAAGAACTCCAGGGAAAGTCTAGCGAGAGGGTCATCATGTCCGACGTCAACACCACGGGACGCACATCCTCGGCTTGGGCCGGGGCTGCCGATGCCTTTGTTCCGAAATTCGAAATGCCGCGCTTCAGCCTGCCGAAGTTTGAGCTTCCCAAGATGGAAGTTCCGGCCGCTTTTCGCGAGTTCGCCGAGAAAAGCGTCGCCCAGACCCGAGATAACTGGGAAAAGGTGAAGGCCGCCACCGACGAGACGACCGAGTTGATCGAGGATAGCTACAACACCGCGAGCCAGGGCGTCATCGACTACGGACGCAAGCTGATCGAGGTGTCACGCGCCAACACCAATTCGGCTTTCGATTACGCGAGCCAGCTCATGGGCGCGAAGTCACTGTCGGATGCGGTCGAAATCTCGAGCACCCACGCGCGCAAGCAATTCGATGCGCTGAGCGCACAGAGCAAGGAGCTGACCGAACTGGTCCAGAAGGTCGCGACCGACACGACCGAGCCGATCAAGAATTGCGTTAGCGCCGCGTTCAAGAAGGTCGCCTGACGGCGTTCCTATCGCGAAGGTCTGAATGCAAGCCCGGACCCGTCGTCCGGGCTTTTGCCGTTTGGGCGGCTCCGTTTTCCGCGCGAACCGCGCCTGTGGTTGAACCTGGCGTCCAAGCGGCGCGACCAAAGAGGGGCGGAAAGGGAGACGGCGCTGCCTTGCAAAGGGCGGCCTTTGCTTTTAGGTTCCGCCTCGCCGCGACCCCGTGCAGGAGTAGCTCAGTTGGTTAGAGCGCTGGTCTGTGGAACCAGAGGTCGGTGGTTCAAATCCACCCTCCTGTACCATCGCATTTTCGCGGCGCCGTAGCAGCCTCTCTGACTGCGGCCGCGGCCTTGAGGCCGCTCCACAAAATTGCAGCCGGCATCCGAGTGTGATGTGGCGTCCGTGTGCGGCGTGCATCCGCTTTCAGTTCTGCGTTTTGATTCCCGCGCGCGCCACCAATTCCTTGACGCCTTCGATCTCCGTTGCAATGCGCCGGCCCAGTTGCTCCGGGCCGCTGGCGACAATCTGGAAGCCGGCCTTGTGTGCAGCCTCCTTCGCTTCGGACCGCTGCATCGCATCGCGGCTTGAGATTAGCAGACGATCAATGATCGGTTTTGGCGTGCCGGCCGGCGCCAGCAGCGCGTTGAAGGTGTCCGAGACGAAGCCGGGATAGCCCGACTCGATCATGGTCGGAACGTCCGGCAGCGAGAACCAGCGCTTCTCGCCGGTGACCGCGAGCGCGCGCAGGTCGCCCGATTTCACCAGCGGTTCGGCGGCCGCGAGCGCGACCGAGGCCACTTGAATCTGGCCGGCCAGGACCGCCTGTGCCGCGGGGCCCGCACCGCGGAAGGGCACATGGACCATGTCGATGCCGGCGCGCAGTTTGAGCTGTTCGCCGGTGAGATGGGACTTGGTGCCCGCGCCGGGGCTGCCGTAGCTGAACGTTCCCGGCGCGCTTTTCACACGCGCAACCAGGTCCGCAATGGTTTTGATGCCGGAATCGGCGCGGACCACCACCACGTTCGGCGCATTGACCAGTTCGGAAATCGGCGCGAAGTCCTTGAGCGGATCGTAAGGCAGGTTCTTGAACAATGCCGGGTTGACCGAAATGGCGGTCGAGGCCAGGAGCAACGTATAGCCGTCGGGCTTCGCGCGCGCCGCCTGTCCCATGCCGATGTTGCCCGCCGCGCCGCCGCGGTTTTCCACGACGAGCGATTGTCCCAGCGTATGCGGCATGAAGGTGGAGAGGATGCGGGCGATGATGTCGGTCGGTCCGCCCGGCGCGAAGGGCACGATCAGCGTGATCGGGTGGTCAGGATAATCCGCCTTCGCGGGGCCGAGCGGCAGGGCCGCGATAGCGGCGATCATGGCGGCAAGAACGAGTTTCGGTCGAAACATGAAGGCCTCCCTGAATTGTTCAATCCTACGATTGATCGGCCGGTAAAACCAAGCGTTGCAGTATCGGGATCGGTGCGCCTCAGCGTGTCTCGGCAGCGCCGCGTTTTAACGATAGGGTTTCGACGGCGCCGATCGCGCCGAGGCTGATCGAGGCTGATTGTGCCCGCGCGACATGCGATGGCTTCGGTCGCCACGGGCACAATCGATTCAAACGGGATCGGCTGTGCGATCGATGAAGCGAGGCGCGGGATGCGGCAGTCTCTAGCCTTTGCGCTGATTGGGCTTGTCTTGATATGGAGGCTGCCGGCCGGCGCGGAGGACGCGACGTCTTCATCGCCTGAGAGCGGGGGCAAGCCGGCGCATCTCAGCGACACGCAGCGGTCGATGTGCCTCCTGGTGGAGTCCGCGGCGCGGGCCAGCGACCTGCCGGTGGAGTTTTTCGCGCGGGTGATCTGGCGCGAGAGCCGTTTCCGCGCCGACGCCGTGGGCCCCGTGACCCGCAGCGGCCAGCGCGCGCTCGGGATCGCGCAATTCATGCCGGGCACGGCGGCCGAGCGAAACCTGCTCGATCCGTTCGACCCGATCCAGGCTTTGCCGAAGTCGGCGGGTTTCCTGAACGAGTTGCGGCGGGAATTCGGCAACCTCGGTCTGGCCAGCGCCGCCTATAACGCCGGGCCGCGCCGTGTCCGCGAATGGCTGGACGGCACGGGGTCGATGCCATCGGAAACGCGCGCCTATGTCCTGGCCGTCACCGGGCAGTCAGTCGAGCAATGGTCCAAGGCCGGCCCCGATTTCGACCGCAAGCCGGGCGGCGGGCCGGACTGCGCCGCATTGATGGCCATGCTCAAGCGCGAGCCCGGCCGCTTCGTCGCGGCGCTCGAGCAGCGCATCGTCGCCGGCGAGATGCAGCCCTGGGGCGCGATCCTCGGCAGCGATCGTTTGCGAGCGCGCATTCTCGACCGATATGCCGCGCTTCAACAGCGTTATGCGGACGTGCTGGCGGGTCGCGATCCCATTCTGCTCGAACGACGACGCGGCCCGCTGCCGCGTTTCCAGGTTCGGATCGGCGCGCAGACACGGGCCGGCGCAAACGAACTCTGCGACCGTATCCACAAACGCGGCGGCGCCTGCGTGGTGCTGCGCAATCCGCAGGGATGAGCCTTACGCCACCTTGGCGAGCTTGATCGCGCCGATGTCGAGCTTGAACAGCTTGACCGCGTTGCCGCCGAGGATGTCGCGCTGATCACTTTGAGCTTAGGAAACCGCTCGGACAGTGCATGCGTCCTTGCGGTCGGGGCATGGCTCGCCGGATCGGAGTGCGGTGCGTGAAGGTGAAATGCCCCGCGGCTTTCGTATAGAATTAAGGTGTTTGATGTTCTGTTCGGGCCCGCTCGCCGGAGGGATTGCCATGATCGTCGATATCTACACGCACATTTTTCCGGAACGCTTCTTCCAGGAATTGGAGCGCGGTTCGCCCAGGCTCGGGAGCCTGGGCAAGCGGCTGCGCGGCGTGCGCAAGCTGTTCGATCTCGATGCGCGGTTCCGCGACATGGACGAGATCGGCGACTATCGCCAGATCATCTCGCTGCCCAACCCGCCGTTGGAGGACATCGCCGAAGGGGCGGCAGCCAACAGCCTTGCCAAGGTCGCCAACGACGCGATGGCCGAGCTCGTCGCCAAGCATCCCGATCGCTTCCCCGCCTTCGCGGCCGCGGTCAACCTCAATGACGTGGAGTTCTCCATCGCCGAAGCGGAACGCGCCATCGCGATGGGCGCCAAGGGCGTGCAGACCTTCACCAATATCAACGGCCATCCGCTCGACGAGCCGCGATTTCGTCCGTTCTTCGCGGCGATGGCGGCGCACGACCTGCCGATCTGGCTGCATCCCGCGCGGACGCCCGCGATGCCTGATTACGCCGCCGAACCGCGCTCGCGTTTCGAGATGTGGTGGTGCTTCGGCTGGCCGTACGAGACGACCATCGCGATGTGCCGCCTGGTGTTCGACGGACTCTACGACCGCCACCCCAAGATCAAGATCGTCACCCATCATCTCGGCGGCGGCATGATCCCCTACTTCGACGGCCGCATCGGCCCCGGTATGGATGTGCTCGGCTCGCGCACCACCGAGGAGGATCACACCCAGGTGCTGTCGAAGCTCAAGCGGCCGCACCTCGATTACTTCAAGGAATTCTACGCCGACACCGCGCTGTTCGGCGGCACCAACGGGCTGCCCTGTGGCCTTAGCTTCTTCGGCAGCGACCGCGTGGTGTTTGCGAGCGACGCGCCGCTCGCGCCGATCCCGGCCCACGTCAAGGCGCTCGACGGACTCAATCTCGACACGGTGACCTATCAGAAGATCATGCTTGGCAACGCCGAGCGACTCTTGAACATGAAGCTCGGTTAGGTGGGGGCATGTTGCTCGGTCTTCGATCTGGATCCGTGGCGCTGGCGCTGCTGTGTGCGGGCGGCGCCCTGTTGCTCGATGCGCAGGCCGCGCCGGCGAGGGCGGTGACGCTGTGCGAAATGACCGGCGGCCTCCTGGGTTGCCCGGCGGCGGACGCCAAGCCTTCGGGGCCGCCGAGCTTTTATCGCAGCATGGCCACGGCCGATGCCAAGCTCGACGCCAAGGTCGCGGCCTCGATGGTGTCCGGCTTTCGCCGCAACAACGGTCTCGGCGCGGTGACGCTCGACGACCGCTTGATGCGCATGGCCGAGGAACAGGCGCGGGCGATGGCGAGCAAGAACCGCTTCGAGCATGACGCCGCCGGCCCCTTCGCCCAGCGAATCAAACGCTCCGGATACGACGCCAAGATCGCGGTCGAGAACATCGGCGCGGGCTATCACACGCTGGCCGAAGCCTTCTCCGGGTGGCGCGATTCGCCCCCGCACCGGGCAAATATGCTGCGCAGCGGCGTCACAAAGATGGGGATTGCTGCGGTTTACTCACCCCGATCCAAATACAAAGTCTTCTGGGCTCTGATCCTCGCCGCGCCTGACGACCGGCGCGGATAAACCCCGAGAAATCAAGCTTTTCGCAACGTTTTGCGTCGGCCGGCCGAGGGCGCGGAAGGGCGACGGGAACCGATTTCGCGGTGTCACGATTTGAGCGAAATGCCGCGTAATGCGTTGCGAACCGCCAAATTCTGTGTATTCAGGGCCCTTATCGTTTTCAGAGGAGCCTTCACATCATGGCCACCCCCGCTAAATCCAAGCAGAACACTGTTAGCCTTAAACATCTCGCCGCGACGATTGCCGGCGATCACGAGATTCCCAAGAAGCAGGCGGAAGCCATCCTCGGCGACCTGGTGACGCTCGTCACCAAGCACCTCAAGAAGGGCGACCGCATCCGTCTGGTCGGGTTGGGCGTTCTGCAGGTTCGCAAGCGCGCGGCGCGCATGGGGCGCAATCCGGCGACCGGCGAGCCGATCCAGATCAAGGCCAGCAAGAAGGTTGCCTTCCGCGCCGCCAAAGAGCTTAAAGAAGCCGTCTGACGCTTCGTTGCGGCATTTGAATGCAACAACGCCCAGCCGGCCGGCTGGGCGTTGTTTTTTTCCGGCGATGCGGTCCCGGTTCGTGCAGTGGATACGCCGTCGAACAAAAACGACAGGCCGCAATCGGGGTAATCAATCAGTGTAATGAAGCCTGGTCGTCTTCTGTGAGGTTCAGCAGGATGAACTGATCCTCGCCGACCTTCACGACAGCGGCAATGGCGCTATCGGGATCGTCCGTTGGCTGCGCCTCGGCATCGTACATTTCGAGGAAGTCGCGAGTCACGCCGTCCGAACAGTAGGCGGTTTTCTCGTCCATGTTCACCAGCACAACATCTACATCGATCACGATACGAACTCACTGTTACGCACTTTGTTTGTTACGAACTTCGTTATGTTCCGAACGGTTGGGCGATGCGACGGTTCCGCTCCGAACAGTCTTGAGTTGCCGGCATAGTGAAGCGCCAACGTAGCCGTTTCCGATCTTCCTAACAACGTCAACAGTGCACCACCGCGCGTGGTGCGCTGCCGCATGCGCAAGGAGAGTTCAGAAACCTCCTGCGGTTGCGTGCGGCAGCTTCCCGCAAATGCACGGTCCATCTGCAAATGCGCGCAGCCCGTCGCCGCGAATGCCGATGGCATATGGCGAATCCGCCTGTCTGCCTCCGCTCGCAGGCCGCGGCGTTCGCCGCTTTCAGATGCGATTGCGCATGGCTTTCAGGAGGGCAACGGCCGAGCGGCGTGTCCGTTCCATCCGGCAGGCAAGGGTAAATCGCCCCGCGGCCGGGCGCAGCGCGATCAGCCGGTCACCGAGCGCGAGCCGCTCGCGCCAGAGGTGGTCGATCATCGGATGGTCGGCCACCGCGCAGGAATCGACGCGGGCCGGTCCGTCCTGTGCCAGGAGGCTTTCGGTCAATTCACACACGAGTTGCACGCCGGGCGAGGCGCGCGACAGGGATTCGTCATAGGCGATCTTCCAGCACCATGCGGTGTCCCCGCTTGCGAGCGTGATGGTGGCGGCGATGGCGCGGCCGTCGGACAACATGCGATCGACGCGCGCTTTCCCATGCGCCGCGAGCCCGTCGACGGCATTGCGGATGAACGTCGCAATCGCCGGATCGGACGCCGCGGCGGTGCCGGCGCGTCCCTTCCAGCCGGCGGCTTCCAGCGTCAGGAAGTCCTGCAGCGCGGCCGCGATATCGTTGGTGTCGCGCGCGGTCGTGAAAGCGATCGGTGCGGCATCCGACAACCGTCGCCGCTGTCGCCGCAGCTCCTTGCGCCGGCCCGCCGATACGGCGCGCGCGAGATAATCCCCGCGCTCGACGCCGGGGTCGAGCAGGGCGCGCCGATGACGGTCGAACACGGCGTTAGCGTGGCCGCCGTGCGCCAGCACCGAATCCAGGGCGGCCGCGAACGCACCGCGCTCCGGGATCAGCGGCATCAACAGCAGACCGGGTACGGCGCGGTCCTGCGCCAAGTGATCGAGCCAGGCGGCAACGATGCTCGCGCTGTCCTCCCGGTCGATCAACGGCGTTCCGAGCGGGCCGTAAGGGTGCGTCCAACCGGTCACCATGCGCCAGGGGCTGCCAAGCGGCCGCGCGATCCGGCTCGGGAACAAGCCGACAAGCCGGCCGCCCGCCGTTCGCACCAGCGCGACGCGCAGGTCCGCGCCGAACACCGGCGCCGCCGCCAGCATGAATGCGGGTTCGTAGAACACGTTGGGCTCGAGCGCCCGCGCCGCCAGCGACCGCCATTCCTCGACGATGGTGGTCAGTGCCGAAGCCTCGCAGCGCTCGACCCGCAGTGCCGGATTGGGCGGAGCGCGCATGGCTCCTTGGCCTCTAGCGGTGTCCCCAGACGAAGGCATGAAGGCCGAGCCGGCGTCGGGTGACATAAAACAGCATGACGGATTCGACGACGAGGGCGGTCGATGTCGCGACCGCTGCTCCCTCGATGCCGATGCGTGGAATGAGGGCGATGCACAAGATCAAGTTGAGCGCGAAGGCCGCGGCATAGATGGCCGCGCAGATCCGTTGCTCGCCGAGCATGGTGAGCAGCCGTTCCACGGGGCCGACCGCCGCCCGCGCCATCAAGCCGACGGCGAGAATGAACATCAGGGAGTAGCCATCGACGAACTTCGGCCCGAACAGCCATAGCAGCGGTTGCCCTGCCGCCAGAACGATCGCGCACATGGCCGCCGAGGACCAGAATGTCCAGTGCACCGAGTCATGCAGGATGGCTTTGAGGCGCTCGCGATCCCTGCCGACGTGGTATTCGCTGAACCGATGGGACACGGCCGCCGAGACGGCAAAATGCACGAACGCGATCAGCGCCAGCGTTTTAGCGGCGGCATAATAGACGGCCACGTCCTCGGACGGCCGGAAGAACTGCATCGCCAGGACATCGGTGTTGGTGAGAAGGAGATAAAAGCCTTCGACAAGGAGGATCGGCAGCGAGGTCGCGTACCAGGTCTTGATCTCGTGGGCCTTGGCTCCCCGCGGCACTTCACGCGCCAGCTTGCGGTTGAGCGCCACGGTTTGCCCGAACGCGGTGATAACGATGGCGATGGCGACGGCCGCGATCGCCGTCTCGGCAGCGGCTGGAAAATCCAGCAGATACGCCGCTGCGATAACGACCAGGATGGTCAGGTGCCGCAGGATATAGGTCGGCAGCAGCGCAACATAAATCCAGTTGTAGGAGCGCGCGATGCCGTCCTGCACCTGCATCAGGCTGTAGAGTGGCAGGGTGAGAAACGCGATGGCCAGCGGAGCGACGAGCTGATCGTTGATGTATGATCGCAGCGAAAACAGTGTTAGCTCGCCAAGCAGCGCGATGGCCGTTGCGCTGCCGAGCGCGAGCCAGCGGCCGCGGGCCAGATATCCGCGCAGCAGGTCGAACGCCCTGCGCTTGGTGTATTGCGGGATGAAACGCTGCGCCGCCGTGGCAAGGCCGAGATCGGCGAGGTCGCCAATCACCAGCAACAGCGTCCAGACGTAAACGTAAACGCCGAATTCCGTGCCGCCCATCCAGCGGGCGAGCAGGATTTGCAGCAGATAGATCAGCGCCGCGCTGAAGACGCGAATAAGGAACGCGCCGCCGGCGACACGCTTTGCGATGGAGCGGTCGCTGCTGTCCTTCAATCGGGCGCGGGTGCGCTCGATCAGGCCGGGCAGTTCCATCAGACGATCGGAGCTTCGATCGGAGTCTTGCGTGTCGGTCAACGCCACCTGCACTCTCCGGCGCGGCAACCCGCGAGGCGTTCCGCTCGAACGGGCAGGGCTAGCAAGGAACCGTTAACATTCTGTTGGGCCGAGCCCGTCCGGGCAGGGGCCAAGCCCCCCCAGGCCGGCTTCGTTTTCGACTGGGTTTTCAAATCGCCGTCGCGCCGGGGCGGCGGCGTCAGTCGTCGCTCGCCTTGAAGCGGTTCATGCCTTTCAGCACGAAGGGCGCGATCAGCGCCAGCAGCGCGATGCCGAGCAGCGTCGCCGCCATCGGGCTTTGCACCAGCACCAGCGGGTCGCCGAGGCTGATCTGCAAGGCGCGCCGCAACTGCGCCTCGGCCACCGGCCCCAGGATCAGGCCCACCACCACCGGCGCCACCGGGAAGTCGAAGCGGCGCATGATGAAGCCCATCACGCCGAAGGTGGCGAGCATGATGAGCTCCACCGGCGAGGGCTTGGCGGCGATGGTGCCCATCGTCGCGAACACAAGAATGCCGGCGTAAAGCCACGGCTGCGGAATCGCGAGCAGCCGCACCCAGACGCCGACCAGCGGCAGGTTGAGCACCAGCAGCATGCCGTTGGCGATGAACAGGCTTGCGATCAAGCCCCACACCAGGTCTGGCCGTTCGGCGAACAGCAGCGGTCCGGGGTTGAGGCCGTATTGCTGGAAGCCCGCGAGCATCATGGCTGCCGTAGCCGATGTCGGCAGGCCGAGCGTGAGGAGGGGCACCAGCGTGCCGGCGGCGGAGGCGTTGTTGGCGGCCTCGGGGCCGGCCACGCCTTCGATGGCGCCGTGGCCGAACTCCTCGGGATGCTTGGTCAGCTTGCGCTCGGTCGAATACGACAGGAACGTCGGAATTTCCGCGCCGCCGGCCGGCAGCGCGCCGATGGGGAAGCCGAAGATGGTGCCGCGGATCCACGGCCAGAACGAGCGCTTCCAATCTTCCTTGGTCATCCAGAGCGAGCCGCGCACCGGCTCAAGCTTGTCGTCCGCGGAGCGCCGGCGCGAGGCGACGTAAAGCGCCTCGCCCACGGCGAACAGGCCGACCGCCAACGTCGTCACCTCCACGCCATCCAGCAGTTCCGGCACGCCGAAGGAGAGCCGCGCCTGGCCGGTCAGCTTGTCGATGCCCATGAGGCCGAGCGCGAGCCCGATGAACAGGCTGGTGAGGCCGCGCACGGGCGAATCGCCGAAGGTCGCCGACACGGTGATGAAGGCCACGCACATCAGCGCGAAATAGTCTTCGGGGCCGAAATTGACGGCGACGTTCACCAGCCACGGCGCCAGAAAAACGATGCCCAGCGTCGCGATGGTGCCGGCGACGAACGAGCCGATGGCGGAGGTGGCGAGCGCCGGCCCGCCGCGCCCGGCCTTGGCCATCTTGTTTCCTTCGAGCGCCGTCACCATCGAGGCGCTTTCGCCGGGCGTGTTGATGAGGATCGACGTGGTCGAGCCGCCGTACATGCCGCCGTAGTAGATGCCGGCGAACATGATGAGCGAGCCGCCGGGGTCGAGCTTGAAGGTGATCGGTAGCAGCAGCGCCACGGTGAGGGCGGGGCCGATGCCGGGCAGCACGCCGACGGCGGTGCCGAGCAGCACGCCGATCAGCGCGTAGAGCAGGTTGATCGGCTGGGCGGCGACGGTGAGGCCGTGGAGGAGGGCGTCGAGCGCTTCCATGATCGCCTCAGAACAGCCGTTCGATGGGACCGGCGGGGAGCGCCAGCGTGAGCAGCTTGTCGAACGCCAGATAGACCACGGTGGCGAGGACGAGCCCGATCAGAAGGTCGATATGGACGGCGCGCCGCCCGAATGCGGCGGCCGTACTCGCAAACAGGATTGCGGTCGCCGGGATGAAGCCGCCGCCGAGCGCGATGATGGCGATCAGCGCGGCAAAGCCGCCGAGGATCAGCGCGACGGCTTTCGGGTCGAACTCCTCGCGCTCGGGGAATTCGTTGCGCCACGCCAGGACGAAATTGCCGATGGAGAGGATCATCAGGCCGAACGCGATGACATGGCCCATAGCCTTTGGCCCGAGCCCGTAAGTTGGGGCCAGCGTGAGAAAATGGGTGTCCCAGAAGATCGTAATGGCGATCGCCAGAAGGACTACGGCGATGGCGATGCCGCCGGCGTCGGGGCGTCGTTTCGATGTGCTGTCCACGCTTCTTCCCCCCTGCCTTTGCCGTTGCCGTCGTCGGAATGGGACCGGCGACTCCGCTCAGGAGGATGGAGCGCCCCGAAGCGGGATCACCGGGCCGCAGCGTCGTGCCGCGACCCGGTGACGGTACGATGAACACCCGGACGGGCTGGACTTTACTTCACCAGCCCGACGGTCTTGAGCACGCCGGCCACACGCGTCTGCTCGTTCGCCAGGAACTTGGCGAACTCGCCGCTCGGCATGTAGGCGTCGTCCCAACCCTTCTGCTTCAGGATGTCCTGCCAGGTCTTGGACTTGGCGAGCTTGGCGACGAGATCGTCGAGCGCCTTCTTCTGCGCGTCGCTCAGGCCCGGAGGCGCGACCACCGAGCGCCAATTGGCGAGCACCAGATCG
>Ga0180218_1000324_pt1 | contig 56137 bp, 52 predicted proteins | sample eDN3rd37CKraftBY_FD_151334 | JGI IMG/M metagenome (GOLD analysis project Ga0180218, IMG submission 151334) | Enriched backyard soil microbial communities from Emeryville, California, USA - eDNA 3rd pass 37_C Kraft BY (version 2) (version 2) | ecosystem: Environmental > Terrestrial > Soil >... | reverse complement strand
AGCTGGCCGCCCTGCCCTGGGCCGAGCATCCGCTGCTGGAGGTGGAGCAGCGGCGCGCCGAGGGCAGCGACCATGTCTCGCTCCAGCACGGCTATGCCGGCATTGCCGAGACCGGCACGCTGATGCTGCCGGCGGCTCCCACCCGTCCCACCACGCTCAACCTGCTGCCGGAGACGGAGGTGGTGGTGCTGCGGGCCGAGCGGGTGGTCGGCGCCTATGAGGAGGCCTGGGACCTGCTGCGGGCCGAGAACCGCGACGCCCTGACCGGCGGCTTCATGCCGCGCAACGTGATGCTCGTCACCGGCCCCTCGCGCAGCGCCGATATCGAGCAGACGCTGGAGCTGGGCGCGCATGGCCCGCGCCGCCTGCATGTGATCCTTGTCGGCTGAGGATGGCCTGTCCCTGGACCTGAATGGGCATCCTGACTAGAGGGAGGTGCAGGAACCTCAGGTTCCTGCCGGGGGTCCAGGGGGCAGCGCCCCCTGGCCTTTCTTCAACCGCCCCCAGGACCAAGATGCCTCGCCGCGGCCGTAGCCTCACCCAGCAAGAGTGTGCCCTGTGGCGAGCTTATGTCGCCCGCGTGACGCCCCTGCCCGGCCATGCCTTGCCGCCTGCCCCGGCCGCGCCCGCCGAGCCGCCGCCGGCACCGCCGCCTCCGGTGGCGGCGCCACCGGCGAAGCCCGCGCGGAAGCCGGCGCCAGCGGTCCTGCATGTCGGCGTGCAGCCCGGCGGGGTGGACAGCCAGCGCTGGAAGGACCTGCGCCGTGGCCGCACCCAGCCCGAGCGCACGCTGGACCTGCACGGCCGCCGGGCGCAGGACGCCTGGCACGCCGTACGCGCCTTCCTGCACACCGCGCATGCCGACGGGCTGCGCTGCGTCGCGGTGGTGACGGGCAAGGGGCCCGCGCCCGAGGGTGGCGTGCTGCGGCGCGAGCTGCCGCACTGGCTGAACGCGCCGGACCTGCGGCCGCTGGTGCTGGGGGCCGTCCACCCCGCACCGAACCAGGGGGCGGTGCATCTGCTGCTGCGCCGCCGCCGCGGGCGATGACGCCCTTCGGCGCCCGGCTGCGCGCGCTGCGCCAGGCGCGCGGCGTCACGCTGAAGGAGCTGGCCAGCGCCTTGCAGGTTTCCGCCGCCTACCTCTCGGCGCTGGAGCATGGCCGACGCGGGCGGCCGTCCACGGGGCTGGTCCATCAGGTGAACGGATTCTTCGGGCTGATCTGGGACGATGCCGAGGAGATGGTGCGGCTGGCGCGCCTCTCGCACCCGCGGGTGGTACTCGACACCAGCGGACTCTCGCCGGAGGCCACCGAAATGGCCAACCTGCTGGCCAGCCGGATCCGGCGGCTGACACCGGAAGCCATCCAGGAGATGCGGCGGCTTCTGGGGGAGTGAGAGGCTGTTCTCGAATTGGGCACGGAACCGGGGGAGAAGGAATTCTCCCCCGGACCCCCTCTTCTTCTTTTCTGTCAGTTTTTATCGCACGGGCGGCGCGCGCCCGCGCCGGGGCTGAAGCAGCCCCGGCGACTGCGGCGGCTGGCCAAGCGGCGAGGAGCCGTCCTTGCCGCCAGCGTGGCCGGAAACTTGCAGAAAAAGGAGGGCTTGGGGGAGTTCACTCCCCAAGTCTTTTCTCCCCCGCCTCATTCGAGGACAGGGCCGGAACGGCCTGCGGTGGCGCGCCGTCAGGCCTCGCCGATGGGGGCGGTGCCGTGCGTCATGCCGGCGAGCACCTCAGCCACGTGGCGCACGCGCACCGCGCTGCCCTGGCGCTTCAGACGACCGGCCATGTTCAGCAGGCAGCCCATGTCGCCGGCCAGCAGCGTGTCGGCGCCGGTGGCCTCGACGTCGCGCGCCTTGTCGGAAACCATGCGGGTGGAGATCTCGGGATATTTCACGCAGAAGGTGCCGCCGAAGCCGCAGCACAGCTCGGGCTCGGGCAGATCCTTCACCGTTAGCCCCTCGACGCTGCCGAGCAGTTGCCGCGGCTGGGCGCGGATGCCGAGCTCGCGCAGGCCGGCGCAACTGTCGTGATAGGCCACCACGCCGTCATAGCGGGTGCTGACGCGCTGCACGCCGCGCACATCGGTCAGGAAGGAGACCAGCTCATGCGTCTTCGCGGCGAGTTCCTCGGCGCGGGCGCGGTAGTTGGGGTCGTCGTCGAAGAGGCCGGGGTAGTGCTTGGCGATCATGCCGGCGCAGGAGCCGGAGGGCGCCACGGTGTAGTCATAGCCCAGGAAGGCGTCGATCACCGGGCGGGCGAGATCCCGCGCGGTGGCGCGGTCGCCGCTGTTGTAGGCGGGCTGGCCGCAGCAGGTCTGCAGACGCGGCACCTCCACCGTGCAGCCGGCCTGCTCCAGCAGGCGGATGGCGGCGAAGCCGACCGTGGGCCGGTAGAGATCGACAAGGCAGGTGACGAAGAGCGCGACGCGCGGCTTGGCCTGGGACATGCCGGTGACGATAGGCCTGAGCCGTGAAGATTCAAGCAGCAGCGAAGGGCCTCAGAGCCCGATCGAGGATGGGGTGGCGGGGGGATGGCGAGGGATTTTCCGGGCCGGGCAGGAAGGGCCGCAGCCGCGATGCGGGGCATCGGGGCCAAGCGCTGACGCCCCCGGCACGGAAAGGATCCGCCAGTCCCGACCCGACAGCATTCTCAAACGGGCTCTCAGGGCCTGGCCGGCTCCAGCACGTAGAGCACCGCCTCTTCCTTCATTCGCCCGGCGGCTTCGGCGGCGGCCTCGCCCCAGCCCCAGAAGAGGTCGGCCCGGGCCTCGCCCTTGATGGCGCCGCCCGTGTCCTGCGCCAGCACCAGGCGGCGCATCGGCTCGCCGGTCAGCGGATGCTTCGTCACGATCCAGACCGGGCTGCCGAGCGGGATATGCGCGCGGTCCACCGCCAGCGAGCGGCGCGGGGTCAGCGGCACGCCCATCGCCCCGGCGGGGCCCTGGTCAGGCCGGGCGGGGGTTTCGCGGAAGAAGATGTAGGAGGGGTTCTCGTCCATCAGGGCCTGGGCGCGCTCCGGACCGGCGCGCTCCAGCCAGGCCAGGATGCTCTGCATCGAGACCTGCTCGCGCGGGATCTCGCCGCGCTCCGCCAGCAGGCGGCCGATCGGCACATAGGGGCGGCCGTTGCGGGCGGCATAGCCGAGGCGCCGCACCGAGCCATCGGGCAGCACCACCCGGCCCGAGCCCTGGATCTGCAGGAAGAAGGCCTCGGCCGGATCGGCGGCCCAGAGCAGCACCGGCGCCTCGGTGGCGCCCGCCTCGATGGCGGCGCGGGCCGGATAGGGCACGAAATGGCCCTTCTCCACCCGGCCGACGATGCGGCGCCCCTTCAGGTCCTCGGCGAAGCGGCCGAGATCGACCTCCATCAGGTCCTCCGGTCGGCCCAGCAGCGGCGTGGGGTAGCCCGGCCCGGGTGTGAGGGAACCGCGCAGCTCCGGCTCGTAATAGCCGGTCATCAGCCCTTTGCCGGCGCGGCGGAGGGTGAAGCGCCGCTCAAAGAAGGCGCGCGCGGCGGCATCGTCGCCCGGCGGCAGGGCGGCGGCCTCGGCGCAGAGCGGCGCGGGCATGGCCGGCGGGCGGCAACTGGCCAGGAAGGCAGGGATGGCGGCGGAGAGGCGGTCCTCGCTCCAGCCCGGCAGCTCGGCCACCCGCTGCGGCGTGCGGGCGCAGGCGGCGAGCAGCCCGAGCAGGGCCAGGGCGGCCAGCCCCCATCGCCGGACGGAGGCCCGGCGCCGTGCAGCAGCCGGCACGCGACGCCTCAGGCGGATTGCGTGCCGACCAGCTTCCAGGTCGGGTCGCTGCTGCGCAGGTCGCGCTGGAAGGTCCAGAGGTCGGTCACCTCGGTCACCGCCTCGGCGCCCGCCACCACCTCGCCCTGCGCATCGGTGGTCACGCTCACCTGCTCGGAGACGATGCGGACCGTGACCTCGGCCGTCTCGCCGCGCAGGTCGGCGGCGGTGATCGCCGTCTCCAGTACGGCACGGATCTCGCTGCGCTGGCGCTCGCCGGCCTGCTCGCGGGCAGTGATCGCCTGCTCGAAGCCCGTATAGGTCTCCTCCGAGAGCAGGTCGCGCAGGGTAGCGCGGTCACCGCTGGCGAAGGCGGCGACGATCATGCGGAAGGCGCCCTCCGCCCCGGCCAGGAAAGCATTCGGGTTGAAGCCGCGGTCGGCCTGCTGGATGCGTTGCAGGGCCTGGCCCGCCGCACTGCGGGCGTCCGGCACCACCTGGTGCGTGCCGCTCCCGCCCGTCGGGGCGGAGGGTGCCTGGAGCTCCGCCTCACGCAGCGGCGGGGCGCCGGTCGCGGGGACCGGGCGCTCCTGCGGCGGCCGCTCGAAGCCCTGGCGCCGGCCCAGCACGCTGCGCAGCCGCAGCACCAGGAAGGCGGCCACCATGCCGAACAGGATCAGATCGAGCGGGAAGCCGCCGGACATTGCATTCTCCTCATGTATCACACTTAAGGGCCCTGACCCCGCGCCGCAACGCCCCCCTCGGTGTCTCCTGCGCCCGAAGGCGCTCCGGAGCACCGCCGAGAACAACAAAGCAGGAGGGACAACAACGCGGCATCCGCCCGGCGGCGGGCCGGCCTCCGGCTTGCGGCGCGGCAAGCCTCTCGCTACTGCCCAGTGTCGAACTGCCAAGCGTCAGGCTTGCCCCGCCCTCCCGGAGTCCTGCGATGATCCTGCTGCGCCACGGCCAGAGCGAGTTCAACCTGCACTTCACCGCGACGCGCCGCGACCCCGGCATCAAGGACCCGAAGCTGACCATCCTGGGCCACCACCAGGCGGAGCAGGCGGCGCAGGCGCTGGCGGGCGAGGACATCCGCCGCATCATCGCCAGCCCCTATACCCGCGCCCTGCAGACGGCGGCCCCGCTGGCGAAGCGGCTCGGCCTGCCGGTGCTGGTGCACCCGATGGTGCGCGAGCGCTACGCCTTCACCTGTGACATCGGCTCGCCCCGCACGGCGCTGGCGCAGGACTGGCCGGAGCTCGACTGGTCGCACATCGAAGAAGTTTGGTGGCCGCCGGTGGAGGAACCGGCGGACCAGGTGGAGGCGCGGGCGCGGCTGTTCCGCGCCGAGATGGCCGCCCTGCCGGACTGGGCGCATACCGTGGTGGTCTCCCACTGGGGCTTCATCCTCTCGATGACCGGGCAATCCGTCGGCAACGGGCAATGGCTCCGCTGCGACCCCTGCGAGCCGGCGCCCGAGGCGATTTCCTGGCATCACCGCTGACGCCGCGCCCCATGACAGCGCGCCTGTGACAACGCGCCTGTGACAGCGCCGGCCCGCCGTGCTACCCCGCGCCCCGGAACCGGAACCAGACTCCAGGGGCTTGCATGTCCGACACCAGCCTTCCTCCCAACGGCAACCAGGCCCCCAACGGTGGTGCCCAGCCCCCTCAGGGACAGCCCCCTCAGGGACAGCCCCAGGGGCCGCTGCTGCTGAACCTGCAATACACGAAGGACCTTTCCTTCGAGGTGCCGGGCGCGCCGGAGATCTTCACCCAGCTGCGCGAGCAGCCGCGTATCGACCTGGCGCTCGACGTGCAGGCGCGGCCGCTGCAACAGGGCGGGAACGTCTATGAGGTGGCGCTGCAGATCCGCGCCGACGCCCAGGCCCCCGGCGCGGACGGCAAGCCGCAGACCGCCTTCATCGCCGAGCTGATCTATTGCGGCATCTTCACGCTGAACGTGGAGCCGAACCTGGTGGAGCCGCTGCTGCTGGTCGAATGCCCGCGCCTGCTCTTCCCCTTCGCCCGCAATATCCTGGCCGATGTGACGCGCGATGGCGGCTTCCCGCCCGTGCTGCTCTCGCCGATCGACTTCGTGGCCCTGTGGCAGAGCCGCCGCGGCCCCGGCGCCGCCGAGCAGCAGCCTGCCAACGCCTGACCGGCAAAAAAGCCGGGGGAAAGAATTCCCCCGGGCCCCCTTCTTTTTTCTTCGAGTTTAGGGGCGCCCCGCTGAGCAGGCGCTGCAACTGACAGAAAGAAGATGGGGGGTTCGGGGGGAATTCCTTTCCCTCGACCTTTTTTCTCCCCGCCCTCTCCCGGCAGGCCGCCCAGAGATGCTGCGCAACATCCTGACCATTGGCAGCTGGACCTTCGCCAGCCGCATCCTCGGCTTCGCGCGCGACATGCTGATCGCCGCGACGCTGGGCGCCGGGCCGCTGGCCGATGCCTTCTTCATCGCGCTGCGGCTGCCAAACCTGTTCCGCCGCCTGTTCGGCGAGGGCGCCTTCAACGCCGCCTTCGTCCCTGCCTTCACCTCCACCCTGACGCTGGAGGGGCCGCGCCGGGCGCGCGAGCTGGCGGCGCGCATGTCCACGCTGATGGCGCTCTGGCTGGCGCTGCTGGTCGTGCTCGGCATGATCTTCATGCCGCAGGTGATGCGCGTGCTGACGCCGGGCCTGGCGGACGAGCCGCTGCGCTTCGGGCTGGTGGTGGAGCTGTCGCGCATCACCTTTCCCTATCTGCTGTTCATCTGCCTCACCGCGCTGGTCAGCGGCGTGCTGAACGCCATCGACAAGTTCGCCCTCGCCGCCGGCGCGCCGCTGATGTTCAACCTCTTCGCCATCGTCTCGCTCTTCGCGCTGACGCCCTTCGTGGCGACGCCGGCGCATGCGCTGGCCTGGGGCACCATGCTCTCGGGCGTGGCGCAGCTCGCGGTGGTGGTCATCGCCTGCCACAAGGTGGGGATGGGCTTCAGCCTGGTCTCCTGGCCCCGCGTCACGCCCGAGACGCGCACGGTGCTGCACCGGATGCTGCCCGGCGTGCTGGGCGCCAGCGTCACGCAGATGAGCCTGGCGATCGACATCTTCATCGCCTCGCTGCTGCCGGTCGGCGCCATCAGCTACCTGACCTATGCCGACCGCGTGGCGCAGCTGCCGCTGGGCGTGGTGGGGGCGGCGGTGGGCACGGCGCTGCTGCCGGTGCTCTCGCGCCAGCTCCGCGGCGGCAAGTCGCTCTCGGCGCATCGCAGCATGAACCGGGCGGTGGAGCTTTCCCTCGCCCTCACCATCCCCGCCGCCGCCGCGCTGGTGGTGCTGGCCGAGCCGATCGTGCTGACGCTGTTCCAGCGCGGCGCGCTGGGCGTGGATGAGGCGCATTCGGTGGCCTGGGCCTTGCGCGCCTATGCCTGCGGCCTGCCCGCCTTCGTGCTGATCAAGGCCTTCTCGCCCGGCTTCTTCGCGCGGGGCGACACCGCGACGCCGGTGAAGATCGGCATCACCGTGGTCGTGCTGAATCTGGCGCTGAGCCTGCTGCTGTCGCGCATCCTGGAGCATGTCGGCATCGCGCTCGCCACGGCGCTCGCCGCCTGGTGCAATGCCGGGCTGCTGCTGACCCTGCTGACGCGGCGCGGCCACTGGGTGGCCGACCGCCGGCTGCGGCGCAACGGCTGGCGCCTGCTGCTGGCGGCGGCGGTGATGGCCGGCGTGCTGGTGGCCGTCGAGCCCTGGCTCTTCCCGGCGCAGGGGCTGATGAAGCTGGTGGGCCTCTTCGCGCTGGTCGCGCTGGGGCTGCTCACCTATTTCGGCGCCACCCAGGCGATGGGAGCGCTCGACCTGCGGGACCTGCGGCGGCGGCGGGCCTGAAGGCGGGCCAGGCGGAGACCACCCTTCCCGCCGCCGCGCATCGCGCTATCCTGCGGGCATGACCCAGACCACGGATTTCGGCTTCCGCGAAGTGCCCCGTGACGCCAAGGCGTCCATGGTGCGGCAGGTCTTCGACAGCGTCGCCCCCAAATACGACGTGATGAACGACCTGATGTCGCTCGGCCTGCACCGGGCCTGGAAGCAGGCCTTCGTCGCCGCCATCGGCGCCGGCCCGCGCGACACGCTGCTCGATCTTGCCGCCGGCACGGGCGATGTCGCCTTCCTGGCGCGCCGGCGCGGCGCGGGGCGGGTCATCCTGGCCGACATCAATGCCAGCATGCTTGGCGTCGGGCGCGACCGCGCCTTGCAGAAGGGGCTGATGGAGGGTCTCTCCTTCGCCTGCTGCGACGCCGAGCGGCTGCCCTTCCCGGACCGCAGCGTGGAGAAGGTCTCCATGGCCTTCGGCCTGCGCAACTGCACCGACAAGGACGCGGTACTGCGCGAGGCCTTCCGCGTGCTGCGCGTCGGCGGGCGGATGCATGTGCTGGAATTCTCGCGCCTGGAGATCGAGGCGCTGCGGCCACTCTACGATGCCTGGTCCTTCAAGGCGCTGCCGGCGATCGGCGCCCGCGTCGCCAAGGACGCCGAAAGCTACCAGTACCTGGCCGAGAGCATCCGCATGTTCCCGGACCAGCCGACGCTCGCGGGCATGATGGAGCGCGCGGGCTTCGAGCGGGTGAAGTGGCAGAACCTCTCGGGCGGGGTGGTGGCCATCCATACAGGTTGGAAGTTCTAAGGGATGGAACCGGGGGAGAATGAATTCTCCCCCGGACCCCCACTTCTTTCTTTTCTGCCAGTTTTGCCGCGCTGATGGCATGCACCCACGCCGGGGCTGAGGCAGCCCCGGCGACTGGGGCTGGCAACTGACAAAAAGAAGATGGAGGTTCGGGGGAATTCCTTCCCCCGACCTTTTTATCCCCGCGCGAAGGCGATCAGGTCGGCATTGAGTCGCGTCTGATGCGTCAGGAACAGCCCGTGTGGCGCGCCCTCGTAGATCTCCAGCCGGGCCCTGGGCAGCAGCGCGGCGGTGGGGCGGGCGGTCAGGTCCAGTGGGCAGGTCATGTCCCGCTCGCCGTGGATCAGCAGCACCGGCACCGTGACCGCCCGCGCCTCGGCCCGGAAATCGGCGGCGGTCAGCGCGCGGTTGCAGTCCAGCAGTGCCTGGAGCGAGCTGCGCAACGCCATGTCGCGCACCCAATTGCGCAGGCCGGCGGACGTCTCCGGTGTGACGAAGGGCTCCATGTTGGCGTCGATCCAGCCGGGGAAGTCGCGCATCAGCCAGTCCCGGCGGAAGGCGTCGAACAGGGCCGGGTCGAGTCCGTCGGGATTGTCGGGTGCCTGGGCCAGCATCGGCGTCGTGGTGCCGATCAGCACGGCGCGCGCCACGCGCCCGGCGGCGCCATGCCGGGTCAGGTAGCGCAGGACCTCGCCGCAGCCCATGGAGAAGCCCACCAGCATGACGTCGCGCAGGTCGAGCGTCTCCAGCACGGCGGCGAGGTCGTCGGCCAGGGTGTCGAAGTCATAGCCGCGGCCCGGATCGTCGGAGCGGCCATGGCCCCGCCGGTCATAGGCGATGCAGCGGAACCCGGCCTCGGCGAGGGCCAGCATCTGGTAGGCCCAGGAGTCCGAGGGCAGCGACCAGGAGGCGACGAAGACAACCGGCGGGCCGGCACCCCAGTCGCGGTGGAACAGGGCGACGCCATCCCGCGTGCGGATCTGGCCGGGGGCGGGCGGGTCGATGGGGGTGGCCATGGGGCGATCTCCTCTCCAGGCCGCGACGTCACGCCTCGCCGGGCAGGCGGTCGAGGAAGCCGCTCACCATCCGCAGCCGGCCGTCCTCCGCCAGCAGGGCGAAGTCGGTGCCGGCGACGACCGGCTCGCCGGAATCGGGACCGAGCGTCCAGGAGAAGCGCAGCCGGTCGGCATAGCCGTCGGGCTGCCCGGCGAGGCTGAAGCGGAAGCCGGGGAAGCGGGCCTGCACACCCTCGATCAGGGCGGCGATGCCGTCCGGCCCGGTGCCTTCCATCAGCGGGTCGCGATAGGTCGCCTCCTCGGTCCAGAGCGCGGCGAGGAGGGCGCGGCGGTGGGCGGGATCGGTCTCGTTCCAGGCGGCGAGATAGCGGGTGGCGAGATCATGGGCGTCGGTCCGGGTCATCGGTCGGGCTCTCCTGATGGGGCGGCCCAAGGGCCGCGGGGCTGGACGGGACCACCCGCGCCGGCGGATCGTCCCTCCCCCAGGTGGGGGATGGCCGCAGCATTCCGCCCTTCCGGCCGCCGCGCGATTACCTCGCAGGTCATCGGCGCGCGGCGGGATGGGCGGCTAGACTGCGCGCCATGTCCGCGCCATCGCCTGCACGCCCTCTCAGCTCCGGTCCCGCCATCGGCCCCCTGCTGCGCGCCTGGCGGCAGCGACGGCGGCGCAGCCAGCTCGACCTCGCGCTCGATGCCGAGATCTCGCAGCGGCACCTGAGCTTCGTCGAAAGCGGCCGCGCGGCGCCGAGCCGCGAGATGGTGCTGCGGCTGGCCGAGCAGCTTGAGGTGCCGCTGCGCGAGCGCAATGCCCTGCTGCTGGCGGCGGGCTTCGCGCCCGCCTTCGCCGAGCGCCCGCTCGACCATCCGGCCATGACGGCGGCGCGCGAGGCGGTGGAGCGCATCCTGCACGCGCATGCGCCGCATCCGGCGCTGGCGGTGGACCGGCACTGGCATCTGGTGGCGGCGAACGCGGCCGTGGCGCCGCTGCTGGAGGGGGTCGCCGAGGCCGCCCTGCTGGCGCCGCCGGTCAATGTGCTGCGGCTCAGCCTGCATCCGCGCGGGCTGGCGCCGCGCATCGCCAATCTCGGGGAGTGGCGCGCGCATCTGCTGGAGCGGCTGCGCCGGCAGATGATGGCCAGCGCCGACCCCGTGCTGGCGGCCTTGCTGGCCGAACTCTCGGCGCTGGCGTCGCCGGCGGGGGTGCAGGCGGCGGGGGAGCATCCGGCCGGGGGGCTGCTGGTGCCGCTGGAACTGGAAAGTGCCGCCGGGCGGCTTTCACTGATCTCGACCACCACCGTCTTCGGCACGCCGGTCGAGGTCACGCTGTCGGAATTGGCCGTGGAGGCCTTCTATCCCGCCGATGCCGCCACCGCCGAACGGTTGCGGCGGCTTGTACCCGCGCGGGAGGCACCGGATGGGCAGACATGAAAAAGGGGGCCGAAGCCCCCTTTTCGTCTTTGCGTCTGGCTCGATCAGCCCTGCGGATGCGGGTTGGTCGCGGTGTTGGTGCCGGGCGCCGGCGTATAGGTGATGTGCGTGTTCTCGCCCTGGTCGTCGAAGCTGGCGATCCAGCCACGCTGGGCGGGGGCATCCGGCGCATGCAGGTAACGGGCGCTCTCGCTGCGGCCGACCACCTTCACCGGGCCACCGCCGAGAATGTTGCCGCCGTCGTTCGAGTAATCGACCGCGAAGTTCTCACCCGTGCCAAGAACACGGATGGAGCTCTCCTGCGCAACCGCGCCGCCGATCACGCCAAAAGCCAGAACCGTGGAAAGAATAACCTTGCGAAACATTGTGCGTTCCCCTTGTCAGCCGTCGGGGACGTCCTTGCGTCCTCTGATGATCTCTAGATGGCGCCGCGGCCGCGCCGGCGCCAATCGCTTCCCCGGATACCGGCCATCCGCTCCGATGATGACAGACCCATGACAGGCCCGGCGCGCCTTTCGGCGGAAGCGCAGCCGGTCTAGCCTGCGCGCCATGCTCGCGGACAAGCGCATCCTTCTCATCGTTGCCGGCAGCGTCGCCGCCTACAAGGCGCTGGAACTCACCCGGCTGCTGCGCAAGGCGGGGGCGCGCGTCACGCCGGTGCTGACGGCGGGGGGCGCCCGCTTCGTCACGCCGCACGCCTTGCAGGCCATCGCCGGCGAGGCGGTGCATCAGGACCTCTGGTCGCTCGCCGCCGAGGCGGAGATCGGCCATATCCGCCTCGCCCGCCTGCCCGACCTGGTGGCGGTGGTGCCGGCCTCCGCCGACATCCTGGCGAAGATGGCGCATGGGCTGGCCGACGACCTCGCCACCACCCTGCTGCTCGCCACCGACCGCCCGGTGCTGGTGGCGCCGGCGATGAACTGGGCGATGTGGGGCCACCCCGCTACCCGGGCCAACATGGACGCCCTGACCGCGCGTGGCGTCGCCGTGGTCGGCCCCGGCGAGGGCGCCATGGCCGAGGCGGAGAGCGGCCCCGGCCGGCTGGCCGAGCCGCCCGAGATCCTGGCCGCCATCGAATCGCTGCTTGGCGCCGCGCCCCGCCCGCTGGACGGGCGGCATGTGCTGGTCACCAGCGGCCCGACGCATGAGCCGATCGACCCCGTGCGCTACATCGCCAACCGCAGCAGCGGGAAGCAGGGCCATGCCATCGCCGCCGCGCTCGCCGCGCTGGGGGCGCGGGTGACGCTGGTCTCCGGGCCGGTGACCATTCCGGACCCGGCGGGCGTGGCGATGGCGCGGGTGGAGAGCGCCGAGGAGATGCTGGCCGCCTGCGAGGCCGCCCTGCCGGCCGATGCCGCCATCTGTGCCGCCGCCGTGGCCGACTGGCGCGCCGCCCGCTCGGCGGGGCAGAAGCTGAAGAAGGTGCCCGGCGAGGCGCCGCCGCCCCTGGCGCTGGCGCTGAACCCGGACATCCTGGCGACGCTCTCAGCCCATCTGCGCCGGCCCCGGCTGGTGGTCGGCTTCGCGGCGGAGACGGAAAATGTGGTGGCCAATGCCGTGGCGAAGCGGCAGCGCAAGGGATGCGACTGGATCGTGGCGAATGACGTGTCGGGCGATGTGATGGGCGGCGCCGAGAATGCCGTGCACCTGGTGACGGCGGCGGGGGTCGAGGACTGGCCGCGTCTGCCGAAGGAGGAGGTGGCCCGCCGGCTGGCGGCGCGCGTGGCGGAGGCGCTGACTGGGGCAGTTGGGGCGGGGGAGGCCGGGGCATGAGCGGCGCCGAGATCACCGTCCGCCGTCTGCCGCATGCCGAGGGACTGCCGCTGCCGAGCTATGCCACGGCCGGGGCCGCCGGGTTCGACCTGCTGGCGGCGGTGACGGTGCCGCTGGTGGTCGCGCCGGGCGCGCGGGTGCTGGTGCCCACCGGGCTCTGCCTCGCCCTGCCGGCGGGATACGAATTGCAGGTGCGGCCGCGCTCGGGGCTGGCGCTGAAGCACGGCATTGTGCTGCCCAACAGCCCCGGCACGATCGACGAGGACTACCGCGGCGAGTTGCAGATCATCATCATGAATGCTGGCGACGCGCCCTTCACCATCGAGCGTGGCACGCGAATCGCGCAGGGCGTTCTGGCGCCAGTGACTCGCGCGACCTGGAGGGAGGCCGATTCGCTGCCGGACACGCCCCGCGGGAAAGGGGGCTTCGGTAGCACAGGCCATTGATACGGCACAGGTTACCACGCCCCGGCGTCCCTCGTCCCAGTTGCCGAATAACATCTCCGGGAGCGAGATGGGGGCCGAAGAAGGCGTCACGGCCTCCTTCTTGCCTCCCTTGCCTCCCTCGCCGACAAGAATCATGAAGAAGCGGCTAATTTCAAAGAGATAAGTCGGCTCAGACCGTTGGCGGTCTCACAAACCCATCGCGTTCCTTCCATTTGACGCACGCACGCCCCGATTGCAGCATCCCCTGGCTAGTCAATTTCGGGGGGATACCTAGCGACATGCCGTCTCCAAATGATCTGATTGCCAACGCCGCGCTGCTGGACCTTGGCGTACCTGTCGCTGGAGCCATCGCAGCCGACGACACCGCTGCCGAGCCCGGCGAGGCGAACTACAATTATTTCAACGCCAATGGCAGCGTCTGGTACAAGTACACGGCGGCCGCCGCTGGTCCCGTCACCATCAGCGTCACTGGCTCGGAAGGCTGGGATGCGGATGCCGCGCCCGATGCCGGCCTGATCGTCTTCTCCGGGCCCGCCACCGGCGCCACGGTCGAGGGCCTCGGGGGTGTGGCCAACAACCTGGTCACCAACGACCTGCAGCACACCGTTTCCTTCAACGCGGCGGCCGGCCAGACCTACTACATCCAGGTCACCGGCGGCGGCGAGACCACGGGCGATTTCAGCATCGCGGTCAATGCGCTGGCCGGGGCCGTCATCACCGGCTACACCGATGACACCGGCACGCCCGGCGACAACAGCACCAGCGACCACGACCTGACCATCACCGGCCTCGCGACGCCCAACAGCCTCGTCACGCTGTACAATGTCGGGACGGATGGCAGCCTGGCGCCCATCGAGGGCGCCACCGTCACGGCCGGTGCGGATGGCAGCTGGAGCATCAACACAGGGCCACTGCCGGACGGCGACTACCGCTTCTCCGCCACCGCGACCCCTCCAGGCGGCGCCGCGTCCGACCCCTCGTCGATCCTCGAACTCGAGGTGGTGCCCGAGCTCGACACCATTCCGCCGGAGGCGCCCGCCGCCCTGGCGCTCGACCCCGCCAGCGATACCGGGGCCCCCGGCGACGGCATCACCGCCGACACCACGCCGACCATCACCGGCACCGCCGAGGCCGGCGCCATCGTGACGCTCTACGACACCGACGGCACGACGGTGCTTGGCACGGGCACGGCCTCGGCGACGGACGGCACCTGGGCGATCACTCCCACGGTCGAACTGGGGGTGGGCCCGCACACCCTGACCGCCAAGGCCGCGGATGCCGCCGGGAATGTCTCGGTGGTTTCCGCTGGCCTTGGCCTGACCATCGGCGAGGAGCCACCCCCGGTGGACACCACCCCGCCGGACGCGCCCGCCGCCCTGCTGCTCGACCCGGCCAGCGACACCCACGTTCTGGGCAACAACATCACGGCTGACACGACGCCGACCATCACCGGCACCGCCGAGGCCGGCGCCCTCGTGACGCTCTACGACACCGATGGCACCACCGCCCTGGGCACGGCTACGGCCTCGGCGACGGACGGCACCTGGGCGATCACCCCCACCACCGCGCTGGCGGCGGGCCTGCACACCCTGACCGCCAAGGCGGCGGATGCGGCCGGGAATGTCTCCCCCGTCTCCGAAGGGCTCGCGCTCCAGATCAACGTGGCGCGTGACCCGGGCGACTTTCCGGGCAGCGAGCCGGGCTTCGACAAGGCCTATTACCTGGCCCACAACCCGGATGTCGCCGGAGCCGGCATCGATGCGCTGACGCACTACCAGAGTTTCGGCTGGCAGGAAGGCCGCGACCCCAATGCCTTCTTCAACACCGATTTCTACCTGAACCAGAACCCGGACGTCGCGGCCGCACATGTCGATCCGTTGCTGCATTACCTGCAGCACGGCGCGGCCGAGGGCCGCGACCCCAGCATCGCCTTCGACTCCAGCGCCTATCTGGAGGCGAACCAGGATGTGGCGACCGCCGGCCTCAACCCGCTGGTCCACTACCTGATGTTCGGGCAGGTCGAGGAGCGCGCGGTTTCCGCCGCCACCCCGCATGCCACCGGGCCGCAGGACCCGCTGGTGGACGCCACCTTCTACTACAACACCTATGGCGACGTGGCGGCGCTCGGCCTCGACCCGACCAGCCACTACGAGCAGTACGGCTGGCATGAGGGGCGTGACCCGAACGCCTATTTCGACACCTCCTACTACCTCACGACCTATGACGACGTCGCCAGGGCCGGCATCGATCCGCTCCAGCACTACGAGGAGTTCGGCTGGAAGGAAGGGCGCGACCCCAGCACCGCCTTCGACACCTCCTATTACCTGGAGGCCAATGTCGATGTTGCCGACGCCGGCATGAACCCGCTGCAGCACTGGCTGGAATACGGCATCAACGAAGCGGGCCGCAGCCCCGTCGCCCCGGCCTGACGCCCGCCGCCGGCGGAGGGACGTGAGCCACTCTCCGCTCTCATGTTCCCCGGGGCGCGCTCCGCCCCGGCGCGGGCTATGGCCGACCAGCCATGGCCCGCTTTCGCTTCGCGCCGCCCATTGCGCCGGCGCCTCCCGCCCGCCCATATGCGGGACATGGACCTCGATTTCTCCGAAGCCGAGCTGCACCGCTATTCGCGCCACATCCTGCTGCAGGACGTCGGCGCCATCGGCCAGGCGAAGCTGCGCGCCGCGCGGGTGCTGGTGGTCGGCGCCGGCGGGCTGGGCTCGCCACTGGGGCTCTACCTCGCCGCCGCCGGGATCGGCACCATCGGGCTGATCGATGACGACCGGCTGGAACTCTCCAACCTGCAGCGGCAGGTGGCGCATGACACCGGGCGGATCGGCCGCAACAAGGCCGAGAGCGCCGCCGAGACGCTGCGGCGGCTGAACCCGGAGGTGACGGTCGAGGTGCATGCGCGCCGGATGGACGCCGCCGCCGCGCAGGAACTCATCCCGCGCTATGACCTGATCTGCGACGGCACCGACAACTTCGCCACCCGCTTCCTGCTCGGCGATGCCTGCCACCTGCTGGGCCGCACCCTGGTCTCAGCGGCGGTGCTGCGCTTCGAGGGGCAGCTTTCGGTGTTCAAGTCGCATGTGCATGGCCCTGACGGCCAGGCCTTCCCCTGCCAGCGCTGCCTGCACCCCGAGCCGCCGCCGCCCGGCCTGGTGCCGACCTGCTCCGAAGCGGGGGTGCTGGGCGCCGTCACCGGCGTCATGGGCACGCTCCAGGCCACCGAGGTGCTGAAGGAGGTGCTCGGCATCGGCGACAGCCTGGCCGGGCGGCTGCTGCTCTGGGATGCGCTCGACACCCGCTTCCGCACGGTGAAGCTGCGGCGCGACCCGGCTTGCCCGCTCTGTGGCGACCATCCCAGCATCCACGACCTCGCCGGGCACGACACCACCCCTGCCGCCTGCGCCCTGCCGGCATGAGCCGGCCGCTCGGCATCCTGCTGCGCTCGGGCGGGCACGAGCCCGCGCACTACGCGCTGGTCCTGGCCACGGGCGCGGCGGCGGTCGGGCGGGCGGTGGTGCTCTTCGCCACCAATGCCGGCTGCCACCTGCTGCTGCGGGAGACGCCGCTCGTGCAGGACCCGCGCGAGGCGCTGCTGGCCAGCCGCGGCGTCGCCGGGATCGCGCCGTTACTGGAGGCGGCGGAGGAGCTCGGCCTGCGCCGGGTCGCCTGCGAGGCGGGGCTGCGCGCCGAGGCGATTCCGCCCGAGGCGCTGGCCCCGGGGGTGGAAGTGGCGGGGGTCGTCACCTTCCTGGAGGCGGTGGGCGAGGGGCAAATTCTTTCCCTGTGAGGAAAGAAAGGGTTTCAACGCAGGGTAGTGCTTGACCGCGAGCCCGCCTTGCGCACCTGATCGCGCCATGGCTTGGCTTCGTCTCGCATCCCCGCTGCTGCTTCTCCTCCTGTCCTGGCCGGCGGCTGCCCAGCCGGCGCCCGGCTCCTCCAACCTGGGCGCGCCGGCGCCCTCGTTGCCGCAACCGGTGCCCCCCGGGGGGGCACATGTGCTGCGCGCCCCACCGGGGATGGTGCCGCAACGGCCCTCGCAATCCGCCCCGGCGCCCGCCCAGGCGCCGGCGCGGCCGGCCCAGAGCAGCCCACCGCCGGCCGCCAACAAGCCGGCGCCCCGGCCGACGCCCCGCCCGGCGCCCGAGGTCCGCCGTGCGCCGCCCGCCCGCGCCAACCCAACCCCACCGACGCAGGCGGCGCCGCAGACGCCGGTCAAGCAGCGCCCCCGCCAGGGCGGAACCGCGGCCGCCGCGGGCGCCGCCGCAGCCGCGGGGGCCGCGGCTGCCGCCCCGGCCACCCCGGCACCGACGCAGCAGGAGCTCGACTCGCCGAATGTCGGCAGCGTCACCGGCCTGCCGATCCCGCGCTTCGTTTCCCTGCGCAGCGATGAGGTGAACCTGCGCATCGGCCCGGATACCCGCTTCCCCATCGAGTGGACCTATCAGCGGCGGGACCTGCCGGTGCAGATCCTGCGCGAGTACAATCACTGGCGCCGCATCCGCGACGTGGACGGCACGGAGGGCTGGGTGCATCAGTCCACGCTGGCCGGGCGCCGCACCTTCCTGGTGCGCGGGCCACAGGAGCATATCCTGCGCGACAGCGAGGGCGATGCGAGCGGCATCGTCGCCAAGCTCATGCCGGGGGTGGTCGGGCGGATCCGTGGCTGCCACGGCGGCAGCGCCTGGTGCGAGGTGCAGGTCGGCGAGCACCACGGCTATCTGAAGCGCAGCGAGATCTGGGGCGTCACGCCGGATGAAGAGGTGAACTGACCGGCGGAAAGGCCGGCGCGGGCGGGCCGCCGCCCCGTCAGTGCAGGCGCTGGCGCAGTTCCATCGCCATGGCGCGGGCGCGTTGCGCCGCCTCGCCCTCCGGCACCAGCGCGAGGAAGCGTTCCAGGCAGATCAGCGCCGCGCCGATGCGATCAAGCCGCTGGTTCATCAGCGCCGCCTCGCGCCAGAGCGCCGGCATGTCCGGCGCCACCCGCAGCATGTCCCGGGTGCAGGTCAGCGCGCCTTCCACATCGCCAGCGCCGAGGCGGCGAAGCTTGATGTTGTTCTGCAGCCGCAGCAGCACGGCGCGCTTGCCGACCGGCGCCAGGAATTCGGGGCGCAGCTCGGCCTTCGGACCCTGCACCCGCTTCAGCACGGCGCGCAGCTCCGCCGCGTCCAGCGGCCGGTCCGGCCGGTAAGGATCGACCACGGCGGCGCCGCGGCTGCCCTCGATGCCGAGCAGGAAGTGGCCCGGGAAGTCCAGCCCCCAGGCGCTCCAGCCCGCAGCCTCGGCCGCGTGCAGCCAGAGGATGCCCAGCGCCACCGGCAGGCCGCGCCGGCGCTCGATGACGCGGATCAGGTTGGCGTTCTCGGGCGCGTCGTAGGTCTCGGGATCGCCGGTATAGCCGAACTGGTCGTACAGCACGCTCCGCACGGCCTCGGCGCGGCGCAGGCTGTCGCCCGCATCGGCCTCGGCATCGGTGGTGGCGGCGCCAACCGCCGCCCGGGCCAGTTCGGAAAGATGCTGCGCGGCGGCGCGCCAATCGGCCTCCGGCGCGTCGATGCGCGCGAATTGCAGCGCGACGGCGGTCAGATCCAGCTCGGCATCCGGCATCTGGCCCGCGGCCTCCAGCGCGGCGCGGGCCTCGGCCTCGGAGGTGATTTCGGTCATCCCATCATGGATGGCGATGCGGCGGCCCCCGATCAAGGGCCGCGCCGGTCAGGACCCCGAAAGCATCGGACCGAGCGGGCGGCCGCCGAAGATGTGCACGTGGAAGTGCGGCACCTCCTGCCCGGCATCCGGCCCCATGTTGGTCAGCACGCGATAGCCCGGATCCTCCAGCCCGAGTTGCCGGGCGACCTGGCCGACCGCGCGCCAGAACCCGGCCACCGTCTCGGCGCTGGCCTGGGCCGAGAAGTCGGCCACCGAGACATAGTTGCCCTTCGGGATCACCAGCACATGGACCGGCGCCTTCGGGGCGATGTCGTGGAAGGCCAGGGCGTGCTCGTCCTCATACACTTTCTTGGCCGGGATCTCGCCGCGCAGGATGCGGGCGAAGACATTGCCGCCGTCATAGGGTGGCAGGCCGGAGATAGGCATGGCGATCCTCCTGTCAGGGCAGCTTGGTGGTCGCGGCGGCGCGCAGGATCCCCTTCGGGCGGGCCGCCTTCTCGACGATGCCGGAGATGCCCTCCCGGCGCACCAGCTCGGCCCATACTTCCTCCGGCCGGATGCCGGCGTCCACCCAGACGACGATCAGATGGTAGAGCAGGTCGGCGCTCTCCATGACGGTGGCCTGGCGGTTGCCGAGCGTCGCCTCGATGACGCATTCCACCGCCTCCTCGCCGAGCTTCTGCGCCACCTTGGGAGTGCCGCGCGCCATCAGGCGGGCGGAATGCGAGTGGGCAGTGTCACCGGCCAGGCGCCGCGCCTCCACCGTTTCCCACAGGCGGCGCAGCACCTCGATATCCCCCGTGGCAGGCACATCCAGCGGCTGCAGGTGCCGCGCCTCCGCCTTCAGCGCGGCCTTGCTCGGCTTGGCGGCGACCGGCAGGTCAGGCGGCACCGGCAACAGGACGCCCTGCGCCTTGGGCTTCGCCACCTTCTTCACAGCCTTCTTCAGCGCCGGCGCCTTGGCCTTCAGCGGCTTCTTCTTCGCGTCCTTGCCCATCAGTCTCAGGCTGCCTCCCGGAGCGGGTTGGGGCGTACCGGCAGGCCGGCGGCGGCCAGCGCGGCCTTCGCCTCGCCGATCCGCATCTCCCCGTAGTGGAACACACTGGCGGCCAGCAGGCCGGTCGCGCCGGCCCGGGCCCCCTCGACGAAATGCTGCGCCGTGCCGACGCCACCCGAGGCGACCAGCGGCAGCCGCACGCGCCGCCGCAGCGCGCGCAGCAGGTCGAGATCGAAGCCGGACTTGGTGCCATCGCGGTCCATCGAGGTCACCAGCAGCTCGCCGGCGCCCAGGCCGGCCATCCGCTCCGCCCAGTCCAGCGCGTCGATGCCGGTGGCGCGGCGGCCGCCATAGGTGAAGATCTCCCACCGGCCCGGCGCCACCGTGCGGGCATCGATGGCGACGACGATCGCCTGGCTGCCGAAGGCCTCGGCGGCGCGGCGCACCAGGTCGGGGTCGGACACCGCGGCGCTGTTGATGCTGGCCTTGTCGGCGCCGGCCAGCAGCAGCTTGCGCACATCCTCGACGCTGCGCACGCCGCCGCCCACCGTCAGCGGGATGAAGACCTCGGCGGCGGTGCGCGAGACCACGTCGTACATGGTGTCGCGGTTCTCGTGGGTGGCGCCGATGTCGAGGAAGGTGATCTCGTCCGCGCCCTCGGCGTCATAGGCGCGGGCCTGCTCGACCGGGTCGCCCGCGTCGCGCAGCGCGACGAAGTTCACACCCTTCACCACGCGGCCTTCCTTCACGTCCAGGCAGGGGATGACACGCAAGGCCAGCATGGCGGCGCCTCCAGACCTTTCAATGGCGTAAAACGGGGGCGATGCGCCGGGTTTCAGGCCGGGTCAAGCCCTGTTCTCGCAGGGGTTGCGGGCGAGAAGGTCGGGGGAATGAATTCCCCCGAACCCCCATCTTCTTTTTGTCAGTTTGGGACTGCACTTCCCGCCAGCGCAGGAAACTCGAAGAAAAAAGAAGGGGGTCTGGGGGAATTCCTTCCCCCAGCCTTCTATTCCAGCCTCACGCTGACCGAGACCGGCTTTTCCAGCAGCCCCGTATAGGTGACGGTATAGGTCCGCCCCGCCTCGGCCGGCAGGGCGGGCGAGAAGCCGCCGAGCGAGATCAGGTCGCCCGCCTTCAGTGCGGTGCCGCGGGCCTTCAGGTCCTTCACCAGCCAGGGGATGACGTTCAGCGGATGGCCGAGCAGCGCGGTGCCCGGGGCGGTGGCCAGTTCCTTCTGGTCGGTCGCGAAGCGCACGCTCATGCTGCCGAGGTGCTTCGCGAAGTCCTCCGTCGCCTCGGGCGTGATCGGGTCACCCACCACGCCGAGCCGGGCGCCGACGCCGATCGCCAGCAGGTTCGGCCCGTCCATCTGCTTGAGGTCGGAGAGCGCCAGGTCAGGCAGCTCGATGAAGGGGACGACCTGGTCCAGGTGCTTCAGGATGGCGACATGGTCGTCACCGGCCTGGTTGATACCCTCGTCCTTCACCCGGACGATCAGGTCGGCCTCGACCACCGGCACGGCGGCGAAATCCGCCGGCAGGGTCTCGCCGGAATGCGCCCGGACCGTCGCCTGGTAGATCGGCCCGGCGAGCGGATGATCGACGCCGAAGCGCTTCTGCGCCGCCGCATTGGTCAGCCCGACCTTCCAACCGACGGTGGGGCCGAGCTGCTTCTCCATCGCCGCCACCAGCTTGCGCTGGGCGCAGAGCGCGTCCTCCAGGCTCAGGCTGCGGCCGAAGGCCTCGACCGGCGCCTTGGCCAGGAGGGAGGCGGCCAGGGCCTGCATCGCCGCGTCCTCGGGGCAGGTCAGGGAGGCAGGGGCGGCCTCCGCGCCGGTAGCCAAGGGAACCAGCAGGGCGGCGGCGGTCAGGGCTCGGCGCATGGGCGGGCGTTCCTCCGGTGAGCGGCCGCAATGCTAGAGCAGATCGCCTGGGGGCGGAAACGGCCTGGCAGGGCCGCGGGCGGGCGCCCTGGCGGGGCGGCACGCATGAAAAAGGGCGCGGGGGTGACCCTCCGCGCCCACCGTCAGGCCACGGGGCAGGTCTCAGTCGAGGCTGGCGCCGGATTCCTCGACCAGCTGCTTCCAGACCTTCTCCTGCTCCCGGATATAGGCCCCATAGGCAGCCGGGGTGGCGTCCACGACGGTGGTGAAGCCGTTCGGCTCCATCTTCGCGCGGAACTCCGGCGTGTCCACCACACCGACGATCGCCTTGTGCAGCACCGCGATGCGGTCCTCCGGCGTGCCGGCGGGGACGTTGATGCCGTACCAGGACTGCATGTCGATGCCGGAGCCGGGCAGCAGCTCCTTCATCGCCGGTACGTCCTTCAGCTCCGGCGCATAGGTCACGCGGTCGGCGCTGGCGGCGGCCAGCACGCGCAGCCGGCCCTCGCGGATATGCGCCATGGAGAGCGGGATGACGTCGAACATCATGTCGATGTTGCCGGCCAGCAGGTCCTGCAGCGCCGGGGCGCCGCCGCGATAGGGCACGTGGGTGATGTCGGCGCCCGTCACCTTGCAGACCTTGCTGATCGTCAGGTGGCTGATGGTGCCGGTGCCGGAGGAGCCCATGGTGAGCTTGCCCGGATCCTTCTTCGCCGCCGCGATCACCTCCTGGAAGCTCTTGTACGGGCTCTTGGCGTTGACGGTCATGAACACCGTGCCGGTGGTCACGCGCGTCACCGGCGCCAGGTCCGTCAGCGGGTCGATCGGCATCGACTTGGCGTAGAGGAACTTGTTGGCGGCGAGGATGGAGGAGGAGCCGAGCAGCATCGTGTACCCGTCCTTCTCCGAGCGGGCGGCCTCGGCGGCGCCGATATTGCCGCCGGCGCCGCCGCGGTTGTCCACGATGATGCTCTTGCCCAGCACGGGCTCCAGCATCTGCGCCATCAGGCGCGCGGTCATGTCCACCGAGCCGCCCGCTGCATAGGGGACCACGATGCGCAGGTTGCGCGAGGGGAAGGTTTCCTGCGCCCGCACGAGATGGGGGGCAAAGAGGGCCGAGGCGGCGGGGAAGGTGGCGGCGGCACCGAGCAGGGTGCGGCGGCGGAGCGTCATGGTTTTGGGAGCCTCCGGTTGGGTCCGCCGCAGGTTCTGATACCTCGCCGGCGGTGGGGCAAGTCTCGCGTGGATTCGTTACAAATGAGTGCCCAGGCTATGGATCAGGACCGCCGCCGCAACGGAGACGTTCAGGCTCTCCACCGCGCCGGAGCCGGGCAGCGTCACCCGCGCCTCACAGGCGGCGATGCTGGCCAGGGGCAGCCCCTGCTCCTCATTGCCCAGCACCAGGGCCACCGGGCGATCCTTGGGCAGGGCCGCCGGCGGCACGCCCTCCCGCGCCACGGCCGCCACCGTCAGATAGCGGGCGGAAAGCTGCCGCAGGGCCGCCGGGAGATCCGGCGCGCGGTAGAGGGCCAGCGCCTCCAGCCCGCCCTCGCTGGTGCGCCAGGCGGCATCCGACAGGCCGGCCTGGCGCGGGTCGCCCGAGAGCAGCAGGGCCTTGCAGCCGAAGAAGGCGGCCGAGCGGGCGATGGCGCCGAGATTGTGCGGGTTGCCGATGCCGTCCAGCACCGGCAGCAGGCCGGGCGGCAGCGCCTCCGGCGCCGGCAGCGACAAGGCCGCGCGGGGCGTGGCGATGGCGACGATGCCGCCATGGTGGGTGGTTCCCGCGACTCGCGCCAGTTCCTCCGGGGGCAGTTCGCGATAGGGCTTCCGGGCGCGGGCGAGCTGCGCGCAGAAGGGGCCGGCCTCGGCGCGGCGGGCGGCGACATAGAACAGCCGCAGCACGGATTGCGGCCGGTGCGCGAAGGCGGCGGCGACGGCGGCGGGGCCACAGAGGCGGTCGGGCTCGGGCTGCAGCGGGCGGGGCGGTCTCATGCGCCGGGGCGATAGCGTCGGGAAAAGGTCGGGGGAAGGAATTCCCCCGAACCCCCATCTTCTTTTTGTCGGTCGGGTGCCTGTTCGCCGGGGTGCGCCCAACTCGAAGAACGAAGATGGGGGCCAAGGGAATCCCTGTAGGGGAATTCATTTTCCCGGGCTTGGGGCCGAGTTGGCACCTGCGGCGGGCGGGCCTAGGGTGCGGCGCGACCAAAAGACCCGGAGGAACTCCGCCATGAACCTCGCCCGCTTTCCCCGCATCCGGCTCGGCCATCTGCCGACTCCGCTGGAGCCGATGGAGAACCTCTCGCGCCACCTCGGCGGGCCGCGCCTCTGGATCAAGCGGGACGACGCGACCGGGCTTTCCACCGGCGGCAACAAGACCCGCAAGCTGGAATTCCTGATGGCCGAGGCGCTGGCGCAGCAGGCGGACACCGTCATCACCCAGGGCGCCACCCAGTCCAACCACGCGCGGCAGACGGCGGCGGCGGCGGCGAAGCTCGGCCTCGCCTGCCACATCCTGCTGGAGGACCGCACCGGCGACCACAGCCCGGCCTATGCGCAGTCCGGCAACGTGCTGCTGGACAAGCTGCACGGCGCCAGCATCTCCCGCCGCCCTGGCGGCGCCGACATGCAGGCGGAGATGGAGGCGCTCGCCGAGGAGCTGCGCGCCAAGGGCAAGCGGCCCTATGTCATCCCGGGGGGCGGCTCCAACCCGGTGGGCGCGCTGGGCTATGTCAACGCGGCGCTGGAGCTGGTGAACCAGGCCGCCGAGATGGGGCTGCGCATCGACCATGTGGTGCACGCCACCGGCAGCGCCGGCACCCAGGCGGGGCTGGTGACGGGGCTCGTCGCGCTGAACAGCGGCATCCCCGTGCTCGGCATCGGCGTCCGTGCGCCGCGCGAGAAGCAGGAGGCCAATGTGCTGGCGCTGGCGCAGCGCACCGCCGAGCATCTCGGCGTGCCCGGCATCGTCAAGGCCGAGCATGTGGTGGCGAACTGCGACTATGTCGGCCAGGGCTATGGCATCCCCACCGAGGGTATGGTCGAGGCCGTCAAGCTGCTGGCGGAGAAGGAAGGCATCCTGCTCGACCCCGTCTATTCCGGGAAGGGCATGGCCGGGCTGATCGACCTGATCGGCAAGGGACGCTTCGGCAAGGACGAGAACGTGGTGTTCCTGCACACCGGCGGCGCCGTGGGGCTGTTCGGCTATCCCGATGCCTTCGGGGTGTCGAAGGACTGAGGCCGGGGCCAGGAAGGGCGCCACCCCTCCTGGACCACCCCGCCGGGGGAACTGAGTTCCCCCGGGCCCCCGCATTCGTGTGGGCTGGCAGTCGCCGGAGGTGGTTCGGCCCCGGCGCGGGCGCGCACCGCCTGCGCGACAAAAACTGGCAGAAAAGAAAGAAGCGGGGGTCCGGGGGAGAATTCCTTCTCCCCCGGTTCCGCTCTTCCGCATCCCGCCGCCCTTCAACTCGGCCGCGCGCCGTGTCACTCTGCCGCCCCTCCGGTTGCAGCATGGAAGGGTTTCCCCATGGCGGGCGTCTTTTGGCACGACGGCAAGTGGATGACCGAGGAGCCGAAGCTGCTCGGCCCGATGGACCATGCCTTCTGGCTGGGGTCGATGGTCTTCGACGGCGCCCGCGCCATCCGCGGCCTGGTGCCCGACCTCGACTTGCACTGCCAGCGGGTGATCCGCAGCGCCGAGGCGATGATGATGCAGCCGACGCTGACGGCTGCGCGCATCGAGGAACTCTGCCGCGAGGGCGTGGCGAAAATGCCGGCGGATGCGGAGCTCTACATCCGCCCGATGTTCTTCATCCGCCGCGGCATCGGCGCCGCCTTCCCGGACCCGGCGAGCACCGAGTTCATCCTGTCGATCTATGACGCGCCGCTGCCGGACGCCTCCAAGGGCTTCTCGGCCTGCCTGGTGCCGTTCCGCCGCCCGGCCGCCGACATGGCGCCGACCGACGCCAAGGCCTCCTGCCTCTACCCGAACTCCTCCCGCGCCGCCGCGGCCGCGCGCGCCAGGGGTTTCGACAATGCCGTGCTCTGCGACTTCGAGGGCAATGTGGCGGAGTTCGCCACCTCCAACATGATGCTGGTGAAGGATGGCGTGGTGATGACGCCCATCGCCAATGGCACCTATCTGGCCGGCATCACCCGCTCGCGCGTGCTGACCCTGTTGCGCGAGGCGGGCATCGAGGCGCGCGAGTGCATCGTGACGCCCGCCATGCTGCGCGAGGCCGACGAGATCTTCGCGACCGGCAATTTCGGCAAGGTGCAGTACTGCACGAATTTCGAGGGCCGTGCCTTGCCGATCGGCCCGATCGGCCAGAAGGCGCGCCAGCTCTATTTCGACTGGGCGGAGCGCACCAGCCGGATGCTGCCGAAGGCGGCCTGATTCCCCGGGGGCGCTGCCCCCACCCCGTTCCCGGGACCCCTCTGATGGGAGATCCAAGAACCTCGGGTTCTTGGCGGGGAGAGTTTGAGAGGGGCGGCGCCCCTCTCAAGATCCTCCTGCAGACCGACACGGTGCTGATCATCGACAAGCCCGCCGGCCTGCCGGTGCATGCGGGGCCGCGCGGTGGCCGCAGCCTGGAGGATTTCCTGCCGGCGCTGGCCTTCGGCAAGCGGCGCCTGCCGCAGCCGGCGCATCGCCTCGACACCGACACGGCCGGTTGCCTGGTCCTCGGCCGCACCAAGCCTGCTTTGGCCGAACTCGGCGCCCTCTTCGCCGCCGGGCGCGCCCGCAAGACCTACTGGGCCGTAGTGGTGGGCGGACCGGCGGCGCAGTCGGGCCGCATCGAACTGCCGCTGCGCAAGGTGAGCAGTGCCGCCGCCGGCTGGCGGATGGAGCCGCATCCGGAGGGCCAGCCCGCCCTCACCCGCTGGCGCGTCCGGGGCCGCGGCGGGGGGCTGACCTGGCTGGAGCTGCGCCCGGAGACCGGCCGCACCCACCAGCTGCGCGTGCATTGCGCCAGCCAGGGCTGGCCGATTCTCGGCGACCCGCTTTACGGAAAAGCAATCCCGGCGGGGCTGCATCTCCTGGCGCGCGCCATTGTTCTGCCGCTGACGCCTGCGATTGAGGCCATCGCACCGGTGCCGGAGTCCCTGGCCCCGGCCTTCCGCGCCTGCGGCTGGAGAGAAGAGTAAAGCGATGAGTCCCACCCGCCGCTGGCTGAGCCGGCTCTTTCCGACGGGCCTGCGCCACAGGCTGCGGCAGACCGAGTTGGGCATCATCGGCCTCGGCGTCGTGGCGGGGGTGATCAGCGGCCTGGTGGCCTCGTGCCTGGGATTGGCGGCGAGGGGGCTGCATACCCTGCTGTTCGGCCCTGAGAGCGAGCACGGGCTCAGCGCCCTGCGCGAGGCGGACCCGGTGATGCTGCTGCTGTCGCCGGCGGCGGGCGGCCTGCTGCTGGCCCTGCTGGGCCTGGCGCTGAACCGCTGGTGGCCGCGCCAGCCGGTGGACCCGATCGAGGCCAATGCGCTGCATGGCGGCCGCATGTCGGTGATCGATGGGCTGGTGGTGGGGGCGCAGAACCTGCTCTCCAACGGCTTCGGCGCCTCGGTGGGGCTGGAGGCGGCCTATACCCAGGCCGGTGGCGGCTTCGCCTCGCGGATCGGGCGCGCCGTCGGGCTGCGGCGCGGTGACCTGCGCGTGCTAGTCGGCTGCGGTGCCGCCGGCGCCATCGCCGCCGCCTTCCAGGCGCCGCTGACCGGCGCCTTCTATGCCTTCGAGCTGGTGATCGGCACCTATGCCATCGCGCAGCTCGCCCCGGTGGTCGCGGCGGCGGTGGCGGGGACGGTGGTGGCCCGGATGATCGGCGGCAGCACGCCCGTCCTCTCCGGCGGCATCGCGCCGCCGGACTGGGACGATGGCGTCACCGCGCTGTTCATCGGCCTGCTCTGCGGGCTGGCCGCCATCGTGCTGATGCGCGGCGTGACCCTGGCCGAGGCGCTGATCCGCCGCCTCATCCCCTGGAGCCTGCTGCGCCCGGCGGTGGGCGGGCTGATGGTGGGAGCGCTGGCGCTGATCACGCCCTCCGTGCTCTCGGCCGGGCATGGCGCGCTGCACCTGACCTTCGTGGTGGAAGGACCGGCCATGCCGCTTCTGATGCTGCTGCTGCTCAAGGCGCTGGCCTCGGCGATCTCGATCGGCAGCGGCTTCCGCGGCGGGCTGTTCTTCGCCTCGCTGCTGCTGGGCGCCCTGTTCGGCAAGCTGCTGGCGGTGCCGGCGGCCTGGGCCGGCATCGTGGTGGACCCGCTGCTGACCTCGGTGGTCGGCATGAGCGCCTTCGGGGCGGCGGTGATCGGCGCACCGCTCGCCATGACCTTCGTCGCGCTGGAGACGACGGGCGATTTCGCCGTGGCCGGGGTGACGGTGGCCGCGGTGATCGTCTCGGCCACCACGGTGCGGCGCCTGTTCGGCTATTCCTTCGCCACCTGGCGCTTCCATCTGCGCGGCGAGGCGATCCGCAGCGCGCATGACATCGGCTGGCTGCGCGACCTGACGGTGGGCAAGCTGATGCGGCGGGACGTGCGCACCGTGCGCACCGACACGCGCATCTCCTCCTTCCGGCGGGATTTCCCGCTCGGCTCGACCACCCATGTCGTCGCGCTGGACCAGGCGGAGCGCTATGCCGGGCTGATCCTGGTGGCCGAGGCGCATGCGCCGGAGCATTCCGAGAGCGACACCGTGGCGAAGCTGATCCACCTGCCGGACCAGGTGCTGCTGCCCGCGCAGAACGCGAAGCAGGCCATGGCGCTGTTCGACGCCACCGATGCCGAGGCCCTCGTCGTGGTGGACAAACGGGACACCTCCCGCGTGCTGGGGCTGCTGAAGGCCTCCTACCTGTTACGCCGCTACAGCGAGGAGCTGGACAAGCGGCGGCAGGACGAGCTGGGCATCATGCCGGCCTGAGCCGGCGAAGGCCGCCGGGCTTCACGCCTCCGGCCGCGCCGCGCCCGGCACCCAGAGCACGTCGGCGCCGGCATTCAGCACGCGCGACAGCACGAAGAGATGGTCCGACAGGCGGTTGAGGTAGCGCAGCGCCGCCCCGTTGACCGTCTCGGCCGCCGCCAGTGCCACCACCACGCGCTCCGCCCGCCGCACCGACGTGCGGGCCAGGTGCGCATGCGCCGCCGCCGGGGTGCCGCCGGGCAGGACGAAGGAGCGCAGCGGCGGCAGGTTGGCGTTCAGCGCCTTGATCTCGGCCTCCAGCCGGGCGCACTGGCTGTCCGCCATGCGCAGCCGGCCCTCGGCCGCGTCGCCGGGGACGCAGAGATCGGCGCCGAGATCAAAGAGGTCGTTCTGGATGCGGGCCAGCATGGCGTCCGGCTCGCCCGTGGTGTGCAGGCGGAGCAGACCGAGGGTGGCGTTCGCCTCGTCCACCGCGCCGATCGCCTCGATGCGCAGGGCGTCCTTGCGCAGGCGACTGCCGTCGCCGAGCGAGGTTTCGCCGGCATCGCCGCCCCGGGTGGTGATCACGTTCAGCCTGACCATCGGCAGCGCCCTCGCCCTGAAGCATCTGTTTTGACGAGCATTCTCACCTGTTCCGATGATTTCATCGGAACAGGGTCTGCGCTAGAGCAGATCCCGATCAGGCGGAATCGCCTGATCGGGTGAAGATGCTCGTAGGAACAATATTCTAGAGCGTTATCCGTGAGCCAATGCGAACGGAAAACGCTCTAGAGCACCAGGACGCCCTGGTGCTTCGCCTTCATCTCCGGCTCCACATGGATGGTGATGACGGCGCTGCCAAGCTCGGTCTTCAGCGCCGCCTCGACGCGGTCGCAGATCTCGTGGGCCTCAGCGACCCGCATCTCGCCCGGCACCACGAGGTGGAACTCGACGAAGGTGGTGCTGCCGGAATGCCGCGTGCGCAGGTCGTGCGCCTCGATGGCGCCCTCCGCCTCCTGCGAGACCAGGGCGCGGATTCGGCCGAGCAACTGCGGCTCCACCGACTCGTCCATCAGCCCGCCGACGCTCTCGCGCATCAGCTTCCAGCCGGAGAAGAGGATGTTCAGCGCCGTCAGCCCCGCCAGCAGCGGGTCGAGCCAGAGGATGCCGGTCAGCGCCACCGCGCCGACACCCACTACCACGCCGGCGGAGGTGACGACATCGGAGAGGAGGTGGCGCGCATCGGCCAGCAGGGCCGGCGAGCGCAGCCGCCGCCCGGCGCGGAACAGCAGCCAGGACCAGCCGCCGTTCGCCGCCGTGGCGAGGGCCGAGATGGCGAGGCCGGTGGCCGGCAGGTCGGGCATGTGGGGGTTCCGCCAGGCCTGCCAGGACTCGTTCAGGATGAGCAGCGCCGCGACCACGATCAGCGCCCCTTCCAGCACCGCCGAGAAATACTCCGCCTTGGCATGGCCGTAGGGGTGGTTCGCGTCAGGCGGCGCTGCGGCGAGACGGATGGCCAGCAGCGCCGCGACGGCGGCGGCGACGTTGACGATCGATTCCAGCGCATCGGCCAGCAGGGCCACGCTGCCGGTGAGCCACCAGGCGACAGCCTTCAGGCCCAGCACCGCCAGGGCCACGCCCACACTGCCCGCCGCGAGCGTCGTCGCTCGGCTCATCCAGTTCACTCCACGCTCTCCGGGGAGGGTTCTAAGGCAGCCAGGGCCAGGGTGGGAAACCCGAAAACACCGCACAGGTGCCACGCGGCGATCGCATGAAGGTCGGGGGAAAGAATTCCCCCGAACCCCCTTCTTTTTTTCTTCGAGTTTCCCGCGCTGGCGGCCAGCGCACACCCCAAACTGACAAAAAGAAGATGGGGGTCTGGGGGAATTCTTTCCCCCAGCCTTTCTTACACCGAGAAGTATTTCGCGCGCGGGTGGTGCAGCACGATCGCGCTGGTGGACTGCTCCGGGTGGAGTTGCCACTCGTCGCTGATCGAGACGCCGATGCGCTCGGCCTGCAACAGCTTCAGCAACGGCGCCTGGTCCTCCAGGCGCGGGCAGGCGGGGTAGCCAAAGGAATAGCGTCCGCCGCGATAGCCCTGGGCGAGCATCTTCTCCATGTCGCGCTCGTCCTGGCCGGCAAAACCCCATTCGGCGCGGATGCGCTTGTGGACATATTCCGCCATGGCCTCGGCCATCTCCACGGAGAGGCCGTGCAGGTAGAGATAATCCTGGTAGCGGTCGCCCTCGAACCATTCGCGGGCCATGTCGCTGGCCTTCTGCCCGACGGTGACGACCTGCAGGCCGATGACATCGCGCTTCTCGGGGCCATCCTCGATGTCGCGCACGAAGTCGGCGATGCACTCGCCATCCTGTTTCGGCTGGCGCGGCAGGGTGAAGCGGGCGGCCTCGGTGACGCCGTCCTCCTCGAAGAGGATGACGTCATTGCCCTGACCGGCGCATTTCCAGTAGCCGTAGATGGCCTGCGGCTTCAGGATCTTTTCCTGCTCGGTCAACGTCAGCATGCGCTTCAGCACCGGGCGCAGCTCCTGCTTCGCCCAGCCGATGAAGTCCTCCAGGCTGCGGCCCTGCTTCCGGAAGCCCCACTGGAACTGGTAGAGGCTGCGCTCGTTGAGGAAGGGCACGATGGCCTTGGGGTCGGCCTCCATGATGCGGGCGCCCCAGAAGGGCGGCACCGGCACCGGCTCGTCCTGCGTCAGGCGGTGGCGGCGCTCCCGGGCGTAGTTGACGTCCACCGGCGCGAAGCCGCGCGGATCGGCGGTGCCGAGGGTGCGCGCGGTGTTGCGCGGCTTGTTGGCGCGCTTCTGTTGCAGCGAGGCGAGATAGCCGTCGAAGTCATTGCCCATCACCTTGTCCATCAGGTGCAGGCCATCGAAGGCATCGCGCGCATAGGCGACGCGGCCCCATTGCCTTCCCTGCGTGGCATAGGCGCGGGCGCAGTCATCCTCGACGAAGTTGCGCGTCAGCGCGGCGCCGCCCAGCAGCACCGGCAGCTCGACGCCCTGGCGCGACATCTCCTCCAGGTTCTCCTTCATCACCACCGTGGACTTCACGAGGAGGCCGGACATGCCGATGGCATTGGCCCGGTGCTCCTTCACCGCCGCGACCATGTCGTTCAGCGGCACCTTGATGCCGAGATTGACGACCTTGTAGCCGTTGTTGGTCAGGATGATGTCAACGAGGTTCTTGCCGATGTCGTGCACGTCGCCCTTCACCGTGGCGAGGACGATAGTGCCCTTCTGCTGGCCTTCCACCTTCTCCATGTAGGGTTCGAGATAGGCGACGGCGGCCTTCATCGTCTCGGCCGATTGCAGCACGAAGGGGAGCTGCATCTTGCCGGCGCCGAACAGCTCGCCGACGACCTTCATGCCCTCGAGCAGGATGCCGTTGATGATGTCGAGCGGCTTGATGCCCTTGGCCATGGCATCGGCCAGCTCGGCGTCCAGCCCCTTGCGGTCGCCGTCCACGATGCGGTCCTTCAGGCGGCCCTCGACGGTGTCGGCCTTCTTCTTCGCCGCCGCATCCGCCGCCTTCCGGCCGGCGAACATTTCCAACAGTCTCTGCAGCGGGTCGTAACCTTCGCTGCGGCGGTCGAAGATCAGGTCCTCGGCGACCTTCACCTCCTCCGGCGGGATGGCGTGCAGCGGCTTGATCTTCGACACATGCACGATGGCGCCGGTCATGCCGGCCTTCACCGCGTGGTCGAGGAAGACGCTGTTCAGCACGTGCCGCGCGGCCGGGTTCAGGCCGAAGGAGATGTTGGAGAGGCCGAGGATGATCTGGATGTCCGGGAATTTCTGCCGGATCATGCGGATGCCTTCGAGGGTCCACAAACCGAGCTTGCGGTCGTCCTCGTTGCCCGTGGCGATGGTGAAGGTCAGCGGGTCGATCAGCAGGTCGCTCTGCGGCAGGCCGTGCTTGTTGCAGGCGAAATCCACCAGCCGCTCGGCGATGCGGAGCTTGTCCTCCGCGGTCTTCGCCATGCCGACCTCGTCGATGGTGAGCGCGATGACGGCGGCGCCGAACTTCTTCGCCAGCACCAGGCGGTCATGCGCATGGCCCTCCCCATCCTCGAAATTGATCGAGTTGATGATGGGCTTGCCGCCATGCAGCTTCAGCGCCGCCTCGATCACCGGGGTTTCGGTGGAATCGATCACCAGCGGCGCGTTGACGGAGCCGGTGAAGCGGCGGACCACCTCGCTCATCTCGGCCAGCTCGTCGCGGCCGACGAAGGCGGTGCAGATGTCGAGCGAGTTGGAGCCCTCCCCCACCTGCTCGCGGCCCATGGCAACGCAGCCATCCCAGTCATGCGCCGCCTGCCGCTCGCGCCAGGCCTTGGAGCCGTTGGCGTTGCAGCGCTCGCCGATGGAGAAGTAGCTGTTCTCCTGACGCAGCGTCGTCGCGCCGTAGAGGCTGGCCACCTGCGGCACCCAGAACACGCTGCGCTTCACCGGGGCGGGGCGGAAGCGGCCGCCATCCACCCGGCGCAGCATGGCGTCCAGCGCCTGGATGTGCGGCGTCGAGGTGCCGCAGCAGCCGCCGATCAAGTTAATGCCGTCCTCGGTGACAAAGCGCTCCATCCAGAGCGCCATGTCGTCGGGAGCGAGCGGGTAATGCGTCTTGCCGTCCACCAGCTCGGGCAGGCCGGCATTGGGCTGGCAGGAGATCAGGCCGGGCCAGTTCTGCGCGAGGTAGCGGACGTGCTCGGCCATTTCCTGGGGCCCCGTCGCGCAGTTCAGCCCCATCAGCGGCACGTCGAGCGCCTGCACCACGGTCGCGGCGGCGGCGATGTCGGCGCCGACCAGCAGCGTGCCGGTGGTCTCCACCGTGACCTGCACGAAGATGGGGATTTCCTTCCGTGCCTCGCCCAGCGCCGCCTTGGCGGCGTTGACCGCCGCCTTGATGAAGAGCGTGTCCTGGTTGGTCTCGGTCAGCAGCGCATCGGCGCCGCCGGCGATCAGGCCGCGGCACTGCTCGGTCAGCGCCGCCTCCAGCCTGTCATAGTCGATATGGCCGAGGCTCGGCAGCTTGGTGCCGGGGCCGATATCGCCGATCACCCAGCGGTCGCGCCCATCGGCAAAGCTTTCCGCCGCCTCGCGTGCCAGCTCGACCGAGAGCTTGTTGATCTCGAAGGCGCGGCTGCCGAGCTCGAACTCCTCCAGCGTGACCGGGGAGCCGCCGAAGCTGTTGGTCAGCACCATGTCCGAACCGGCTTCGTAGTAGCCGCGATGGATCTCGCGCACGAGGTCGGGGCGCGAGAGGTTCAGCACCTCCGTGCAGTTCTCCTTGCCCCAGTAGTCCTTCTCGATGTCGAGGGTCAGGGCCTGGACGCGGCTGCCCATGCCGCCATCGCAAAGCAGGACACGGTCGCGCAGGGCATCGAGCAGGGCGGGGCGGGCCATGGGCAGGGCCTTCCTTCAGAAGTTCAGCGTGGTTTCAGGCAGAGGCGCGACCGGCACGGCCAGGCGGCGGGCGGGCCAGAGGCGGACCGGGAGGGGGCCGGCGATCTCGACGGAGGGTAGCGGCGCGCAGCCGGCGGCGCCGAACCAGCCGGCCAGCGCGGCGTCGTCGAAGCCGGGCCAGCGGTGGGCGTTGCGGGCCAGCAATTCCTGCCGGGCATGCGGCGCGAGGTCGATCACCACCAGCAGGCCGTCCGGGCGCAGCAGCCGCGCCGCCTCGGCCAGGGCCGCGATCGGGTCCTCGGCGTAGTGCAGCACCATCTGCAGCGTGACGGCGTCGAAGCCGGCATCGGGCAGCGGCAGGCGGTACATGTCGGCCAGCCGGACGGAGGCATTGCCGATGCCGCGCTCGCCCAGCCGGGCACGGGCCAGGGCCAGCATCTCGCGGCTGGCATCGAGGCCCAGCACGGATTCGGCGCGGGGGGCCATCACCTCCAGCAGGCGCCCCGTTCCGGTGCCGACATCGGCCACCCGGCCCAGGCGGTCCGGCAGCAGCGCCAGCAGGGCCGTCTCGATCGCGGCGGCGGGCAGGCCGAGGGCGCGCATCTCGTCCCAGTCGGCGCCGTCACGGCGGAAGGCCTCGGAGGCCGCGCGCGCCCGTTCGGCGGCGATGCGGGCGGCGGCGCGGCGGTCGGCGGCGATGACGGGGTCGTCCTCCGGCAGGCGCGCCAGCACCTGGCGGGCGAGATCCGCGCCCGGCGGAAGCTGGAAATAGACGTTGGCGCCCTCGGGCAGCCGCTCCAGCAGCCCCGCCTCGACCAGCAGCTTCAGGTGGCGCGACAGGCGCGGCTGGCTCTGGCCGAGGATGGCACACAGCTCGCTCACGCAGAAGGCGCCGCGGGCGCAGAGGGCCAACAGGCGCAGGCGGGTCGGTTCGGCGGCGGCGCGCAGTTGCGCCAGCAGGGGCTCCATGGGTTGCGCATGACATAAAGACTTCTTTATGTCTAGTGGCATGCCCTGGTCCCTCGATGCCCGAACCCCCGTCCGCGCCCTGGATGCCACCACCTGCCCGCCCGGGGCCGTGGTGCTGGCCGAGGACGGCGCGCTCCTTCCCGCCGCACCCGCGCGGGTCGAGCGCTTCGCCGCGCCGCCACCGGGCGCGCACCCGATCGGCTGCGCCTGCTGCCAGCCGCGGAACCCGGTTTCCATCGCGCTGGACCGGCTCTTCCTGGCCCGGGCGCGCGGCGATGCGCCGTGGTTCAGCGAGGTGGTCGCGGTTGTCCGCAGTGAGGCGGGGCGACAGGCGCTGGCCGCCGCGCTGGAAGGCGACAGCGTCACCCAGGCGCGGTTCCGGGCGGGGTAGCACCGCCAAGGGGGCGCTGCCCCCTGGACCCCCGCTGGGGGGACAGTGTCCCCCCAGACCCCGCCATCAGCGGGCCTTTCACCGGCGGCACGCCGGAGGGCCCGACCCTCCGGCGACTGGGGGTGCGGCACGTGCTGCCTTTATGTGGATTTCGGCAGGATTCTGAGGCTTCCCCGCTTCGCAGAAACGGCTGGCGGGGGCCGGGGTGACACTGTCACCCCGGCGGGAGGGGCCTGGGGAGGGCGGCGCCCTCCCCAGGGAGGAGGCACCGCCCCCTTCCCTTTCGCGCGCCGAAGGGGCAGCCTGAGGCTGGCTGTTTGTGCAGAGGCGCGGGTCGGGCCCGCCGGCTTCCGGATGGCCATCCCGAAGCTTTCCGCAGGAACGTCTTCCATGTTGTTGCTTATTCCTGGCCCCGTGCAGACCCGTCCCGAAGTGCGGGCCGCGATGGCCGTGGACATCGCCCCCTGGGACAAGGACTTCGCGCCCGAGTACATCGCGATCCGCGAGAAGCTGCGCGATGCAGCCGGCGGCAGCGCGGGGCGGCATGTCTGCCTGCCCTTGCAGGGCGCGGGCCATTTCATCACCGAGGCCGCCATCCGCACCTTCATCCCCGCCGCGGCGGCGGGCGGCGGCAAGCTGCTGATTCCGATGAACGGCACCTATGCCGAACGCATGGCGCGACTGGCGCGGGAAGCCGGCCGGGCGGTGGTGCCGCTGCCCACCCCCGACACGCGCGGCGTGGTACCAGAGGCGGTCGCGGCGGCGCTGGCGGCGGATCCGGCCATCTCGCATCTCGGCGTGGTCTATTCCGAGACGGGCAGCGGCATCGTCAACGACGTGCCGGCGCTCGGCGCCGTGGTGCGTGCGGCGGGGCGGCGGATGATCGTGGACGCTGTCTCGGCCTTCGGCGCGCTGCCCTTCAGCCTGGAGGCGCAGCCGGAGGTGGATGCGGTGCTGTTCACCTCCAACAAGTGCATCGAGGGGCTGCCGGGCCTCGGCTTCGCCATCAGCCCGGTGGAGCGGGTGGAGGCCTCGGCGGGGAATGCGGGGTCCTGGTCCTTCGACCTGGCCGATGTCTATTTCACCAGTCAGCGCTCCGGCTGGGGCAGTTTCCGCTTCACGCCGCCGGTGCAAGCGCTGCATGCCTTCGGCGTGGCGCTCGACATCTTCCTGGCCGAGGGCGGGCAGCCGGCGCGCCTCGCCCGCTATCGCGAGAATTGCCGCATCCTCTACGAGGGCGGCAAGGCGCTCGGCCTGCGCCCCTATCTCGACTGGGAGAACCAGGGGCCGATCATCGTGCTGTTCCACCAGCCCGAGCACCCGGACTTCACGCTCCAGGGCTTCGTGGACGCGCTGAAGCGGCGCGGCGTGCTGATCAGCAACTTCTACAACACGGAGGTGCCGACCATGCGCATCGGCTGCATCGGCCATGTCGGGCCGGACGAGATGCGCTTCGCGCTCGGCGCCATGCGCGGCGCGCTGGAGGAACTGGGTATCCTGCAGCGGAACGCGGCCTGAGGGCGGGCATGAGGGGGCTCTGCCCCCTCAAACTCCCCCGGCAGGGGACACGGTCCCCTGCACCCGCGATTCCCAAAAATGGGTTTCCAAAGGCCTCAGGCCTTTGGCGGGGAGGGTCCGGGAGGGGCAGCGCCCCTCCCGTGCCTCACTCGACGGAAATGCCGGCCTCGCGCACCAGCTTGGCCCAGCGCGTGCGCTCATCCGCCATGAAGCCGCCGAAGCGCGTGCCGCCCAGGCGGGAGGGTTCGGCGCCCTCCTCGTGCAGGCGCCGCACGACCTCGGGGTCGGTCAGGCAGTCGGCGATGGCGCGCTCCAGCCGGGTGCGGATCTCCGCCGGGGTCCCCTTCGGCGTCAGCACGCCGTACCAGGCGGAGCTGCGATAGCCGGGCAGTGCCGCCTCGCCGACGGTCGGCACATCGGGCAGCGCGGCGATGCGGGCTTCGCCCGTCACCGCCAGCGGCCGCACCAGCTCGCCCTGGATCAGCCCGAGCACCGAAGGAAGTGTGGTGATCATGAAGGGGATGTGCCCGGCGACAACGTCGTTCAGCGCCGGCCCGGCGCCGCGGAAGGGCAGGTGCTGCGCCTCGATGCCGGCCATCTGGAACATCAGCGCCGCCGCCAGGTGGCTGGCCGAGCCGTTGGAGGCGGAGGCGTAGTTGAAATTGCCCTTGGCGGCGCGGGCCTCGTCGAGCAGCTCGGCCAGGGTGCGGGCCTTGCTGCCGGGGCCGACCACGGCGACGAGCGGCGCATCCGCCAGCAGCGCCACCGGCTCCAGCGCCTGCAGCGGGTCTACCTTCATGTTGGGGAAGAGCGATTGGTTGACCGTCATCGGCCCCTGGTTGCCCACCAGCAGGGTATAGCCATCGGGCCGGGCGGCAGCGACGGCGTCGGTCGCCAGGTTGCCGCCGGCGCCGGGCTTGTTCTCGACCACCACCGGCTGGCCCAGTTCGGCCTGCAGCCGGGCGGCGACGACGCGGGCCACATTGTCGGTGCCGCCGCCCGGCGCATAGGCGACCAGCAGGCGGATCGGCCGCGCGGGCCAGGCCTCTCCGGCGCGCGCCGCACCAGGGAGTGTCGCGGCGAGGGGAGAGAGGGCGAGCAGTTGCAGCAGGTGGCGGCGAGAGGTCATGGCGATGGTTTCCGTCCCGTGAGTTGGTGATTGCGCGGCCGGTCTATGCCGCCGCGGCGATCCGTCGTGCCTCCGCCAGGGCGGCGGCGGGGAGCAGCAGGTGGCCTTCGAAGATGCGGCGCGCGGTGCGCAGCACGCTGGCCCAGCGCACCGTCTCGCCCTCCAGCGACAGCCCGATCTCCAGTTGCCCGGCGGGGTGCGCGATGCGGACGCTCCCCTCGCCCGGCGTGGCGAGCGCGGCGGCGAGCGTGCCCGGCAGCCGCGCGGCGATGGCCAGGGTGATGCCACCGGTGACCGCCATGGCGCGGTGCACCGCATGCGGCGTGAGGTAGCGCGCGGTCAGGGTGGCGCCGCCACCGCCAGGGCCGAGCAGCGCGGGCTTGGGCACGACGCTCTCGGCCACGTCGCCGAGGCCCATGCGGCGGCCGGCCTCGCGCCGCAGCATCTCGATGCGGCGCAGCAGGGCAGCGTCGGCCTCAATGGCCTCGGGCGGCAGGGCGGCGTCGGTGCCGAGGGCGGCGGCGTCGAGCAGCAGCATCGGCATGGCGCCGTCGATCAGCGTGACGGCGGTGCCGTCGATCACCTCCTGCCGCAGCCCGGTCGGGAAGAGCGTGCCGGTGCGGCTGCCGGAGACATCGCGGAAGCGCAGCTCGACCGGCGCGGCGGTGCCGGGCACGCCGGCGATGGCGGCCGCGCCGTCATAGGTGACATGGCCATCGGGCGTCTGCACCAGGGCTTCGATCAGCGCGCCGGTGTTGCGGTTGCGGATGCGCACCAGCGTCTCGGGATGGCGCGGCGCCACCAGCCCCGCCTCGATGGCGAAAGGGCCGACGCCGGCAAGCATGTTGCCGCAATTGGGCCGCGTATCGACGACGCCGCGATCGGTCGCGACCTGGGCGAAGAGGTATTCGACATCCGCCTCGGGATCGGCGGCGGGCCCGACGATGGCGACCTTGCTGGTCAGGCTGTTGCCGCCGCCGATGCCGTCGATCTGCAAAGGATGCGGCGAGCCGAGCGCGGCGAGCAGCATCGCGTCACGCCGTGCCGGATCGGCGGGCAGGTGGCTGGCGAGGAAGAAGGGGCCGCGGCTGGTGCCGCCGCGCATCAGCACGCAGGGGAGGCGGATCTGCATCGACGTTTCCGGGCGTTGATCTTGCGGACCAAGCTCTGCGCCCGAAACGCTTCTTGCTGAAGTGCAAAGATCGGCAGAATTCTTGCGCTTCGTGCAAGGATGTCCACCATGGCGATCGACCTCGACCAGCTCCGCACCTTCGTCGCCGTCGCCGAGGCGGAAAGCCTGACGCGCGCGACGGAGACGCTGCATCTTTCGTTGCCGGCGGTGTCACGACGGCTTTCGGCGCTGGAGGAGGAACTGGGCGTGGCGCTGCTGGCGCGCTCGACGCGCCGCGTGGCGCTGACGCCGACCGGGCGCGAGTTCCTGCCGCGGGCGCGGCGGCTGCTGGACGAACTGGAGGAAAGCCTGCTCGGCATCCGCGAGACGGCGGCGCGGCGGCGCGGGCTCGTCACCATCGCCTGCATCCCGACCGCCGCCTACTACTTCCTGCCGGCGACGCTGGCCGATTTCGCCCGCCGCTTCCCGGCGGTGCGGGTGCGGGTGATGGACCTCTCGGCCGATGGCGTGGTGGATGCCGTGGCGAGCGGCGGGGTGGAATTCGGCATCGGCATGGAGGGCGCCGGCCAGCCGGAGGTGGAGTTCCGGCCGCTGCGGCGCGACCCCTTCGTGCTGGCCTGCCGGCGCGACCATCCGCTGGCGCGGCGGCGCAGCCTGAAGTGGGCGGATCTCGCGGGGGAGAAGCTGGTGGGGGTCTCGCGCCGCTCAGGCAACCGGCTGATCCTGGACCGCGCGCTGCTGCCGCAGGGCATCCAGCCCAACTGGCACTACGAGGCGGAGCACCTCTCGACCAGCCTGGGCCTGGCCGAGGCGGGGCTCGGCCCGGCGGTGGTGCCGCGCCTGGCCCTGCCGCGCGCGCCGCACCCGGTGCTGGTGGCGCGGCCGATCACCGGGCCGCGGGTGGAGCGGGCGACCGGCGTGGTGCTGCGGCGCGGCGCCGCCCCCGGCCCCGCCGCCCGCGCGCTGCTCGACCTGCTGGAACGGCGGATGGCGGCTGGGTAAGGACGGGGCTCAGAACAGCCAGCCGAACGCCCGCAGCCCCATCCAGCACAGCGCCAGCAGCACGCCGCTGGCGAAGAGGCAGCCGGCCAGGGTGATGACGAGGCCGGCGGCGGTGACGCGGCTGTCCTGCTCCACCACCCCCAGCGCCATGATGATGGTGCCGAAGGCCGGCGGGCCATTGGTGCCGGGGCCAGGCAGGATCAGCATCAGCGCGGAATAGACCGTCAGCCAGCCGACCAGCCGCTCGCCCACCGGGCTGACGCACCAGCCCGGGCGCGGCCGCACGAAGCGCTCGACGGAGCGCAGCCCGCGCGAAGAGGCGGAGGCGAGCCTCAGCAGGTCGGTGCGGCGCACCGTCTTGCGGGCCAGGAAGCCCGGCAGGGCCGGCTGTCGCCAGCCCAGGCCCATCTGCAGCCCGAGCACCAGCATAGGCAGGCCGAAGACGCTGGCCATGCCCGGCAACAGGCTGGGCAGGCAGAGCAGCAGGATCAGCAGGCCGAAGGCGCGGTCGCCGAAAGCCTCGGCCATCTCGCCCAGGCTGATCCGCTCACCGGGAAAGGTCGCCGCCACCTCGGCGATGATGCGGGTGATCGGCGCCCCACCCCCGGCGCCATGCGGCAGGGCCCTTCCGGTGTCCTCCGTTCCGATCTGTGGCGCGGACGCACCGGCACTTCCATCCATCATCCTGCCTCGTCACTGTGGCACATCCCCGCCGCCGGGAAGGCTTCGCGGGTGGAGCCGGAGCGGGGCCTATCGAGTCATATGGCCAGCCGCCCCTCACGCGCCTGCCGGTCTTGCGGCAGAGCACGGGCCTCTGGAGATGAGGCGCCGCGCGCCCTGATCAATGCCGCAGGACGACGATGACCGCCACAGGGTATCGGAGGAATACCCCTCCTGCGGCGGGTTTGCGGCAACCCCGCGATTCCGCCACCTTGCGCCCCGCCTGCTTCGGAGGTCCTGGAATGCAACCGGTCGATCTGGCCCTCTGCCTCGCCGTGGATGTCTCGGCCAGCGTGAATTACGACGAGTTCGGCCTGATGATCGGCGGGCTGGCCGGGGCCTTCCGGGAGCCGGACATCGCGGCCGCCTGCGCCGCCGGGCCGCAGGGCGCCGTGGGCGTGGCCGTGCTGTTCTGGTCCGGCGCGCAGGAGGTCGCGGTGCCCTGGATGCGGGTCGGCGGCACGGAGGAGGCCGCCGCCCTGGCCGGGGCGATCGAGAACGCGCCGCGCCTGCCCGCCCCTGGCGCCACCGCCCTGGGCCCCGGCATGGCGGCCGGGCTGGCGCTGCTGGGGCGCTTCGGCGGCCAGGCCACGCGGCTGGTGCTCGACGTCTCGGGTGACGGGGCGCACAACCAGGGCCGCCCGCCGGGGCCGGTGCGCGACATCGGCGTGGCGGCAGGGGTCACCATCAATGGCCTGGCGGTGCTGAACGAGGAGCCGGACCTGCTCGGGCACTACGAGGCGGAGGTGATCGGCGGGCCCGGGGCCTTCGCCATGCAATGCGCCGATTATGCCGACTTCGCCGTGGCCATTCGCCGCAAGCTGCGGCGCGAGATCCGGGGGGAGATGGTGGCCTGACGGAAAAAGGCCGGGGGAAGGAATTCCCCCGGACCCCCATCTTCTTTTTGTCAGCTTGGGGCTGCGCGGGCCGCCAGGGCTGGAAACTTGAAGAAAAAAGAAGGGGGCCTGGGGGAATTCATTCCCCCAGCCTTTTTCATCTCCCCGCCATGGCGTGCTCTTTCGCCCAGACCGCGCCTTTCGGCAGACGGTCGATCTCGGCGCGCTGGCGCGGCAGGGCGCCGGGGTGCTCGGCCTGCAGCCAGGCGATCATCTTCTCCCGCACCTCGCAGCGCAGGTCGAAGGCGCGGCCAGCATTGGTGGCGGAGACCAGCATGCGCACCTCCATGACATTCGGTCGGAAGTCGGTGACCTGCATGTTCACCACCCGGCGGTCCCAGAGCTTCGAGGCGCGGGCGATCTCCTCCAGCTTGCGCCGCATGGCCTCCACCGGCGCGGTGTAGTCCACGTAGAGCATCACCGTGCCGATCAGCGAGGAGCTCTCGCGCGTCCAGTTCTGGAAGGGATGCTCGATGAAGTAGCTGAGCGGCAGCACCATCCGGCGCCAGTCCCACAGCCGCACCACCACGTAGGTGGAGGTGATCTCCTCCACATTGCCCCATTCGCCCTCGACGATGACGGCATCCTCCAGGCGGATCGGCTGCGTCACGGCGAGTTGGATGCCGGCGATCAGGTTCTTCAGCAACGGCTGCAGCGCGAGACCGACGACCAGGCCGGCGGCGCCGGCGGAAGCCAGCAGCGAGACGCCGTATTGCCGCACGCCGTCGAAGGTCATCAGCGCCGCCGAGGCGGTGATGAGGACAATCAGGGTGCCCGCCACCCGCTTCAGGATGCGGGACTGCGTGGCGTGCTTGCGCGCCAGCAGGTTGTCCTCGGAATCCAGCTTGAAGCGGCGGAGATAGACCGTGGTCCAGATGTGCAGCGCGGTCAGCGCCACCCAGCCCGCCAGGCAGATGAAGCAGATGCCCAGGATGTGGCGCAGTACACCGGCCTCGGCCCGGCTCAGCGGCGCGATGCCCGACGCGACGCCGACGAACAGGACGATCAGGGCCAAGCGGTTCAGCCCCTCCGTCCGCTGCACCAGGGACCGCCAGAAGAGGTCGCGGTTCTGCACCACCCGCGTGAGCACACGGTAGATCGCCCGGTTGACGGCGATGGCCAGCAGCAGCGCGGCCGCCACAATCAGCAGGCTCACCAGCCACGCGGGCATCCAGTCCAGCGAGGCGACAGCCTGCTGGGCAGTAACGTCGAAACGGTCGAGCAAGTGTCTCTCCCTTCTCGCACTGCCTGCTGCAATGCAGGGCAGCGCGAAGTGTTTCCACCAGGCGGCGAAATCAGGAGAGGATGAGGCGCTAATGTCCTGATTCCGAAGTCCTGAGGACTTGGTCATCCGGACACTCGCCTTTGGTTTCAGTGGCCTGCTGATCCGCTTCGTCCGCTGCAAAGGCAGCGAACTTCGCGGGCAGGACACTGAAGCCTTGTCAGGGCAGTGTCTTGTCTCCGACGCCCAGGGGGCGCTGCATATAGACGACATCCAGCCAGCGGCCGAATTTCAGCCCGGCGCTGCGCAGCAGGCCGACCTGCCGGAAGCCGAGCGACAGGTGCAGGCCGATCGAGCCGGCATTCTCGGAATCCCCGATCACCGCGAACATCTGCCGGAAGCCGGCCCGCTCGGCCCGGTCCAGCAGGGCCGCGACGAGGCTCTTGCCCAGGCCCTGGCCATGCACGTCATGCCGGACATAGATCGAATCCTCGACCGAGAAGCGGTAGGCGGAGCGGTCCCGGAAGGGACCGAAATAGCCATAGCCCAGCACCTCGCCGTGTTCCTCGGCCACCATCCAGGCGCAGCCGGCCTTCTGGGTGCGTGCCATCCGGGCGGCCAGTTCCTCCTGACCGGGCGGGATCTCCTCGAAGGTGCCGGTGCCGTTCAGGACATGATGGGCGTAGATCGCGGTCATGGCCGGAAGGTCGTCTTGGGTCGCGTCGCGCAACGGCATCCAGGGGGCTCTCCGCCAGGGAATCGTCTCTGACCCCCAGGGGTAAGGGGGGCGGCGGGACACGGCAAGCGGCGGGAAGCCACCCCCCGCCGGGCACCATGCGCCCTCCCGCCGCCCGGGAACCTCCACCCAAGGCAAAGGTTGCCCCGCTCGTGTCCTGCCCGAGAAGCTCGCTGCCTTCGCAGCGGGACGAAGCGGAGCAGCAGGCCACTGAAAACAAAGGCGAGTGTCCGGAGGACCTCGGGATCAGGACACTCGCGGGCTTTCGCCTCAGCGCGCGCGCAGCAGTTCGGGCACGTGCAGCAGGATCAGCTCGTTGTCGTCGGCGCGGGCCAGGTGGCGCCCGGCGCTGAAGGGGAGATTGTTGTCATTGCCGACGATGATGTGCTCCTCGTCCACCCGCGCCACGTCCTCGATGGTGAAGAAGGGGAAGGCAAAGCGCTCCCGGAGAGCGTTGGCGGCACGGTCGCCCTGCTGGCGGGCAAGGCCCTCGGGGTCGCGGATGTCCAGCAGGTCGATATGCGCCAGCTTGCGGACGAAGCCCTCGGCATCGGGGTTGCCGAGGTCGATCAGGGAGATCCGCTTCAGCCGCGCGGGGGTGGCGAAGCAGCCCGGCGGGTTCTGCCCCTGGGCACAGGCCAGCGAGGCATCGCCCTCGCCATTGTCGCGTTCGATCACCAGGGCGCGGCGGTCGTCGATGAAGTTGAAGTCGCCGATCGCGGTGGCGCCCGGCTCCAGGCGCAGCTTCAGGCTCCGGCCGGTCCAGTCGCCTTTGGCGGTGTCGAACTCCAGCATGCGGAGGAACTGGCCCTCGGCCTCGTCCGAGCCTTCCTTGTAGAGCGGCTGCTCCAGCAGGGCCCAGAGGCGGCTGCCGTCGGGCAGCATGGCCACGCCCTCATAGCCGCCGGAGCGGCGGACGCGGAAATCGGCGCCGGCCGTGGGCGTGGCGCCGACGGAGAGCGCCGGATTGTCCGGCCCCTGCAGCAGCTTGCCCTCCAGCTTCGTCTCGACCACCTGCCGCACCCGCCCCTCGGCATCGACGCGGATGAGATAAGGGCCGAACTCCTCGCCGATCCAGAAGCCGCTGCCGTCCTTGATCGGCTGGATGCTCTCGGGGTCGAAATCGGCGCCGGTCAGGTAGCGCGAGTCGGTGCCTTCGTAGTTGATGCGGAAGGGCACCTTGCGATCGGGGTCGGAGAGGAAGACGGTCTTCTCCACCGCCACCCGGCCGGTGGTGAAGTCGGGGCGGATCTTGTGGAACATCAGCAGCGCGTCGCCGCTGTTGCGCTTGGCGCCGAAGCCGTTGTCGGTCAGCACCCAGTAGGCGCCCGGCTCGCCCTCCACCGGCTTGATGCCGGAGAAGCCCTGCACCGGCTGGCCGACGAAGGGCAGGGAGATGCCGGTGGGGCGCCCGGCCGGGGCGGGGCCGGTGCTGCCGGGCAGGCTGCCCGGCCGGTCCTGCCGCGCGGCGCCGGTGAACTTGCCGGAAACCAGCGCGTCCCGCGGTGCGTCGGCCGGCGGCAGGGTCATGGTATAGGCCGGCAGGATGGCATGGCCGGCGAGCCTGGCCTCGACCTTCTGGTCCTCCGCGCGGGCCAGGCCGCTGAAGCCCAGCAGCGCCGTGGCGGCAAGCAGGAGCGCGCGCATATCCGATTCTCCATCATGAGCATTCGATGGAGGCGGCTGTTACGGGCGGCTGGTTACAGAGGCTTGACGGCCGCATGACGAAACCGGGTCGCGCCCGGCTGCCACGCCCCGCCTCGAAAGGCGGGGCAGGCTGCGGGGAAGGTCAGGCCTTGGCCACCGTATCCGCCATCTTGGCGCCACGCCGACCCATGCGCTGCTCCGGCCCGGTGGTGGTGTCGCGCGCCGTCTGGTGCTCCATCTCGGCGTTCAGCTCGGCCCCGAACAGTACTACGATGCCGGAAAGCCAGATCCAGGTCATGAAGCCGATGGCGGCGCCCAGCGAGCCATAGGTGGCGTCGTAATTGCCGAAGTGGCTGACATACCAGGAGAAGCCGGCGGAGAGCAGCGCCCAGGCCACGGCGGCGAAGGCGCCGCCCCAGGTCACCCAGCGCCAGCGGGCCTTCTCGCGGCTCGGGCCGAAGCGGTAGAGCACGGCCAGCAGCAGGGTGATGGCCAGCAGCAGCAGGGGCCAGCGGGCCAGCCGCAGCAGCCATTCCGCCGAGCTGCCCAGCCCGATGAAGTTCAGCGCCACCGGCAGCACCACGACCGCGGCGACCGCCAGGATGCCAAACAGCAGCGCGCCCAGGGTGAAGGCCAGGGTGATCGCCGTGCGGTAGATGAAGCTGCGCTTCTCCTGCTCCTCGTAGACGATGTTCAGGGCGTCGAACATCGCCTTGGTGCCCTGGTTGGAACTCCAGAGCGCCGCCAGCAGGCCGACGATGGCGCCGAAGCCGAGCGCGCCGGTCTGGCTGGAGGTGACGCGCTGCAACTGCTCGTTGATGATGTCCAGCCCGCCGCCGGGCACGAAGCCGCCGAGCATGCTGACATGCTCCCCCACGGTCTGCGGATCGGCGAAGAGGCCGTAGATCGAGACCAGCGCCGTCAGGGCGGGAAACAGTGACAGCAGGGCGTAGAAGGTGATGCCGGCCGCCTCGCTCATCACCCGGTCGTTGTTGGCTTCGATGACGGTGCGCTTGAGGATGCTCCACCAGCCCCGCGCCGGGATCTGCGAGGGGGTCTGGGCACCATGCCCTTTCTCCTGGCGGTCCTCCCGACCACTCTCCCGACTATCGTCACGGTCCTGCCTGTCGTCACGGTCGTGCCTGGAGGGTGCGGCGGAGGTAGAGCGCGCTGGCTCGCGGGTGGTCTTCGAGCGGCGGAAGATCGACATGGTAGAGGCCCCGGCGGTAGAGAGACCGGTGGGCGCCGGTTTTGGCGCCGTCACCGTAACATCCGCAGAGCAACGGCTCAGGCGGGCCGAAGTTCCCACCCCACCGGCGTCAAGCCCTTTCAGTGCAAGGGAATCAGCCCAGGGGGATCAATCCAGCGGAAGCCCCGCCTCCCCGCCCGCCCGGAGCGGCTTCCGCGCCGCGCCAGTGTGGTCGAAGTTCCCGTCCGCCAGCCAGGCGGCGATGGCGTCGCGACGGGCGGGCCATTCGTCCTCCAGGATGGAGAACCAGGCGGTGTCGCGCCGCCGCCCCTTCACCACCAGATGCGCCCGGTGCACCCCCTCCGGCACGAAGCCGAGCCGCGCGGCCGCCCGACGGGAGGGAGCGTTCAGCGCGTTGCACTTCCAGACCAGCCGGCGGTAGCCGAGGTCGTCCATGGCGTGCCGCATCAGCAGGAACATGGCCTCGGTGGCGGCGCGGGTGCGCTGCAGGCGTGGGCCGAACCAGATGTTGCCCAGCTCGATCGCGGCATTGGCGGGCTGGATCTCCATCAGCGTGAGCCAGCCCGAGGCGCGGCCGGAGACATGCGGCCGCACCGCCCAGGCCATCGGGTCATGCGTGGTGGCGAAGCCTGCAATGAAACGGCGGAAGGCCGGGAAATCCGGGAAGGGGCCGTAGCCCATATAGGCCCAGCTGTCGTCGGCACTGCGCGTGGCCTCCCACAGCTCCTCGGCGTGGCGGAGGCCGAGCGGCTCCAGCGTCACGGAGGCGCCGCGATGCGGCACCCGGGCGGGCAGCGGGCGGGGGGTGGAGTCGACCTCGGGGCCCACGGGAGGCTCCACTGGGGGCTCAATCGAGGGGGCCTGGGGTGTGGCGTCGGGGGCGGTTGTCATGATAGGCGAAGGCTGGACCGCAAAGGCGCCGTGGCGCAAGCCGCGCCGCTCCCCCCATCTCCCTTTTCCCGCCGCGGACGCGCTTGTTCCGCGCGCAGCCGAGACAATCTTTCCGCCAATGAACGCACCCGCCCCCAATGCCGCCTTCTTCACCGAGACGGTCGAGCACGTCCACCACTGGACGGACCGGCTGTTCACCTTCCGCTGCACGCGCGACACCGCCTTCCGCTTCCAGGCCGGGCAGTTCGCGATGATCGGGCTGATGGTGGAGGGCAAGCCGCTGCTGCGTGCCTATTCCATGGTCTCGGCGCCCTATGACCCCTATCTCGAATTCCTCTCCATCAAGGTACAGGACGGGCCGCTGACCAGCCGCCTGCAGCACATCCAGCCCGGCGACCAGGTGCTGATCGGCCGCAAGTCGGTCGGCACGCTGCTGCCGGACAACCTGCTGCCCGGCCGCACGCTGTGGATGTTCGGCACCGGCACCGGCCTCGCCCCCTTTATGTCGCTGGTGAAGGACCCCGAGGTCTATGACCGCTTCGAGCGCGTGGTGCTGCTGCACGGCGTGCGCGAGGTGAAGGAGCTGGCCTATTACGACTGGCTGAGCCAGGAGTTGCCGCAGCACGAGCTGCTGGGCGAGATGGTGCGGGACAAGCTGGTCTATTACCCGACCGTCACGCGCGAGCCCTTCCGCAACCAGGGGCGCGTCACCACCCTGATCGAGAGCGGCAGGCTCTGCGCCGATCTCGGCCTGCCGCCGATCTCGCCGGAGCAGGACCGGGTGATGCTCTGCGGCAGCCCGGAGATGCTGGCCTCCATGAAGGCGCTGCTGGAGGCGCGGGGCTTCGAGGAAGGCTCCAACAACCGCCCCGGCCACTACGTCATCGAGAAGGCCTTCGTGGAGAAGTAGCGTCAGCGCGACACTCCGTTGCGAAGCGTGCGACACAGTCACGTCCTGCCGCGTTAGTCTCTCCGCAGGAGGGCCGGCACCCGCCGCCCCTCCCGAGAGTAAAGGAGAAGATGATGCGCAGGATGCTGATTCCGGTTGTCGGGGCCGCCTGTCTCGGGCTGGCGAGCCTGGCCGTCGCGCAGCCCGCCCCGGCCCCTGGCGCTGACAATGGCGGACCGCCGGCGGCAGGCAGCGAATCGCCCTCCTCGCCGCCCATGCACGGCCCGCGTGGCCCCGGCGGTCCGGGCGGCCGGATGATGATGATGGGCCCGCACCATCGCCCGCCACCGCCCGGCGCCTCCTTCCGCCTGCGTCGCGGCGATACCTCCATCGCGATCCAGTGCTCGGAGCGCGAGTCGATGCAGGCCTGCGTGAACGCCGCCTCGGCCATGCTCGACAAGATGAACAGCACCCTGCGCTGAGGGGAGGAAAGGCTGGGGGAAGGAATTCCCCCAGACCCCCATCTTTTTTCTGGCAGTTCCCGGCGCCGGCGGCCCGCGCAGCCCAAACTGACAAAAAGAAGATAGGGGGGGTCGGGGGGAATTCCTTCCCCCCGATCTTTTTCAGCCCTTGAAGGGCGGGAAGCTGGAGGGCGAGAGCTGCTCGATGTCCCGCCCGGCCCAGTCGCGTTCCTTCATGCCCGCCCACATCGCCTCGGCGCCTTCCTGCACGGCGCGGCCCAGCTCCACCGGGTCGTAGCCCGGCACGACGCCGTCCTGCATGACCACGCGGCCATCGATGATGGAGGTCTCCAGGTCCTCCGCCGTGGCGGAGAAGACGAGGTTGCGGATCGGGTCGCGCAACGGCGTCATGAACATGGAATCCGCCTTCCAGACCAGCAGGTCCGCCTTCGCGCCGGGGGCGATGCGGCCGAGGTCGTCGCGGCCGAGGGCCTTGGCGCCGTTCAGGGTGGCGGCGTTGAACACGTCGGCCGCGGTGGCGACCTGGGTGCGGCGGTCCACGATCTTGCTGACCACGGAGGTCCAGCGCAGCGCCTCGATCATGCTCTGCGGGCAGGTGTCGGTGGCCAGCGTCATGTTGACGCCACGCGCCTGATAGCGGGCGAAGCTCTCCATGGCGATGCCACGGCGGGCGAAGACCCAGACGGCATGGGCGACATTGGCGCCGGTGTCGGCCAGGATGCCGATGTCGTCGGCCTGGTAGTTGGCCCAGCTGCTTTCGCCGGGGATGATGCAGTGGCCGAGGATGCAGTTCGGACCGAGGAAGTCGATCTCCTTCAGCCACTCGATCGGCGTGCAGCCGTTGCGCCGCGTCATCTCGTGGAACTCGGGCACGGACTGCGAGACGTGCAGCGCCAGCGGCACGCCCATGGCGCGGGAGGCCTCGGCCGAGCGGCGCAGCAGCGCCTCGGAGCAGGTATCCACCTGCATCGGCGTCAGGAAGCCCTTGATGCGCCCGTTCTCGCGCCCGTCCACCTGTTCGATGAAGCGCACGGCGGCATCCATGGCGCCGAAGCCGTCATCCTCGGTCCATTCATACTCCACGGCGCGGCCATTGGCGGTGTACCAGCGGCCAGAGCGGTAGCCCTGACCGATATAGGCGCGGATGCCGCAGCGCGCGGCGTGTTCGGCCACCACGTCGCCGTGCCAGCCGATCTCCATGATGGTGGTCGTGCCGGTGCGCAGCAGCTCGGGCATGGAATAGGCGATGCAGGCCCGCCGCGCCGCCTCGGTGATGGCGCCGTCGCGCGCCGAGAGGAATTCGAAGAGGCCGGAGAGGTAGAACTGCCGGGGACCGCGATCCTCGACGAAGCTCTTGTCGAGCGGCGATTCGGAGAGATGGGCGTGGGTGTTGATGAAGCCGGGGGTGACGACCTTGCCGGTGGCGTCGATGGTGGTGTCCACCGGCCCCTCGAAGTCGCGGCCGACATGCAGGATGCTGTCGCCCTCCAGGACGACGACGCCATCCCGGAGGTGCCGGTGCCCGCCGTCCTGGTAGGCGATGATGTGGGAGGCGCGGATCAGGGTGCGGGCCAAGGCAGGTCTCCTGGGGCGGCTGGCGGCTCTGTCAGAATGCGCAGCCTTCCCCAGCCCTCGGCCCCGGTCAACGGCCGGCGGCGCCTCGCCGCGCTAGTCCCCGCCGAGATGCGCCAGGGTGAAGGCCAGCAGGAAGCCCAACACGGTGATCAGCCCGGCATAGTCATGCGCGGTCTCGAAAGCCTCGGGGACCATGGTATCGGCCAGCATGGCCAGGATGGCGCCCGCGGCGACGGCATTGGTGACGGCGGTGATCTCCGGCGCGGCGCCGGCTAGCGCCAGGTTGCCGATCAGGGCGGCGAGCCCCGAGGCCAGGGCGATGCCGCCCCAGACGCCGAAGATATAGGCGGCCGAGCGCCCCGCCCGGCGCATGCCCGCGGCGCTGGAGAGCCCCTCCGGCACGTTCGAGAGGAAGACGGCGGCCACGGTGGAGATGCTGACCTCCGCGCCGCCCAGGAGGCTGACGCCGATCACCACCGATTCGGGGATGCCATCCAGCAGCGCGCCCACCGCGATGGCCAGGCCACCGCCCGTGCCGGCCTCCGGCTGGCGCGCATCCGGCTGGTGGCCGGAGCGCTTGCGGTGCCGGGCGCCGAAGCGCGCCAGGGCCACATTGGCCAGGGTATAGACGATGGCACCGGCCAGGAAGCCGCCGGCGGTCGGGGCGAAGCCGCCCTCGCCCCAGGCTTCCTCCATCAGGTCGAAGGCCACGGCCGAGATCAGCACGCCCGAGCCGAGGGCCATCACCCCCGCGACCAACCGTTGCGGCAGGGCCATGACATAGGCCACGGCGGCTCCGAGCACGAGGGCGAAGCCTCCGAGCAGGCCCCAGAGTCCGGCCTGGATGGACAGCGGCATCGGTGGGTTCTCCCAAGGGGCCGGCAGCGGGGGCTGCGGCGGCGGGTGGCAGGAGAAGCGGTCGGGGAAGCCGCGGTTGCTCCTGCCCCGCGGGGCCGCACAGCCTTGTGTGGCGCGGCCTTGACCGGCCCGCCGCACCGGCCCCGACTGGCGGGCGGCCCCCGCTGGGCCTATGTTCCGGCCAGTCCGACCCCGATTTCAGTCCGACCCCATTTCAGTCCTGCCTCATCACGGGAACCCTGCGATGCGCGACCCGAACCTGACGCAATACACCCCGAAGGCGCTGCCCGGCGTCACGCCGGAGGAGATCATCGAAGTCCGGAGCCGCGTGGTGGCCTGCGACGGCGGCGAGGGGGCGCTCGGCCATCCGAGGGTCTTCCTGCGCATCGAGGACCGGCAGGTGACCTGCCCCTACTGCTCCCGCACCTACGTCCTGGCCGAGGGCGCGGGCGACGATGGCCATCACTGAGGCTACCGTCAGTCCCGAGATCCTGGCCGAGCCCGCCAGGGAAGCCGAGCCGCACCTGATCCTCGTGGACGGCTCGGGCTACATCTTCCGCGCCTTCCACGCCCTGCCGCCGATGAACCGGCCGGATGGGACGCCGGTGAACGCCGTCTTCGGCTTCACCAACATGCTCGCGCAGTTCCTGACCAAGCATGCGAGCACGCATATCGCGGTGGTGTTCGATGCCTCGCGCATCACCTTCCGCAACGAGATCTACGACCAGTACAAGGCGCACCGCCCCGAGGCGCCGCCGGAGCTGGTGCCGCAGTTCGCGCTGATCCGCCAGGCCACCGCCGCCTTCGGCGTCGCCTGCATCGAGCTGGAGGGCTTCGAGGCGGACGACCTGATCGCCTCCTATGCCCGGGAATTCCAGGGCAAGGGCGGACAGGTCACCATCGTCTCCTCCGACAAGGATCTGATGCAGCTCGTGCGCCCCGGCGTGCAGCTGCTGGACCCGATCAAGCAGAAGCCGATCCGCGAGGCGGAGGTGCTGGAGAAATTCGGCGTCCCGCCGGAGAAGGTGGTGGATGTGCAGGCCCTGGCGGGGGACAGCACGGACAACGTGCCCGGCGTTCCCGGCATCGGCGTCAAGACCGCTGCCTCGCTGATCACCGAATATGGCGACCTGGAAGGGCTGCTGGCCGCCGCGTCGCAGATCAAGCAGCCGAAGCGGCGCGAGGCGCTGATCGCCAATGCCGAGCTGGCGCGCATCAGCAAGCGGCTGGTGACGCTGGACGCCGCCGCGCCGCTGCCGCATTCCGTCGATGACCTGAAGGCCACGCCGCCGGAGCCCGGCCGTCTCGCCGGCTTCCTGCGCGAGCAGGGCTTCCGCTCGCTGCTGCACCGGATGGGGCTGGATGGCGACGCCCAACCGGAGACGGCGCCGGTCAGCCGCCCGCGCTACAATGTGCCCATCCCTGCCCCGGAGCCGGAAGCGGCCCCTGCCGCCGAGGCCGCGCCCTTCGGCTCCTATGAGACGGTGTCCGACGCCGAGGCCCTCGCCCGCTGGATCGCCGCCGCGCGCGAGGCCGGGGTGATGGGGCTGGACACCGAGACGGACAGCCTGGACGCGCTGCGTGCCCGGCTGGTCGGCATCTCGATCGCCGTGGCGCCGGGCCGGGCCTGCTACATCCCGCTCGGGCATGGCGCTCCGCCGGGCAATGGCGACATGCTGCAGGAGGCGCCCGCCGCGCCGGTGCAGATGTCGCAGGAGGAGGTGATCGCCGCGCTGCGGCCGCTGCTGGAGGATCCCTCCGTCCTCAAGGTGCTGCACAACGCCAAGTACGACCTGGAGGTGCTCTGCCGGGCGGAGAATGGCGGCATCGCCGTCGCGCCGGTGGATGACACCATGCTGATCTCCTACAGCATGGATGCCGGGCGGCACGGGCATGGGATGGACGAGCTTTCGCTGCGCCATCTCGGCCATCGCCCGATCCCCTATGACGAGGTGACCGGCACCGGGCGCGCGCGCATCCCCTTCGGCCAGGTGCCGCTGGACAAGGCGACGGCCTATGCCGCGGAGGATGCCGACGTCACGCTGCGGCTGTGGCAGGCGCTGAAGCCCCGGCTGCGGACGGAGCAGGCGCTGGCGCTCTATGAGCAGGTGGAGCGGCGGATGGTCGCCGTGCTGCGCGACATGGAACTGGCCGGCATCAAGGTGGACGGCGCCGAGCTGGCCCGCATCGGCGAGGACTTCTCGCAACGCATGGTCGAGCTGGAGAAGCAGATCCACGAGCTCGCCGGCCGCCCCTTCAACATCGGCTCGCCGAAGCAGCTGGGCGAGATCCTGTTCGACGAGATGGGGCTGCCAGGCGGCAAGCGCGGCAAGGCCGGGGCCTGGGGCACCGATGCCTCGGTGCTGGAGGATCTTGCGCTGCGCGGCCATGAGCTGCCGCGCCGGGTGCTGGACTGGCGGCAGCTCGCCAAACTGAAATCGACCTATGTGGAGGGGCTGGTGGCGCAGATCGATCCGCGCGACCGCCGTGTCCACACCGATTTTGCGATGGCCATCGCCTCGACGGGGCGGCTTTCCTCGACCGAGCCGAACCTGCAGAACATCCCGATCCGCACCGAGGAGGGGGCGCGCATCCGCCGCGCCTTCATCGCCGAGCCCGGGCATGTGCTGCTCTCCGCCGACTATTCGCAGATCGAGCTGCGGCTGCTGGCGCATCTGGCCGATGTGCCGAGCCTGCGGGAGGCCTTCGCCAAGGGCGAGGACATCCACAGCCGCACCGCCGCCGACATCTTCGGCCTGCCGCCGGACAAGGTGGACCGGGAGGCGCGGCGGCGGGCCAAGACGATCAATTTCGGCATCATCTACGGCATGTCGGCCTTCGGGCTGGCCTCGCGGCTCGGCATTCCGCCGGCCGAGGCGCGCAGCATCATCGAGGCCTATTTCTCCCGCTATCCCGGCATCCTCGAGGAGATGGAGCGGCTGAAATCCGAGGCGCGGGAGAAGGGCTATGTGCTGACCCCCTTCGGCCGCAAGCTGTGGATCGACGGCATCCAGGCCAAGGAGCAGGCGCGGCGCGGCAATGCCGAGCGCGCGGCGATCAACGCGCCCTTCCAGGGAGGGGCCGCCGAGATCATCAAGCGCGCCATGGTGCGGATGCCGCGCGCGCTGAAGGCGGCCGGGCTCAAGGCACGGATGCTGCTGCAGGTGCATGACGAGCTGCTGTTCGAGGTGCCCGAGGCCGAGATCGAGGCCACGGCGGACTGCGTGCGCAGCGTCATGGAAAGCGTGGCCGAGCTGCGGGTGCCGCTGAAGGCCGAGATCGGGCACGGGGCGAACTGGGGCGAAGCGCACTGAGGGCCAGGAGGGGCGCTGCCCCTCCTGGACCACCCCGCCGGGGGCATTGAATGCCCCCGGACCCCCACATTCTTTCTGGTCGCGGGGGTGGGGGGGGAGCGCCCGTGCCCGCCCTTCTCGAAGAAAGTTGTTCCCCCCTCCCTCCGCCGAAGGTGGCCAGAGGTATCCCTGCCCTGCACCGCTTCCGGTTGAGCCCCGCGCCGCGAGGGTCTATCCCGCGCGCCAAGAGACTGCTGGAAGGCTTGCCCGCCATGGCCGATACCGTGACCATCCGCCGCGCCCTGATCTCGGTGCACGACAAGACCGGATTGCTGGACTTCGCCCGCTTCCTGGCCGGCAAGGGGGTGGAGATCCTCTCCACCGGCGGCACGGCGCGCATGCTGCGCGAGGGTGGCGTCACGGTGGTGGATGTCTCCGACCATACCGGCTTCCCCGAGATCCTCGACGGGCGGGTGAAGACCTTGGTGCCGCAGATCCATGGCGGGCTGCTTGGCCGGCGCGCCGATCCCAACCATGTGGCGCAGATGGAGCAGCACAAGATCGCACCGATCGATCTGCTGGTCTCCAACCTCTATCCCTTCGAGGCGACGGTGGCGAAGGGCGCCTCCCACGAGGAGACGGTGGAGGAGATCGACATCGGCGGCCCGGCCCTGACCCGCGCCGCCGCCAAGAACCACGAGGACGTGGCGGTCATCACCGACCCCGCGCAGATGGCCGAGGTGCAGGCCGAGATCGAGGCGCAGGGCGGCACCAGCCTCGCCACGCGCAAGCGCCTGGCCGCCGCCGCCTTCGCCCGCACCGCCGCCTATGACACGGCGATCTCCACTTGGTTCGCACAGAAGCTGGAGCAGGATTTCCCCACCCGCCTCGCCGTCGCCGGCGCGCTGAAGCAGACGCTCCGTTACGGCGAGAACCCGCACCAGCAGGCCGCCTTCTACACCGACGGCAGCAACCGCCCGGGCATCGCCACCGCGACCCAGGTGCAGGGCAAGGAACTGTCCTTCAACAACCTGAACGACACCGACGCCGCCTTCGAATGCGTCGCCGAGTTCGAGAACCCGGCCATCGTCATCGTCAAGCACGCCAACCCCTGCGGCGTGGCGGAGGGTGCCTCCCTCGCCGCCGCCTGGGACCTGGCGCTGCGCTGCGATCCGGTCTCGGCCTTCGGCGGCATCGTCGCCGCCAACCGGAAGCTCGATGCCGCCGCCGCCGAGCGGATCTCCGCCATCTTCACCGAGGTGGTGGTGGCGCCGGACGCGGATGAGGAGGCCAAGGCGGTCTTCGCGAAGAAGAAGAACCTGCGCCTGCTGCTGACCGGCGGCCTGCCCGACCCGGCGGCGCCCGGGCGCATCGTCCGCTCCGTCTCCGGCGGCTTCCTGGCGCAGTCGCGCGATGCGGGGCGCGTCACGGCCGAGGCGCTGAAGGTGGTGACGAAGCGCGCGCCCACCGAGCAGGAGATGGCGGACCTGATCTTCGCTTTTCGCGTGGCGAAGCACGTGAAGTCCAACGCCATCGTCTATGCCAAGGGCGGCGCCAGTGTGGGCATCGGCGCCGGGCAGATGAGCCGGGTGGATTCCGCCCGCATCGCCGCCTGGAAGAGCGCCGAGGCCGCCAAGGCCGCCGGGCTGGAGGCGCCGCT
>Ga0180218_1000323_pt1 | contig 56152 bp, 57 predicted proteins | sample eDN3rd37CKraftBY_FD_151334 | JGI IMG/M metagenome (GOLD analysis project Ga0180218, IMG submission 151334) | Enriched backyard soil microbial communities from Emeryville, California, USA - eDNA 3rd pass 37_C Kraft BY (version 2) (version 2) | ecosystem: Environmental > Terrestrial > Soil >... | reverse complement strand
TCAAGGCCCTGTTCCTCGTCACCACCCTGCTCGGGGTCACCGGCCTCTGGCCCGCCATCATGGCGGACACCGGCGCCACGGTGCTCGTCACCCTGAACGCACTGCGCCTGCTCGCCTGGAAGCCCGCGGCGTGAGAGCGGTGCCTGGAACCCGGGTGCCGAATACGCGCAGGCGAGTGCCGCCTCAAGCAACCTGAACCCGAGAGCTGGACATGGCCCATCACCACCACGGCGGCACGGAAGCCAAGACCTCCCCCGGGAGGGGAAAGCGCCTTCTCATCGCCCTGGCCCTGAACCTCGGGATCACCGCGGCCGAGGTGATCGGGGGCGTTATCTCCGGGTCGCTGGCGATGCTCGCCGATGCCGCCCACAACTTCTCCGATGCTGGCTCGGTGCTCGTGTCCTATATCGCCTGGTGCATCTCCCAGCGTGACGTGGATCGGCGGCGGACCTTCGGATACGGGCGGTCGGAAACGGTCGGCGCGCTCATCAACCTGACCACATTGTTCGTCATCGGCTTCTACCTGCTCTACGAGGCGGCGAACCGCTTCCTCAATCCGGCGGAGGTCGCCGGGAAGACAATGCTGATCGTCGGCCTCATCGCCCTCGTCGAAGACGCCGCCTCCGCCTGGGTGCTGCGGAAGGACATCGGCAGCCTGAACGTCAAGAGCACCTACCTGCACATGATCGCGGATGCCTTGGCGACGGTGGGGCTCATCGCGGGTGCCTTGGCCATCATGGTCTGGGGGGAGCGCGTCCAGTGGATCGACCCTGCCATTACCGCGGCGATATCCGTCTACATCTTCATTCACGCTTGGCACGAGATCCGCGAGGCGGTCGCGGTGCTGATGAACAGCGCGCCCAAGGACTTCGACTATGAGGCCGTCCTGGCCGAGATGAAGGCGGCGCGCGGCGTGCAGGATGTTCACCATATCCATGTCTGGCAGCCGGAGGAGGGCAAGGTCGCACTGGAGGCGCACCTCGCCATGGATGAGCTTCCCCTGGGGGAGGTCACCGACATCAAAGAGCGCCTCAAGGCGAAGCTGCACGACCGCTTCGGGATTGGGCATGCAACCCTCGAGTTCGAGTTGGCGGAGCACTTCCGCCACGAGCAGCAACTTCTCGGGAAGCCTTGAGGCACGGAAGGTAAGCTCCGGGCACGGAGCAGCCGACTGCGCAGTGGGCGAACTCATGACCTCAGCGCAGGTGGACCAAGCGCCGGTCCAAGCCCTCCCGGTGAACCCGTTCACGATCGCATGGACATCGTGCTTATTGCGCTTGCGATGCTTCCTCTAATGATTGTAGCCTCGGGTACAATATGGGCCTCTGGCTGGAGCCGGTGGCAGGTGAACACCCATTTGGCAGGCATTGCCCATGACGGTTTCCTTGACTCCCTCCAGGCCGGAAAGCCTTCCCGAGGTTCATCGCTCCGTCCGGGTGCCAAACGCCGGGGGGTTCCTGCGTAAGCTGCTGGCGTTCGTCGGACCGGGCTATCTGGTTGCTGTCGGGTACATGGATCCGGGCAACTGGGCGACCGCCTTGGCTGGCGGCTCGGCCTTCGGGTACACGCTGCTCTCGATCGCCCTGCTTTCATCCCTGATGGCGATCCTCCTTCAAGCCCTCTGCGCACGGGTCGGGATCGTGACAGGGCGTGACCTGGCCCAGCTGTGCCGCGAACGCTTTCCAACTCCCGTGGCCTACCCGTTGTGGCTCCTGGCCGAGCTGGCGATCTGCGCAACGGATCTAGCGGAACTCATCGGCACCGCTATCGCCTTGCAGTTGCTGTTCGGTGTGCCGCTGATCCTAGGCGTGATGCTGACGGCTCTCGACGCCTTTCTGATCCTGTGGCTCCAGAACAAGGGCATCCGTTGGCTGGAGGCCCTGATCTTCGGCTTCATCGCCCTGATCTTTGGCTGCTTCGCCATCCAGATCGCCTTGGCGGACCCGGACTGGGAGGCCGTGCTGCGTGGCTACATCCCGGCCACATCCATCGTCATGAACGAGACGCAGCTCTACATCGCCATGGGCATCCTTGGCGCCACCGTCATGCCGCACAACCTCTACCTGCACACGGCGTTGGTGCAGTCGCGGGACTACGGCAGAGATCTGGACGGCAAACGCGAGGCCATTCGTTTCTCCAGCATCGACAGCACGGTGGCACTAAGTCTGGCGCTACTAGTGAACTCGGCCATCCTGATCACCGCGTCGGCGGTGTTTAACACTGCCGGGCGGACGGAAGTCGCCGAGATCCAGGAAGCCTACCAGCTGCTCTCGCCGCTGGTCGGAACCGGGGCGGCGGCAACGCTGTTCGCGGTGGCCCTGCTGCTCTGCGGCATCAACGCCACCGTCACGGCGACCTTGTCCGGCCAGATCGTGATGGAGGGCTTCCTCCGCTTCCGCCTTCCCCCGGTGTTGCGACGCCTCATCACTCGCCTGGTGGCCATCATACCGGCCGTCCTGGTCACCTGGTTCTACGGCACGAGTGGCACAGCGCAGCTCTTGATCCTGAGCCAGGTGATCCTGTCGCTCCAGCTGCCCTTCGCCGTGGTGCCGCTGATGCTGTTCGCCGGGGACAAGGGGCGCCTCGGTCCCCTGACGGCGCCACGCTGGCAACTGGCGCTCGGGTGGGCCAGCGCGGTGCTCATCATCGGGCTGAACGCGAAGGTCATCATTGACCTCATCCTCCAGGGATGAGGTCGTGCCACCTGAACACCGCCTTGGGCGTGGGGCGTTCAACGCCTCGATGAGTTCGTAGAGCCGGCACGGCCCGAAGCAGAGCAACGGCCGCGTGTTCACGAAGAACGTTGACGTCTGCCGAATCTGCAAGGATCGCAGGTCCGCCGTATCGGCCTGCAGCACGCGGTCAACCTGCGGCCGGCGCCTGTCCTCCCTGGCCCTTTCGACATCCAGCCCCGCGATGCCCGCGATCTGCCAAGCGTTCGCGAGGTTCGGCGCATCATGCGCGGCCCACTCTGGCTGCTGGGCGGAGAGGGCATCCAGCACCTGCTCAAAGCGGCCCTGCAGCCGGGCTGCTTCAAGGCTTCGGATCGCCTCGTCCGGACCTTCGTGGAATGGCGCGTAGCGAAGCACCAGCCGGCCGTCCTCCGGATGGCGCACCAGGATCTGCCTGAGGGTCGGATGGAAGGCCTGGCAAGCCTCGCAGAAAGGGTCGAGAACTCGACGACGGTTACGCGCGCATCGGCCTTGCCGATGACGGGCGAATGCGGCCGGACGTAGGTGTCGTTCTGCCCTGTCGCCGCCGGGTCAGCGGGTTTGTTGTGCGGGCAAGGAGGCGATCACGGCGTAGTCCGTACCCCTGATCCCAGCGTTCGAGGTCCCGTCGCGGGGATACGGCAGGGCGAGGCCGAAACAGCGCCGGAGCCGGTATCCGCCGAGCCCGCTTGCTATGGTCGGGACTTCGGTAACGGGGCTTCCTCAGTCAAGCCGATAGTGACGCGCAAGGGGGTCCGCGCGCACAGGGTGTGCCGCGGCTTTCTGATGTATCGGGCTCCTGATCACTGCTTCTGCTCCGCGCGCTCCTTCGCCTGAGATCACCCCGGGTTTATGCTTCGGTCCGTGGTCAGCGCGGTGGCTGCCAACATGATGCTGGTCCAATGGAGAGCCCGACGCGCCCATCTCATAAGCGTGCTCGACCGTAGGTCGGCAACAGTCCTGACCACGGCGTCGTCGGAACCCCGTCCCGGTGGGGACCTCGAAGGTCTGCGCTCAGGCAGACATCAGCGGCAGCTTGCGGCCTCCGCGCAGGCGATCATGCCGCAACGCGTTCTGGCGTGGCATCGAGACGGAAGTCTGTGCCATCGCTCCACATCCGGTGGAGGATCGTTCCGATCCGTCGTGCCAGCGCCACCATCGCTCGTTTGGTGCCGCGCCGCCGGAGCACCTGAACAGCCCAGCTTCTGAGCCAAGATGCCGGACCCCGGTGCATCAACACGGTGGCCGCCTGGCACAGTGCTCGTCGGAGATTGGCGTCCCCGGCCCGCGTGATGCCGCCGCTCACATCACGCTCGCCGGATTGATGGCGCGATGGCGTCAGACCGACCCATGGGCCGACCTTCTTGGACGAGGTGAACCGGGATGGATCATCGACGGCCGAGCGGTAGGTCAGGGCGACCACGGCTCCGATGCCAGGCATGGTCATCAGGCGGCGGCAGACGAGATCATCCTTGGCGAGCGTCCGGACCACGCGCTCAAGCCCGGCCAACTCGCGGCGCAGGCCGTCGCGCGCCCGTAGCATAGGGGCCGATGCGGCTTCCAGCATGGCATTGCCTTCGACCAGCTCACGAACCCTGACTTCAAAGCGCCCCCGTGGGATCTGCCCCACCTGCAGCCCGAAGTTCCTCAGCAAGCCGCGCAATGACATCTCGATCGCGATCATGCTCTGCTGGATGGCTTTGCGCGCTCCGAGCAAGGCCCGGACTTCCTGAGCCGAGACGGACTTGCAGTGCACCGGCCTGAACCAGCCCAGGTGGAGCAGGCGGGCAATGCCCTCGGCATCGCGCCGATCTGTTTTGATCGGCATGGCCTTCAAGGCCCCTTTGACCTGCCGGGTCTCCATGAGAACGACATCCGCCCCGGCATCCGCAAGGCCGCGATGCAGCCACTGCGACAAGGGACCCGCCTCCAGGCCAATCGTCGCCACTTCGCCGTCCAACCCACCTGCGAAGTGCGCGATCACCGCAGGATCGCTGGCAACCTGCGCCTCCTTCACGATCTTGCCGTGCTCGTTGAGTGCGCAGACCGCTGTCTTGGCCAGCGAGACGTCCAGCCCGATGAACAACTTCATCTCCCGTGTCCTTTCTTCAGAGCCAACACGGGAACGGCGACAGCACGCCCTCTGCTTTGCAAGCCATAACAGCCGACGTGACGCAGGCCCCGTTACAGCATCTCATAACCAGTAACTGACCATGGCGGCGAGCTGGACGGCGGCGAGGAAGTTGGTGGCCAGCTTGTCGTAGCGGGTGGCGATGCGGCGGAAGTCCTTCAGGCGGCAGAACATGCGCTCGATGGCGTTGCGGCCGCGGTAGAGGAACCGGCTGAAGCAGCACTTCCAGAGCCGGTTCCGCTTCGGCGGAATGTTGGGCACGGCGCCCTGGTTCTGGATCTGCTGGCGGACGGCGTTGGTGTCGTAGGCCCGGTCGGCCATGACCAGGCTGCCGGTTGGCAGGCTCCGCAGCAGCACCTCGGCAGCCCGGCAATCGGCAGATTGGCCTGGCGTCAGCGCGAAGGCGAGCGGACGGCCAAGGCCATCGCTCAGGGCATGGATCTTGGTGGTGCGGCCGCCGCGGCTGATGCCGAGCGCCTGGGCTTTCTGCCCCCTTTGCCGCCGGTGGCACAGCGATGCGCCTTCACGTGAGTGCTGTCGAGCAGCAGTTCGGCGGGCGGTCCGCCTGCGGCGGCCAACGCCTGGAAGAGCCTGGCCCAGACGCCTTTGCCCGCCCACCGGACGAAGCGGTTGTACAGCGTCTTACGAGGACCATAGCTGACAGGTGCATCGACCCAGCGCCCACCGGAGCGCAACACGTGGATGATGCCGCTGATCACCCGCCGATCATCGACGCGCGGTACGCCACGCGGCTTGTTCGGCAGGAGCGGTGCCAGCCGTTGCCACTGCCGGTCTGTCAGCCAGAACTCCCCGCTCATCGTGCCCCCTGATCACCGTCGCAACCAGGGTGAATCACGTAGGTCGCTGGAGCTCAACCCTGTTTATGGGTCCTGATCCTAGATTAGTCCGCCCCGCCTGCCTGGCCGTAGCCTATAGCGGCTCCACGCTGATCACGAATAGAAGCGAGGAACCCGCGACCTGACACCCAGCGTCAGTCATTGACTGACCCGATTACAGAAGGGGCTGTTCGAGGAGGTCACCGCTCAGCTCCGAGCCAGGGCCGTAACCATCAAGACTGGCACGCTGATCGATGCGACGACTATCGCCTCGGCCAGCCACGGCGATGGCGAGGCGGCCTGGGCGGGCCCGGACCGAGGACAGCGCCAGGAACAGGATCACCTCGCCCGCCTCGGCGCGTCCGATCAGTTCGCGCAGGGCTTCCTCATGCAGGTCTCGGGTGTAGAGGCGTGCTTGGTCCGATCCGCTCCGACAGTTGCGCGCGTTCACGAGGTGCTGGATCGCCTCCGCGAAGCCTTGCGGAAGGGGCGGGTCCAGTTTGGCCAAGTTGGCCGTTCTCTCGGTCAGCGGGCGCACCATCCTCGGTTTCCAACAGGCCCCGGCTCCCAATACGGGCACGCACGGTGATTCTCTTGCGGGGAGGATGCCTGATGGCGGCCGGGCGGGCCAGATCGCCGGCTGAGGCCGCCGAAGAGTCCTCAAAGCCGCCGCACAATCTTTTGCCGAGGCAGAGGCGCGCGCGAGCCATAAGGCTCCGTGACGTGCCTATCCTCTGGCCCCTTACCGCCGATACTGCTTCTCCGATCCCCAGAAATCTTGGGAGGCGACACCGGCAAGCAAGTCACCCCGTGCCGCCCAGGTTCACCTCCCGGATGTCCCGACGACGATGAGCCGCAGACGCTTCCACCTCAACGCGTCTCTGGAGGAGGAACTACTTTCCACAGCCGCCCGGTCATGGCTTCGGACGGGACTCCGATCCGCACGGCTCGAGGTCTCGTGCCGACAACTTCGAACGCTGCATGCGCAGCGGTCGCCCGCCGCGCCATCAAATAATATCTAGCGCAGCGCGTCGATTTTCGCGACCCGCACATTTGCGGATACTGCGCGGACCTTGCGGGTCAGCAATATTCCCACCGCAGAATCGTCGCGGCTTTGTGACACGCATAGGTTGTCTTTTTTGATCTTGCTCGCCAAATGCGGGTTGTCGAGGCTTCGTCGCGCCCATAGTGTCCGCTACAGACGCCCTGGTAGTGGATTTGCAAAATTGCAAAAGTACTTTTCTGTTTGATGGTCGTTGAGTCTGCGGCGCTGAACAGCGCGGACGCCGGGAGCGGTCGCCTCCGAGAGGCAGACGTCGCGCCCCGCAGGGCGGCAACCCACCGGCCATCGGTGCAACGGCGGTCTCGGTCTGCCGGGGAAGAGCGCGCTCCCCTGACCCGTTCGCCGATCGATGCTCCCGCCTCCGCCGTGGCGCGGTTCGGCCGCCTCGACCCGGACCCGGCCACCGGAATGCCCCGCTCCTTCGGGGCCACCGAGTTGCCGACGCCCCCCGAATCATCGGATACCCGTCTGCTCCAGGAGGGAGACGGGACCGGGTGCCGCAATTCATGGCCGAGGGGGACGCGCGCGCCGCGATCGCTCAAGGCGGCCGGATCGAGAACGTCATCGTCGTCGCGCGGCGTGGGGTGGACGGCCGAGCCGAGTTCGTGCCCTACTTCGCCGCCTCCTGGCGCCGCGGCTATGTGGCCATCGGTCTGTGGGCCGGCACTGGCTGCCGCTCCTGGCGCGACCTCACCCGACTGGTCGGCTTCGTCCGCGGCGACCTGTGCTATCCGGGTCCGATCGTCCTCCACGAGGCCGACGATCCGAAGCTTCGCAAGTACCGCACGTTGTTCGAGGCGCCGGCCGGCTCCCTGCCCGAGCCGGGCTCTGCCGACGAGGAAGCCGGCCGCTAGGATCTTCCTGCGCGGCCCAAGGTCGGTCGCGTGATCCTCGAGCTCGCCGTGGTCGCAGAGCTGGCCGCACGCTGCGCGCCCGCCGTTGCCTTCGAGACCCTGGCCGCGATCATGCGGACGGAGAGCGGCTTCGCGCCGCTGGCCATCGGCGTCAACGGGCCGGGCGGTGGGCCGGCCTTTCCGAAGTCCCGCGCGGCGGCCGTGGCACTGGCAACCGACCTGATCGAGCATCAGGGCCGCTCGGTGGATCTCGGGCTGATGCAGGTCAACAGCGCCAACCTGCGATCGCTGGGCCTGACCATCGCGGAGGCCTTCGAACCCTGCCGCAATGTCGCGGCCGGCGCCCGCATCCTGCGCGAGGGCTACGCCGCCGCGCGGCGCACCGAAGCCGACCCGCAGCGGGCGCTGCGTGTGGCCCTGTCCCGTTACAACACAGGCCACCCCAAGCGCGGCTTTGACAACGGTTACGTGGTCCGCGTCCAGGACGCCGCGGAGATCGTGGTGCCGGCCATCCGGCTGCGCGGGGAGGTAGCGCCGCCGCCGCGCCCGGCTGTCCCTAGCCCGCCCGATGACGATCCCAGCGCGCGCCCGATCTGGGACGTCTGGGCGCAGGCGACGCAGGCGATCGGGCCCGACCGGGTAGCCATGCCTCGTATGGCTCCCGCGGCGTCTGGGAGCGCCGCCCGAACCACCCATGCAGACCCCCTGAGGAGCAAAGAATGACCCTTTCCCTGAAGGCGCGGAACGTCGCCCTCTTCGCCGCCGTCGCCTGTGCCGCGGCACTGCTGCCGGATTTGGCGCACGCCCAGGTCGGCGGCGGCTCCAGTGTCATCGACAGCCTGACGCAGTGGTTCATGACCAATGTGGCCCGCGGCCTGGTGATGCTGGGCATCATCGCGGTCGCCATCGGCCTGTTCGTGATGCGCTTCTCGATCGGCGTCATCGCGTCCGTGGTCGGCGGCGGCCTGATCCTGGCCAACGCCGATACCATTGCCGGCTATTTCGGCTTCTGAGGCCGGCGCGGCGTGGAACCCCTGGCGGAGGATCCCCTGCACGTCGCCGCGACACGGCCGGCCCTGATGTGGGGCCTGCCGCTGCCACTGGCGCTCGCCTTGTTCGTCGCAGGCGCCGAGGTGCAGGTGCTGTTCAAAGGTCTGACCGGGGTGGCCTGGGCGCTGGCTCTCGTTGCCCCGGTCTGGGTCGCCGCCCGGTTCCTCGTTGCGCGCGACTACAACGCGGTCGGTATCGTCGTGCTCTGGCTCAACAGCGGCGCCCGCGGCCTCGACACCGCCGACTGGGGCGGCAGCTCCGTCGCCCCGCTGCCGGTCGGCAGCACGCGGGGGCCACGCGGCATGCGCCATGCGTAACCCCTTCCTGTCCGCTTCCGGCGGGTTCGAGCGCAGCGCGGAGGATTACCTGCCCTTCGTCGGCCACGTCCGCGACGACGTGGTGCTCAAGACGGATGGTTCGGTGCTGGCCATGCTGCACCTAAATGGTGCCCCCTTCGCACTCGAGGACCATGCCCGCCGCAATGCCCGGCACCGCTTCCGCAACGCGGTGCTTCGAAACATCGCGGACGATGCCCTGACGGTGGTGGAGACCCTGGTGCGCCACGACGGCGTGGCGCCGCTGCCGCCCGGCGCCTACCGATCCGCCTTCGCCGCCGATCTCGAGAAAGCGTATCGCCGAGAGGTGCTGGCCGGCCGCGAGCGGGTCAACACGTGGTTCATTTCGGTGATCGTGCACCCCCGGGCGCCCGTGACGCGCGGCCTCAACGCACTTCGCTCGCGCCTCGACCGCAGGAACGAGGCCGCCGCCAGCACGGCCAGCGACGAGCTGATCCGCACGCTGGACGACCGGATGCTGGTGCTGGCGAAAGCCTATGCGGAGATGCAGCCGGCACGGCTGGGGCTCCGCGAGTCCGGCGGCGTGCTGTTCTCCGAGATTGCCGAGGCCCTGCGCCTGTTCCTCACCGCACGCTTCCTGCCGGTGCCGATGGTGAGCGGCTCCCTGGGCGGCTCGATCTACACGGACCGGGTGATCTGCGGCCGACGCGGCTTCGAGGTGCGCAGCCCCGGTCGGCCCTCCTTTGGCGCCATCCTGGGCTTCAAGGAGTATCCCGACCGCACCCGGCCGGGGATGCTCAACGACCTGCTGGCCGCCGACTGCCGGGTGGTGCTGACCAACTCCTTCCGCTTCCACTCGCGCGCCGCAGCGACCGGCAGCCTGGCCCGCAAGCAGGCGCAGATGGCCAATGCCGGCGACCGGGCGCTTAGCCAAATGGACGCGCTGCACGACGCCATGGACGACGTGGCCTCCAACCAGGCCACCATGGGCTCGCATCACGTCTCGGTCGCGCTGCATGCCGACACCCTGGCCGAACTGGAACGCCGCACGGGCGAGGTCCGCGCCAGCCTGACCAACACCGGCGTCAGCGTCGCCGTTGAGGATCTGGGTACTGAAGCCGCCTATTGGGCGCAGCTGCCGGGCAACGCCGCCTGGCGCACCCGGCCGGGCGACATCTCCTCGCGGAACTTCGTCGGCTTTTCGTCGCTCGACGGCTACCCGCGGGGTGGCCCATCCTCGGAATGGAGCGTGCCGCTGCTGCGGCTGCTGACCTCGGCCAACACGGGCTTTGACCTGTCGCTGCACGTCGGCGGCCTGCCGCATCTGGCGATCTTCGGACCGTCCGGCTCCGGCAAGACCGTATTCCTCGGCATGCTGGTGGCCGCCCTGGAGCGGGTCACCGGACCGGGCGGAACCGTGGTGCTGTTCGACAAGGACAATGCCAACGAGATCCTGGTCCGCGCCCTGGGCGGGCATTACCTGACGCTCCGCGCCGGCGAGGCGAGCGGCCTGGCGCCGCTGCGGGCCTTGCCCAACACCCCCGACACGCGGGTCTGGTTGCTGCGCTTCGTGGTGGGCCTGATCCGCGCCGATGACGGGCCGCAGCCCGACGCCATCGAACTGCGCCGACTGGCCAAGGCCATCGCCTTCCAGATGCGGATGCCGGCCGCCCTGCGCTCCATCGCCGGGCTGTGCGCCTGGCTGGTGGGCGAAGGCGCCGCGAGCGCCGGCAAGCGCCTGGAACGCTGGGGCCGTGACGGCGATCTGGGCTGGGCCTTCGACGGCGAGGTCGACGCTTTCGACCCCGATGCCGGCCTGGTGGGGGTCGACTTCTCGGCGCTGATGGAGGACGAAGTGGTGCGCGGCCCGGCCGCCGCCTACCTCCTGCAGCGGGTCCGCTCGGTGATCGATGGCCGGCGCTTCGTGCTGGCCGCTGACGAGTTCTGGGCCTACCTGCCGGATGAGCGCTTCGCCCGGGCCTTCGAGGACTTCGCTCTGACGCTGCGCAAGGGCAACGGGGCCCTGGTGATCGCGACGCAGCAGCCGCAACAGGTGCTCCGCCACCCGATCGGCGCCACCCTGGTCAGCAACATGCCGACCAAGATCCTGTTTCCCAACCCGTCGGCCAGCCGGTCTGCCTATTGCGACGGGGACGACGGCGCCGAGACCTTGCACTGCACGCCGGGCGAGTACCGCGCCGTCACCGAGGACATGGCCGTCGGGCCACGTTCCGCGCTGGTCAAGCGCGACGCCGGTTCCGTGGTTTGCCGGGTCGAGCTGCCCGACAGCATGGCGCCGCAGCTGGCGGTGCTGAGCGGCAAGGTCGGCACCGTCCGCCTGCTGCGGACGATCCGGCGCGAGCTGGGCACCGACGATCCGTCGGTGCTGCTGCCCGAGTTCCAGCGTCGCCTCCCAGAAGCGGCCACCTGATGGAGATCCCCCGCATGACGCGCACCCTCTTGACGGGGGCCGCGGCTCTCGGTCTGGCCATGGCAGCCCCGGACATGGCCAAGGCGCAGATCCCGGTCACCGATGCGCTGGCCAACTCGCAGCTCGCGCAGCAGGTGGCGCATGCTCTCGGCACCCTGCGGCAGATGGAGATGCAGTACCGGCAGCTGCAGGCCACCTACAATGTGCTGGCGCACACCACCAGCGTGTCCGCCCTGGCTGGCCGGCTCGGCGCCACAGCCAACGGGCTTGGCGCCAGCGAGATGGGGGCCGCTCTGTCCGGGGCGCGCGGCGTCGCCGGCAGTGCCCAGCAGATGACCAACCTGCGGGCCTTCTCGTCCAGCGGCGACGATTGGAGCGCACGGGAGATGACCCGCAAGGCGCAGCGTCTGAGCAATATCCGGGCGGTCGCCCTGCAGCAGATGCGCGTGTCGGAGCAGCGGATCGCCGGCCTGCGCGAGCTGATGAACGAGGCGGACACCCAGCCCGACATCCAGGCTTCGGCGGCGCTGAACAACCGCATCCAGGCCGAGCACGCCCTGCTGACGGCGCAGCAGCAGCAGCTCGCGCAGCTGCAGATGATCGCGCGCACCGAGGAACAGGCCGACCTGCTGCGCGCCGAGGAGAGGCAACGGCAGAGCGCCGAGCAGTGGCGCGACACCCTGCAGCCGCTGGGGGACGAGTGATGCGGTGTTCGATGCTCGCGCTGACCCTGGTGGTCTTGGGCACCGCGCCCGTCCTGGCGCAACGGCTGCGCGAGAATCGCGACGTGCCCTGGTTCCAGGCGCATCCGCAGATCCTCGATGAGATGCTGCGACGTTGTCAGCGCGACGCCCGTCTGGCCGCCAGCTGGGAATGCCAGAACGCGGAGGCGGCCGGCGCGTTGCGCATGGGCCAGCCGCTGCCGAAGGTCTCGCCACGCGATGCGCAAGGGCGCCAGGCGCCGCCTGCGGATGACAGCGGCTTGCCGGAACCGGACTACAATCCGCGGACAAACCCGTTCGGCTTCCAGTCCCTAAAAAGAGCTTGTCGGGAGAAGGGGCCCGGAAGCTCAATGTTTCTGCCCTATTGCCACCAGCTCGACCGCTATCCCGAGGAACGTGATCGTGGAAGGTGAGTTCTTCCAAAGCGTTTCCTTAGCCTTCGACGGGAACTTACTTTCTGCCATCAACGGCGTCATCAATAGCGGTCTTGCCTGGGCGCAGCCGCAGGTGCGGGCTGCCGCCACGCTGTTCATCCTGATTTCCGGCTGGCTCGTGCTGACCGGCCGGATGGACAAGAACGTCCTGGCCGGTCGCGTGCTGCGCATCATGGCCGTCGCGGCCCTGCTCACCTCGGCGGGCACCTTCAACACCTACGTCCGCGACCTGTTCCTGGAGGACATCCCGTCCACCGTCGGCGCCGCGCTGACCGGCGGTACGGTCTACACCCCGGCCGCGCAGTTCGACGCGCTGTGGAGCGCGACACAGCGCATGGCGGCCACCATGCTCGCGGAGGCCACCGGCTACACGCAGTTCGGCGAACGCCTCGTCATCCGCCTGCTGATGGCGATCTCCTTCATCGCGCTGGTGGTGATCTTCCTGATCTGGGTGATCGTCCGCGTCGTCATGGGCATGGTGATCGCGCTCGGCCCGTTCCTGATCGGCCTCTATTTGTTCGACGCGACCCGTGGCTACGTGGAGCGGTGGGTGGGCAAGCTGGTGTCGCTGACGCTCGTGCAGGTCTGCGTCAGCGTCATGCTGCAGATGCTGATGACCGGCTTCAACAACTACGTCCGCATGGCGCAGGCCAATCCCGGCGGCAGCCTGGATGAGAAGATCGGTGCCCTGCTGCAGGTCGGCGCCTGGTATTGGTGCGGCCTGCTGCTGATCAAGGCCCTGGCGATCGTGGCCTATTCGATCGGCGGCGGCCTCGCCGGCTCTTACGCCCCGCACGTGCAGCTGGCGCAGGGCGCCGTGCGCATGGCGGCCTTCAAGCTGACCGGCGGCGCCAGTGCTGTTCTGCGCAGCGGCCGCGGCGCCGAGAGCAGCTTCGCCGTCCGCAACAACGCCAACAACCGGGCGGGCTGAGCGCGTGCCCTGCCCCTCCTCCCTCCCTGGAGGCTCTCCCCGATGAAATTCGCCCTGATCCTGCTGCCAGTGCTGGTGCTGGCCGCTTGCGCCGGCGCGGCCGAGCCGCCCTCCTGTCGCGGTGCCGTGTTTCCGCTCAACCCCTCCCACGTCGCTGCGCCCGAGGCGATGCCATGAACGCGATCCCACGCGTCGGCGCCCCGCCGCTGGCGGACGACGGGGATGCTCCAGATGCCGTCAAGGCCGCGGCGGTGGTCATCCCGCGCTCTGAGCTGAACCGCCTCTACGCCGAGACGCAGGCCCGCCAGCGGCACGAAGCCCGCCGTGCCCGGCGCGTCAGCACCGGCAAGACGGTGGCCATCATCGGCCTGCTTGGCGTGGTGGGAGCACAGGCGCTCGCCGCTCTGCAGTTGTTTCCCCTGGTCCGCGTCGTGCCCGTGATCGCCGTGCCGCAGCCGGATGGCAGCATGGCCACCGTGGTGCATGGCGACGCCCTGCCGGCGGCGGTGCAGGAGCGCGCGGTGCGCGCCACCCTGTTCCAGTACGTGCGCCTGCGCGAAGGCTGGTCCTCCGGCGAGGCGCGCTACGCCTACGACGTGGTGAGCCGCATGTCGGCGCCGCAGGTGCGGAGCGCCTTCCAGGAGTGGTTCAACCTCGACGAGCCGCCCGGCCCGCAGGCCGTGTGGGGCACCCGCGCGACCGTCACCGTGGAACAGCTGAGCGGGGCCCTCCTGCCCAATGACACCGCGCAGGCCGACGAGATCTACCAGCTGCGCTTCCGGCGCACCGAGCGCGCCCATGGCCGCCCGCCGGTGGTGTCCACCTGGGTGGTGACGCTGCGCTACCGCGCCGGCCAGAACATCGCCCTCACGGATGGAACCACGATCAACCCCTTGGGCGTCTTGGTCACGGAATACCGCCCGCCCGAGCGCGAGGGCGTGCCGATCCTGGGGAATGCCCCATGAGGCGCCCTCGTCGCGCCCTGCGGCTGATCCTGGCTGCCACGGTCGCCCTGCCGCTGGCCTGGGCCATGCCGGCCGGCGCCGACGAAGCTCCGGCCCCGGCCGGCGCCGATCCCCGCGTGCGGGTCATCGCCTACGACCCGCAACAGGTGGTCAAGCTCTACGCCGTACCCGGTGCCACCCTGACCATCCAGCTCGCCCCGGGTGAGGCGGTCGCTGGTCTGCCGGTGTCGGACCAATCCTTGCTGGATCAGCGCGATGCCACCGACCCGCTGGCCCTGGCCGGCGGGCCCGTGGCGCCCTCCGAGCGGGCCGGTGCCGGGCGCGGTGCCTCCACCGACCGCAACCTGCTCACCGCCGTGCGCGGCAATTTCGTGATGATCAAGCCGCTGCGGGATCTGGACCCGCAGCCCTTGTTCATCATCGGCCGCAGCACCGACCCGACCACCGGGCGTGAAGTCCTGCGCGCCTACACCTTTGAGCTGTCCACCCGTGAGGGGCCGCTGACGGCGGACGCGCCGAACACCTACTACCTCGTGCGCTTCACCTACCCGGCCGAGGAGCGTGCGGCCGCGGCCGCCGCAGCCAGGGCCCGGCGTCAGGCCAACGCCGCAGCCGCGGCGGCGCGTCGCAAGGAACGCGAGGAGCGCCGGGCGCGCGAGCGGCTGCAGCTCGCCGGCACCAGTGCCGCGACGCCAGGGATGATGAACTGGCACTACGACGGCCAGGGCGACCGCGTGCTGGCCCCGGCCGAAGTGTGGGATGATGGGCAATCCACCTTCCTGCGCTTCCTCGGCAATCGCCGCGTGCCGGCCATCTTCTCGGTCCTGGCCGATGGACGCGAGGCGGCGGTGAACTACTCGGCCGATACCACGGGGCTCGTCACCATCCACCAGACCGGGAGCGCCTTTCGCCTGCGGGACGGCGGTCTGGTGCTCTGCATCCTCAACCGGGCCTTCGATGTCACGGGCCGCAATCCCGGCACCGGCACCACCAGCCCGGACGTCGTGCGGGAGGTTCGCCGGTGAGCGACGCAACGGTCTCCGGAGGCGGCGACGCCTCCAACGATCCCGTCTCCCCGGTCGCCGGCGGCCGGCGTCTGCTGACGGGGCGGGAAAAGGTCATGATCGGCGTGGCGGTCTTTGCCGCCTGCGGCATGGTCGCGCTGTGGCCCTCGGGCAAGGCGACCCCGGAGCGCGAACAGGAACAACCGATGACGGCGGCGGGCCGCTCCCTGCCCTACCGGCCGATGCCCGAGCCGGCCCCGATACCATCCGCCCCGGTCGCGGCACTGCCGGCGGTGCCCACCCCGGCCATGATGCCGATGCCCATGCCGGCTCCCGGCAGTGCGGTCGCCTTTGGCGGTGGGCGCCAGCTCCCCAACCCCACCCCGATCATGAGCGACGAGAACCGCGCTGCTTCGCAGGCCGCGCAGCCGGTGCAGAATGGCGCGCCGGGCATGGTCGCTGCTCAGCCCAGGGTAGCACCTGTTGGCGCCAGCCCGGCCGGCTTGCTCACCGGCGCCGCCGAGCCCGACGACCGCCTTTCCTCCCGGCTGCGGCCCTCCCGTATGGCCGCGGCCCGCGCGACGGTGCTGCAGAACCCCGAGCTGACGGTGCCGGTGGGCACGCGTATTCCTTGTATCCCCGAGATGCCGATCGACAGCAGCGTGGCCGGCTTCTTCTCCTGCATCACGCCGGTGGACGTGCGCGGTTCCACCGGAACCGTTGTGCTGATGGAGCGCGGCACCCGCATCGTGGGCGAGGTCCGGTCCGGCCTGGTGCGCGGCGCGCGCCGCCTGTTCGTGGTGATGACTCAGGCGCTGACGCCGGGCGGGGTGCAGATGGAGCTGAACAGCCCCGGTGCCGACGTGATGGGCCAGGCCGGGCTGGACGGCGAGATCGACAGCCACTTCTTCGAGCGGTTCCGCGGCGCCATGCTGCTGGCCTTCCTCGACACGGGCCTGCAGGCCGCGGCCACCGTTGCCAGCAACGCGCTGAACAACGGCAATGGCGTTACCTTCAACCAGTTCCAGTCGGGCGGGCAGCGCGCCACCAGTCAGGCGCTGGACGCTGACATCAATATCCCCGCCACCCTGCGGCGGAATCAGGCCGAGCCCATGACCGTGTTCGTGGCGCGCAACCTGGACTTCTCCGACGTGTATCGGCTGGTCAGCCGGTGAGGGAGCGGATGGGAGATCGGGCGATGCGCCTGCCCGTCCTGGCCCTGGACGTCACACCATGATGCACGCCGCCGCGCAGCTGGACTTCGCCCTTGCCCCCGTGGCCGGCGCCCTCGCCGATCCCCGCACCGAGGAGCTGTGCATCAACCGGCCCGGCGAATTCTGGCTCCGCCAGGGCGGGCGCTTCGCGCGGCACCTGGCCCCCGAGTTGGATTTCGACCTGCTGGAAGGCGTGGCGATCCTGGCCGGGGCGCTGAGGGCCCAGAACGTCGGCGCCGAGCACCCGCTCTGCTCCACCGACCTGCCGACCGGCCATCGCCTGCAGATCGTGCTGCCGCCGGCCGTGCCGCCCGGCACGGTCAGCCTGACCTTCCGCCGGCCGAGCGATGCCATCGCCGCCCTGTCCGATTTGGCCAGCCGCTACGACACCTCGCGCTGGAACCGCTGGGACCAGCGCCGCGCGCAGCGGCAGGCCGACAGCGCCGGCCTCCTGCAGCTGTTCGACGCGGGCGACGCCGAAGGCTTCTTCCGCGGCCTGGTGCGCGCCCGGCGCAACATCCTGTTCTGTGGCGCCACGGGTGGCGGCAAGACCACGCTGAGCAAGACCCTCACCGCCGAGATCCCCCTCGAGGAGCGCATCCTGACCATCGAGGACGCGCTGGAGCTGGTGGTGCCGCACGGCAACTGCGTTCGCCTGCTCTACTCTAAGGGCGGGCTGACCCTGGGCGGCGTCACCGCCGACGCCCTGCTGCAGGCGACGCTGCGGATGCGCCCCGACCGCGTGCTGCTGCAGGAGCTGCGCGACGAGGCGGCCTGGGTCTATCTCAACGAGGTGATGACCGGACATCCCGGCAGCCTGACCACGATCCACGGCGCCGACGCGCCGCAGGCCATGCGCCGGCTGTTCAACCTGGTGAAGGGCACGCCCCAGGGCGCCGCCTATGGCGACGACATCTTGGCTGCGATGATCGGCACGGCCGTGGATGCCATCGTGCCCCTGCACAACGATGCCGGCACCTATGCCATCCGCGAGGTCTGGTTCGCCGACGCCGCCGCCCGCCGCGGCGAGGTCGCCGCCGACCTGCTGCGCGCTGCCTGAGGCGGCGCTCCCTCCCGTCAGGAACCACCCGATGCCCGGTCGCCGCCGCTTGCCCTCCCCTGGCCGCCTTCTGGCGCTCGGGGTTCTCCTGGCCCTCATCGCGCTGCTCTGGACCGCCGCGGCCTCGGCGGTGTTTCTCTGGGGCACTGGCCTGGTCCGCTACTTTCCTTTCGAAGGGGTTGCCTGGATCGGCCAGTGGTGGGTCTACACCCTCCACGCCCCGCCGAACCCCATCGTCGGCCGCTGGCTGATGATCGGCGCCGGGGTGCCGTCTGTCTTCCTCGGCCTGGTGATCTACCGCCTACTACAGCTCCGCGGCCGCCGTATCACCCGCCCCGGCGCGGTGGTGCGCGGCAGCACCGACAACCACGGGCACGCCGAATGGATGAGCATGCGGGAGGCGCGTAGCCGCTTCCCGGGACCCCATCCCGACTTCGGCGGGGTGGTGGTGGGCGAGGCCTACCGGGTGGATCAGGACAAGACGGCCAGGCTCGCCTTCGACCCGGAGCAGCGCCAGACCTGGGGTCAGGGTGGTCAGGCGCCGCTGTTGATCGATCCGTGCAAGACCGGCCCGACCCACAGCCTGGTGTTCGCCGGCTCCGGCGGCTTCAAGACGGTGTCCGCCGCCTCGACTTTGGTGCACTGGACCGGCGCGGCCGTGGTGCTGGACCCCTCACGCGAGTTGGGGCCGATGCTGACGGCCCATCGCGAGGCCCTGGGGCACCAGGTCGTCTCCCTGGAACCCGGCACGCCGGGCGGGATCAACGTCCTGGACTGGATCGACATCACCCACCCACTGGCCGAGACCAACGTCCACGCGGTCGTCGGCTGGATCTTCGGGGAGGCGGAGGGCGGCGGCTCCGAGTCCGACAAGTTCTTCCGCAACTGGGGCAAGCAGCTCGTCGCCTGCCTGCTGGCGCACATGCTGTGGGACGACACACTCCCGCCGGAAGCCAAGACGCTGCGCACCCTGCGCGCCGGCATCGTCACCCCGGAGGACCAGATGCGCGACGTGCTGGAGGGCATCCACGCCAACTCGCGCAGCCCCATGGCCCGTGACCTGGCCGGCACCATCAAGAAGATTGTGCCCGAAACCTTCTCGGGCATCTACGGCAACGCCACGGGCGACACCGCCTGGTTGTCGGTCGCCGCCTACGCCGACCTCGTCTCCGGCGGTGCGGAAGGGACGGAGCCCTCTTGCGGCACCGCGGAGCTGACGCGCGGCGGGCTGACGGTGTTCCTGCAGATCCCGCTCAAGGTGCTGCGCGACACCCCGGCGGTCGGGCGCGTGCTGGTCGGCGCGCTGCTGAACGCGCTCTACGAGGCGGACGGCGCGGTACACGGCCGGGTGCTGTTCATGCTCGACGAGGTCAGCCGGCTCGGGCCGATGAAGATCCTGGAAGTGGCCCGCGACGCCGGCCGCAAATATGGCATCACCCTGCAACTGCTCTACCAGAGCGAGGACCAGCTCACGCAGCAATGGGGCCGGCAGGGGCGCAACGCCTGGTTCGACAGCGTGAGTTGGCGCTCCTACGCCGCGATCCAGAACTTCGAGACCGCCAGATCCGTCTCCGACATGGCCGGCGGGCACTCGGTCATGGCCGAGAGCGAGGGCCGCAACAGCGGCAGCCAGGGCAAGCCGCTGGAAGCCGGATCGCGCTCGAGGGGCACCAGCACCAACCGGCACGAGATGTCCCGCGCGCTGATCCGGCCCGATGAGTTGACGCAGGATGTGCGCGGCGACGAGGCGTTCGTCTTTGCGCGCGGCGCCAAGCCGCTGCGCTGCGGGCGCGCGATTTACTTCCGCCGGCCCGAGCTTCGGGCGGCGATTGAGGCCAGCCGCTTCCACAAGTCGGCGGCGGGATAGGAGAGAGGGCATGTCCGATAGCAAGGATCACAACGCATCACGCGAGCCATCGCCGCGCCGGGTAGAAGCACCCGCCACGGCCGGCGCAGACACCCAGCGAGCGGCGCAGAGGTGCAGCCCCGCGGCGATAGAATACTGGCAGGGCGTAGCGGCTGCCGGTAGAGCCGCAGCAGCACCAGGGGCAAAGGCCGCCACAGAAAACGTACCTCGTTGCACAGCCTCGCTGAGGCCGGCCACAAAGCCGGCCATTTAGTCGGCCATGATCTGGTAATCTTGTCGCCGGATCAGTATGATAGGCGGAATCATCAGCCGGCCATTTCTTATGCCTCACGCAGGTCCCGCCTCACTGACTCTACTGCCTGGAAACGAGCAGCCCACTTGGCCTGCTCTTCGAGACCTCGCCTTCATGTTGGCCTCAGAAGCAGGCGGGCTGGCGGGGCGCCTTTCCCCAGGTACAGCTGCGGCCGTGGGCGATCTCGTGCGCGGGATGAACTGCTACTATTCCAACCTTATTGAGGGCCATGACACGCGTCCGGTGGATATCGAGCGTGCCCTGCGCGCCGATCTTGCCACAGAACCCCACCGACGCGATCTCCAGATGGAAGCAGCCGCCCACATCGCCGTGCAGGCCGCGATCGATACCGGCGAACTGGATGAGCTTGGTACGCCCTCAGCTTTGATGGTGGAGATCCACCGGCGCTTCTATGAGCAACTGCCGGCCTCGCTGCGTTTCGTGGAGGAACGCGAGACCGGACGGCGTGTGGAAGTACGGCCGGGCGAGTTGCGAACCGGCCATGTCCAAGTGGGACACCATATCGCACCCTCACCCAAGGAACTGTCCGGTTGGCTCGCCCGTTTCGACGAAGGTGCGCCGAGTCGCTTTGGCCGCGCCGAACGGCCTGTGGTCGTCGCCGCCCTTCACCACCGCTTACTTTGGATTCATCCATTCGCCGATGGCAACGGCCGCACGGCGCGCCTGCTTTCGCACGCTCTATTGCGTCGGGCGGAGGTGGGCTCAGCGCTCTGGTCGGTGTCGCGCGGCCTGGCCCGGCACGTAGAAGCCTACAAGGCTTATCTGGCTCGTGCCGATGCTCCGCCACAAGGTGCGCTGGATGGGCGTGGCGTCCTGTCGGACGGCCGCTTGGCAGACTTCTGCCGCTTCTTCATGGCCGCCTGCTTAGATCAGGTCCGCTTCATGCGCACCTTACTGTCCCCGGAGGCGCTTTCCGACCGTGTGCGGGAGTTCATCGCAGCAGAAGCAACAGGAGGGCGGCTAGACCCCCGCCTCGCACCCCTTCTAGAACGTGCTACTCTGTTCGGGGAAGTGCCCCGCGCCGAGGTTCCTTTCCTGGTCGGCACCAGTGACCGGCAGGCTCGGCGCCTGGTGCAGCCTCTCGTAGCACGTGGTCTACTGACCGGTGCCAAAGATGCGCCACTCCGCATAGCCTTCCCTCTTGGCGAAACAGAACGGCTCTTTCCGCACCTCTGGGCACCTGCGAGCGTGGCAACCGCCGTAGTTCCCCTGCCGGAGATTGAGGAGGCTCTGCGCGTGCCGCAGCGACCCTAAGAAGGCGAGGAGAGGCCGGCAATCTCGGCGTCATGAGTTTTCACGGTTCATGTCCAACAGCATGCTGGCCTCACATGCTGAACCCACGCGAACGCGCCTGCTGCAGCCTCTGCTCGCTTATCGCCGCTGCAGTTAGCTTCTCCCGCTGCAAAGTGGTCTGTTGCAGACGATCCAGCGCACCGCGCACCGCCGTTGCCACCGGCTCGTGCCCCTGGCGCTGCGCCAAGTCGTTCCAGTCGCTGCCCCGGTCACCGGCCGGAAAGGACGGCAGGATCACGACGCCGCCCACGGCCATCGCTGCGGCCTCGGCCTTCTCCTTGCCGACGTTCGGCAGCGGCACTGGCCGGTGCGGCAGGTGGTGGTCGTTGTCGCCTGCGATGACGATGGACCGTGACGGGTCGGCCGCCCGATAGGCCTTCGCCACGGCAGCCAAGTTCCCTGCGTTGAAGGCCACAGCCACTGGCAGCCCCGTTGCCTCGTGCAGCGTCGCCCCCGTGGCGTAGCCCTCCGCCACCAGCAGTGGCGTGCCCGGCTTCAGCCTGTCACCGATCAGCATGTGCCCGCCCTCGGTCCGAGCGCCCTTCAGGAACAGCTTGGACCCGTCCAAGCCCACCCGCTGCACGCCCCAGAGCCGGCCATCCGCGCCATGCACCGGCACCAGCAGCCGCCCCCGCCGGTCCTGCCGCAGCCCATGCGACCGCACGCCCTTGGCGGCGAGGTAGGGGTGTTCCTGAGCTGGCGCCGCGGCGGCCCAGAGCCGGTGCGCCATGCGGGCCGCCCGTGCCTGGATGTGCTGGCGCTCGCGCGCCCGCTCGGCGGATCGGGCCGCCGCTTCCGCCACGAGCGCCGCCCGTTCAGCCGGCGCCATCGGCTGCACCGGGCGGTCCGCCTTCCAGCGGACCTCCACGCCGGTCTTGTGGTTGCGGATGTAGCCCGCCGGCCAGCCGTCCAGATGTCCGACATAGGCGCCTGACTTCCGGCCCCGGCGATCCCCTTCCACGGCCACCCGCCGCATCCGCCCGTCCATCTCCGGCGGCCCGCTCAGGCGCAGTCCGGTTTGGCTCAGCATTGCCGCGAAGTCGGTCACCGCGTCGGTCTCCGAGAAGTGCGGCAACGCTCGTTGCACCGGAACTGCCGACACTCTTGGCGTAGGCAGGCTGGGAGACAAGGGCGATGGACCCTCGGCGGGACGGGCCCTGACCCCGTTTGCGAGTGGCGCCGAGGTTGCCCAGAGCGGCTTTCGCCCCTGCTCGGTGCTTGGCAGCACCGATCCTCGCTCCTGCAGTGCCACGGTCAGCCGGTCCGCGACCGCCGCCACGGCGGCCTCTTCGCTTCGACGCCGCGCCGCCCGCCTGATGCTCGGCCGTGACGGCCCACCCTGCCCCGCTGCCGCGCGCCGCCAGTAGCTCGCCTTGTCCATCGGCGTCCTCCGCTCGTTCGTGGCTCCTGGCGCACGGTGTTGTTCGGCCGCCGCCGTGCTGCGCGCCAGGGTGTCGCGTGCCCGATTGCAGATCACCTGGGCCGGATCCTGCGGCGTCTGAGCTGTGCCCTCTCGGCCTCGCTGCATGGTTCCGCCGCGCGGCCATAGCCCTTCGGCCACCTTCCGCGCCGCCTGCCAGCGGGTCTCAAGCGCCCGCCGCAGCCGGGCTATGGCGGCGGTCACCGCCCGACCCTCGCGCCGTCCGCGCAGCCGCGCTCCCAGCGTCGCGCGCGCCAGGCCCGCTGCCTGCCGCGCCTCGGTGCGACGGAATCCGTCCTGCAGGGCATGCGCCGCGCCGCGGCTGATGCCGCGCGCCCGCTCCATGAAGTCCAGCGCGCTCGCCTTGGCCGGCTGCCGCGCCAGGTTCCGCGCGACGTTCTCCCATAGATCGGCCGTGCTGATCGGCCGCGTATCTCCCAGGGCCCGGCGGGTCATCACCTCGCGCCGCTCGGCGCCTTCCGAGGTGATGAGCCAGGCGGCATCCTTGTGCCGGCTCTCAGCCGTGTAGCCCTTGAAACCCTGCACCCCTGCCGATCCCGCCGGCATGGCATTGATGTGCTCGCTGCTGGTGATGCCTTGGGCGGCGTCGATGGTCAGCACGTCGCCCGGCGCCAGCCGTGTCCGCCGGCTCTGCCTGTCGGCCAGGCCGTCCCAGGACACCAGCCCCTCGCGGCCACCCGCCGTCCGCAGCACGATCCCCTCCGCCTCGACGCCACGGACCTCCAGCACCGAGCCATTGTTGCCGATATTCCCTCGTCCGCCATCGAGGAACCGGGCATTGAGCCGGTCGAACAGCCGCACCCGGTCACCCGCTGACAGCGTCAGGGTGTAGGCCGCGCCGGCCTGATCGGTCGCGCGGAGACTGACCAGATCCTTCCCCAACTCGCCCATCGCCCGGCGCTCCTCGCGGATCGCCAGCGCCACGGCGCGGGCATCGGCGTTGGTTGGCGCAGTGACGCTGATGGAGAAGTTCGCGTTGCCCGCGTTTGCCTCCCGTCGCTCCCGCCATAGCGCCGCCACCCGCCGCACGGCGTCGTCGTAGCCGCCCGGCACCGCCTCGGCCGTGCCATCCTCGCGCTTCATCGCCAGGGCCTCGGCCGCGCGCCCCTCACGAAAAAGCCCGGCGATCTCCCGCTCGCGCTCGCTGCGCTGCCGCCGCGTGGTGAGGATCTCCGGCAACGCCTCCGGCCCCAGGGCGCGGCGCATCAGCGCGACCACCGGTCCCGCCTCAATGCCCTGGCACTGCTTGTCATCGCCGACCGCGACGATGCGAAAGCCGTGTTCGGCGCGCAGCCGCAGCAACTCCAGCATCTGTCGGGCGCCCACCTGCCCCAGCTCGTCCACCACCACCATCGTCTGCGGCCCGACCGAGATGCGCCCGGCCTTGAGGCCGTGCAGGAATCCGGTCAGCGCGGCGACGCCGCCGATACCGGCCTCCTTCAGGGGCTCGGCCTGGCGCCAGGCGATTGCCACACCGATGACTTGATCGCCCCGCGTCGTCCAGGCCTCCACCAGCGGCCGCAGCAAGGCAGTCTTTCCTGCGCCCGCCACGCCGACCACCACGCCCACCGCTCCACCGGTGCCGAGGCGGTCCAGTGCCGCGCGCTGCGCCTGGCCATGCCCGTCGGTGAAGTCCAGGCCGCTCCGCTCCACGGCGGCGGCCAGGGCAGTGGGCGACAAGGCGCGGCTGCGATCCGCCGCGGCGGCCTTGGCCAGTTCCACCGCTTCCTGCTCCTGGGCGACGTGCAGTGCCGTGGTGACCCGCACTTCATCGCGCTCGCCCTCCTGTCCCCACAGCAAGGCTGTGACTTGGCCGTCCTGGCGCAGGCCGCGCTGGCGCATCGCCCGCGTCAGCGCATCCACGTCGGCCCGGCCACCCTCTGCTCCTGGGGTCATCCCGGCAGCGATCAGGGCACGCGCCGCGGCGGCGCGCAGGTCGGCCCCGTTGAGCACGGCGCTGCGGGCGAACTGCGCCTCGAGGAACGGCAGGGCGGCCTCGTAGCCGGCCTCCAGGCGCGCCGCCCGGCTCGGCGCCACCATCTCTCTGCGATCCGTCGGAACAACGCCGCGGTGCTGCCACCCCAGGGCTTCGGCCTGGACGCGCCAGGCGACGAAGTCGCTGAGGTCGTCCGTCTTGCTCTTGCGCGCGGCCTTGGTGCCGCCCTTGAGGAAGTCCACCTGCATGTCCGCGGTCATGCCGTCCCAGTCGAGGCCGCGCCGGGCGGCTTCCTCGCGCGCCGCCTGGGTGCCGTCGCGGGTGCGCTTGCTGAATGCCTCGCAGACCGCCTCCGAGATCGCCGACAGGCGCGCCATGCCGGTGCGCTCCTCCAGCTCCACCGCCACCCCGACGCGCCGCAGATTGGCCGCGAGCTGCGCCTGGTAGAAGGCGCCGTATTCGTGAATGCGCCCATGCGCCGCCTTCAGATCCAGCGCACCCATATGCCCGCTGTCCGTGAGGACCAAATTGGGCACCGCGCAATGGGTGTGCAGTTGTGGGTCACCAGCTCCGGTTGGGTCTCGCCCTGGTGGCCGCAGCGTGTGCAGTTCCGTCACCACCTCGCCGGTCGCGGGATCCGTCCGCTTCACCTCGGCGGTCGGCCGCGCCGTGAAATGCTCGAAGCCGATCCAGGCGATGTGGCCGCGCTCCGTGCCGCCGAGCCCGGCCTTGCCGCGACGGACCTGACCAATGTCACGCGCCGCGTAGCGCAGCGCGGCGTCGACCGCGTCGCGATGGGCTTGCAACAGAGTGGCGCGCTCGGCCTCGGTCGGCGCGAAGGCCCAGGCCAGGCTGACACTCTTGGGCGCCGAGAAGCACAGATCGATGTAGCTGACGCTCCGCGTGGTCGCGGCCTCGTTGGTGGCCAGCTCGCCGCCATTGGCCCGGCGGCCAGCGAGGATCTGGCTGACCTGCTCCACGCTCGGAATGCCGTGCGGCGCGAGCGCCAATGCCGCGGCCAGGCCAGAGTGCATGTCCCGGCGCGGCTGCGGCCGGGTACCTCGCTGCGGCGCCTCCGGCCCCGGCTCGCCATCCGGCCCCGGCCCCGCGCCGAGTTCGGCCGCCCGGTTGCGGGTGTAGTAGTCGCCCAGCGCCACGGCCTCGGGCGACAGGGTCTCCTCCATCAGGTGATCCGCCATCGCGCGGCCACCGGCGTCGGAGGCCGTTGCCGCTCCCTTGCGGAAGGTCAGCACCGACTTGGCTTAACGCTGGCCGACCTGCCGGATGCCCTGCTCGGCGCCGTCCTCATCAAGAAACCCGCCGCCGGCTATGGCCTCGATCCGGTGCAGGATCCCGGTCTGCTCGTCCAGCCGTTCCACGATCTGCGTCAGCAGCCCCGGCAAGGGACTCTCGCCCGCCTCCTCGGTGGCCGCTTCCAGGATGGCCTGCAGCATCTCCGTGTGGGTCGCCTGCGTCTCCACCATCATCCGCAGCCCCTGGGTCAGCGTCTCGACGGTGTCGCGCAGGCGAGCCAGTTCGGCGGCGACGGCGTCTGGCATGGCAGCTCCTTCCTGAGGTCGGCGGTTGAACCTTGGTCAACCATGGCCGCAGGAAAGACCAGCACCTTCTAGGGTGCAATGGTCTGTAGAAGAACGGCTTCCGCCCCTCGCCTTCTCGACGACAGCTTTGTCACGCTTTCGTCGCGCAGGTGAGCCGATACTGCTACGGATCTGCGCCATTGTTGTCGCACCTCCGAACTCTTTCGTATCGTTCTGGCACTTGACTGAGTGATTCACGAACTCTTGTGTTTCGTCTGCGTATCTGGCTGACCCGCCGGGGTCGCGTCCTTGAGCCAAATAGGAGATTCTGAGTCTGATGCCGCATCCTGCGGTGGTGGTGGAACTGCGGATACGGCGACATGATCGACGACAATGGCGAGGCGGCCCGGGTCCGGGCTGCCCTCGCCAGCATCGCGGGGCGCTCGCCTCTGCAGGACTGGCTACGTCGGAACCGGGCGCTGGTGGAGGCACGGTTCGCCGCGGGCCGGCCGCGCTGGGCCTCGGTGGCCGGAGTGCTGGCGGACCTCGGCGTGGTCGACGCCCGCGGCCAGCCGCCCACGGCCCAGGCGGCGCGGCAGGCTTGGTACCGCGTCCGCGCCGAGGGGCCGAGCCAGGCGCCAGCCGCCGCCCGGCCATCCCCAAGCCCGCCCCCCGCCCCTCCGCCATCCCGCACCCGCCCGGCCTTTGATCCCACGGAAGGCGCTTTCGAGGCGAAGCCGCCGCCCCGGTTCAGGCCGGCATCCCTGAAATGACCAGAAGGCCGATGATGAAGAACACCGCTCCCGCCGCTGTGGCTGAGGCACCCTCCGCCCGTGCCTCCGCCCCCCGCCCGTTTGGCCGCTCCCGCTCCCTTGAGGACGAGAAAGAAATCCCAGTCGGGCCGGCCGTGCCGCGCGCCCGCGAGGACGCAGCGGCATTGCCCGCCGTGGCGGCCGTCGACCTCGGGGCCGGTCCCAAGGCCGTGTTCGTCATGGGACCGGGCCGCAGCGGCAAGACCACGCTGTTGCGCTACGTCATGGAGGGGGTGCAGCCGGGCAAGCCGGCCCCCCTCGCCGCAGCGCTCGACCCGCAGAACCGCTCGCTCGCCACCTTCCTGAACGATGTGGCGCAGCCGCCCACCACTGATCCCGTGGGCGTGGCCCGCTGGGCGGAGGAGTTGCTTGGCTTCGTCATGGCCGAGCAGCAGGATGCCCTGCTGGACATGGGCGGCGGCGACTTGAGCATGGGCAAGCTGCTGGAGGACGTGCCCGATCTGGCCCGCAGTCTGGAGGAGGCCGGCGTGCACCCGGTCGCGCTCTACACCCTGTCGCCGCGCGTCGACGACCTCGGCGTGCTGGCCAGCTACGAGGCGCAGAGCTTCCAGCCCCGGGCCACCGCGCTGATCCTCAACGCGGGCCTGGCCGACCCGACCTTGCCGCGCGAGGACGCTTTCGCCCGCGTGCTGCGGCACAGCGTCTTCCGGGCGGCGGTCGCGCGGGGTGCGGTGCCGATCTGGATGCCGCGGCTGGACGCGACCGTGGCGGCCGAGATCGAGGGCAAGCGGCTCCGGTTCGGCCAGGCGCGCGACGGCCAGGCGCCCGACGATCAGCCGGGCGCCATTCTCGGGCCGTTCAACCGCTCGCGCCTCCGCAAGTGGATGACGGAGATGGAGGCGGCCCTGGCGCCCATCCGCTCCTGGCTGCCGTGAGCGCGACGGCCGCGGCGTCCCCGACGGCGACGGCGCAGAACGATCCGCGGGTTGCCATCGGCCGCGCGCGCGCCGAACTCCAGCGATCCGCCAGCAAGGCGGCGCTGCAAGATGACCCGCTGGGCGCGGTACTGGACGCTTTCTCGGCCAGCCTCGGCGCCATGGGCGAGTTGCTGAGCCACGTCGAGGTCACCCGCCAGCCGATGGACGCCGCGGCGCGGGCGGAGATGACACGCCAGCTCGTGCAGGCGTGCCGGACCGACTTCGTGCGGCAGGCGGACGCCTGGTCCCGCCGCGCGACCGTGCTGTCGGGCGTGGGGGCGGCCGTGCTGCTGCTCGGCGCGCTCGGCGGCGGCTATCTCTGGGGCCGCTCCGCGGAATCCGCCGAGGTGCGGGAAGCGTCGGGCGTGATCCGCGCCGCGCTGTCGGACGGCTCCGCCTCGGCGCGCGCCTGGGCCGATGCCATTCAACGCAACGACCTCCCGCGCTTGCTGGCACGCTGCGAAGGACGCGCGGTCTGGACGGACGCCAGCGGCCGGCGCGCCTGCGTCGTGCCGCTGTGGCTGGACGATGCGCCGGCGGCCGCCGCGCCGAGGCCTCCCAAATCCTGAGCCGGCGCCAGCGGCCGGTGCTCCATGGCTCCCCGGCCGCTGGCGCCGGTGTCCGGTGCGGGCGCGGCGGCCCCTTGTGCGGGAGGCCGCCCCGGCATCATCCTGCCACCCTATCCTGTGCTGGCGGACAAGGCCGCTTTGCTCCCACTGCAGCAGGATTGCGGTCAGCCGATTGTCGCGGTCCGCCCGCTCATGCGCGCGGCGCTGGCCACTCTAGAGGCCCATCCGCTGTTCGCAGCGCGACGCCCGGATCCTCAGCACCGTCTGATGCGTATCGCGGATCAGCGCATCGAGTTCCCACTGAGACACGGGATGGGCTGACAGGTAGGCTGACACCAGCTGCACGGTCTCAACAAGCGCCGCCTGGGAAGGCTGCACCGACTTGTCTTGCGGCGAAGACGGCAGCGCAGGGCTGGAGACCCTGGCCGGCGCGCGGCGCTTTGATCGCGCCGGCTTGGCAGGCAAGCTCCTCCCCTCAGGCCGCCCTGCTTCGGGCGGCGGCAGGGAAGCGGCGGCAGGGTCCGAAAAGGCAGGTGCGGTGGGTTGAGGATCGTCAGGCCAGCGCACCGGCTCCGGCAGGGGCTGCCGGAGCAGGCGCTGCAGGGTCGCCGCCGTCTCGAAGAAGCCGTCTGGCCGCATGGCCAGGAAGGCCTGCCCGTCCAACCAGAACACCCGTCGTTGCATTGCCAGGGTGGCGATCTGCTCCCCTGTGGCGGGAACAAACCGGCAGCCGCGGCTTTCCGCCGCGGATCGTTGCTCAAGGGTGAGATCGGCCATGCCTGGATCCTGGTGTCAAAGGGATGGCGTTCTGCCGAAGGGTAACCGCTTCGGAGAAGCGGTCCCGTACCGTGATCCGCCGCGTCGGCAAATCCACCAGGCGGCCATAGATCTCCTGCTCCAGGAAGCGCAACTCTGCTTTCCGCCGCTTCTCCGCCACATCTGTGTACCAGGCGCGCGGGCTCTGCGCAGTTGCCGCGCCATTCCAGCGATAGCCGCGCACCTTGGGGCGGCGCGGGCCGATGACGATCAACCCCGAGCAGGCCCGGCAGCCGCCGCTCGACGGCGCGATGGGCGCCTTCGGAAGCCCCGCCGCTATCGCCGGCAAGCTTTGGCCGCAAGCGGCCTGTCTGCTTTCAGCGTCTCGCTTGCGAGAAGCATGCGTGCTCCTGCGATAAGCGCTTGGTCACAGGTCGGCAGAAGTCTTGGGGCTGACGGCTGCATTGCGGCGCCGGTGCAGCCCGGCTAGGTGGCGAGCATCTCGTTTGCGGCCAGCCGAGGTGTTAGGATCGCCGCGCTTGAGCTGAAGGGTAAACATGGGGGCTGATTGATGAAGGTTGTCTATCTCGGGCGCTCGACCCGGCACGGACCTACACCTGAGCCCAGTGTCGAAGGTGATGCGATCGAACTGTTCGAAAACAACTGGGATGATTTCGGTAACAAGACGACCTTCGGCACATCATGTCGCATCGGAGGAGAGGAAGTCGAGCTTGGCTTCCTAAAGCTGATGGTCGGGGGCCAACTGACCACAGCCACATTTCTGAATCAGCTCAGGAAGGATGGCTGGAGCGGCCAATTTCCCCTGCCGAAGGGCGACTATCTGTCGGTCCCCACCGAGATCACCTTCTACGAACAGCTTGCCGGGCAGATCGAGATCGAGGGGGCGCAGCGCGTAGCTGCTCTGCTGCGGGACGCCAGCTACCTCGTCAATATTGTCCAGGACCAGCAGGCGATCGAGCTGCTCGACACAACCGCCTTTCGCAAGTCGCTTCAGCGCGAGCGGGGCGAGATCAAATCCTTCCTCGACGGGTGGAAGCTGTTCGCGCACCAGACCATGGACGTCATGGATCTCGGCTTTCGCTTCGAGGATGTCTTCGGTGGAATCTCTAATCTCGAGCTTCGCTTCGGCGCGAAAGGGCTTCTCCCGCGTGACGTCAATGTCCTCATTGGCCCGAACGGGGTGGGGAAATCCCAGCTTCTGCACCAGATGGTCCGGGACTGGCTCGACGATGCCGACGAGGAGCGCGAGACCGGGTTCGCCCAGAAACCCAATCTCAGCCAGCTTGTTGTCGTGTCCTACAGTCCCTTCGAGCAGTTTCCCGTGGATCTGCGCGGTCTCAAGAAGCAGGATCAGGAAATCTACCGCTATTTCGGGTTCCGCGGCCGGTCCGTCCCGAACCCAGAGACCAAGCGGCTCGGCGGCATTCGTCTGACCCACGAGGCACCCAAGCGGAACGCCGCGGCATCGCTTCTCGACTGCCTGGCCGAGGACAAGAAGTACCGCGCGCTGCCGGGGTGGCCGCAAAAGCTGAAGACCATGGAGCGCATCTTGCGCACCGCCTTCGATTTCGATGTCGCCGCTGTGATCATCGAGAGTACCGAGCTTGATGCCGGGCGATACTTTCGCGCCTCCGTTTTCGACAAGCCGAAGATCTTCGCGGCGCCGGACCAGGGTTCGGACCGGTTCCTTCTGGCGATTGACTCGGAAGGCGTTCACGATCTGGACGTCGAGGCCATTCGCGAGGACTTTGTCGCGGCCAAGGGTGTCGTCTTTGTAAAGGGCGGCCGGCCGATCGAGCTAAGCTCAGGACAGAAGCTCTTCTCTTTCATCGTGATCAACATCCTCGGCGCAATCCGTCGCGACAGCCTCATCTTGATCGACGAGCCTGAGCTCTTCCTTCATCCGACCCTCGAGATCCGCTTCATTGGCATGCTCAAGCGTATCCTCCAACACTTTAATTCGAAGGCGCTGATGGCCACACATTCGGTCGTTACGGTCCGAGAAGTTCCCAGCGACTGCGTCCATGTCTTCGAGCGCACCGACGAGGGGCTGGTCGTCAAGCGGCCGCCCTTCCAGACCTTCGGCGGCGACATCCAGCGCATCACATCCTATGTGTTCGGCGACAGCGCGACCTCCAAGCCGTTCGAGGGCTGGATCAAGGAGCAATTGGGAGAGCTTGGCAGCGCGGACGCGCTGATCGCGGCCTTGGGGCACGACATCAACGAAGAGCTGATGGTGCAGATCCGCGCGATGGACAGCGGTGCATGGTGATGCAGCTACCACTTCCGGCGGCTTGCAGCCTTGCCCTGGTCGATCAGGTCGTGGCTGAGCGACAGAACGGCATCCATGCTGCCTTCTTCACCGGCATCGCCGCGCAATGGCGCGACCGCGTGCAGCATTATCTCGATCATGCCGGCTCTCCGGAACATGTGCCGCTCTGGCCAGAAATCGATGGGCGGCGCGGCACATTTCACAACCTGTACAAAAATGCGGAGCAGGGCTCCGCTCATGGTGACGCGCTCCACCCAATCCGCGACCACGAGTTCGATCTCTGCCCCGCCTGCGGCGAGCCAGGCGCGCCCAACACGCTCGACCATTATCTGCCCAAGAGCAAGTTCCCGCATTTGTCGATAATACCAGCGAACTTGTTCCCGATGTGCGATGCCTGTCAGGCGAAGAAGCTGGAGAAGACCGGCGACGCGCACCATCCGCGATTCTTCATCCATCCCTATTTCGACGTCTTTTCACTCCCCCGTATCGTCGACCTCGTCGTCACTGCGCCGTTCGACGCGCCAACATTCGAACTTCGGCCACATCCGGACCTGCTGCCGGACGAGACGATCCTGGTGGAAGCACATTTGCGCGAGCTCGACATCCCGGCCCGCTATGTCCGCTTCTTCCGCAACGAGCACCGCCGACTCATACGCAATGTCGCGAAGATGCGCGCGTCAGGACAGCCCGTACAGGCGACCATCGAGGCGTTTCGCGACGGCTTCGCCGACCCGACGCCCAATTCGTGGCAGCACGTCTTCTACTCGGCGTTCCTGGGTAGCCCGGAACTCATCGCGTTCCTGACCAATGCAGACCTGCCCGCCTATCCCTAGTGGTCTGAATTGGAAGTTGGGCTGCGGTTTCCCCGCGCCGGGAGTAGGATGTCACGCCTGGGGTGGGGAGGCGCGCCGCGTCCCGCGGGCCCAAGGCTGTGGTGCTGGAACTGGGCGAGGCGGAGCGGACCGAAATGCGCCGCCTGCTGCGCCGACGTGGCGTGGGACAGACCCTGACCCAGTGCATCCGGATCGTCCTGGCCTGCGCCGAACCCGGCGCGACCAACCTGGGCGTGGCGGAGGCCCTGAGGGTCAGCCGCCAGACCGCCGCGCTCTGGCGCGGGCGCTTCGCCGAGCACCGGCAGGAAGGGCTGACCGAGGCACCGCGCTCGGGTGCGCCACGGACCATCGGCGACGAGGCGGTCGAGCGCCTGGTCGCCCTGACGCTGGAGGCGGCGCCGAGCAATGCCACGCACTGAAGCACGCGCGCGATGGCACGCCGGACCAGCATGAGCCAGACCGCAGTGCCGCGCATCTGGCGTGCCTTCGGCCTGCGGCCGCACCGGGCGGAGACCTTCAAGCTCTCGTCGGACCCGGCCTTTGTCGAGAAGGTGCGCGATATTGTCGGCCTGTATCTGGCGCCGCCGGAACGCGCCCTGGTGCTCTGTGTGGACGAGAAGCCGTAAATCCAGGCGGCGCAAGGCACGACGCCCGCTTCCCGCTGCGGCCCGGCCAGGCCGAACGGCGCACCCACGATTAGCGGCGCCATCGCAGCATTGAGTTCCGTGCCTTCCTCGACCGCGTCGAGCAGGGTGTCTCAGCGAACCTCGAGGTGCACCTCATCCTCGACAACCTGAAGACCCACCGGACCCGACTGATCCATGACTGGCTGGTCAAGCGCCCGCGCTTTCACCTGCACTTCACGCCGACCAGCGCCTCCTGGCTCAACCTGGTCGAGTGCTGGTTCGCCCTGCTGAGCCGCCGGCGCCTCGAACGCGGCGCCTTCACCAGCACAGCCGACCTGGAGGCAGCGATCCTCACCTACAGCGCCGAGACCAACGCCGCTCCAAGGCCGTTCGTGTGGACCAGGACCGCCGACGATATCTTCGCCAGCGTCGCCCGTTACCGCCTCAACACCCCCTCTTCCCACAATCGAAAGTTGGTAACCTTACTAGATTATAAGTGCATGAGGGCGGTCAGGCGGTAGCGGCGGACGAGTTTATGGGGGCAGCTCGGCTACCTCGTTCATCTCGCCCCTGGACCGCGGAACCAGGGTCTCGAGATAGGACACGACGCGGCGCGCCACCCGGCGCAGGTGGTCAAAGGTGAGGACCTCGATGCGGTGCAGATGCCCGTTGAAGCGCCGCAGCGCACAGCATTGCGCTTCGTCGCCGTCCCTGCCGATGATGATTTTGGCGCGGATCTTGTTGGTGTCCTCGCCATCGCGCGTCTTAATCTCGTAGCGACCAGCGTCGAGTTCCTCGATGTACTTCTGGACCTGGCCCACCGCCGCGGACAGCTCGGCTCCGGCGAAGTGACTCTGGTGCGAGGGATCGGCCCGGAAGAGATCGCGCCCGCCAAGGGGCGTCTTGATCTCGACCACTTCGATGTAGCCGTCGGTCGTGCGACGGAGCACGAAATCCTGCTGCGTGCCGCGCGTCAACCCGCGACTGCCCGGCAGGTGCTGACTGTACTCGCTGCCGAACATCCAGGGGTGCGCGGTGAGGAGCTGCTGGAAGTCTTGCTCGCGGTTGGACGCAGCCACCAGCCGGTCGAGCTCGGCCAGCGCCGCTCGGTAGCGGGCCAAGTTGAGCGTCGCCGCCGCTTCCACGAAGAGCCGCGGGTTGCGCTCGGCCTGGCGCATCAGGGCATCGAGCAGGTCCGGGGCACGTGAGGTCTGGGCCAGCAGCTCTGCGAGCAGGTCAGCCCGCCCCTCGCGGGAGAGCGCGTTGACCACGCGCTGAAGGGCGTTCGTGTCCGCCCCCTCCACGGGCACCACGACGAACTCGCCCGTAGCGCCCGGAATACTGCCCCGGCAGGCAGCAAGCATGAATTGTAGCGTTCGCCCGATCTGCTCGTCGGAGTCCAGGGTGAAGCACTTGGCGGGCTCCTGCTGCCACTGCCCCTGGACCTTCCTGTTCGTGCGGAAGCCGATTCGATTGCCCTTGGATGCGCCGGTGTTGCGGTTGCGGACCGCGAAGTGGACCACCTCCTTGCGTGCCAATGGGCCACCGTACAGCAACAAAGTGTTCACCTGCTCGATATCGGGCTTGCGCCCCGGGTCGGGCGTGAACGCCTTCACCGGGAACGGCGACGGAAGCTTCGGTCGGGGTTCGTTCACAGCCAGACAAATCCGTCAGAGAAGGGGTTGGAGACTGCAAGTCTTTTATACGTTGTCCTCACCCGGCGGGCGCGCCAGGGCGGGAGCCGCCAGCCAGCCCCGGGGGATGCTCGGGCATTCGCAGATCCGGTCTGGCCCCACGAGGCCGATGACCCAGGACCTGAACGGTTGTGGCACCCGCATGCGCGCGTGCCTAAGTGCGGAGAACACCAGATCCGCCACCGCCCCCGAGCCGAGCGCTGCTTCTAGGAGCGGGCTGGAGAGGAGGTCCAGGGTGGTGAATACCGGGAGGGACCGCACTGTCGCTCGCGCGACGCGCTCGGCCTTCCGCTCGTCGAGCAAGGCCGCTGCGCCGATGTCGAACGCATGCGCGATCGTCGCGGCTTCGCCGTCGTCCAGCCCGTCGGGGGACGGTGCGGCGACCAGGTCGGTGAACCGCTCGTATGCCGTGGATGAGAGGGGCGCGATGCGCAGCAACCCTGTTCCTGCAAGCGCCGCGATGGCCGCCGCTCCGGGTCCCCCAAACGGGTCGCGCTCCACCTCGCCGGCCGCCTCCTCGACGATCACCGCGTCATGGCCGAGCACGCGGAGTACGTCGCCGGGACGGCCACTACCCAGGAGGTTGAGGGCGGCGCTGGCGTCGAGCACGAGGGTGGTCTTGGCGTCAGGCAGGCGCGAGGGACCCAAGGTCATCCTCCTCAGCCTCGCCACCTAATACGTCCAGCATCGCGCGAATCTCGAGACGGTCCATGCGCAGCATGCGCGCGAGCTGTCCCTCGCTTAGGAGGCCGCGGCGATAGGCCTCGGTCGCGAGCAGCCACAGCCGGGGCGTCGCCACGCCGTCACGTCGCTCCGCATCGCTGTCCCCAATGACCTGCCTGACGTGCTCGGTCGAGAAGCCCCGCTCCTTGAGTGTGTCCCAAAGGCCTTCCGGGAGGAGGCTGAGATCCTCCAGGCGCCGGCACATGGCCTCCTCGGAGACATGGAAGTAGCGCGCCAGCAGGATAAGGTGCCGGGGAGAGAAGCGGCCGGCCTCGCGGCGCATGTCCTGGAACCGGCTCCGCACCAGCGAGGCTGGCATGGAGAACTCCAGGCCGAACGCCTTGGCGAACCGCTCCTCCTTCGTCTGCGGCGCACGCTCCAGGTCAACGACGTCCGGCTCGTGCCTGGCGCTGACGAAATGGCCCACCTCGTGCAGCGCAGTCTGAAGCCGCCGCTCCGGAGGGTGGTTGCGGTTCAGTAGGACGCAGGCCCCGACGCTCTCGTCGAACAGGAACGCCCCGGACACAGCCCCACCTAGCGGCCGCACGAAGACGCGCATCCCGAGCTCCAGCTCAAGCAGCCCGATCGGGTCGGGCACCGGAGCGAGGCCGAGCCCCAGGCGATGGCGCAACTCCGCGGCCGCGTCGCGCGCCTGCTCCACGACGTCGCCCGGCCCTATGGGCCGCTCCGGCGGGTAGTTCGGTCGGAGCGGGGTGCCGAGAAGGCGCTCCAGCTCCGCTTCCGCTGCGGCCAAGTCCGCCAGGAGTGCACCGGCCTCTGCCGCCGCCTCGGCCCTGACTCCAGGCATGGCACGGAACCGCGGCGCCACATCGACCTGAACCGCCTCGGGCCGGAGCAGGGCACTGGCGGAGGTCCGGTAGGTCTTCACCGCCGCCCGCAGCTCGTCCGGCCGAATCCGCCGCTGCCCTTTCTCGATCGCGACGAGGGTGGTCCGGGCCAAGCTGAGCGCGTTCGCCGCATCCTCCTGGGTCAGGCCGGCCCTCGCGCGGGCCGCCCTGAGGCGATCGCCAAGAACCTTGGCGTCGGTACCCTCAAGTCCAGTCAGCACAGCGCCTGCTCCGTCCAGCGCCCGACGAACGATTCCGGCCCTTGTGCGCCAATGAACGCCTCCCACTCCGCGCGGTGGGCTGCCAGGAGACGGCGCAGCCGCGGCGCGACGGACGCTACCGACTCGTCCAGCGCCACGGCGAGTTCCTCGGCCGCCCAGTCCAGAGGGGAGTGCCTGCCATCGGCCCGTGCCAGGGCTGCCAGCTCCGCCATCGCCAGCACGCCGCAGTTCGCGTGTCGCTCGTCATTCGCGGTCGCCGCGCGGGAGCCAGCCGCCGCGGCTGCGCCGAGGCTCCGCTCGGAAAGCCGCGGCCAGAGATATCGATCATCGCTTTCGTTCAGGCCCGATGCCATCAGTGACTGTCGGCGCAGAAGGCAGTTGGCACACACGCCGCATTGGATCCGACCGCCGCCGAGCGACACGTCCCGCGCGTCGCGGCTGCACGAGCGGGTGCGGTACCAGTCCCCGGCCAGGCCCCGTCCCCTCAGCTGCGCAAGGGTTTCACCCTTCGTTGCCCAGATCTGGGGATGATCGAAGCGAACCCGACGCTCGAAGACCAAACCGAGCAACCCGGCCAGCCGCCGGGTGAAAACGGGGTGGGTTCGGAGATCCGGAGCTTCGTTGCCAACGGGCGTCAGCCACGGACCGAGCGCGCCCTGGCCGCTCTCGGCGACGAGGATGCGCTCGGCACCCAGCATGCTGGCCGCGACGCCGGCCATGACGCCGAAGACGAAGGCGCGGGAGCGGTAGCTCTGCTCGCGGAACCGGACGCCGCCCTCTCGCCGCGCCAAGCGGAAGGGGACGCTGACCCGATGGTATCGACCGCGAAGGTGCCGCAGACGCCAGTCCTTGTCGGGGTCGCCAAGGCGCCCGGTGGTGACCAGGATCAGACCGACATCGGGTCGGCTCGTGGCGGTGAGGCGCGCCACCGCCAAAGAGTCCAGCCCGTTGCTGAAGGGCATGACCAGGGCGGGGCTGTCGCCGAACGGAAGGGCGCCCTGCCGCCCGGCCGACAAGGCCTGCTTCCGCTGCCTGAACTCGAAGGACCAAACATCTCCGGTGAGCAGGCCCAGCGTGTCGCTGAGGGCTCTGCCAATCACGCGCTGATCCCAGAAGCCGGGCTCCAGGACCGGCACAGAGAGGTGGAGTCGCCGCTCCCACGCGCGCGAGACCTTCCTGGTTACGGACTTATCGGCGAAGGCAACGGCGCCCGCCAGCAACACGAGGTCATCGACGCGGGCGGGCAGATCCCGCAGGCAGTAGGCCCCGAGCCGGCCCGGGTCGATGACGACATCGCGGCCCACGATGCAGGGCACCGCGCTGTCGTCCCGCCGGCGGCCATCAGGTTCGATCACCTCGAAAGCGGCTGCCACCTCGGGCGTTGCGGGCTGACCCAGTGAGATCACAGTGCCCCCGTTAGATCTTCATCAAGGTTGATGGCCGGCCGGGGTGCTGAGCGCCCGGGCCGCTTCCCGGCGAGGTAATCAGCCGCGATCTCGCCGAGGTCCGTCGCGTCTTCGGCCGCACGCAGGGCGCCGATCACGGCCGCCGTCTCGCCTCCGGCCTCGCGGAAGCAGTGTTGCCGAAGCTGCCGGCCCATACGCTCGCGCAGCTGCAAGAGGGTCTCCTCGACCGCGCGATGGGCAAGGTCTACGCCATGAATCCCGGCATTCTCGAGCTGCGCGAAGCGGGCTGCGATCATGCCCTCGAGGACAGACCTCGCACCGAGCGCCATCGGGTCGGAGAAGCCCGGCAGGCCGGGGCAGGATTCCTCGGACCGCGCCAGCAGACGCCGGCGGAAAGCCGGCGATAGGTCTGCGAGCGCCTTGGCGAAAGCGAACGCGAGCTTGCCCTGCGCCATCTGTCCGCGCTCCGAGTCCCGCACGCAGGACCTCAGAACGGATTTCCACTCGCGCGGAAGGGGCAACCCTTTCCAGATACCATCACGCACGGCGCCGATGACTCCGAACATGTCGGGATCAACATGGCCTCCAAATCAGACATTGTCGAGTCTTTTCGCCAATTTTTTCTGACATTGCCAGAATTCTACTGTTGGGCAGGTTTAGGGGTGTGACGGCCTGAGGTGCGAGGAATGCCCCGGAACCGAGTTTCGTTGCGCCCACCGGCAGATCCGTTATCCTGCCCCAGATAGCGAAAATATGGATTGGCGAGCTGGCCGTCCGGCAACGGGTATCCAGCATAACGCCGATCCGACGGGTGATTGAACGACTGTGCTGCTCGCGCTGTGGCGATAAGCTGGCCGCCGCCGAGCCCGTGCATGAGCCCGCGGGCTGAAGGCGCAGGCGCCTCCGGGCGGACGAAAGGGGGCAACCACCCGCCGCTGCTGCGCCCCGCACACTGATTGGTTCAGCGTGCCTATACCTAGAGGTTGGGTCGAAGGCTGGGTCGTGTCCCATCGCGTGGTGTAGGAGCGATGGTCTCCCGGCGGGCTGGGCCGCTGATCAGGCTGGCAAGGCGGACAACCTGGCGGGGCCAGTATCGCTGACGGTTCTGATGGCTTCCAGGGTCATGTAGCGGGAGCGCTGGGTGGCCCATTCGTCGGACTGCTCCAGCAGCGGGGCGCCGACGAGCCTGACGGCCGCGGCCTCATTCGGGAATATGCCGACGACGTCGGTCCTGCGCTTGATCTCGCCGTTGAGGCGCTCGATGGGATTCGTCGAGTGCAGCTTCGCCCGGTGCGCGGCCGGGAACGCCATGTAGGCGAGTACGTCCTCCTCGGCAGTGTCCATCAGAGCCGCCAGCTTCCGCACTTTCGAGCGGAATTGGTCGGCCCCGTCCTCCACTGCCGCTTGGCGCCTTCAGCTTCGCGGACCTTCACGTAGGTCGCATCCAGCCAAAGGTAGGGCCAGTCGCCCTCAATAGGTCGGGCGAGGAAGTCGCGCACCCGTTCGTCGATCTCGGCGCAAAGGCGGGAGACTTGGCTCTTGGAGGCACCCTCCAGGCCCATGGCCCGGACGAGATCGTCCACCGAGCGGGTCGAGATGCCCTGGACATAGGCTTCCTGGATCACTGCCGTCAGCGCCTTCTCGGTGGTCCGGCGGGGCTCCAGGAACGCTGAGAAGTAGCTGCCCCTCCGGAGCTTCGGGATCCGGAGTTCCACCGTTCCAGCTCGGGTCTGCCAGTCGCGATCCCGGTAGCCATTCCGCTGCACCAGGCGGTCCGGGCTGCGCTCGCCAGGGGCAGCGCCGGTCAGCTCGCCCACCTCCAGTTCCATCAGCCGCTGGGCGGCAAAGCCGATCATTTCGCGCAGGAACGTCGCGTCGGATCCTTTCACCAAGAGGTCCCGCAGGGCAGTCTGATCATCGGTCGTCGTGGTCGGTCCAAGGCTTCGGGTTGCAGGTCTCAGCAACCCAACCCTAGCCAAGCACCACCACGGTGACCGCCTCAGATCCGGCAGTCAGATCCTACACCACCACCAGGGACACGACCGCTGCCGCGACTGCGGCCGGCAGTTCAATGGGCGCAGTGGCGGACTGCTGAACCGGAGGCAGTATCCGAGCGACGTTGTCACCCCGGTCGTGCTCTGGCGCTTACGCTACCGGCTTACGCCGCAGGATCTCAGTGAGATGTTCCTCCAGCGCGGGATCATCTTCAGCCACGAAACCGTCCCCGAGTGGGAAGCGAAACTCACCCCGGTCCTGACCGCCGAACTTCGGCAACGCCGCCGTGGCAAGAGTGGTGCCGAACGACGTTCCTGGTACGTAGATGAGACGTATTTGAAGGTCCGTGGCCGCTGGTGCTACTTGTATCGCGCCATCGACCGCGACGGCGACCTGATCGCCACCATAAACCTGGCGGAACCGTTCCCCTTGGCTCATCAGGATCCTTCACTTTCCCGAAGCAAGTCCAGATGGAGGTCCGTCCTTTGGCGTCGCCCCGGACGCCTTTCGCCGACGCGGCGGAGCGTGCGTCCGCACCATCGTACAGAAGCGCTCGTCACTCGCCTGAGCCACGCCAGCCCACCTGCCCGAGTCGCGTCCTCACTCGGCCGCCAAATGGGGATTCCATCGATAATCGGTGAAGTCTGCCCACACGCCCAGCTGGGGACTCCATCGAGGATTCTGGGGATTCCATCGGGCGGCCAGAAACCACGGCCCTCTCGAGATTCAACGAGTCGCCGAGTTATCCCGAGGACTCTATCGAGTAAACTAATAAGACAAATATTTTCCTAGTAGTTTGTCTCGATGGAATCCCCAGCGACATCGGGAGGCGAAGCGCTGCATTGTGTCCAGCGTCAAAACGGCTGGGGAGCAAGCGGAGCGGGGGCCATGGGCCAAATCCACGACATCCTGGAGGCAAAGGGCAAGCGCGCGGCTATCGAGGCCAATGTCGCGCCCCGGGATATCCTCGAGGCGGCCGCGCTCTACATGGCCGACGAGGACAATGCTCTCAGTTTCGCCTACTCCGGCTGGGCCCAGTGCGCCCTGCCCCACAAGCGGCTCCCTCCCGGACAGCCATGGGAGGTCGCGTCCGACCGGATGCGCCTCGTGGTCGAGCCAGGCCGCCGCCCGACCTCACAGGACGGCCCCCTGGAGTGGACGTCGGTTCCCTTCGGGTCCCACAGCCGGCTTATCCTGCTCTGGCTTCAGCAAGAGGCTCTTCGGACGGGCTCGCCTGAGGTGGAACTCGGGCGGTCCTACCGTGACTGGATGCAGCGCATGGGCGTGCCTTGGGGAGGGAACTCCGGGAAGTCCGTGCGCGAGCAGGCCGAGCTCATCAGCCGCTGCCGCCTCACCTTCCACCTGTTCGGGGCCGGCCGCGAGGGGCTGGTGAACCAGTCCATCATGGAAGGCGCTCTGATGATCGACTCGCCCGGGGACGAGCGCCAGGGGCGGCTGAACCTCGAGGCGGCCCGACTCAGCCACGGCTTCTTCGAGCAGCTCAAGAAACACCCGGTTCCGCTGGAAGAGTCGGCGATCCGCGCGCTGGCAAATAACAGCCCGGCCATCGACTGCTATCTCTGGCTGGCCTACCGGCTGCACTCCCTGTCTGGACCGAAGCTCGTGACCTGGAAGGCCCTAAAAGCCCAGCACGGCGCCTCCTTCAAACACCAGCACCACTTTAAGGCCCGGTTCCCGCACATCCTTTCCCTCGCCACCGCGGTCTACCCGGCCGCCAACATCGAGGTCGTCGACGAGGGGGTTATCCTGAAGCCGTCCCGGCCGCCGGTTGCGCCCAAGCTGATCGCTATTTCAACTCGCTGAGGGCCAAATCTCGCCCGGGAGTCGCGGAGGCTCGATGGAGTCCCCGACCAGAGGTCGCTATCGATGGAATCCCCGCCCGCCGCTGGGCCCGCCCCGGAGTTGGGCAGCGCCTTGCGACGATAGCGGCGCTCGATGGAATCCCCAGCCGAAATCCTTTGTTAGGCTGCCTCCAAGGTGAGGATCCTATAGAGTCCCCCGGATCCTTGCGGCGACCCCCCGGATCGTAGGGCTTTAGGGGGACCGGCTATCGATAGAATCCCCATTCACCTAGCCGCCGCCCAGCCGACCAAGGGTGGCCAACCACGACGCCCTCCCTGTAGTCGCCACAACGTTTCGATATCGGCAAAATACCCCGTGGACCCTCGTTCCCTTCCTGCCATGTGCCTGCTTTGAGCCGTGGCCGGCACCCTCACATCGTCGCTGTCGCAGGCCCAATCCGCAGACCTTGCCTCGAACGGCAAGCCGTCACTTTCAGGTCCGAACGCATCCCGGTCAGCCACCAGAGCTCATCTCTAGACGCCTTGATTTCCGATCTGCTCAGGCATGGCTCGGTGCGGAAAGGACAATTCAAGAGCACCGCTGAGTTCAGGGAACGGAGACGGAAGGCGTTGAGCGCCCCTCCCCCGGACGGACTTCCCGCGTCGGCCAAGCTGGTTTTCGTTCTGCAGCAGCCAATTGACCTCTCGTACGAGGCCGACCGGCGGCGAGCGATACGGCCACCCATTGGACATCGTCGGGCTCATGCAGGTGGACGTGGCTATTGGCATTGCCACGTTGTGGCGGTTCTTCGACCGGCACCGCATCACGCGCAAAAAAGGCGGCGCGGGGCTTGGTTCGAGGGCCCGCCGGACCTCGATCCTGCAAAGCTCGTCTTCATCGACGGTCCGAGGCACTGCCTTGGACGGGGTCTCCACCAACACGGCCCGCACTCATGGCCGGGCACCCCGCGGCGAGCGGCTGCGGGCCGCCATCCCGCACGGACACTGGAAGACCACCACCTTCGTGGCTGGCCTGCGCAACAGCGGCATGGTCGCGCCAATGGTCCTGGACGGGCCGATCAATGGCGAACTGTTCCTCACCTATGTCGAGCAGGTGCTGGTGCCGGAACTGCGCCCCGGCGACATCGTCATCATGGACAATCTGGGCAGCCACAAAGGCGCGGGCGCGAGCCTGCGCTACCTCCCGCCCTACAGCCCCGACTTCAACCCCATCGAGAATGCCTTCGCCAAGCTGAAAGCCATGCTCCGCAAAGCGGCCGAGCGTACCCTCGATGCCCTCTGGAGCACCATCGGCCGCATCACCGAGGCCTTCACGCCCACCGAGTGTGCCAACTACTTCGCCGCCGCCGGGTACGATGCAGACTGATCGGAAACCGCTCTAGCGGACTGCCCACAGGATCACTTCGGCGGTGAACTGCTGCCCTTTGAGGAACTGGTCCTGCTTTACTGAGGCCGCACCCCGCCGTCTCGCTATGCTAAGGTTTGTACCTGCTCGAGAAGACTCGGCAAACTCGCAACGGAACCGCGATGATGCCGTCTGGGTTGAACGGAGTGAGATAGACAATGACCAACGAGCGGCGGCACTGGGCGGACGCCTCCTACTGAACCGATACCCTCGCTGCGCTCCAGCGCAGGCGCGGCAAGGGCCTTCGGTTCCCCCATCGGCTTCCATGCGGTGAGCGAGGTGGCGTTCTCAGGGGATAGCCCGGCATACCGGCTCATGGACGCGATGGTTGGCGCGGGGCGCGAGGAGGGCGGGGAAGGCCGCAAAAGGGGCACCTAGCGTCCTCCTTGCCGCCCTGCTCTGGCACATCGAACTGTCCGGAACCAACGGGCGCATGCCGCGCACAAAGGCCGAGACGTACGACGGCACCAACACCGAGTATCCGACGTGCCGGCCGGCTGCACCACTCCTTTCCTTCAGTCACGTTCCTCCGCCTCGCCGTCGATGACCTTGCCTCCGACAGCCTCGTCGAGTTCGGCGAGTTCGCGCCGCGCCTTCTCCAGCTCCTCCTCATGACGCCGGATGATCTCAATTAGTCGGGCACGCCTGCGGGCAAGGGCCTCGTGGTTTGCTCCAGCCGACCGGCGCAGCCGCTCCCGCTTCCAAGCGATGATCTCTGGGCGCCGCAGGTCCGGTCGAACGAGGCCGTCCCGGTTCGCCGCCGCCAAGTCATCCGGCTTCAGGGTGGCGAGTTGGTAGGCGACGCTCGCCGCCTGCGGCAGCTTCGGCTCGGGAATGCGGCCGCCGTCCACCGCCTCGGCGATCATCCGCAGCTCGTAGGCGGTCTGGCGCCCGAAGGGCAGCAACGTCTCGACCATCGCCTGAAACTCACCATGCGCCAGCTTTCGCTTGGCCTGAACGAGATAGCGACCGATGGCGAGGAAGCTCTGCTGTGCCTCCCGCCAAAGCCGGGAAATCTCGCGCACGTACTCGTCCGGGTTCCGCAGCTCGCGCTGCGCCGTCCTTACGATGTCCACCTGCGAGCGCGGCGGCACGCCGCCCGGGGCGGACGCCGCTGAGGTTGTTGTGGCCGGACGGCGGGCGACCTCGCCGCGCCCGAGGACGAAGGATGTCGGCTGGCGGCTCATCGGGCGCGCACCCCCAGCTCGGCCTTGGCGAAGGCCCAAACGCCCCGGAAGTCTTCGGCACCGTTCCCGCCGCGTAGCTCCATGACCCCGATTCCGGCCCGCGCGCTGCGGCGAATATCCTCCAGGTCGCGGACCTCGACGGGGGCAAGGCGGCCGCCTGTCTCCAGCAGACCTAGCTTAGCCTCGTCGAGGCTCTTGCTGCCACGCCGGGCGCGGTTCAGCAGGAAGTGCGCCGGGACGTCGAGCCGCGCGAGCAACTCCATCCAAGGCGCAGCGCTCTCGATGTCGTCGTCGGACGGCTGCACGGGCACCAGGACGAGGTCCGCCTTCCGCAGAAGGAACTGCATCTGGCTCGGGCTGCTCTCGACGCCGGGCGGGGTGTCCACGATGACGACATCGGCCTCCGAGGCGTCGAGCCTATCCCAGTGGGCCTCAATCTCGGCAAGGGCGATGGCCTCACATGGCACGGGTGGCGCCTGCTCCGGCCGCCGCGCCGCCCAGCGCGCCAGCGCCTGCTGAGCGTCGGTGTCCACCACCAGCACCCGCAGCCCGTCGTGCGCTGCGGCCACGGCGAGGTTCCGGGCGGTCGTCGTTTTCCCGGATCCGCCCTTGGCCGTGCTGATGACAAGCCATTTCCCTACGTGCCCGTCCTGCAGCGGCGCCGGTCGTGCGGCGCGCCTTCGCGCCCCGCCCTGCGAGTTCTTTGCCATGAGGTTCCCCCTCGTTCCCCTAGTCGGGACGAGATGTAGCCGGAACCTGTGGCGCCGCGCATCCCGGAAAGTGCGCTGAACCTGGGAATGTAAGGCACGCCTTACATTTCGACGCTACCGGAGCTAGGACTTTCAGCGACTTGCGCTTCAGGCGACACGTCTCTCCAAGCGAACAAATGCAAGACCTGCCTTACGTTTATTGGGGCACCCACGCTCGACGGGGCGAGTAGCAGGTTCTGGAGCTCACTAGAAAAGGGGTCGGAATCGCGATACCGGCGCGCCCGGCTTCCTCCCACTACCCGCGCTCAGGTCGTCGACGGCACCGCGCAGCTTGGCTCCGCTAGCTGCTCCTGAGCCGTAGGTCGAGCGGGACGGGGCACCATCGGATGTGGAGCCTAGAATTTGGTTGCACGTCCAAGGCGCTGCGGAAGTGTGTTTCGCAGGCCGAGCGCGATGGCGGCCAACGGCCTGGTGCTAGACCGCAGAGCGCAAGCGCATCAAGGCTCTGGAACGAGAAAACCACGGACTGCGCCAGGCCAACGAGATCCTGCAGAAGGCCTTTGTGTACTTCGCGATGGCGGAGCTCGACCGCCGCTCGAAGCCATGATCGCCTTTATTGACGGTCACCGGGACGCGTACGGGGTTGAGCCAATCCACAGGGTAATGCCGATCGCCTCATCGATCTACTATGCCCATATCGCACAACGGGCTGATCCGACCAAGGCCTCGCCGCCTGCCCGGCAGGAACTTGGTGCTCATCCGGGCCGAGGCGCTTGAGGTGCCACGACCACGCCATGGGCGAGTGCCCGTGCACCTGCTGGTGGACAGCACCGGCTTGCGGCTGTGCGGACCCGGCGAGTGGCTCGTTGAGAAGCATGGGACACGGAGGCGCCGGTCGCGGCGGAAGCTCCACCTCGCAACAGACGCCGACACCGGGCGGATCGTCGCGTGGGTGCTGACGGACCGGGAGGCCGACGATGGCTCGCAGGCTGCTCCGCTGCTTGAGCGGGTCGACGGGCCCGTCGCTTCCTTCACCGCCGATGGCACGTTCGACCGTGACGACGTCTACGTCGAGGCGGCGGCGCGGCATCCCGATGCGGACGTCATCGTGCCGCCACGCGCGAGCGTGGTGCCGAGCGGTACCGCCGAGGGCGACCCGACGCGGCGCGGCCGCCATCTGCGGGCGATTGCCGAGCGCGGACGTGTGAGCCGGCAGAGGGTGTCGGGATACAACTGTTGCGCTCTGGTAGAAGCCGAAATCGCGCGACGGAAGCGCATCATCGGTGACGAGCTGTGCTCCCAAGGTAACGGACGTCAGGCGGCCGAGGTGGCCATCGCCGCGAATGCCTTGAACCGGATACTGGATCTGGGACGCGCAGAGTACGTCCGCATCGCATGAGCCCAATGGCAACAGGGCATCATGCGGCCTTATCTCTTCTGTGGGCGCCCCCGTGAACGCAAGGACATTCTGCAGGATAGCGCGGGCGCAGGTGGGTGCTGACTTCTGTCCGGCCTTCGGTGCGGCCGTGCAGCGCCGCGGGCCCGTATGGGAGTTCGCGGATCGGGTCCAAATCTAATCGTCGCGCTCGAGGCGCTTAGAGAACAACTGGCTGACCGATCCCGTTCCCGTCACTGTGCGCCATACCATCCTTTCGACCATCCTGCGTTCGGCGGCCCCCGCTCGTGGTCAGCGCTAGGCTGCCACGATCGGAGCCCGGTAGATCTCGCCCTTGGCCAGCAAGGCCCAGACCGTTCTGGCCATCTTGTTGGCGAGGGCGACGATCACGAGTATGCGCGGCTTGCGAGCGAGCATCTGCGCCAGCCACGAACCTGAAGGAGCGCCGCGCCTGGTGGCCTGCTGCACCACCGACGACGCTCCGATGATCAGCAGGCGGCGCAGCGTGCGCTCCCCCATTTTCGAGGTTCGTCCAAGCTTCTGCTTGCCTCCTGTCGACCGCTGCAGCGGGGTCAGCCCCATCCACGCCGCGAAGTCACGCCCCTTCCGGAAGGTCTCGGCCGCCGGTGCCAGAGCTGCAAGAGCCGTCGCCGTCACTGGCCCTATCCCGGGGACGGTTGTCAGCCGCCGCGCCACCTCATCCTCTTTGGCGCGACGAGCGATCTCGGCATCTAGCCGCCGAATACGGTCGTCGAGCGATCTGAGGACTTCGATGAGGATACCCAGCGTCAGACGGGCCGCATCGGGTAATCCACTGCTCGGGTCGTCGACGTGCGAGATCAGCTTGGCCATGTGGCTGGGCCCCTGTGCGACCACCGTCCCGTACTCCGCCAAGTGCCCGCGCACGGCGTTGATGAGCTGGGTGCGTTGTCGCACCAGGATGTCGCGGGCTCGGAACACGACGGCGCTGGCCTGCTGCTCCTCGCTCTTTACCGCGACGAAGCGCATCGTCGGTCGTTGGGCCGCCTCGCAGATGGCTTCCGCGTCGGCCATGTCGTTCTTCTGGCGCTTCACAAAGGGCTTCACGTACGAGGCCGGGATCAGCCGGACTTCGTGTCCCAGCTTGCCGATCTCGCGGGCCCAGTGATGAGCGCCACCACATGCCTCCATAGCAACCAGGCAGCGCGGTTGGGATGCAAAAAACTCCAGCACCTTGTCGCGCCGCAGCCGCTTGCGGAAGACAACCTCACCGGCCTCGTCAGCGCCATGCGCCTGGAAGACATGCTTCGCCAAATCCAGTCCGATCGTGCGGGCATTCGACACGGCTTCCTCCTTCTGGTGCGCCTCACGAGCCAACCTTGGCACGATGGCGCCGCCGAAAGGGGGCGCCCACCCCATCTAATCCATGCATCACAGTGCTGGGGCATCAAAGGCCGGATCCGATGTATGCGTGGGTTCAAGAGCTTCACCTCAGCGGATCGGTTCTGTCGCAGCTACGACGAACTCCGCAACCACCTTCGTCCTTGCATCCGCCACAACCAGCATGTTCCCGCCAACCGCCATCGCGTGCTTCATCTCCGTCGCGCGGCAACCATGCTCGCCATCCTCCAATCAGCGTAGGCTGTCGGCATCAGCCAGCGCGTCACGGCAGCTCTGGCGCGAAAGCTGACAGAACGGGCTGGCCGGCATGCACTGTGGAGGGGAGGGGACGCGTAACTGGAATCCTGCCTTGACGACATATGGCATGAGGCGCCATAGTAACGGTGTGCAAGCGGTTCGCCTCCATTCCGAAAAGCTGGTCTTCGCCGACGGGGCGATCCGCGAGGAAGTCATCTGGCGCGTGCCGGCGCCGGTGCCGCCGAGCCAGCACGCCTACAAGTACCGGCTGGTCTACATCGTCGGCGGCCAGCGCCGAATCGGCTACGACAACGAGCGCGGCAAGGGCGACCATCGCCACCACCACGGCGCCGAGTTCCCCTACACGTTCCGCGGGCTGGCCGCCCTGCTGGAAGACTTCCGGGCCGACGTCAGGAAGGAGAGAGGCGAATGAGCCGTGTGACCATCCATTTCACCCCGGACCGCGCTCAGGCGGACCATGACAGCCTGGCCCGTCTGCTGGACGCGGATGCCCGCTACAATCGGGGTGAGCGCGTTGAGGCCGAGGATCACATCACCTTCGAGAGCTTCGAGGCCCTGCTGAGCCTGCTCTCCCCGAAGCGCCTCGAGCTGCTGCGCCAGCTGCACCACCATCCCACCCGCAGCACGCGGGCACTGGCCGAGGCGCTGGGACGGGATTACCGCCGAGTGCATGAGGACGTAGCGGCACTGGCGCAGCTCGGGTTGATCGCGCGTGAGGGAACTGCTTTACGGGCGCCCTATGGTGAGATCACCTTCGCCCTTTCGCTGGGGGAGCCGGCGGCGGCCGCCTGATCGCTCTGGGCCGATTGCCTCTGCCGCGATAGCTCAGCAATGGACCCATTCGCGTGAACCGGACACTTGCCCGGTCTGCTTTCGTGCGAGGGGCGTTAGGGCCGGCGGGATGGCGGCCTGCCCGGCACGGAAGGGCGTGATCCCCGCGGCTCAGTCGGCCATGCCTCCGCGAAGCGGAGGGTGTCGGAGTAGGCCCTGCCTTCTGGCGGTCTTCAGGAGATGCGCCACGGAGGAGGTGGACCAGTGGGCACCGCCGCGCCGGGGGTAGAGGCGAAGCGCCGAGAGCCGGTCGCCGATCGCCCGCAGCGTTGCGTCCGGGCTCTCGCCCACGATGGCCGCGACGGTCCGCAGGACGGCGTGGCGCTCGCGGACGGCGGTCGTCCTCTGGTGGCCGCGGGCCTGGAGCAACGCGGCCGGCGCCAGGCCGTCGCGCACCAGGGCCCGGACCGCCCGGACCAGCCGGGCCTGCGTCCAGGGCGGCGCCGCCGCTCCTCTGGCGGCCAGGCGGGCATTCACGGCGCGGACCACCTCGTCCCAGGTGCGACTCTCCTCGAGGCGCAGCTTCGCTACCAAAGGCAGCCAGGCGTCGGCGCTGGCTGACACCCGGGCGAGGTAGGCGTCCTCCCGGGCCTGCTGGAGCCGCCGGAGCGCGTCCGGATCGCGCGCGCGGATGGCCGGGTTGCCGCCTCGGCGGCCTTCCCGGGCTGCCCGCGCCAGACCGCTGACGACCCGCTCCCGGATCAGCGCGCGCTCGAACTCGGCCACGGCGCCGAGCATCTGCAGCACGAAGCGTCCTTGGGGGGTCGCGGTGTCGATCGGGTCGCCGAGGACCCGGAGGTAGGCCCCCTTCGCCTCCAGCCCGCGGACGACCTCGAGCAGGTGCTCAAGAGAGCGGGCCAGCCGGTCCAGCTTGGTGACGACCAGGGTGTCGCCGCGGCCCAGCCGGTGCAGGAGAGCCGCCAGGACCGGCCGGCTTCGGTTCCCACCGGACGCCCGCTCCTCGAGCACCTCGCCGCAGCCGGCGGCGCGCAGCTCGTCGACCTGGCGCAGGGTGCGCTGGTCGTCGGTGCTGACCCGGGCATATCCGATGGCCTTGGGCATCTCGCGGTCTCCGGCTCTGCGTTTCGGGGGCACCCGGTAGCCGCAGCTTACAATTGCGGAAGTTGTGACGAAACATGTGTTAGGTGGCGGTTCCAATGGCCGTCGGCCCGCCCGGGCACCGTGAACAGCCAGCCCGGCCCAGCAGGATTTCCTGGTCCGCCCGCCTTCGGCGCCGGGGGAAGTGCCTGACAAACCGGTCCTTTGCCGGCGCATCAAGAGCGACGAAACCCGCGCCGCGGCGGCCGCTCCGCCGGTCTGGCGTGGGGCGGCGGCGGGGCGGGACCCGGCGGGCGAGGAGCCTGCTGCACGGCAGTGGCAAAAAACCCCTTCTTTGAAGCCAAGGCTTGGTTAGGGTAAATTCCGCGCGCTACCGAGGGGAGGGGGCCGATGGCCCTGTTGGCGAGGACGCGATCCGACGGCCCGCCGCCGCTGGGCGACCCCGCCCTGCTGGCGGCGCTCGCCGCAGCCAGCGCCGCGGTCGCCCGCCTCGACGCGGTCGTCCCCCTGCACCCGCTGCGGGAGGCGCTGCTGCATCGCGCCCGCCTCGACGCGGCGCGGCGCCAGGCCGCGGCGGACGGGTTTCTGATCGATCCCTGGCATCTCGCCGCCGTGCTGGAGGGCCTGCCGCTGCGGGCGATGCGGGACAGCGCGCGGGTGATCGACGCGGGTGCGCTGCACGACGCGGCGCGGCTCGCCCTCGACTACCACGGCTGGCTCGCCGCGCCCGGCTCCGCGGCAGAGGGCGAGATCCAGGCGGCGCTGGCCGCGCTGGACGCGGCGCGCCCCACCGGCGTCACGCTGCTCGACGCCGCCTGGGGCGCCTGGCGCTGGCTGGAACACGGCGGGGCGCGCCCGCCGCTGCGCGCCGCGCTGGTGCGGCGCTGGCAGGCGGCCGGCCTGCTGCGCGCGCCGCTGCCGCTCACCGGGGCGGCGGCGCTCAGAGCTGGCCAGCCCTGGGCGCCCTCCCGCTGGATCCCGGCCTTCCTGCGGGCGGTGGCCGCCGAAGCCGGGACGGCGCTGGACCTGCTCGTCGAGATGGAGCGGCACTGGCGCGCGGCGCGGGCAGCGGTGGCCGCCGGGCGGCGCCGGACCTCGCGCACGCCCGCGGCGGTCGACCTGCTCGCCGCCGTCCCGCTGGTCTCGGCCACCACGCTGGCCGCCGCGCTGGGCCTGTCGGTGAAGGCGGCCGGCGCGATCCTCGACGCGCTGGTCCGCCGCGAGGTCGCGGTGGAGGTGACGCACCGCCACAGCCGCCGGCTGTTCGGCCTCGCCGGCCTGGTACCGCTGCGTGAGGCTGCCGCGCCGCCGCGCCGGCCGGTGCCCGGGCGGGGGCGGGGGCGGCCGCGCGCGCTGCCGCCCGAGATGGAGGCGCCGCCCGCGGCGGAGACGGTGCCGCCGCTGCCGCCCGCCGCGCCGCTCGCGCGGCCGGCCTTCGACTACGGCGAGCTGGCGGCGGCGATGCAGGCCGTGGACGCGGCGCTCCGGACGGCGCGGGCGGGGCTCGCCCGCGCGGCCGGGAGCGGCGGGGCGGAGGACGAGGCGGTGGGGTGAGGGGCGCCGCAGGGCCACCCCAGGGAGGCCGGGCTGCGCCGGCGCCGCGCTGGCCAGCACCTTCGTCTCCGCGCTCGAAGCGGCGCGCGAGGAGGAACGGCACGTGACGCAACGCAGATCGTCGCGATCGCCGATCCTGATACGACAACAGCCCCGATAGCTTGCCATATCCCCTCCAGGGGGATAGGACTTGGGCATGTCGGACCCATTACATCTGCACCTGAGCCATCCCGAAGTCGTTCAGCGCCTGAAGCGGGCCGAGGGGCACCTGCGGAGCATCATCAGCATGATCGAGACGGGCCGCCCTTGCCTGGAACTCGCCCAACAGCTCCACGCGGTCGAGAAGGCCGTCAGCAACGCCAAACGGCTGCTCATCCACGACCACATCGATCACTGCCTTGAGGACGCCGTCGGCGCCGACGCGCGCGCGGCCCGGCGCTCCATCGAAGAGTTCAAGGAAATCACGAAGTACCTGTGAGGCCGCGATGACCCCGCTCTCCGAGCTGATGCAGCAGGGCGCCGAGCACGCCTGGTTGTTCGTCCCCTCCGCCATCTTGCTCGGCGCTCTACACGGGCTGGAGCCGGGGCATTCCAAGACGATGATGGCCGCCTTCATCGTGGCGGTCCGCGGTACGGTGACGCAAGCCGTCCTGCTTGGCCTGTCGGCCGCGCTGTCCCACACCCTCGTGGTCTGGACTGTGGCGCTGGTTGGCCTGCATTATGCCAACCGCTTCGACGTCGAGACCTCAGAGCCGTACTTCCAGCTCGCCTCTGCCGTCATTGTCGTGGCCGTTGCCGCCTGGATGCTGTGGCGCACCTGGCGCGATCAGCACGCCCACCACGATCATGGGCACCATCACGACCACGATCACCATCATGATCATGACCACCATCATGATGACGAGGTCCGGCGCATCGACACCGTCCACGGCATGATGGTCCTGGAGGTGTTCGAGGAAGGTGTGCCACCCCGCTGGCGCGTCCGCTTCGAGAGTGGCCATGGCTGGTCGGCTGACGCGGTGACAGTCGAAACCGTCCGCCCGGACGGTGCCCGGCAGGCCTTCGCCTTCGCCGACCGTGGCGGCTATCTGGAATCCGTAGAGGAAATCCTGGAACCGCACGAGTTCGATGCGCGGGTACGCCTCGCCCACGGTGGGCACACCCACGAGTACGGTGTCGTGTTCCGGGAGTACGCCCATAGCCACCACCAGGACCACGATCACAGCCATGAGGGCCTTGACGTCTCCGACCCGGGCTTCCAGGACGCGCACGAGCGGGCGCACGCCGCAGACATCCGACGCCGGTTCGCCAGCCGCCAGGTCACGACCGGGCAGATCATTCTCTTCGGCCTGACTGGCGGGCTGATTCCTTGCCCGGCGGCCATCACCGTTCTGCTGCTTTGCCTGCAGCTGAAGCAGTTCACCCTTGGTGTCGCCCTGGTGCTTTGCTTCTCCATCGGCCTGGCTGTGACGATGGTCTCGGTCGGCGTGGCGGCAGCTCTTGGGATGCGCCACGCGGAGCGGCGCTGGACCGGGTTCTTCGACCGCTTCGCCCAGCGCGCACCCTACGCCTCTGCCGCTCTCATCCTGCTGGTCGGGCTGTACATGGGCTTCCACGGTTGGGCAGCGCTGCCTCTGGGCGGCTCCTGACAGATGAGTTGGGCGCAGGCAAACCCTACGCGCTTCCGGCCGCGTAATCCCCCTGGGTGACCAACTTGGCCGCCTACGCAGGGCTGTTCGGGGCCGCGCTTGCCGCCGCAACGATCCTTCCGGCGCAGTCCGAGGCCGTGCTGGTCGGCCTCCTGCTGACGGATGCCTATTCGCCCGCCCTCCTGCTGCTCGTGGCGAGCGTCGGGAACACCACCGGATCGGCCGTCAACTGGCTGCTGGGCCGATCGGTCGAGAAATTCTGCGACAAGCGGTGGTTTCCGGTGGACCGGGCGACGCTTGCCCGGGCGCAGGGTTGGTACCGCCGCTATGGCCGATGGTCGCTCTTGCTCAGTTGGGTGCCGCTGGTGGGCGACCCGCTCACCGTGGCCGCCGGGATGATGCGCGAGTCCTTTCCCGTGTTCCTGTTGCTCGTCGCTCTCGCCAAGACAGGCCGCTACGTCGCACTCGCCTCAGTGACACTAGGCTGGATCTGATCCTGGCTCCCCGCCGCGCGATCTCCGCGGGCGCCTGGTCCGGGGTTGCTCCCGACGATCCTCTGCCATCGCCTCGTCCTCCCGCAGCCGGGTCTCTAGGCCCGAGAGCAGCCCCTCGGCCGTCTCGCGCCCGTTTGCCCCGAAAGAGTCGATCGCCGCCACCCGCGCCACCTCGGCCCATAGCCGGGCGAGCCTGGCCCGCGCTTCCCCCTGGCTCGCCGTAGCGCCCTCGTCTTGCAGCGCCGCGGCCAGGGCGCGGGCCTCCTTGGAGACGGCATCGTAGTCCTCGGCTCGGGCGGCGTTGAACAGGCTCCGGATGTCCTCGTCGGACAGGCCGTCCACCAGCCGCGCCTCCCAGATCATGCCCTCGCCGCCGAGTTCGCCGATTTCCTTGAGCAGCCACGCGAAGTCTTCCTGCGCCTGCTCGCCCGCGGGCAGGGCGTAGGCGGCGTTCCGTATAGCCACGGCGCCGAGCGCCTGCAGCCGCCGCCAGACCTTCACCCGGGGATAGCCGGGCTTGGCGGGGAGTTGGTGGACCAGCAGCAGCCAGCGGGCGGGCTCGCCGACCTCCATGCGGCTGAGGCCTGCGGCAGTCGTCGCGGAACACCAGCCCTCCATCAAAAAGGTGCTCGCCGATCAGTGAAGCGCCGCCCGGGTCGCAGACACAACTTGTAAAACTGTATCAGCGGCCAGATGGTAAATCTGGAGCGTGTGCTTGGCGTCAGCCGCATCCATTTGCCGGAAGCATTTCAGCGTGCACATCTTCAAAACCTCCGCTGCCGAACGCGGCGACCTCACCATCCTGGCAGAACCATCAGGCGCCCGACGGTGGGATTTCCTGGATCAGCTTCGAGCCATCCTGATGCTGATCGGGATTCCGTATCATGTGGGGCTCGTCTACGCGGCGCACGCTGTCTGGATCGTGGAATCACCCGAGAAGTCACTGCCGGTCACCTGGGCCATCCAGTTCAGCCACACCTTCCGAATGCCTGTGTTCTTTCTCATCGCAGGCTTCTTTGCCTTGCTGATGGTCCGCAGGCGGGGTGTAGAGACATGGCTGGCCGGTCGCGCGCGGCGCCTGGGCATCCCATTGCTGACATCACTGATCCTGATCAGCCCCCTAATGGTGCTCGCCAGCGGGGTGGCCGCCGGAGGATGGGACAATGCCGTTCCCGCTCTGTTGGTGGAGATGAGCAGCCCGAGCGCCGCCTGGACGGTCCATCTCTGGTTCCTCCTCTACCTGCTCATCTACGCCGTCCTCTTCGCCGCGCTGTGGCAGCCAGGCCGTCGATGGGGGCTGGGTGCTATCATCGAGCGAGCGCAGGACCGGCTGGAACAGCAGCCATGGCTGGGGTGGTTGGGTCTGGCTGCGTTGGGCCTCGTGGTCGTCACCAGCGCTGTGGTGGCTGCGATGCTGGACGCCGCCTACCTGATGGGGGGCATCTTCGTAGCAGGCCAGTTCGTCGCCGACGGCCTGATGTTCCTGGTCGGCGCCCTGCTGGCCTCGCGCCCTGCATGGTTCGAGACCTTCACACGTCCACGCTGGTCAGTTTGGGCGCTCGCCCTCGTCACGGCCATCATCATGGCGGTGTTCCAGGACGACGAGGACAGTGTGAGCCGCGCCATCACCTACTTCCTGATGCCGGTCGTGGGCGTCTTGTTCTCGCACCTGCTGCTGTCAGCGGCACGGTTGTGGCTGGATCGGCGGACACGGCTCTCGTCAGCCATGGTGGACGCGGCGATGACCATGTACCTGGTTCATGTCCCCTTCGTCCTCTGGCTTTCCGTCGCCTTTCTGGCAGTGGGGTGGCCTGCTGAAGTCGAGTTTCTGCTGATCACCTTCATTGCGGCGGCCACTTCCTATGGCTTCCACTGTTTGGTGACCCGCCACCCCACCCTCGCGCTCCTCTTCAGCGGCCAAGCCGGACCCGGGCGGTCAGGGGCACGAACCACCCTCAAGGCCGAGCCTAGCGGCACGCGCGCCTGAGCAGCGTTGGCGCCGCCGGTGTTCTTGCGGCTGCGTCTGAAAAGGGCTCATAGAAGGCGCCGCGCTGCGTAGGATTGGGGCGGCCTTGCGCAGCCCTGGTCAGAAGCGGCTGTGGTGGGTGGAGATCCTGCTAGGGCTTCCCCCGCACCAGCTTGAGGAAAACCTCCTCGAGGTCAGGCTGGCGCGTCGTGATGCCGGTGATGTGGAGGTCGGCCGAGCGGATGGCCTCCAGGATTCGGCTGACGCTGTCGCTGTCCTGCGCATACCGGAACACCAACCGGTACGGCTTCGTGAGATCCGGCCCGAAGCCGCGGAGCCCTTCCGGCACCGAGGCCAGCGGCGCAGCGACGTCGATGAGCAATTCCTGGCTCTCCAACCCGCGTAGCATAACGCTGGCCGTATCCTTCGCGACGATCTGCCCGTCGGCCAGAATGGCAATGCGGTCGCACAGCGCCTCGGCCTCCTGAAGGTAATGCGTGGTGAGGAGGACGGTAACCGTCGTCTGATCCCCATCCAGCTCAGCGCTTGACGTGACCTGCTGCCCTGGCGGCCTGCACCGGGCTATCCTGCATGCCGGTTGGGGGTTGAGGCGGGATGGCGGGCGAGGACGATCTC
>Ga0180218_1000322_pt1 | contig 56201 bp, 51 predicted proteins | sample eDN3rd37CKraftBY_FD_151334 | JGI IMG/M metagenome (GOLD analysis project Ga0180218, IMG submission 151334) | Enriched backyard soil microbial communities from Emeryville, California, USA - eDNA 3rd pass 37_C Kraft BY (version 2) (version 2) | ecosystem: Environmental > Terrestrial > Soil >... | reverse complement strand
CGATCCTTCCTTCGGCAAGGGCAGGGCGGTGGGCGAGGCCATTATCGACATGATGTTCCGCAGCGGCCCCGACGGTGCGCCCGACAATGGCCGCATCCCGCTCGTCGCCATCGCCGGCACCAACGGCAAGACCACGACCAGCCGCCTGATCGCCCGCATCCTCGAGGCCGGCGGCAGGCGCGTGGGCCTGACCAGTACCGATGGCATCTACGTGCAGGGCAGTCGCATCGACACCGGAGACTGTTCGGGCCCGCGCAGCGCCCGCAATGTGCTGATGCACCCGGACGTGGACGCGGCCGTGCTCGAGACGGCGCGCGGCGGCGTGCTGCGCGAGGGACTCGGATTCGACATGTGCGATGTGGCCGTCGTGACCAACATCGGCCAGGGCGACCACCTTGGCCTGAACTACATCACCACGGTCAATGAACTGGCCGTGGTCAAGCGCGTCATTGTCGAGAACGTAGCGCCGGGCGGCACCGCCGTGCTCAATGCGGCCGACCCGGTGGTTGCCGCCATGGCCAGCCACTGTCCCGGCGACGTCATCTTCTTCGCGCGCGATAAGTCCAACCCGGTTCTGGCCACGCATCGCGCCCAGAACCGGCGCGTCGTGTATGCCGAATCGGGCGCTGTGATCTGCCAGGAAGGCGGTCGGAAGCACGCCATCCCATTCAGCCGGATTCCGCTGACCCATGGCGGCCTCATCAGTTTCCAGGTCGACAACGCCATGGCCGCCGTGGCCGCCGGCTGGGCGCTGGGCTTGCCGTGGGAGGCCATTGAACAGGCGCTTGCGGGCTTCGTCAGCGACGCCGCGACCGCGCCCGGACGTTTCAACGTGTTCGACTACAAGGGCGCCACCCTGATCGTCGACTATGGCCACAATCCGGATGCCATCGGGGCGCTGGTGCGGGCCGTCGAGGCGATGCCGGCGGTACGCCGCTCCGTCGTCATCAGTGCTCCCGGCGACCGGCGCGACGAGGATATTCGCCGGCAGACGGAAATTCTGGGCCAGACGTTCGACGAAGCCGTTCTTTATCAGGACGCCTGCCAGCGCGGCCGCAAGGACGGCGAGGTTATTGCCTTGCTGCGCCGGGGCCTGGCCGGAGCCGAACGTACCCGGCATATCGACGAGATCAACGGAGAATTCCTTGCCATCGACACCGCGCTCGCGCGCCTGCGGCCGGGAGACCTGTGCCTGATCCTGATCGATCGGGTGGACGAGGCGCTGGCGCATATCGCCCTGGCCTGCTCTCGTTAGGGCGATGTTCAGCCAATATCGTCAACGTCAAGCTCCGCAAGGCTTGCACGGAGTCGTTCAATAATTATTCACAGCCTTGCGCACAGACTCAGTGGATAAGTCGCTCCCCCGGCCTTGCCATGCGCTGTGCTGTATATGGCGCGTGAGGAAATCGGCGCCGCTCAGGATGAACAAGAGGCTCAGCATGACCAATGCCACCACGGCGGCGATGCGTATCAGGGCGATGCCGTGGCGCAGGTGCATGAAGAACATGGCAACCAGCACGGCCTTGGCCGCTGCGATGGCCGCGTTCAGAATGGCGTTCGCCGGCCCCAGCGGCAGCAGGGAGCCAAATGCCGTGATGCACAGCAGGACCATGAGGGCGATCCAGGTAAGAATGAGCGTCTTCATGATGCCCTCCCCGCGAGGTAGAGTGCGGGAAACAGGAATATCCAGACGATGTCCACGAAGTGCCAGTACAGGCCGCATATCTCCAGGCGGCGCACGCTGTTGCGTCCCTTCGGGCCGGCGAGCTTGCCGCGGCAGTACAGCATCAGGCCGATTCCGATGGCCATGTGCACGGCGTGAAGCAGCGTGGCGAAGAAATAGATGAAGTAAAAAAGCTGCGCGGCGGCCTGGTTTGCGGCGTGTTCGACATGAAATCCCGCCCGGCCGGGAACAAGGCCTTGCAGCCAGTCCTGGCGGTATTCCCAACCCTTGATCAGCAGAAACACAGCACCCAGCAGCACAACCACATCGAGCGAGCGCCGCGCCGGGCGAAGGTCGCCGCGCTGGGCCAGCAGCAAGGCGATGGCGACAAACAGGCTGCTGCTCAGCAACACGGCAGTGTTGATGGTTCCAAGCCAGAAATCGGTACTGCGGCTGGCGGCTTCGAATGCTTCGGGCCAGGCATGCCGTCCATACAGGTAGGCAAGGAACACCGGACCGAAGAACATGATTTCGGAGGCAAGGAAAACCCACATACCCAGGCGTGCGCGCGCATCTTCGATGGTGTCGACGTGGCCGGAGGCGGTGTTCATTTCTGTGTGCTCCCGATGGGCGGATAGTCATACGGAGGTTTCGAACCGTCTGGCGGCCGATCGAAATTGTGCTGGGGCGGCGGCGAGGGCGTAGTCCATTCCAGGCCGCTTGCACGCCAGGGGTTGGACGGGGCGCGTGCACCACGCCGCAAGGACCACAGCAGGTAGGCGACCGGCAGCAGATAACCCAGGGCGAGCAGGGCCGCGCCGCCGGAGGACAGGACGTTCAGAGCCTGGAAGTGGTCGGGATAACTGTGGTAGCGACGCGGCATGCCTTCGTAGCCCAGCAGGTATTGGGGGAAGAAGGTCAGGTTGAAGCCGGCAAAGATGATGAGTGCGGCTGTCCGGGCCCAGGCTTCGGAATAAAGGCGTCCGGTGATCTTGGGCCACCAGTAGTGCACGGCGCCCAGGTAGGCCATGACGGCGCCGCCCACCATGATGTAATGGAAGTGCGCCACCACGAAGTAGGTGTCGGTAACGTGGACATCCACCGCCAGCGAGGCCAGGAACAGGCCGGTCAGCCCGCCCTGAAGAAACAGCACCACGAAGCCCAGGGCATACAGCATGGGCGCCGAAAAGGTGATGGACCCTTTGTAAAGGGTGGCCGTCCAGTTGAACACCTTGATGGCCGACGGCACGGCCACCGTGAAGCTCAGCACCGAGAACACCATGCTGGCGTATACCGACTGGCCGCTGACGAACATGTGGTGCCCCCACACCAGAAAGCTGATGACCGCGATGCCAATGATGGCGAAGGCCATGAAGCGATAGCCGAATACCGGCCGGCGTGCAAAGCAGGGAATGATCTCGCTGGCCACGCCCATGGCGGGCAGCACCATGATGTAGACCGCCGGATGGGAGTAGAACCAGAACAGGTGCTGGAACAGCAATGGGTCTCCTCCCAAGGCGGGGTTGAACAGGCCGATATGCAGCACACGCTCCGCCGCAAGCAGCAGCAGGGTAATCGCCAGCACGGGCGTGGCCAGCACCAGGATGACGCTCGTGGCGTATATGGCCCAGACAAACAGGGGCATGCGCATCCAGCCCATGCCGGGCGCGCGCAGCGTATGCACCGTGACGATGAAGTTCAGTCCGGTGAGAATCGACGAGAAGCCCACTATCAGCACGCCGGCCAGGGTAAGGATGACGTGGGTGTTGGAGAACACCGACGAGTAGGGGGTATAGAACGTCCAGCCGGTGTCCACGCCGCCCAGCATCAGCGCGGCGATGGTAAACAGGCCGCCAAAGGCATACAGGTACCAGCTGAGCAGGTTCAGGCGCGGGAAGGCCAGGTCGCGTGCTCCTATCATCAGCGGCAGGACGAAGTTTCCGAACACGGACGGAATGGACGGGATCAGGAACATCCACACCATGATGACGCCATGAGCCGTGAACAGCCGGTTATAGGTGTCGGCGTCGACGAAGTCGGCTGCGGGCGTAACGAGCTCGAGCCGCATCAGCGCGGCAGCAACCGCGCCAATGAAGAAGAAGGCGGTAATGGAAAGCGCATACAGGATGGCGATGCGCTTGTGGTCGCGGCTGGTCAGCCACGACCACAGTGTGTAGCCGTCATGCAGGTAGCTGGATGAAGACCCATCCGGCATAGTGCGGGGCGGGGCGGCGCGGCCGATGTTCATGGACGTTCTCCCATGAGCCGGCCAGTGTCGAGCGACCGTATGTATTCAATGACCGCCATGATTTCTTCTTCGTCGAGCTGATCCTTGAACGAGGGCATGATGGCGTCGTAGCCGGCGACGATTGCTTTTTGCGGCTCGACCATCGAGTCGCGCACATAGGTCTCGTCGGCTACCACGACGCTGCCGTCGGCCAGGTGCACGCGGCGGCCCAGCAGCCCCGACAGTTCGGGCGCGTGCACCGACGATGCCGCCGCGTGGCATCCCATGCATCCATTCCTCCGGAAAATCGCGTAGCCGCGTTCGGCCAGGCCTGGGTGGTCGGCGCCGCCGTCCAGCCAGCGGGCGTAGTCCTGGGGTTCCATGGCGATGATGCGGCCCTTCATTTCGGCGTGATTCGTGCCGCAGTACTCCGCGCACAACAGCATGTATTCGCCGGTCCGGTCGGCCTGGAACCACATGACGGTGTAGCGTCCCGGCACCACGTCGCGCTTGTTGCGCAGGGCCGGCACGAAGAAGCTGTGGATCACGTCCTGGGAGGCAAGCACCAACTTGATCGGCGTATTGATGGGAACATGCAGCTCATTGATCTCGCGCCGTCCGTTGGAGTGCTCTGCCTTCCACATCCACTGCTTGGCAAGAACGAATACCCGCAAGGCGTCGCCGGGGGCCTGGAACTGCCGTGAGTAGTCATGCGCCGCCCAGGCAAACAGGTACATGAAGACCAGGAAAGGCGCGATCGTCCAGGCGGCTTCCAGGCCGCGTCCATGAGTCGGGGCGTTGCTGCGATCGGCCCTGGAGCCCTTGCGGTAGCGATAGCAGAACCAGACCATGACCGCGACGATTGCAAGCGCCATCAGGCTCGAGAATCCCACCAGGAACAGATAGAGCCTGTCGGTGCTTCGCGCGGCGGCCGACGCGGCCGGGGGAAGCAGGGTTATGCCCTGGTTCATGCGGGCCTCCCGCTTGCGCGTGTGGCGGCCGTTTCCGCCGCGTGCTTTTTGCGTGAACGGCGCCGCGCCGCCGCTACCCCCGCAACCAAGACGAGCAGGGTAAGCACACCCGCAACCCGCATCATCGACATGACGGCAAGTGTGTAGCGCCCCGCCAGTGGATCGTAATGACTGCACAGCAATTGGATCTGCTCGATGACGCTGCCTACCTGTTCGTCCGACGCCTCGATCAAGGCAAGCCGCACATCTTTCCGGTCGAATCGCAAGCCCGAAAAATAGCGCGTGATCCTGCCCTGCGGGCTTGCAATGAGGAAGCCGGCGGGATGGCTGTACTGGTCGCTTTCCGGGTCGTAGGCATAGTCGAAACCAGCCGCCTCGGCGAGTTGCCTGATATCGGCCCGATGGCCGGTGAGAAGATGCAGTTCTCGTGCGTCGGCGCCGCTTCGCAGATAGGCGTCGAGCTTGCGCGCGGCATCGTCAGCCGTTTCACGCGGATCGATGCCCACGCCGAGCACGGTGTGGGGCAGGCCGGCGCCGCCCAACCCTTGCAGCACGCCGTCCATGACCGTGCTGCACAGTCGCGGGCAATGATAGTAGCCGAACACCAGTACGACGGGGTGCTTGCCGAAGTAATCGCGCAGGTGCCGCTGCCCCCCCTGAGCATCGCGGAAAACGGTGTTCAGCGGCAGTTGAGCGCCCAGGTTCTGGCGAAACTGGGCAAGCGGCAGGGCCTGGCCTGTGCCGGCGACGCAGGCCAGCAGGCATAAGCCCATCAAGTGGAAAGCCATGCGCTTAGAATGAAGTGCCCTCATGGTTCGTCCTCGGTCAGGCCCATGAGATAAGCGGCGCGCTGTGCGGCGGGGCGTCCGGAAGGCGCGGCCAAGGCCCGCATCGCTTCATCCACGGGAATTTGCGCCAGGTGAGTATCGCCCTCCACCGGCGCATAGCTCTGGATCAGGCGCTGCTTTTCGGCCACATAGGCCTGCAGGGCCCGTTGGGGCGCAGCTTCCAGGCCAGGCGGTGGTTGTCGGGCATCGTCGCGCTGCGCGAATGTTTCGCCCAGGTTCCAGATGCGCATCAATGAACCCGCCGCGGCAAGCACCAGCGCCACAGCGGCCAGCAGCAGGATCAGTACGGCCACTACGCCGCGCGTGGAAGTCTCGGTCTCGAACGGCCGGTTCACAAGCGGCCCTCCTTGCAGGCTGGGGTTCCATCGGGGTTCCGGCAAGCCGGTGGCGCCGCCTGGACGAGGCCGGCTCCTCTCCATAGCAGGAACGCCATCGCCGCCAGGATGAGCGGGGCCATCCAGACGGCGTGCCAGCCCAGCCCCCTTACCGAAGGCAGCGTGATCCAGACCGATTCGAGCCAGCCCAGCGCGCACAAGGCCAGGGCCAGAATCCGCAAAGCGCGGCGATGCTGCTTGAAAGCCCGGAACAGCAATAGAAGCAGGGGCAGGAAAAACCCGCCCACCACCAGCGCCACGGCCAGCCATACCCACCCGGTCTGCAGGCGCGGCACATACCATGCAATCTCAGGGGGCAGGTTCTCGGCCCAGATGATCAGGAACTGGACGAACCCCAGGTAAGCCCACATCAGCACATACATCAAGAGCAGATTGCCCCAGTCTCGTCCAAGCTGCGGGGGCAGGTTCATGGGCGAGGCGCCCGCGCGAGCGTGCCTGGAGGCCGGGCACAAGGCCGCGGCGACGCCCAGCGCGAAGCCCAGCTTCATGCTCATGCCGATGGCCAGCAGCCCGAAGCCGCTCGAATGCCACTGGGGCGTCAATGACTGGACGAGATCGACGGCGGCCAGGCTCAGGGTTACAGCGTATATCAGGAGTCCGGCTGCGCTGACTCCCTTGCGGCGGGTGGGCAGCAACGCGAACAGTTGCCAAAGCGCGGCATAGGCGATCAGGCGGACAGTGACGAACGCGGGCGACAGCCATGCCGCCTGAAACCCCGGATGCCGGGAATCAGGCTGCCAGCCGGACTGGCTCCACGGATAGAAGGTCCATGCCGCGGCGAGCAGGGGCAGCATCAAGGCCAGCAGCATGGGCATGGCGGCGACGACGCTCCGCCACACGGGGCGCAGCGGCACGCCCCAGCTTCCCCCGGAAAGATCATGCAGCCAGAGATTGGCCTGTGAACCCAGCACGGCGCTGGCGCAGGCCCACCAGGCCGCCAGCCAGCATGCAAAGAAGACGCGGCGATCGACGAGCAGGCCCAGGCCGCATGCGGCGACGGCGAGAAATGCAGGGCCCGCCCAGCCCGCGCGGAGTGCAGGGCTTCTTGTCATGGCGCTTGCTCCGGCATGGCCGGCCGGGCGGGCAAGGCCTCGCGGGCCTTTTCGACGATGTCGCGCGGCAGGCGGTCCATTCGCGCGTGCCGGCTCAACTGCAGGGCGCGCACATAGGCCACGATGGCCCAGCGGTCGGCGGGATCGATGCGATCCGCATAAGAGGGCATTACCCCATAGCCTCGGCTGATCACGTCATAGACATAGCGGTCGGTGGCTTGGCGCAAGCGGTCGCTGTGGTAGCTGGGCGGCGAGGGGAAGCCTCGCCGCACAACGCGGCCGTCGCCGTCGCCTGCGGCGCTGTGGCAGGGCAGGCAATAGATCGAGAAGCGCTCCTGGCCCCTCTTCAATAGTTGCATGTCGAGCGGATAGGGCTGCGTCCGGGCGGCTTCGTCTCGGACGCGCCGGGCAGTAGCGTCGGCGCCAAGCCGGCCGCTGGACGAGCCTGCGCGCGCTCCGCGCGCGTGAATCACCGTGCCGGCGGGTGGAGTGCGCGAGACGGCCCCATCGGAGAACAGGGCGCTCGAGCCATGCGCCTTTCCACGCGGCTGATCGTACATGTCGCGCATGCTGCGCTCGCATCCGGATAGTGCCAATGCAAGCGCGGTCAGCAGCAGCGGGCCGATCCAGATCCTCATGTCCATACCTCGTCCGAAGCGGTAGCCCCCAGCGATTCGAGCACTTCACGATATTGCTTCGCCGGCGCCGGGCCGGGCATGCCGGGCGGCGGACGCAGGCACAGGAAGTAGCGGTCGCGTGTCGCCAGGCCGAAGCAGGGCGCGTCGAAAATGGGATGGTGCAGGCGCGGCAGGCCGCTGACGGCCAGCATGCCGAGCACGGCGGCCAGCGCGGCGCCCAATATGGTCATCTCGAAGGTGACGGGTATGAACATGGGCCAGCTGTTCAGCGGCCGTCCGCCGATGTTCACGGGGAAAGAGACGACGGCGGCATACCATTGCATGAAGAAGCCCGAAGCCCCTCCCAGCACACCGCCGATCAGCGTGAAAAGAGGCACTTTGCCGCGGGGAAGGTCCAATGCTTCGGACAGGCCTTCCACGGCGTAAGGCGCATAGGCCTCGAGCCGCAGATGGCGGTCCCGCCGGCGCAGGCAGCGTATGGCTTCGAGCAGGGCGTCGGGCGTTTCGAAGCGTCCCACCACGCCATAGAAACGGGGCGTCATGGCTTGGCCTCCTCAGCGGTTTCCTGAACCAGCCCCCGCATCTCGGCCATGGAGATCATGGGCAGATAGCGGATGAACATAAGGAACAACCATACGAACAGGGCGATGGACGACAACAGGAAGACCCAGTCCCAGACCGAAGGAAGGAAGACGCCCCAGGCCGAAGGCAGATAGTCCGCGTGCAGGCTCTGGACGACTATCACAAAGCGCTCCATCCACATGCCGGCGTTGACCAGCAGGCTTACGACCAGCAGCGTGGGGACGTTGCGCCGCGCCCGCCGCCACCACAGCAGCTGCGGCACCACCACGTTGCAGAACATGTAGACCCAGTACACCGGCGCGTACATTCCGGTGAAGCGGTCCTGGGTCATGTGTATTTCGTAGGTGTCGCCGCTGTAGTAGGCGGTGAATATCTCGCTTGCGTAGCCGTAGGCGACGAACAGGCTGCAGGCCAGCATCACTTTGGCGGCCAGCTCGAGGTGCCGCAGCGTAATGAAGTCGTGCAGCCGAAAGTAGTGGCGCAACGGAATGGCCAGCGTGATGACCATGGCGAACCCCGAGAACAACGCACCGGCGACGAAATAGGGCGGAAAAATGGTCGAATGGTAGCCGGGGGTGTTGCCTATGGAAAAATCCAGCGCCACGACGGTGTGCACCGAAACCACCAGGGGCGTGGCCAGGCCGGCCAGCAATAGATAGGCGGTCTCGTAATGGCGCCAATGCCGGGCGTCGCCGCGCCATCCCAGGGCCAGAATGCCGTAGCCCAGGCGCTTGCCCCGGCTGGCGGCCTTGTCGCGCAGCGAGGCCAGATCGGGAATCAGGCCCACGTACCAGAACAGCAGCGACACCAGCAGATAGGTGGAAATGGCGAATATGTCCCAGACCAGCGGACTGCGCCATTGCGGCCAGAGCTCCATGCGGTTGGGGTAGGGCAGCAGCCAATAGGCGAACCATGGCCGCCCAAGGTGGAATATGGGGAAAAGCCCGGCGATGCCGGCTGCGAAAAGCGTCATTGCCTCGGCATAGCGATTGATGGACGTGCGCCACCGCTGGCGCAGAAGCAGCAGGATGGCCGAGATGAAGGTGCCTGCGTGGCCTATCCCTATCCACCAGACGAAATTGCCCAAGGCGAAACCCCAGGCGACGGGAATGTTCACGCCGAACAGTCCCACGCCGCGCATGAAAAGCCAGGTGCTGGCGGCCAGCAGCGTCAGCACGCCGCCAAAGCTGATCAGCAAGGCGCTGCGCCAACGCCAGTGCGCATGCCATCCGCGCGTCCATGGGCCCCCGCGCCCCAGCACCACGCCAGCGATCTTGTCGGTGACGCCGCCCGCGGTCCAGCCGGCGCCCAGTTCCGGGGTGCCGGGTGAAACGGCTTTTTCCTCGTGCTCAGCCATCGTCCTCCTCCTCCAGACCGGCTTCCTTGTCGTGGATGCGGGCCAGGTAGCTGGTCCGCGGGCGGGTGTTCAGTTCGGCCAGCACGGTGTAGTTGCGCGCAGAGGCCTTGGCCCGGCTGACGCGGCTGCGCGGATCGGCCGTGTCGCCGAATACGATGGCCTGCGTCGGACAGGTCGCCTCGCAGGCGGTCACCACATCGCCGTCCCTTAGGGGCCGGCCCTGCTTCTGAGCCTCGATGCGCGCGTGCGAAATGCGCTGCACGCAATACGTGCACTTTTCCATGACGCCCCGCTGGCGCACCGTCACGTCCGGGTTGGCGCGCGCGGCGGCGCTGGGATCATGGTCGGCGTAGTCGAAGAAATTGAAACGCCTGACCTTGTAAGGACAGTTGTTCGAACAGAAGCGCGTGCCGACGCAGCGGTTGTACACCTGCACGTTCAAGCCCTCGCTGTCGTGCATGGTGGCACCGACGGGGCACACGATTTCGCAGGGAGCGTTCTCGCAGTGCTGGCAGGCCATGGGCTGGAATTGCGCCCGGCCGCCAGAGTCGGCGTGGTAAACATCGATGCGCATCCAGTGCATTTCCCGGCCCCGCGCGACTTCTTCCGGGCCCACCGACGGTATGTTGTTCTCGGCCTGGCAGGCAATGGCGCAGGCATTGCATCCTATGCATGCGTCCAGGTCCACCGTCATGCCCCAGGCCGGGCCGCCATACTGGCGCGGCGGATACAGCGAAGGCGGGGCTGCATCGGCGGCATCAGCTCCGTCCCGGGCATGCAGGCTTACGCTGCGCACGGGCTCACGGCCCGCCAGGCCCATCTCGTGTTGCGTGGCGGCAAAGGCATGGTGCTGCCCGGTGGGTCGCAATTGCACGGCAGCGCTGCGCAGCGACATGCCGTTTCGCACCTCCTGCAAGACATGGGCGTCGAAACCGCGTCCTTGTGCGACCGAGCCTCCCTGGTGCCGTCCATAGCCAAGAGGCAGCGTAACGACGCCTTCGGCCTGGCCGGGCACGATCCAGACCGGAGCCAGCAGTCCGTCGGGCTTGTCCGCCGACGTCAGGGACACCACGTCGCCATTGCGCAAGCCATGCCGGCCAGCCGTGGCGGGACCGATCAATGCGGCATTGTCCCAGGTGATTTTCGTATAGGGCCGCGGCAGTTCCTGCAGCCACGCGTTGTTGGCCTGATTGCAAGAGACGATGTTGTGGTCATTCGCGAATACGGCAATAAGCTGCGGTTCAGGGCCGGGCCCCTCGGGAAGGCGCGCCTTCAAAGCCTTCTCATCGATGGGCACAAGCCGGTCCGCTTGCGCCTCCTCGATCACGCCCCGACGCAATGCCTCTTCCCATCGGCGCTCGAACTCTTCGGCGTCATTCATGTTCCATGCGTTTCTCCATTGGGCCCGCACCAGTTCATGGGCGCTGCGCGTGCGCATGTGGGCCAGCATGTCCAGCACTTCGTGAGCAGAGAGGCCGCCATACAGGGGCGCAATGACGGGCTGAACGAGGCTTGCCGTGCCATCGAAGCTGCGCGCATCGCTCCAGGCCTCCAGCTCATGCGCCATGGGTATATGCCAGTTACTGGCGTGCGCGGTCTCGTCGCGGTAAAGGCCCATGTGTATCGAGCAGGCCACCCTGCTCAAGCCCCTGGCGAAATCGAGCGCGCCGGGGCTGTCGTACACGGGGTTCACGTCCAGCATCAACAGGGTCTGCACATCTCCGTCGTGCATCGCCTGTACCAGGGCTCCCAGGCCTTCGGGCGCCGGGGCAGCGTCGTGCGTGCCGTCGGCAAGAGGGGCGGGCGGCAACCGCTGCGCGATGGGGTGGATCGTCCGGCCAAGGTTGCCCAGCCGCGTATTGATCCGCCATGCCAGAAGGTGCGCGCGGGAAGACAGGCTATGGCCTGGAATCACGGCACTGGCGCCGTGCGCGGCGCTCAGCCGGGTGCACAGGCGGCTTACCCATGCCGCTTGCGGCCCGGGCCTTTGCTCGGCCATCGCATCGGAAACGCCAAGCTGCGAGGCGATCATGTCGAGCACCGCCTCCATGCCGGCGGGGCTCAGGGCGATGCGCGTGTCCGCCACCGCGCCGCAAAGGCCGGGAGTGCTTTCCAGCGCATACATGCGCGCCCGGGGCTCGCCGCGCCGGGCGTTCATGAAGTCGTGGGCATTGCGCAGGCCGTCGGCCGACGGCCCGAACAGCTCGGCGTCCAGGCTCAGTACGGTGTGTGCGTGCTCCAGGCGGTAGAGCGGCTGCACGGGGCCTCCGAACAACTGTAGTGCCGCGTGCTTCGCCGCGTCGCAGCCCGCGGGGTCGTGCACATGCCATCGTGCCTCGGGAAAGCGCGCAAGGATTTCGCCGATCTGGGCCAGCAAGGTGGGAGAGGACACCGGCCCGGACAGCAGCCGCAGCCCCCCGCCTCGCGCGGCGGCCTCCTGGCCCATTTGCGTCGCCAGGGAGTCGAGCAGGGTCGTCCAGGTAGACGGCTGGCCGCCGCGCATCACGGTTCGGGAGCGCTCCGGATCCCAAAGAGTCAGGATGGCGGCCTGGGACTGTGCATCGGCAGCGCCCAGGCTGGCGGGATGGGCGGGATTGCCTTCTATCTTGATGGGGCGGCCCGATTCTGTCTCGACCAGCACGCCCACGCCGCAGCCCTGGCGCAGCAGGGTGCTGGCGTAGAAAACCGGGTCGCCGGGCGCCATGCCTTCGGGCATGTTCACATAAGGCCTGATCTTTTCGGGCGGCGGCTGGCCGCATCCCGAACCCGCCAGGGCCGCCGAGGCGGCCATCAGCTTGAGCACGCGCCGTCGGCCCCCATCGACCCCGATGGCGGCGGCGGTGCTTGCGGTGGGTGCGACGAGACGTCTCATGGGGCGCTTTACTCAACGATGGCAGGTGGAACAGTCAGTCAGGCGCCGCGGGTCTTCGAGCCGCAGCGATTGCAGCAGCTGTTCGGCCTGGGCGTCGCTAAGGGCGGGGAAGCTTTCCATGGCGGTGATATGGTCAAGCGGCACCACCCGTCCCGAGGGGTCGCGGTGGCAGTCCAGGCACCACTGCATGTCTGGCGCCTGCTGCCGCACGAGTACCGGCATCCGGTCCACCCTGCCGTGGCAACTGACGCAGGCCACACCCTTGTTCACATGAATGCTGTGATTGAAGAACACGAAATCGGGCAGGTCATATACCCGGTTCCACGCAATGGGTTTGCCGCTTTGCATGCTTTCATGCAGGGGCGCCAGGGCGGGCGCATCGCGAAACAGCTGCGAATGGCAGCTCAGGCAGATGCCGGTGGTGGGCATGCCGGCGGAAGCCGAGGTTTCAACCGTGGTGTGGCAATAGCGGCAATCTATGCCGTCGTCTCCGACGTGATGCTTGTGGCTGAAGGGTATGGGCTGGGGCACCGCCACGCCGGGTTCCACAGGCGAAGTCGTGCGCCAGACCATGCCCGCCACGGTCAAGACCAGCAAAGCCACCGGCACCAGCAATATCAGCTTGACCAGCAGGACTTCCGAGCGCTCCAGAAGCTGCGGCATGGCGCTTCCTCAATGCAGCGAGTGCGAGATAAGGCGCTTGTAGCGCGGTCCGTATTCATGCACGGCCTTGCGGACCTTCCCGACCTGGTCTTCTGAAACGGCGGGGGCCTTGTTGCCCCAGGCATTGCGAACGTAGGTCAGCACATCGGCGATCTCCTCGTCGTTCAATTTCCAGTCGAAGGCGGGCATGGCCAGGCCGCTCGGCAGTTCCGGCGGATCGGCCATGTGGTCGCCGGCCAATACCACCTGTATCAGGGTCTGCGGCTCTGCGGCCTGTATGGGCGGACTGTCGGCCAGCGGAGGAAAGGCTTCCGCCTGCCCCTTGCCGTCCGCCATATGGCAGCCCATGCATTGATCTATATAGATGCCTTTGCCGCGTGCCATGACGTCCTCGCCGATCTCCGGATTCTTTTCATCGTCAATGCCGGCGTCGTGGGCGGGAATGCTTTTGAGGTAGGTGGCCATGGCCGCCAGATCTTCTTTGCTGAGATGGCGCGTAGAGTTCATGACCACCTCGGTCATGGGCCCGGTGCTGGCGGTATCTCGATTGGCCCCCGTAGCCAGGTATTGCACGATGTCGTCGACCGACCAACTGCCCAGGCCGTCGCGCTGGTGTCCGGTAAGGCTGGGCGCGAACCAGCTTTCGCCGGCATCGCCGCCCTGCATCGCTTTGCTGTTCTTCGAAGCGCCCAGCATGTTCTTGGGTGTGTGGCAGGCTGCGCAATGCGCCAGTCCAGTCACCAGGTAGGCGCCGCGGTTCCACTCTTCGGACTTCGCCGGATTGTCGACGTATTGGCCCGGAGTGAAGAAAAGCAGCTTCCATCCCGACACCAACTGGCGCCAGCCCAGCGGCCAGATCAATTCGTTTTCGGGCGGAAAGGCTCTCGCGGGTTCCAGCGTGTCCAGAAATGCCTTCAAGGAATCGCTGTCCTCGCGCGTCATCTTGGTGAACCAGGGATAGGGACAGGCCGGATACAGGTTCTTGCCGTCCTTGCGCACGCCTTCGTGCATGGCCCGGTAGAAATCGTCGGCGCTCCAGTTGCCGATGCCCGTCTCGATGTCGGGAGTGATGTTGCTGGAGAAAATGGTGCCGAATGGCGTTTCGACCGGATAGCCGCCCGCGAAGGGCTTGCCTCCTTTTACCGTGTGGCAGGAAACGCAGTCGCCCGCGGCGGCCAGATAGCGGCCCCTCTGGATCTGGGTGAATTCGGTGCCCTGCGCATGCGCGGCGGCGGCCAGTGCGCACAGGCCGCTCAGCAGCAGGGCTTCCAGCCCATGTTTATGTGCATGCATGTCGCCTCCTGTTCAGGCCTGGACCAGCGGCCCGGGGTTCTTCAAATACATGCCGCGTATGGCGTCGGCCGCCCAGTAGGCCAGTGCGCCGACGGTGCCGGTGGGGTTGTAGCCCGCATTCTGGGGAAAATTGCAGGCGCCCACCACGAACACATTGGGCACGTCCCAGCTTTGCAGATAGCGGTTGACGACGCTGGTGCGCGGATCGTCGCCCATGACCGCGCCGCCCGTGTTGTGCGTGGTCTGGTAGGGCACGATCGAGTAGGGCTTCTTGCGTCCTTTTACGTTGATCGACCTTGGCTTCATCGCCTTGGCGACGCCTTCCGCCTTGCCGGTGAGAAAGTCCGACATCCGGTAGTCGTTGTCGTGGAAATCGAAGGTCATGCGCAATAGGGGGTCGCCGTATATGTCCTTGTAGGTGGGGTCCAGGTCGAGATAGGCCTGGCGATGGCTGACGACGCTGCCGTGCGTGGAAATGGACACGCTCTTCAGGTAGTTCTCGGCCATGGCCTTCTTCCAGCCGGCTCCCCACTTGGGTGTGTCCTTGGGCAGATGATGCTGCAAAATGGGGCGGCCGCCCGTTGTCCATAGGGCGATGTATCCTCCACCTATAAAGCCTTCCGGGCCATGGTCGAAGTTGTCGGTATTGAAATCGTCGATGGCCTGGCCCAGCGCGCCTGCACCCATGTAGGGGTTGATCAGCTCATCGACGAAGACTTCGACCGACGAGGTTATCTGGTAGGCATAGTTGCGGCCGGTAACCCCGGTGCCGCTTGCCGGATCGTAGGGCGTGCCTATGCCCGAAAGCAGCAGCAGATGCACATTGTGATGCGCGAAGGCGCACAGGATCACCAGTTGTGCGGGCTGTTCGTATTCCTGGCCTTGCAGGTCGCGGTACAGCACGCCCCTGGCCTTCTTGCCGGTGTTATCCAGCAGGACACGGGTCACGTCGCACCCGGTGCGATACGAGAAGTTGTCCTTCTTGAGCAGTACGGGCAGTATGGTCGACTGCGGCGAGGCCTTGGAATAGTTGCCGCAGCCAAACCACTCACAGAACCCGCAATAGGTGCACTGGCCCATCTGCACGCCCAGCGGATTCTTGTAGGGGCGCGAGGTATTGGCGGCCGGGGCGGCAAAAGGATGGTAGCCAAGCTCGCGAGCCGCCTTGTCGAACATCAGCGAACCGATGCTGCGTTCAAGCGGGGGCAGGGGATAGTCGCGGCTGCGCGCACCTTCGAACGGGTTGCCCTCAGTTTGTCGCGCGCCTTCCAGATTGCCGGCCTTTCCCGACACGCCGCACAGGTACTCGAAGCGGTCAAAGCAGGGTTCCAGTTCTTCATAGGTGACACCCCAATCCTGAATGGTGAGGTCTTCGGGAATGAAGCCGGCGCCGTAGCGTTCTTCCACATGAGAACGCAGCACGAAATCGTCGGGCAGGAAGCGCCAGGTCTGCCCGTTCCAGTGCACTCCCGCGCCTCCCACGCCGGCGCCGGGCCTGAAAGAGCCCAGATTGCGCATGGGCAACGCCGTCTGGTCGCGCGTGTTGCGAAAGCTCAGCGTCTCGCGCACAGGGGCCTGGAACAGGCCGCCGCGCACCGCGTACTTCAACTCATCCTGTATATGGGTCGTGGCAAAGTCGGGCACGGTGGCCCGATCCATGCCGCGTTCCAGCGCAAGCACCTGCACGCCTTCTTCGGTGAGCTCTTGCGCAATGATCGACGCGGTCCAGCCGAATCCAACCAGAACGACATCCACGGGTTTCAGTCTTTTGGCCATTCTTCCTCCTTTACGAGCGCATGCGCGTACCGTCGCGTCCCAACAGGCCCACAGGGGGCATGGTGTAGGGGTCGCCGTAGCGCGTGATTTCGTCGACATAGTTGTAGCGGGGCCCCGGAAAGCCGATCAGCTTCCAGCCTGCGAAGTCGCGATTGCCGCCGTACATCGGGTCGGAGAGAAAACCTTCCTGTGTGTTCTGCCAAAGAACCGAGAAAAATGCCTGGGCCGGAAAGTCCTCCAGTTCGATCTTGTTTTCATCCAGGTCGTGCAGGACCTGGTCCTGGTCCTCGGACGACAGCTCGGCGTAGGGCTTGCCGTCATGGCGCTCGCGACAGTAGGCGTCCACACCCGCGATCGCCTTGCGATACAGTTGAGCCGGGGTTTCCTCCAGCTGGTAGCCCTGCTGGTCCGACCCCGCCGCCCACGGTCCTTCCATATACCAGCGGTCGGCGCGGCCGTATGGCCCCGACAGTTGGTGATCTATGAAGACCGGAACGCCCGCCTCGAGGGCGCCGGGGTCCTTGTCGTCACCGGGTATGAGCCGTGCCGTGGCGGCCTGAATGAAGCGGTATTCGTCCGCCGAGAAGAATGTGCGGCTCAAGGTCGGCCGCTGCGTTTCGTTGCCGCAGGCGGGCAGGGCAAGCACCGCGGGAAGGGCCAGCGCGGCCTGCACGAACCGCCGTCGGCTGAAGAAATCCGGTGCGCCGCTGGGCCAGGCGCTTGGCGAGGCCGCAGCGCACGCGCGCGAGAGCAGATTGCCCGCGGCTGCGCCCGGTGATTTATTGGCTGTGGTCATGATTGTCTCCGCATCGCAATACGGCCACGACCCCAGCAAAGTGCATTCCTGAATACAAGCTTACCCAGCGTGCGGCGGCGAATCCGTCTTCGCTTGCTTGTCGGCGCTGCATGGGATTAAGCGCATTGTCAGCGACGATATGGCGCGCCGTGCGGTTCAGTTTCCAAACGCAAGAAAGCCGGGCTTGCGAGCCCGGCTTTCTATATCAGCCCGTTGCAGGCTGGCTTACGATGCGACGCACTGGAAGCTGGAAGCCACCTTGGGGTCGCCGCTGCCGTCGTACTTGGCATATTGCGGGTAGGGGCAAAGCGGACGGCTTTCCACGTCGGTAAGCGTACTGTCGGGCGAGGCCATGGCGATGATCTGCTCGGGCGCCTTGCCGTTTTCCACCCAGTCCACCAGCGCTGTCAGCAAGTCGAACTGGCTGGTCGACGGGCCCCCGCCGCAGTGGTTCTGGCCGGGCACGGTATACAGGCGGGCATAGTCTCCGGCCTTGGCATCGGCATTCTTCAGGTTTTCATACCACTGGATGCTGTCGTGCACCGAGAACACCGGGTCGCTGTTGCCGTGATGGACGATGATCTTTCCGCCCTTGGCGCTGAAGGCGCTCAGGTCGGTGGGGTTGGGCGGCGTCATGAACTCCATCGATGATTGGGTGTAGATGTCGTTCGTGGCATAGATGCCGGGCGCATCGGTATCGAAGTTGTAGGCCAGCAGATAGTCGATCAGCCCGTGTCCGGCGCCGGATACCGCCTTGGGCGGCGTCATGAAGATGTAGGGCAGGGCTGAGCCCCCCATGGTGGCGATGATGGAATTGGGAATGGTGGGGTCTGGATTGGGAAAGGGCATGGCCAGTTTCCATACGCGCCAGCCCATTTCGCCCACACCGGCGTCCCACGGCCAGCTTGCGTACAGCGATTCCCCTTTGGAGTTTCTGGGGCCGTCGAACACGCGGACCAGGGCTTCGACCTTGGCTGCGTCGCCCAGGCAGTCGGTGCCGGCGGTCTGGCCGCTGGTGCAGACCAGTTCCTTGACGGGGTCGAAGGCCGCCTGGCAGGCGGGGGAGTTCAAGACCATTCCGTCTTTCAGGCCGTCCAGCCCGTCGCAAACGCCCAGCACCTTGCTGGCCACCAATTGCATGTCGGGCATGGTGAACGATTGTTCGATGATGGGGCGGTTGGTGGCCGTGTCGAGAGGGGCGACGCTGGCGAACTGCTGGTTGTCCCAGGCGTGCTGAATGCCGGCCTTGGGCAGGTTGAAGCCCGGGTTGCCCGCGATGACGCCGTCGTACAGGTCGGCAAAGCGAGAAGCCGCCACCATGGCCTGGCGGCCGCCGTTGGAGCAGCCCACGAAGTAGGAATGGTCGGCTTCTTTGTCGTAATGACGCTCGATGAGCGTTTGCGCCACCTTGGTAACCTCGCCCACGGCGTTGTAGCCATAGTCGATGCGCGCCTGAGGGTCCATGCCGAACAGCGAGCCGCCTGCCGGCGTACCGTCGTCGATGCTCTTGTGCCCGCCGTCGGTGCTGGCCACCGCATAGCCTTCGCTCAGCGCATTGGTGGTCTGTCCTTCGCCGGGCAGGCCGCCCAGCGCGGGGTTGACGGCGCCGTCGGTGCCGCCGCCGCCCTGGAAGAAGAAGCGGCCGTTCCAGTCGGTGGGCAGGCGGACCTCGAAGCCGATGGCGTATTGCTGGTTGTCGACATCGCTCTTTCGTTGGTTCAGCTCGCCCTCGACCAGGCAGTGCGCCGGAGTCGAGGCGCTGGTGCCCGGATCTGTGGCCGCGGTTTCAGTGGCCTTGCTAATGATCAGGCCGGGTATGTCCAGCGCTTCGGTGGTAATGTCGGCGCAGCTGAGCTGCGGCGGGTCGTCGGGCTTTTTGTCGTCGTTGCCGCTACTGCTGCCGCAGCCGTACAGCAGGGCCGTCAATACCGCCAGGGTGGTCAGGGTAAGGCGCTTCTCCATGCATGTCTCCTGTTTGCTTTCTTGTGGTGATCGGCGAGAGTACTTAATCAAGTAAGTATCAGGTATCCTGATATATGCCTGATTAATACTACACGCCGAGCCAAACAGTGGCAAGCAAAGAGACGATCCAGAAAAACCCTAGGTCGGAGAGGCGAACGTCTGGCCCAGATCGTAGACCGAAGTGGTGCCGCTGACTTCATTGCCGACGATCAGCAGGGGCTGGCCGTTGGGCGATTGCGCGGCGGGAACGAACTTCAGGCCTTCGGGCCCCAGGTCGCCGGCCGAGCCGGCCACTGATTCAACGTCTTCAGTGCTCCAGTCGCTGCGGCTGTTGTAGTAGTCGACAAAAACGGGCGCGGCCGGATCGGTCACGTCGTAGACCATGATTCCGCCCATGCGCTCCAGCCCGATGAACGCGAAGGTCTTCTCGCCTATGGTGCCCAATTCCACGCCTTCGGGTTCGGGGCCCTTGGCGTCGCTGCGGCTGTCCATGGCGTCGCCTTCGTCGTGTCCCGAGTTGAAATAGAGCTTGCAGTCGATGTCGCGCGCGGGGCCCAGCTTGCATTCGTCCGATGCCAGGTAGGCTTCGAACTGCTTGCCCGAATCCCACACCAGTTTGCCGGTGTCGTCCCAGATCGAGAAAGAGCGGCCTCCGAAGGAATACAGATTGTCGTACATGATGGCGGTGCCGGTCGGGTCTTCGGCGCCAGTATCTTTGTTGAACATGATCGGCCCGCCCGTAGCTGGGTCGGTTCGATAGCCCAGAGTCCAGGTCACGTTCAGGCGGCCCAACTCTTCGTCTTCGCGGCAGTCGCCGCTGGTGGTTTCGCCGCCGCCTGTGGCGGTGGTCGCCGCGCCGCAGTAAGAGAAGACCTCGGGGTTGAGCAGGCCGCGCTCGGTCAACGCCAGCAGCTGGGGTGGCAGGTCGTCGCCCTGGCGCCTTTCCACGCCCTTGTCGTGTACCAAGTGCTTGACACGGAACTCTTCGACGAAGCCCAGATTTGGATCGCCTGCAGTGTTCTCGTCGGCGCCGAAGTAGTCCTGGTTGTCCTCGCCCCACGCCCGCGCATCGCCTTCATTGGCTGTTACCAGATAGGTCTTGCCTTGCGCACCGTAGGCGGCGATGGCGTCGGGCAGGTACATGCCCAGCACGCCCGGGCGTGCACGGATGTCGATGACGCGGTCTTCGTCGTTGGTGTCCATGCCGTTGGCTTCCAGGCCATGGTCTTTGTAGCCCAGGGGCAGTATGTCGGTCACCGTCGCGCTGGCGATGTCGATGCGCGCCAGCGCGTTGTTCTCCTGCAGGGTGGCCCAGGCCGTGGCGCTGTCGGCCGATACGGCGATGTATTCGGGCTCGAAATCCTGGGCGGCGCTCGCGCCCGGCCCGAAGATGCGCACGCCGGCCTGGCGCAGCGTCTGTTCCTTGCCGTTCCAGGCCTGGAAGCCGGCGGTGCGGACGGTGGGCGTCTGGATGTTGCTGATGTCGATGATGCTGATCGAGCCTTCGGGGTCGACGCTGTAGTCGTCGCTGGGCTCGCCCTCGTTGGCCACGAGCACTGTCTTGCCATCGGGGGTGAAGACCAGGTTGTCGGGCAGGGCGCCTACGTTCACCCGGTTGATCTCGGCCAGAGTGTCGGCCTGGTAGAAGCCGACGTAGCCCGGCTGTGTCTTGTCAGCCATCTGGATGGCCAGGGCGATAAGCCCGTCATGGACCGCGATGCTGTTGACTTCGGCTCCGGCCGCCACGTTCGAGGCGTCGAGGCCGCCGATGCGCACGGGCTTGGCCGGGTCGCTCATGTCCAGCACGTCGACCGCGCCGTCCAATGCATTCACGATGAAGGCGCGTTTGGTGCCCGCGTCATAAGAGGGAATTTCGGCCGCGCTGACGCCGAACTTGCCTGTCTCGTAACGGCCCAGCAAGGACAGCTTCAGGCTCGTGGGCGTGGCTTCGGGTTCGGGCGCGGGGGTTTCCGTGGCGGGCGGAGCCTCGTTGTCGTCATTGCCGGACGAGCTGCATGCGGCGAGTGTAAAGGCCAGGGAGCAGGCAGCAATGGTGCGCGCCGTTGCGTTCAGGCGAAAGCGGAATTCAGGGGTCATGTTCTTTTTTGCGTGAGGAAAATAGCCGAAGGGCCCTATTGTTGCGGCCCTTTGTTACAGCTTTATGGAGGAAGGCTATTCTCAAGCGTGCCCGCACTTCGCCTGCGATCGGGGCCTATGCTTGTCTCTTTTGCAAAAAAGAACTTCAGAACTTGTACTGCAGGCCCGCCACGAACAGGTTGTACTTCTGGCGCCCCATATTCACATGCCAGGTAGCGGTGGGAAGGTGCAAGCCGGGATAGTCGGTGGCGCCGAACTTATAGCTGGTGGCGTCGATGGACAAATGACGGTATTCGGCGAACAGGCGCAGGTTCTTGGAAACCTGTGCCTTGACGCCGGCCTTGACCTGCATGGCGAAAGCCCAGTCGGAGGCATTGGGGTCGGAGTTGAAGTGATTGATGCCGGGCTCGGAGGGGTTGGCGGAGTCGGCCCCCTTGATGGATACGAAGGCCATGCCCGCGCCCAGGCCTACGTAAGGAAAGACCTTGCTGGAATAGGGCGTTTCAAGGGTGAAGACGGCATTGGCCAGAAAGACTCCGACCGTGGTGGGAACCGTGACATACTGCATGCCCAGAAAGCGGGGCATGACGGGCATTTCGCCGGTGGGCGAGTGCTTGCCAATGTAGATGCCCTCGAGTTCGGCCGCGGGCCGCAGGCCCCAGCTGGGGTTCAGCTTCAGGGGGTTCCATTCGTAGCCCAGGTGCGCGCCGCCCAATGCGACGCTGGTGCTTCTTGACGTGGAGCCCTTGGCGTTGATGGGCAATATGGGCAAGCGCTGGGGCGGCCGCAGGAAGACCGCGCCTCGCTGCTGCAGGCTGGTCGCGGTGGCGGCGCCCACCCCGCCGAACACGCCCACATATATGCCTTGGTCGCCAGAGGCCTGCTGAGCGGTGGCGGGGGAAGTGATTGCCGCGCAGGCAAGCAAGAGGGCCGGGAGGTATCGGGTTTTAACCATGCGCCTTCCAAATTCTGTATAGAGCAGATATACATCGTTACCGCCGGTATGGTAGACGTTTTGCAGCCGCGAGGCCAGTGTTTCAGGAGCCTTTCCCGGCGCGCCGGTCCTGCGTGAAGCTGTGCGTGCGCGACGCCCTGCATCCACAGGCCTTGCGCCAGTTGCACAGTGGTGTACTGGGATTTCTTGCTCGGGCTCGCCCGGGCGGTTCGGGTATCATCGCTGAGTGGCGGAGCCCGCGCCCTTTTGGGCGCCACCGCCCCGCACTCAGTAATTATCAAGGAATGGTTTTATGCAGGCCGAGACAGAACTATCACAAGGACAACTTCTTGAAATCGAAGCAGACGATGGCGTGCTTATTCGCGCCCAAGTGCATGGCCAGGCAGACGCCACCCGCCTGATCGTCAGCCACGGTAATGGCCTGGCCGCCAGCGGCTACGCTTCTTTCTGGCGGCAGCTCGCCTCTGACTACCAAGTGGTCCTGCTCGATTTTCGCGGACATGGCCTGAGTGATCGCGGCTCCATGGAAAACCATTCCTGGGCGCAGTTCGAACTGGATTTCGACCTGGCCATGCGCGCCATCCGGGCAGCCTTGGGCGGGCGCAAGACCTATGGCGTCTTTCACTCGCTTTCGGCCATTGTCTCGATGCTGCACGCGCGGCGCTTCGGCCCCGCCTGCGACGGCTTCGTGCTGTTCGACCCGCCCGTCATTCCGCCCGACGACCATCCGCTGCAGGCGGCCCACATCACCGAAATGATGAGCCTGGCAAGCCGGGTGGGCAAGCGGCGCGCGCATTTCGACAGTTGGCGCGAGCTGGCCGACCAGTATCGGCGCAATCCCATGTTTGCCCGCTGCCAGCCGGATGCCTGCGACGAGATGGCGCGCGCGCTGCTGCGTCCGGTGTCCAAAGACGATGAGAGTAGCGGCTGGACCCTTTCCTGCGCGCCCGAACAAGAGGCGAAGATCTTCGCCTCGAACGACGACACCACATTGTGGTCCTGGCTCGGCCGGGTCGATTTTCCGCTCAAGCTGCTGTGCGCCGATCCGGATGTCCCGGGTGTGCAGCCCTCGGCCGCGATCGATCGCGACCTGGCGCTCAAGTTTGGCCTGGACTATGCCTGTGTACCAGGAACGACCCATTTCCTGCAGCTCGAACAGCCTGAACTCTGCGCTTCGCTGACGAGCGAGTTCTGCCAATAGGCTTCCCGGCCTTTGGACGCGGGACCGTCCGCGCATGCGGACGGCGCGGGGCGTTGTCGCAAGTCATAACAACCTTGTTGGCGCCGCAGCGCCGAGCTATGGCAAAATCGGCTTCAGGACGCCGATTGCGGGGCGTCCGCATCCAGGAGACGCCATGTTCACACGTATTTTGCTGGTCTCGGCGGCAACGCTTGCTCTGGCCGCCTGCTCGTCGGTCGACCTGAGCGAACCCGACAATAACGCCATTCCCCGCATCTGCAATGCGGACAACGCCTCTCATGTCACGGGCAAGCGCATGACGACTGCACTAGAGCAGGAAGCCAAGCGCGCCAGCGGCGCGGGCATCATAAGGGTTATCCGGCCGGGCCAGATGGTGACCAAAGACTATCGCTCCGAGCGCCTGAACCTGCAGCTCAATGACCACGACACTGTCGTCAGGGTCTATTGCGGGTAATGCGGCCTTGCCCGCGGCCGCAGCGTAGCCCGGCGGCGTTGCGCCGCCGGCGCCTACCTGTCGACGCGCCTCGGCAGCCAGCGCCAGTACATGGCCGCTGCGACGAAGCCCATCGAGCCGATGGCCAGGATGCCCGCGGCCAGTGATAGAACCGCCAATATGCCCGACAGCAGCAAGGGGCCACCGCCCGCGCCGAAATCGGTGATCAGGCGCCAGATGCCCAGGAATTGCGTACGGGCCCCCGGTGGAGAGCAGTCGGCGCCGATGGTCATGTTAAGGCCTGAAGCGATGCCGTTGCCCAGTCCCATCACCATGCACACCATGACAAAAGTGTTCAGCCCGGAGGTCAGGGGCATGAGCACCAGCGAGCCGCCCATCAACAGCATAGAGGGCAGGGCGACCCACAGCCGGCCGTGCTGGTCCATGACCTTGCCCGCAGGATAGAACAGCAGCATGTCGATCGAACCCATCAGGCCGTACACGATGGCGGTGGTGGGCGCGTCCAGGCCGATGTGCAGGGCCCACAGCGGCACGATGATCTGGCGGCATGCCCGAATGGCCGCCAGCAGGGCGCCGGCAAGCGCCAGGGTCAGGAAGGCCCCGGCGTGTTCGCGCAGCACGCCGCCCAGGCGCGGCGGTATCACGTTGGCCGCCTTGGCGTGTTTTTCGTGCTCGAGCTCGGGGATGGCAAACGACAGCGCTCCCGCACCCACCATGGCGACAATGGCGGCCCAGTAAGCGCCGGGCAGATGGATGAAATGCATTGCCGCGGCCCCCAGGAAGGGGCCCACGAACAGGCCTACCCGCATGGTGCCGCCCAGAGTGGACAGCGCGCGGGCGCGCATCGATATGGGCACCACTTCGGTCAGGAAGGTTTGCCTGGCAAGCAGAAAGACCGAACTGGCCGCACCCACTATGAATACACCCAGGCCCAGCACCCATGTGGATTCGGCAAACAGGCACAGCAGCAGGGCCAGCACCGTGAGGGCGGCCGCGCCGATCATTGATCGGCGTTCGCCATAGCGGGTGGTGATGAGGGCGGCGGGGATGTTGCTAAGCAGCGACCCTATGCCTATGAGCGATACGATGAAGCCCGACAGGGCCACGGACGCGCCCATTTCTTTGGCGCTGAGGGCTATGACCGGGAAGATGGCGCCTTCTCCGATGCCAAAGAGCAGCGAGGGGCCGAAGGCGGCGACGGCGATACCGCGCAGGGTAAACGATGAATTTCCGGAGGTCACGGCGGCGAACGGGGCTTAAAGTAAGCTATTCTGACACATATGGCCAATTTATAACGGGAGGGTAATCGCCATGCCATCTTTTGACGTCGTTTCCGAAGTCGACAAGCACGAACTCGCCAATGCGGTCGACCAGGCCAACCGCGAGCTGGCGACGCGTTTCGATTTCAAGGGCGTGGACGCCAAGTTCGAGCTCGAGGGTTTCGTGGTGACTTCCACCGCGCCCAGCGCGTTCCAGCTCAAGCAGATGCTGGACATCCTGCGTGGGCGCCTGTCGGCGCGCAGTATCGACGTACGCTGCCTCGAGGCAGCCGACCCCAACGAGAACCTGGGCGGCGCACGCCAGAAGATCACCGTGCGCCAGGGCCTGGAGCAGGCCGTTTCCAAGAAGCTCATTGCGGCGCTCAAGCAAGCCAAGATGAAGGTCGAGGCCCAAATCAACAAGGACAAGCTGCGCGTCAGCGGCAAGAAGCGCGACGACCTGCAAGAGGCCATGGCCTTGCTGCGCAAGACCGACGTCGACTTGCCGCTGCAGTTCAATAATTTCCGCGACTGAGCCCGTCCCGCCGCAGGAGCGGGGGCCCCGCCACTCGCGCCGGTGCACGGCGCGAGGCGGCGTTTTCAGGCTTTGAGCCGATAGCCGGTCTTGAACATCCAGGTGACCACGCCCAGGCAGATGGCCAGAAAGACCAGGGTCATGCCCAGGCTTATGCCCACGTGCACGTCGGCGATGCTGTAGAAGCTCCAGCGAAATCCGCTGACTAGGTACACGACCGGGTTGAACAGGGTTACCGTTTGCCAGAACGGCGGCAGCATGTCGATGGAATAGAAGCTGCCGCCCAGAAAGGTAAGCGGCGTGATGATGAGCAGCGGCACCAATTGCAGCTTTTCGAAGCCGTCGGCCCAGATGCCTATGATGAAGCCGAACAGGCTGAAGGTAAGCGCCGTAAGCACCAGGAACATCAGCATCCATACGGGGTGGTCGATGCGCATCGGCACGAACAGCGTGGCGGTTGCCAGGATGATCAGCCCCAGCACGATGGATTTCGTGGCTGCTGCGGCGACGTATGAAAAAGTGATTTCCAGGTACGACAGCGGCGCCGACAGCACCTCGTATATGGTGCCCGTGAAGCGCGGGAAATAAATGCCGAACGAGGCGTTGGTGACACTTTGCATCAGCAGCGACAGCATGATCAGGCCCGGCACGATGAAGGCGCCGTAGCTTACGCCCTGCACCTCGGTGATGCGGTTGCCTATGGCCGCTCCAAACACCACGAAGTACAAAGAGGTAGAGATGACGGGGGCCAGCAGGCTTTGCGACAGCGTGCGCCAGCTGCGGGCCATTTCGAACAGGTAGATGGCGCGTATGGCGTGCAGGTTCATGCGGCGTCCTTGACGAGGCTGACGAAAATATCTTCCAGCGAACTTTGCCGGGTGTGAAGGTCGCTGAACCGTATGCCGGCCTGCTGCAGTTGGTTCAGCAAAGTGGCTATGTCGTGGTCCTGGCGGCTTGAATCGTAGGTATAGACGAGCTCTTGGCCGTCATCTGAAAGCCGCAGTTCGTAGGCATGCAGTGCGGCGGGAACCTGGGCCAGCGGCTGGGCAAGCTGCAGCGTAAGCTGTTTTTGGCCCAGCTGGTGCATCAGCCGGTGCTTTTCCTCGACCAGTATGATTCTTCCGTTGCGGATGAAGCCCACCCGGTCGGCCATCTCTTCGGCCTCTTCGATGTAGTGGGTGGTAAGAATGATGGTGACGCCCATGGAACGCAGCGACCGCACCAGTTCCCACATGTCTTTGCGCAGCTCGACATCAACGCCGGCCGTGGGCTCGTCAAGGAACAGGATGTCGGGCTCGTGGGACAGCGCCTTGGCGATCAAGACCCTGCGCTTCATGCCGCCGGACAGCGTCATGAGCTTGTTGTCTTTTTTGTCCCATAAAGAAAGCGAACGCAGCACTTTCTCTATATGGGCGGGATTGGGCGGCTTGCCGAACAGGCCGCGACTGAAGCTGACGGTGTCCCACACCGACTCGAAAGCGTCGGTGGTGAGCTCTTGCGGCACCAGGCCGATGTGCGAGCGGGCCTGGCGGTATTGCGTGACGATGTCGTAGCCGGCGGCGGTAACGCGCCCGCTGGTGGGCATGACCAGACCGCAGATGATGCTGATGAGCGTCGTCTTGCCGGCGCCGTTGGGGCCCAGCAGCGCGAAGATCTCGCCTTTATTGATGTCCAGGTCGATGTCCTTCAGGGCCTGGAAGCCCGAGGCGTACGATTTGCAAAGCTTGGATACGGAAATGACAGCAGGCATGGTGACGTCCGTTTACGATGTTTCACTCTCTGTGGGGCAGCTTATCATTTAACCTTGGTACAGATTCGGTCCCAGGGCCGATAGTGTTAACAGAGCTTGAGGAACAAAACATGAGCAACCGCACGGATGCAAGCCATTCCGTCCTGTTGACACCCGAGCAGATGGCGGCCGCCGACGAAGCCGCCATTGCCGCCGGCGCGCAGGGCGTCGACCTGATGGAGGCCGCCGGCCTGGCCGTCGCGGCAACGGTTCGGCGCCACTGGCCCATGGGGCCGGTCACGGTCTTATGCGGCCCCGGAAACAACGGCGGCGACGGCTTCGTAGCGGCACGCCACCTGCGAGCCTGGGGCTGGCCTGTTCGGCTGGCCCTGCTGGGCTCGGTCGACCGGCTTGCGCCCGATGCGGCGCATCATGCCGGCTTGTGGGGCGATGCGATCGAGCCTTTTGATTCCGCTCTGCTCGAGGGCGCCAGCGTAGTCGTCGACGCCTTGTTTGGCGCAGGCCTGTCGCGTCCTATTGAAGGGCCGGCGCTGGACATGTTGCGCGACATTGCGGGCCGGGGCCTGCCCGTGTGTGCGGTCGACGTGCCCAGCGGGCTCGACGGCGCAACCGGCCAGGTACTGGGCATGGCCGCGCCCGCCCGGCATACGGTCACTTTTTTCCGCAAGAAGCCCGGCCACGTCCTGTTGCCGGGCCGCCAGCTGTGCGGGCAGATTACGCTGGCCGACATCGGCATTCCTTCCCAGGTGGTCGAGGGCATGGATGAAATCGCCTTCGAGAACGAACCTGCGCTGTGGCGCGACATGTTCCCCTGGCCGCATGCCGACGATCACAAGTATGCGCGCGGCCACGTACTGGTGGTGGGCGGCGAGATCATGACCGGGGCGGCCCGCCTTTCGGCCGTGGCGGCGGCGCGCGCCGGCGCCGGCCTGGTCACGGTGGCCGCGCCCGCGCCCGTGTGGCCGGTGTATGCGGCGGCGTTGACCAGCGTCATGGTGCAGCCGCTGGATGATGCCAGCAACCTCAACGATATTCTGGCCGACGCGCGCAAGAATGTGCTGGTCGTGGGCCCTGGAGCCGGCGTGTCCGAGGCCACAAGGCAGCATGTGCTGGCGGCGCTCGATACGGGCAGAGGCGTGGTGCTCGATGCCGACGCCATCACTTCCTTCGGCCCGGCGCCGCAGTCCCTGTTCTCGGCCATAAAGGGGCCTTGCGTGCTGACTCCCCATGAAGGCGAATACAGCCGCCTGTTCTCGGGCCATGGCAGCAAGCTCGAGCGCGCCCGGCAGGCTGCGCGCCAGAGCGGGGCGGTGGTGCTGCTGAAGGGCGCCGACACCGTCATTGCCGCGCCCGACGGACGCGCCGTCATCAACAGCAATGCGCCACCCACCTTGGCCACGGGTGGTACCGGCGACGTGCTCACCGGCTTCATCGCCGGCCTCATGGCGCAGGGCATGGCGCCTTTCCTGGCCGCTTCCGCGGGCGCATGGCTGCACGGCGAGGCGGCGCGCCAGTTCGGCCCGGGGCTCATTTCCGAAGATCTTCCCGGCATGCTGCCCAGGGTGCTGCGGCGGCTCAAGGCCTATCCGTCCACGCCAGGCGTTACACTTGCGGTTCCAACGTAGCGCGGGCCGGTCCGGGGCCCGTGCCGTCCGAGGCCCGACATGTCCGACGTAATCGCATTAATCTTCGACTTTGACGATACCCTGGCGCCCGACAGCACGTCGGGGCTGCTTGCCGACATGGGTGTCGATGCGGCTCATTTCTGGTCGCAGGAAGTCGGCCCGCTGCTGGCCGAACACGACTGGGATCCGGTGCCGGCTTATCTGTACAAGCTGATCGAGCTGTCGCGCTCGGGCCGCCATGGCGCCGTCACGCGCCAGCGGCTCGAAGAATGGGGGCGCCGGCTGCCGTTGCACGACGGCGTGCAGACGCTGTTCAACCGCCTGCGCGAAGTGGTGCGCAAGAATCACCCCCAAGTGCAGCTGGAGTTCTATCTTATTTCCAGCGGCATCGGCGACGTGGTGCGAAACACGGCCATTGCCCACGAGTTCACCGATATCTGGGCTTCGGAATTCATCTACGATGAACAGGACGGCATCCTGTTTCCCAAGCGCATCGTCAGCTTTACCGACAAGACGCGCTATCTTTTCCACATCCAGAAGGGCATCGTCGGCGCGGCCTCGCGCAACAAGCCCTTCGAGGTCAACAAGAAGGTAGACCAGGACAAGCTCCGCGTTCCCTTCCAGCAGATGATCTTCGTGGGAGACGGCTACACCGACATCCCCTGCTTCTCGCTCATACGGCGTTCGGGCGGCGTGGCCTTCGGCGTATGGGATCCGCGCCATCGCGACAAGCGCAGCCGCGCCTGGGGGTTTATCCAGGAAGGGCGGGTCTCCAACCTGAACCAGGCCCGCTACGACGAAGAAGCCGAGCTCTACCAATGGCTGGAAGAGGCAGTGGAAAGCCTGGCAGGGCGCATCTCTCTCAATTCGCGCATTTATGGCGGCTGAGCACGATCGACGGGACGAGGCCTCGGGCGGCCCTCCCGGCACGTCGCAAGCGTCGCCTAGCGGCGCGGCCCCCGCCGCTGGAAACCCCCGTGTTGCCGGTGATGCCGAGCCTGGCCCAGAGGCGTTCGCCGAATCCTTCGGCGCCGACGATATCAATGCTATGCGGATCGCATTGGAACTGGCGGCCCAGGCCGAGGCGGCGGGCGAGGTGCCCGTCGGCGCCGTCGTGCTCGATGGCGCGGGCAAGGTCATTGGCAAGGGCTTCAATTGCACGATAAGCGGGCATGATCCCACCGGCCATGCTGAAATCGTCGCCCTGAGGCAGGCTGCGCAGGCGCTGGGCAACTACCGTCTGCCCGAGGCCAGCCTGTTCGTCACGCTCGAGCCTTGCGCCATGTGCGTGGGCGCCATCCTGCATGCGCGCCTGGCGCGTGTGGTGTACGGCGCCGCCGACCCCAAGACGGGCGCCTGCCACAGCGTGCTCAACGTGCCTGCCATCGCGCAGCTGAATCACCAGACCCGGGTCGAGGGCGGGCTGCTGGCGCAAGAGTGCGGCGAGATGCTGCGCAGTTTTTTTCGTGAGCGGCGTGCGCGGATCAGGCAGTTGAAGCAAGACGATGCGTAGCGGGTGTGTTCATGTGAAAGTAGGCTCCAACGGTAGCTGGCGTGCGTTAACTTACTTGGACGTTGAGCGTGCCTATTTCCGCGATAGTAGCCGTTATAGTGTCCCCAGGCTTTACAGGGCCGACGCCTGCGGGCGTGCCTGTGAAAAGCAGATCGCCGGGGTGTACGCTGTAGAACGAAGTCGCAAACTCTACCAGCGCCCCGATGTCCATTAAAAGGTCTCGGGTGTTGGCCTTTTGGCGCAAATCTCCATTAACCTGCAGCGACATGTCCAGATTGCCCGGGTCGCGGATTTCGTCCGGCGTGGCCAACCATGGGCCTACGACACTATAAGTATCTATGGATTTTCGCATGCTCCGTTCTTCGGTGCCCCTGACTGTCATGTCCAGCCCGATGGAATAGCCTGCGATATATTCATGTGCATCGGCGCGTGAAACATGCCGTCCGGTCTTGCCGATTATGACGACAAGCTCCAGTTCATGGTCTGTGCGCCGTTCTGGTTGCGCGATCTGTACACCCCGGGCGGCGCCTTGCAGGGAACTGCCGGCTTTCAGGAACAACCCCACTTTCTGGATTTCGTCGATGCGCCTTCCGTGGTTGACCTCGCTCGTGTCGCGAGCCTCGGATAAATGATCGGCGTAGTTGACGGGCGCCGCCATGATTTTTCCAGGATTGGCGACGGGGCTCAGAAGGTCCACATTTGCCAGAGGGTAGCGTAGGCCATTGACGCAGGCTCTTTCGAGCCAGGGACGGAGGCTGGAAAGATTGGCGATCAAGACGTCATGGGAAGGCAGGGGATAAGAGTAGCTCGGCAGGGAAGCCAGCGCGGACGTTACGTCGACGACATGGCCATCATGGATCACACCCAGGCGGTCGTCATTAAAGCGGCAGATAAACATTCATGCTCCGAGGTTGTGATCAAGCAGAGGCGGCAAGCGGGCGCTCGCTTGCTTGGCTGAAATCGGGAGCTTCGTAAAGCCAGGCGAGGCTTTCGAGCGCCTGTTGTCCGGTACGGCCGCCGAGCATGTCGCGGCGCAATTCTGCGTAGCCGCCCTGGGCGTGATAGATCTCCCAATAAAGACGAGACTGAAAATGTGCACGGAAGGCTCTCGGCTTACGGAAACGCTCATATTGAGAAAAAGCCAAAGGCGGGGCGTTTCGATGCACGTCCAGCATCTCTGCGAGCCATACCCCGTCTTCTATGGATTGGCATGCGCCCTGGGCCAGTGCTTGCAGCATGGCATGTGCGGCATCGCCCAACAAGGTGACACGCCCCTGGCTCCAGCGTTGGGCGGGTTCCATGACGGCGACATCCCAATGCTGTTCCAAGTTGACGAATTCGAGATATTTCCTGACTTGGGGATGGGCGTTTGCAAAGATTTCCTTGAGCTCGGCGGGGCTGCCGGCGCCTTCCTCGTTGCGCGCGAAGCGCGAGCTTCTGAACACCGCCACGATGTTGAATAGCTCATGGCCCCGCACCGGGTAGTGCATCAAGTGAAATCCGGGACCTGCCCACAGGCAGACCACGTTTTCGAAGAGCCCGTCAGGAAGAGCGGTGCGTTCGATGAGGCCCCTGTAGGCTGTAAAACCCAGGCTTTGCGGTGCTGGGGCGCAGCCCATTCGGTTGCGCACGGCCGACCAGACGCCGTCCGCACCGATCAGGGCTTGTGCCTGATAAGAGCGGCCGTCGGCGGTGGTGACCACGACGTGCTGCCCATCGTCTTCGTAATTTTCCACGCGGGCCCCTGTTACCAGGGTGACCGTGGAGCATTCTTCGCAACTGTGCAGCAGCGCATCGTGCAGATCGGCGCGGTGAATGACCGTGTATGGTTGCCCGTACCTCTGGCGCATCGGCGCGCCCATCGGTAGATGGGAAATTGTCTCTCCGGTGAACATGTCGCGCATCAGGCCGGCGTCGGGGAAGGTGCCGGCCTTGAGTACCTGTTCGGCAATCCGAAGCCGTTCGAACATGTGATAGGCATTGGGCCCCAGTTGAATTCCATAGCCGATCGGCTTGATTTCGTCGGCCTGCTCAAGGACGACGACATTGAAACCTTTCAGGCCTAGAGCCCGTGCGGTGGCAAGGCCTCCGATGCCGGCGCCGGCGATGACGACAGGATGATCAGTATCCTTCAATTTCAGACCTCCTATTCCATTTCTTCAAAGCGGTAATAGCGTGTCCAGCGCATGAGATTTTCATCGCTCAGCACGCAAACGATGGCATCGTCAGATACTTGATGAGATATGCGTGTCCAGCCTGGGGCCGTGAATGTGTCGCCAAACTCCCAGTCGAAAGCCTGATTGCCGACAAGGGAGCGCCCGGACCCCCGCATTACGATGTAAACGGTATTGGCGGTATGACGGAAAGGGCGGTTGTGCCAGCCCTTGGGCCATTGACTGACCTTGATGGCAAGCGTCGGCATGGTGGGGGCCGGAAGTTCGATTGTGGCGCCAAAATGGCTACGGCAGTCGGGGCTTGCCGCGGCCAGCCGATCACGGATATGGGTCCATGTGAAGCGCATCGGCGATTCCTGGGCATGGGCGGTGACGGTCTCCCACCGTTCTGGATGGGGTTCGTAGAACATGGGCTCGAGCAAATGGGTCAATGGCACATCCAGCCCGTCGACCCAGAATGCCTGCTCCTGGCCCTCATGCCCGTGTCCGTGCCAGCATCCGCCTGGTGTAAGCACGATGTCGCCGCTTTCCATGGGGTGCTTCTCGCCGTTGACGATCGAGTATCCGCCTTTTGATTCCAGCAAGATCCGCATGGCGTGTGGCGCATGCCGATGGGACATTGCTTTTTCGCCGGGAAGTATCGTCTGATAAGCGCAGATGATGGTGCGCAAGGTTGAAATATCATTGCCCGGAACGGGGTTGCGCATGATGAAGTTGCGGCGCTCCGCCTGCTCTGTACCAAGCAGCCGAGCCGCTTCGACCATATGCTTGCGGGCCACCCGGTATGACCAATGCGCAGGAACCAGTTCGGAACGCATTTCCTTCCAGACCAGGGGTTTTTCCCGCTTCAGCCAGCCGGGGGTCAGATTGGCTTCAGACAGCTTCTGTTCAAGTTGCGGCAGCGTCCCCGCGCTGAGTTCTCTAATCATTCCTTGGGTCATGGCTTGTCGTCCGCATGGTGAGTGGGCTGATCATGGTTTCTTCGTCCTTGCCGGCGCCGCGGACACGCGGCGGGTTCGTGATTTAAAGACGAGAACAAGATAGCAATCCGACCCGCGGCGGGCTATGCGCGGAATGAAAAGCCGGTTATTCGATTTTTCTTATCCGATGCATGCCTGGCTCGGCAAGCCGTTCTCCTGGCCGGGGGTTTTCCGGCCACGCCGCCCTGAATTGATTGAAGGCTTCGTAGATCGATCTTCTGAGCCATTTGTGCCCTTCGTCGTGCTGCACGCGTCCGTGCCAATGTTGGCCGATATCGTAGACAGGGTCCTCGAAAGGCAGTCGGAAGATAGCCAGGTTCTGAGTCTTGCATAAAGCCTGGGCCATTCGATAAGGAACGGTTGCCAGCAAGTCCGTCGCGGAGATGACTTCGCCCAGCCCAAAGGGCGTGGGCACCGACATGGCGACTTTGAGCAATATGCGATTTTGTTCGACGAGCTTCTTGAAAACGGGAGTCGAACTGATGCTTTCTTCTATGACCACGTGCCTGGCCGCCTCGTAGTGGTTTCTGGTCAGGAGTTCAAGCTTCGTGTTGCCCGACGCGATGCAGACAAAACGGTCCTGGAAAAGAGACTGGTTGTAAAGGCCGCTTCTTCTGGGAGGCATGAAGCCGAAAGCCAGGTCTACGTCTTCGGACTCAAGGGCTTCAGGCGTGCTCATGGTGATGTTTTGCACTCGCAAGGTAATGCCGGGCGCGCTTGATTCCAGAATGCCCGCGATGGTCGGAAGCACCACGATTTTCCCTGCGTCGGCCAAGGCCAGGGTAAAAGGGCGTTCGGCCGTGGCAGGGTCGAATACGGGGGTGCGTGTTTCCGCATCCTCGAGAATCCGCAAAGCGTCTTCAATCGAAGGGGCAAGAAGATCCGCTCGATCAGTCGGCCGCATTGTTTGGCCGGTACGTACGAATAGGGGGTCGTTGTAGTGGGCACGCAAGCGCGACAATGCAACGCTGATGCTGGGTTGCATGGTGCCCAGCAATTCCGCGGTCTTGGAAACACTGCGCAGCTTGTACATCGCCAGAAAAATGCGCAAGTGGCGCAGTTCTATCGAGGGCCGCGGGTCGGGGCTTTCGTGAGTTGAAAGTAATGTCATTCGATAAACCTTATAACTCGTCTTGCATTTGATTTATAGCCGGAATGACAGGCCGTGCCTAGAATCGATTGGCGAGCAAAAGGAGCCCCAATGTGAGGATAGCGCGAAGGCGTGGGCGCAAAAACGTAAAGCAAGATATATCGCCATTTTGCCTCCAATATTTATGTCAATTAGTCCATATTAAAGTATTTACATATAAATTTGTTGACATATGATTTTAGCGAGCTTATAGTTCGCCGAAATGAAGTGTATTTGCCTTTTGCATTGACAGGTCTTCTCTGGCGAGCAAAGGGATAAAGAAGGGAGAGAGACCATGTCCAACGCAGTGGCGGCCGCCGATCTGGCGGCATTGCATGAAAAGACGGCGGGTTTGCCCGAGATCCGCATCTCGGAAGTCGTGCTTCAAACCGCTCAATTCGAGCGCATGACCCAGTGGTACGAGGCTGTCCTGGGTAATTCCTGGAGCGTGATGAACACGCCAAAAGATATTTCCGTAACGCAACGGGCGACAGCCAACGGCAACAAGCAGGTGCGTGCAAGCGATGTGCGTTCCAGCTTCATGTTCATCGACAGAAGCCTTCCGTATGGTCAGCTTTTCGCCATATTCGAAATCCCCTTCGTGGGGGCTTCGCCCACTACGGATCCGGGCCTGAACCACATGCAATTCAAGCATGTGGACATTCCCGCACTCATCGAACGCGTCAAGCTGCTTGAAGAGCACGAGATCGTCCCGCACCGTTGTTCGAACCATGGCCCCATCACCAGCTTCTATTTCTACGATCCTGACAAAAATATCGTCGAGTTGTGCAGCAACAATTTCCAGACCCAAGAGGCTTTCCTCGGGTATTTCCAGTCCGAGGCCTACCGCAGCAATCCGTCCGGAATCGAGCTGGACTACAAAGAGTTCATTGCTCGTTTCGATAGCGGTGCGCCCATAGAAGAATTGGTCCGGATTCCCTAGGCGAAAGCCGATGGGGTCGCTTGAATCAATGTTTTATCGACTCGAAGGATATTTATGCCCCAGCACCTGAATTCCCGGCACGACGCAGCGCTAAGGGAGTGCGAGAGCATCGCTTTGCAGTTCATGGCGCACTTCGACGCGCGAAACTATGAAGAAGCGGCAAAGCTGTTTGCGCCCGATGGCATCTGGCACCGCGCTGACATCTCGATTCGCGGCAGAGAAGATTTCCTGAAGCACATGGGCGCACGGCCGCCCGGCATTTTTGTGCGCCACGTCATCACCAATTTGCTCGCGCGGCGCACAGACCAGGAAACGATCCGGGTCGACTCGTACGTAACCGTGTATCGCCACGATTTCGCAGGCGACCCAGTCCTTCCCGCAACCCTGCATTCCCCGGATGTGGTGGGCCGTTACACCGATGTTTTCAGGCAGGTCGGCGGAAATTGGCTGCTACAGGAAAAATCGGTTTCCATTGACTTCAAACGATGAGGGATAGCATGCGATTGGCAAATGTATTGCGTGGAAAGACGGGGACTTTCGGCGTCGTGACGGACGGTGGCTTTATTGATCTGGGTCCCCTCCTGGGACACGTTTGTTCAGACATCATTGGCTTGTTCGAACACAATCTAATAGACGAGGCGCGTGAACTTGCAAAAAGCTCAAGCGCTGCTTGCCGCGTGGACGAGATCGCCTTCAGGACGCCCAATGACCGTAGTGACGCCAGGATATTCGCCTTGGGCTGGGCTTACGCCGAACACCAGGCGGAAACGGGCAAAGAGCCTCCCAAGTTCCCCAATATGTTCATTCGAACACCGAGCTCCCTGGTGGCGCACGGTCAGGCGGTGATCAAGCCCATGGTATCGGACACTTTTGATTACGAAGGCGAGATTGCTTTGGTGGTGGGCAAGGGGGGGCGGCATATTCCCATCGAGGAGGCCGAAGCTCATATAGGCGGGTATTCGATACTCATGGACGGGTCGGTTCGCGAGTGGCAAAAGCACAGCATCACGGCAGGCAAGAACTTTGATAAAAGCGGTGCGTTCGGCCCTTGGGTCGTGCCGACGGCCGATGTGCCCGAGCCGGCTCGCCTTGCCCTTGCCACGCGTTTGAACGGCGAGCAGATGCAGCAGGCGCCGTTTGGCGACATGGTCTGGAATCCCGCGCATCTGGTTCATTACATATCCACTTTTTGCGAATTGAGGCCAGGAGACGTGATTTCCACCGGCACTCCAGGAGGAGTGGGGCACAAGCGTAATCCGCAAAGGTTCATGCAGGCAGGAGACACGATCGAGGTGGAAGTCGAAGGCCTGGGTGTTTTGCGCAACGTCGTAGCACAAGAAACATAAACATGTATCGACGGGTGCCTGGACACCCGAAAAAATCAAAATAAACAGGAGACAGAAAATGAAGACAGGGATCAAGTCTTTAGTATTGGCGTTGGCGACGACTGCTGTGCTGGCGCCGGTCGGCGAGGCAAGCGCCGACGAAATCACCGTCGGGATCATTGTCCCGATGTCCGGTCCTATCGCCTATTGGGGTACCCAGTTCCAGCAGGCGGCGCAGCTATATGCTGATCAGCATGGCAACAAAGCGGGGGAACATACTGTCAAGCTGGTTTTCCGCGATGATGGTGGACTGAACCCGGCGCGCTCGCGACAGATGGCTCAAGAGCTTGTCGTGCGAGAAAAAGCCAGCTATCTGGCTGGGCTGGCGGTGACCCCGACGGCGCTCGCCGCCGCCGAGGTTGCCGACAAGGCCAAGGTTCCCATTGTGATTTTCAATGCGGGTACGGCTGACATCACCAGAAGGTCGCCGTATATGCTTCGGGCGGGGTTCTCGCAGTGGTCTGTTTCCGTGCCGCTGGCCGAGTGGGCGGCGAAACAGGGCGATTGTAAAAGGGCCACGCTTGCCGTAGCCGATTATGCGCCGGGGCTTGATAGCCTCGAGGCCTATCGCAAAACGCTTACGCAGGCTGGAACCGAAATCGCGACCGAGATCCGTATTCCATTGGCGACAACGGACTATTCCTCGTATATGCAGCGAATCAAGGATTCCGCCCCCCAGTGCCTGCTCATGTTTCAGCCGGTCGGCCCCCAGGCGGTGGGCTTTGTGAAGGCGCTTGAAAGCAGCGGGCTGTCAAGCTCGGGCATCAAGGTGCTGGGCATCGCGGAGACCCAAGAGGTCGATCTCCCGGTCTTCGGCGACTCGGCAATCGGCATCATTACTTCCAGCATATATTCGCCCAACAACGATACGCCCGAAAATCAGAAGTTCGTCGCGGGTCTCAAGGAAAAATTCGGCCCGAAGGCCTATTCGGACATGGCGTCAGTCGAAGCCTACGATGCGATGCACATGATCTTTGAAATGATCAAGCGTACAGACGGGAAGGGAAGCGGCGCCGAGTCGATAGACTCCATTCGCGGCATGAAATGGGTTAGCCCCCGAGGCCCGGTGTCTGTCGATCCGGACACGCGCGACTTGATCCAGAACGTTTACATCCGACGCGTTGAAAAAATGGCTGACGGCAGCTATGTCAATCAGACGTTCTTTACTGTTCCCGACGTGAAGGATCCATGGAAGGAACAAAACCCCGAGTAACTTTTTAGCTGATGTTGCTTTCGACGAATATCTAAAACTGCACGGGGTTGCTTGATGGGCTTCAAGTTATTTCAAACGATATTCGCGTTGCTGTTCAACGGGATAGCGTATGGGATGATACTTTTTATCATCTCTGCGGGGCTTTCTGTCACGATGGGCACAATGCGGGTCGTCAATCTGGCGCATTGCGGCTTTGCCATGGTCGGGGGCTATATCGCTTATGCGCTTATGGATAGGCTGGGCCTTTCATTCTCTCTGGCGATTCCAGCGGCGTTCGTCCTGACATGTTTGTTGGGTGCGGTGCTGGAATACCTTCTGTATCGCGGCATTTACCGCCAGACCGAACTGAAGCAGGTCATCATGACGCTGGGGCTTGCCCTGGTCATGATTGCGTCTGTGAATCTGCTGTTCGGCGCCAGTGTATACAACCTGAATGTGCCTAGCACGCTAAGCGGCAATGTCGAGGTATTTGGCGTCGGCTTGTCCGTTTATCGGATATTTCTGATCCTGGTGTCGTCCATCGTCGGCCTTTTGATCTGGTATTTCGTCGAGCGTACCTATTTGGGCAAAAAGCTTAAGGCGGCAGTGGACAATCCGGGCATGGCGAGGTGTGTCGGCATCAATGTCGATGTGCTGTTTTCCGGAATGTTTGCGGTCGGGTGCGGCCTGGCCGCGTTGGGCGGCGCGCTGGGGGCCGAGCTGATGCCGCTGCAGCCTTTCTATGCTCTCAAGTATCTGGTCATCGCGGTAATCGTCGTCTCGATAGGCGGGCTCGGCAGCATCAAAGGAACCTTGCTGGCGGCCCTGGCGCTGGGTGTAGTGGATACATTCGGTACCTACTTCTTCTCCGACATCGGCGCTTTCCTGATCTATTTCATCATGATCCTGGTTCTCTTCATCAGGCCGCAGGGGCTATTTGGGAGGCGTGCATGAACACATCCGTTCTGCCCGGCGACAGCTTCAATCAGCATCACTGGAGCATCTGGGACGCGTTGCCGTGGGTATTGGGCTTGGCGGTCTTTTACCTTTTCGACGGCTACCTGGCATTGGGAACGATCGTAATAATCATGATCATCGCCTGCATGTCCTTGAATCTGGTTCTTGGATATGGCGGTGTCGAAACCCTGGGGCATGCGGCATTTTTCGGCATTGGCGCATATGTCGCGGGGTTATGGGCAATCCATGTTACGCCCGAACCCATTACAGGTTTGTTCGCAGCGGCTGCCGTAAGTGCTCTATTCGGCTTGTTGTCGGGTTATTTTTTGATGCGCATGCGTAGCCTGACGTTATTGATGCTTACCTTGGCGGTAGGCATGGCCGTATACGAATTCGCCAACAAGTGGTCGTCGGTAACAGGTGGGGACGACGGACTGTCGGGAATTTCGGTTGCGCCTCTTTTCGGGGTGTTCGAGTTCGATCTGGTCGGTCGAACAGGCTACCTATACGCCCTAGGCGTGCTTTTTATAGTGTTTTTATTGTTCCGGGCTGTCGTCTGCTCGCCGTTCGGCCTCGCCCTGCGAGGCGTGCGCGAGAATATCTGGCGCATGAAGCTGATCGGCTCGCCCGTCACGCTGCGGCTGGTTACCGCATACACGCTTGCCGGCGCCATCGCCGGCCTGGGTGGTGCCTTATACGCGCAAACCATTCAGGTCGTGGGACTTGATTCCCTTTCCTTTGAGCTTTCCGGAAATTTGCTGATCATGGTGGTGCTCGGAGGTGTCGGCCGTTTGTATGGTCCCTTCGTGGGGGCGATTATTTTCCTGCTGGTGCAAGACCGAGCGGCCGCCTTCAGCCCACAGCACTGGATGTTTGCGATAGGGATTGTATTGATCCTCAGCGTCAAGCTCTCGGAGAACACGCTCATTCAGAAGGCCGGTCATGGGCTTAAAAAATGGACGATGTGGTAAAGGGCGATGTGCGGTTGCTATCCGAATCTCAAGGGACATACATGACTATTCCGTTGCAGACAGTGGGCCTGACGAAGAACTATGGTGGCTTATGCGTTACAGACGCTGTGGATTTTTCTCTGGAACCTGGAGCCCGCCATGCTCTGATTGGGCCAAATGGGGCCGGCAAAACCACCTTTGTGAATCTGATTACGGGTGTGATTCCACCGACAAGTGGCGAGATCCGCTCGTTCGGACGAGACATCACGAACATGGCTCCACGCCAGCGCGTAAAGCACGGGATCGCGCGCACATTCCAGATCAATAGCCTGTTTCCGCAATTGACGACGGCCGAGAACGTTGCCCTTGCCATTACCGAAAGAACAGGCGCGGCCAGCCGTATGTTTAGCCGAGTTGAACGAGACGCCGAGCTCGAGCGTGAAACCGTCACGCTGCTCGAAGATCTGTCCATACTCGACATGGCGAACAAAAGAATCGCAGGCCTGGCCTATGGCCAGCGCCGGATGGTGGAAATCGCGATTGCGTTGGCGGTAAAACCGCAGATATTGTTGCTTGACGAGCCGGCAGCGGGTGTCCCCACAAATGAAAGCAGGGCGATTATCGAGTTGTTGGAACGTTTGCCAAGCCATATCTCCATACTGCTTATCGAACACGACATGGACTTGGTGTTTCGATTTGCCAATAAGATCACGGTTCTGGTCGAGGGGCACGTCTTGCTCGAAGGCGATTGCGCGCAGATCAGAAGCGACGCGAGGGTGAAAGAAATTTATTTGGGGCGGCGCCATGGGTGAGCATCTGGTTCTTGAAGGTGTCTATGCCGGTTACGGAGACACGACAATACTCGAGGACGTCTCGCTGGCCTTGCCTAAAGGCAGTGTCTGGGCCTTGTTGGGACGTAACGGAGCGGGTAAGAGCACCTTGCTCTCCACCATTCTTGGCCGGACGACCTTCAAGGCCGGGCGCATCGCATACGAGGACACCGATGTGTCGCGTCTGCCTATCCACTTGCGGGCCCGTATGGGCATGGGCCTGGTGCCTCAAGAGCGGGAAATCTTTCATTCGCTCAGTGTGGAAGACAACCTGCAAGTCTGTGCCAGGCCGGGCGAGTGGAATATCGAGGCCGTGTACGAGCTTTTTCCCAGATTGGCCCAGCGCCGGGAAAACCTGGGTAGCCGTCTTTCCGGCGGAGAGCAGCAAATGCTTGCATTTGGGCGCGCCCTGATCGGAAACCCCAGGCTTCTGCTGCTTGACGAACCACTCGAAGGTCTTGCCCCGGCGGTGGCTGACGTCCTGCTTGACGCCATATTGAAACTGAAATCGCTGGGGCAGTTCACGATAGTACTGGTCGAGCAGCACGCCACGGTCGCGCTAGAGGTGACTGAGCGCGCTATTGTTTTAAATCGTGGACGGATCAGCTACCTGGGACAGAGCGCCGACCTTCTCGACGACGAAGAACTGCTGACCAGCCTGGTATCTTGCTGACGCCATTTTGTGCTTCGGGTGGATGTGATCTTTATTCCGTCCATAAAAGTACAATAGCGCTGTGCATATGCCATTCATGCCTCGCTGAGAGACATTCGATTCTCGCCGGCGGCGCCCACACCAGATCGGAAGAGTCGTAATGCGAAGCAAATTGAATAAACGCACAGCCCTGGAAGCAGCCGAGGCAAAAAAAACGGGGCAGAAGATACCTGTGATTGGTTATGCATTGATGGGCAGGCTTGCTCAGGGCGACCAGACCGGGTACCAGCTTTCTTTAATCATGGGCCCACCGCGTAATTTCATATGGGAAGCCAAGCATAGCCAGATATATACGGTGCTAGGAACTTTGGCGCGCGCAGGCTATGTCACCTTCTCCCAGGTGATTCAAGACTCCAAGCCAAACAAAAAGGTTTATTCAATTACCGAACAGGGTAGGGCTGCGTTGCGGGAATGGGTCTTGCAGTCTCCGACGCCCGAGCCTCATCGGCACGAGTTCGCCATGAAGGTGGTGTCCATGTGGACGGTATCGCCTGAGGACGCGTTAAGGGTCATCCGTGACCAGATCGAGTTGACGAATACCGAAATCGGCATGATCGACGAGCACTACAACGAGGCTCAGCGGCGCTACAACACCACATTTCCCGTACCGGTTACCAGCCGTTATTTCGGCTTGTATGCCGCCATTAAACAGGCGCGCGATACAAAGCTGGCGGCCATAGAATGGTACGAATGGATAGCTGAGCAGCTTGTCGACACCTTGCAGGGCGAAGCTGACGCGGCTTTCGAGTCCGACGACTCGAAAGCGACTTAGCCGCGCCAAGTCCCATCAGCCGTTAGGTCGCGCCGCGCACCAGGTCGGCAAGCCGCAGGACGTCGTCCGGAACGGACAGGCCCCGCCAAGCTACGTGGCCGTCAGGCCTTACCAGTGCCAGCGGGTACTCATAGAGCTTTCCAATATTCTCGTTTTCGACCTGCAGAGTTGTAATGGGCACGGCTTTCTTCTTAAAACCCGCAATAAACGCATCGAGCGGTATAGAGGGGTCGAAGCAAACCAGTGTAAAGCCGTGTCCATAGCGGTCCAGGATGGAAACGCCGTCGGCGATCCAAGCATGAGGGGCGCGGCTGCCCGGCCAGGAAGACGGACGGAAATCTACGGGATGATCCGGTGGTTCGGGTGTGCCGTCGGGGCAGCAGATGGGCGAATCGCGATAGCGATACCCTAGCTGGATGCCCTGTGTATTGAATTCGCGCCGCCGCTTGTCGTTGATCAGCGATGCCATTGCCGCACGCGCCCAGACACCGGTTGCGGACGCGGCATCCAGATCGGGATCGGGTTGGATAAGCTGATCCAGGCTGTAATTGTTGGCCGCTTCGCATGTGTTGCGCAAGGCGATGGGCCTGCGTTCGGCTTCATAGCTTGCGAGCAGCTTGTCGCCGCCCCAGCCGTCCAGCAGGGCGGCGATTTTCCAGCCTAGATCCACGGCGTCGCCAATACCGGTGTTTGCACCGAACCCTCCTTTGGGCCATCTTAAGTGCACGGCGTCGCCGGCGAGCAATACCCGGTCCTGGCCATAGTGCTCGGCCACGACCATGTGGCCGGTCCATGGTTGGGCGCGAATGATGTCGACCTTGACATCCATGCCCAAGGACGCCAGAACCGTGGGCAGCGGATCAATCTGTTCGTGTTCCTGCACGTACATCGATAAACGCCAGAGCTCCTTGCCGTCGACCGTGGTCAGGTAAGGCCTGCGCGGAGTATTGACCGTATGCATCTGGAAGAACGGGGCGCCGTATCTCGCGACTATCTTGTCCAGAAGGTCGGGAGAGCGGAAGTAGGCGGCGAAATTGCGACCTTGGGCAAAGGAACCGGTGTATTTGATGCCCAGCTTGGTACGGGTCTGGCCGTGCCCGCCATCGCAGGCGACAAGATACTGCGTGCGAACCGAGCATTGTGCGCCGCTTTGCAAGTCGGTGATGACAGCCGTGACCCCCGCCTCGTCCTGTTCGAAACTGTCCATTCTGGTGAGATAGCGGATTTCGCCGCTCGATTTTTCCAGCGCGGCGTCGCGCAGTAGCGGGTCGAATATGCGCTTGGGACAGATAACCGGGCCTTCTGGAGAGATGGCGCTGCTGGCTGAGGGGATCGCTTCGTTGGTCAGGCCGGGAAACGCGGCCAGCAGTTGTCCGTCTATCGAGGTGAAGAATCCAATGTTAAGTGGATAGTTGCTGGGGAATTCATCAGGAAATCGAGCCCGATCCGCAATGCCCCAGCGGCGCAGGTGTTCCATGGTTCGTGAAAAGATCGCTTCGCCGGCGGGGAATACAACCTTGCCGTCCGTCGCCTCGACAAGAAGATAGCGAATGTCGCGGTAGCTCAATTCGTTGGCTAGCGCCAAACCCACCGGGCCGGCCCCAACAATCATGACTGGCACTTCTATAGAACGCATTTTGTCCTCTCTACCCAATAGTGATTCTTATGGTTGGCTAAGAACAGCTTGGGGGCGATTCTAATGTAATATTTGACCTATGTAAATAATTACATATGGAATTTAATGAATGGTCTATAAACTCTGGAAAAGGTTCGTGGCCATATGGAAATTTGAATAGCCTGTTTGACCGTGGCGATATGGCACCTAACCGCGGGCAAGGGTAGGATTCGCAACGCTGTGCGTAGCTATATTTGTTTATTGATGCATTCAAGAGAAGAAGGAACCCCATGTTGAATACCGCAGATTTATTCGACGCTTTCCCCGACGAGTTATCGGTGTGCGAGTTGCAGTTCCGCAGCTTTGGAAAGCGGCGCGCGTTTTCAGGGCCGTGCGCTACGGTGTTGGCCAACGAGGATCACCGCCCTGTGCTTAAAATGCTGTCGAATCCCGGCAAGGGTCGTGTATTGGTGGTAGACGCCGGGGGTTCGATGCGAGTTGGTGTTCTGGGCGACCGCCTGGCGTCCATTGCAGTGGCCAACAACTGGGCGGGTATCGTGATCCACGGAGTCATTCGCGACAGCCAAGGCATTGAAGCACTCGACATCGGGGTGAAGAGCCTGGGAACGACGGCCAGGCGTAGCGGAGCAGAGCGGGGCGGACTCGAGGACGAAACCCTGCAATTCGGCGGTGTGCGGTTTACGCCCGGAGACTGGGTTTACGCGGATGAGGATGCCGTCGTGAGGTGCGCTCGCGAGCTCGAGCCGGTGGCCCCGGAATAAACATTCAAGTAAACGGGGGCCTCTCGAAAAGGGTGACGGCGATGGTGGGGCTGTGGGGCGCCGGAGCGTCGACTATACTTTGCCGCATTCCAAACACATACCTGACTTGACCATGGCACATGCGCACCATGCTCCCCCTAAGGGCATTTACCTGATTTCCCCCTCCGGCGCGGTCGCCGACCCGGCCGCTGTGGAACTGGCGCGCGAGCGCCTTGCCGACCTGGGCTTCAAGACTGCCCTCGATCGCACTGCGCTGGCGGTGCATCAGCGGTTCGCCGGCACCGATGCGCAACGGCTCGCCGCCATAACGCGCGCGCTCAAGCAGAAGCATCCGGTCGTGATGGCGACGCGGGGCGGCTATGGCCTCAGCCGCCTCTTGCATCGCATCGACTGGAATGCGGTGGCGGAAAGCGGCAAGCTCTTCATCGGGCAAAGCGACTTCACGGTGTTCAACCTGGCGCTGCTTGCCCGCACCGGGGCGGAAAGCCTGGCCGGGCCCACGGCGGTGTTCGACTTCGGCGCCGCCAAGATGGACGATGTGACCGCCGCCTTGTTCACGGAAACGCTGCGCGGCGAGCTGGAGATCCTGAGCTTCGAGTCTGCGGATTCCGACCCGGTCGATGCGCGGGGCGTACTGTGGGGCGGTAACCTGGCCATGGTGGCCTCGCTGGTCGGCACGCCGTTCCTGCCCCGCCTGCGCGGCGGCATTCTGTTCCTGGAAGACATCAACGAGCATCCCTTCCGCATCGAGCGCATGCTGTCGCAACTGCTGCATGCGGGAGTGCTGGCAAAGCAGAAGGCCATCGTGCTGGGGCGCTTCACGGAGTATCGCCTGGGCAAGAGCGACAATGGCTTCGACCTTGATTCGGTGGTGGCCTGGCTGCGGCAGAACGTGAAGGTGCCTGTTGTAACTGGCCTGCCGTATGGGCACGTGAAGGTCAAGGCAACATTGCCCGTCGGCCGCCGGGTAGGTATTGCCACCGAAGGCGGCATGGCTTATTTGCTGCTGCACGAGCACGACTGACACCGAAAGCACGTCTTGGCCCGCCTTGAAGCGGGCCATTTTTTTGTGTGCTGCCGCACATGAAATAAAGACAAGAAGATAAATATTTTGTATCAATATGACATAGAATACGCCATTACTCACACAGGCCGGGGGCCTTTCCATGCTCAGATGTCGTTTCACCTTGGCGTTCTCTGCTCTTTTGGCATTGGCCGGTTGCGGCGGGGGCTCGGACGAGCACAGCGAACCGCCACCGCCCGAGCTCGTCTATCCGGATACCACGGCAGGTTCCGACAGCGACACCTATTTCGGCCGCGTGGTGGCCGACCCTTATCGCTGGCTCGAAGACATCCGCGGTCAGCAGACCGACCATTGGGTCGAGGCGCAAAATCGGTTCACGGCCGACTACATCACTGCCTTGCCCGATTACAAAGCCATTGAAAAACGCATTGCGCCTTGGTTCGCGCCGCCGCCTGATGTCGCCCTCATGCGGTCGCTGAACATCGACCAGCCGGAAGACGTCCAGCGTGTGAAAGGTGTGCAGGGCGTCGACGGCCACTATTACTATCAGCTGCAAGTCCGGCGCGAGCGCCATCACCAGTTCATCCCCGGGCGCGACGCCCGCTTCGTCTCGGCCGACAACATCATCTATGTTGCTTCCGGCCCCGAAGCCGTCGACCAGGGCAAGGTCCTGATCAACGCGGACGATTTCCGCATTGACCCGGATGACGACATCCAGTTGATCAATCACCAGGTCTCATCCGACGGCCGATACCTGGTGTATGCGATGCAGCGCAACTTTGCAGACTTGGTCGAGCTGCATGTGGTGAGCCTGGCGCAGCCCACCCAGCTGATATTGCGCATACCGCACGTCTTCTCGCCGCAATTCACCTTGTATGGCGATGGGGTGGTCTATGCGTCGCCCAAAGGCACCACCGATCCTCATGTGTCTGCACATACATTTCAAACGCTTTACTACCAGCCTTTCTCCGGCGGCGAACGCCAGGCGTGGTTCCAAGGGACGCAGTTCGACCAGATCGGCAGTGCGCTGCATCAGGATCAGCTCTATATCAATATTGTGAGAGACATGCGGTCCAGCCAACTGCGGCTTGATCCCGCGCACCCCGAACAGGGGGCGCATGCCTTTCTTGGCACCCCCGAGGACCAGGAAAGCTTCAACTTCGCGGGCCCAAGCGGCGAGGACCCGGCCAAGATGCTGGTGATCACCACTCAGGGCGCTGCGTCCAACCGCTTGATCGAAGTCGACCCTGCCGACCCCTCGCCGGAAAGCTGGCGTGAAATCCTGCCCCGCAGCGCCCCGGGCGAAACGGTGTACGTCAACGAGATCGTGGCATGTGGCAGCGACTACTACGCCGAGCACCTCGACCTGGGCAGCAGCCGGTTGTTTCATTACAGCGCGGCGGGCGTCGACGAGATCCCGCTGCCGGGTCTTGGCGCCGTATCGAGCATGTATTGCGCCGATCTTGATGGCCAGGCGATATTGAATTACTGGTTCTCGACGCTGGCCCAGCCCTCGACCGGCTTCAGCTACAACCCGGCTACGAAGGTAGCCACGCGGGGAGCCACAAGGCGCTATGAGGGCTATGATCCGAACCTGTACGAGGTACGGCGACTTGTCGTGACCAGTGCCGACGGCGCCCAGGTGCCTGTGTACATCGCGCACAAGCAGGGCCTGCAGCCGTCGGGCGATGCGCCCAGCCTCATCTACGTCTACGGCGGCTTTGGCGTTGCGCTGACGCCCGGGTTTCAGGAAAAGGCCATTCCGCTGCTCGAAAGCGGGGGCATTTATGTCGTGGCCCAGGTCAGGGGCGGAAACGAATTGGGTTCCGACTGGCATGAGGCGGGCCGCTTGCTGAACAAGCAGAACACCTATGACGACGTTGTGGCGGTGGCCGAGCACCTGATCGGGCAGGGGCTGACCAGTCCCGGCAAGCTGGCGCTTCAGGGCGAGTCGAACGGGGGCTTGACCACCGCGGCCGTCGCCCTGCAGCGGCCCGATCTGTTCAGCGTCGTCTTTCCCACCGTCGGCGTGCTGGACCTGGTGCGCTACGACAAGTTCACGTCGGGTTTTGGCTGGCATGCCGACTACGGTGTCACCACCAGGCAGGACGAGTTCGAGAATCTGATGAAGTTCTCGCCACTGCATAACGTGAAGCCGCTGGCGTATCCGCCCACGTATGTCTTCACGGGCAAATCGGACGGGCGCGTCATGCCCGCGCATAGCTACAAGTACGCCGCCACCCTGCAGAATACGGCGACAGGCACCAGCCCCTATCTTCTGTATGCGTTTCCCAAAGACGGGCATAGCCTGGACCGAAACTGGCAAACGGTGTTGACCTATCTGTGGACCGCATTCTTCCATCATACGGGGTCCCGTTTTGCTGGATTGGCAAACTGACCCCCAGCAGGGGCCGCCAGCGCGACCAAACTTGATACACTAGCTCTTTGCATCAGTACGATGGGCTGTTCTGGCCCATCTTTCATTTGGCGAAGGGTCGGCGCCACAGCGGCCGATCCCAGCACGCCCGAATTCTTCTATCTATACGGTTTCAATTGATCTCCACCGCTAATCTCACCATCCAGTTCGGCCCCAAGCCGCTTTTTGAAAACGTCAGCGTCAAGTTCGGCGATGGCAACCGCTATGGCCTGATCGGCGCCAACGGATCGGGCAAGTCCACCTTCATGAAGATCATAGGCGGCGATCTCGAGCCCTCGGCGGGCAATGTGTCGCTGGAGCCCGGCGTGAGGCTGGGCAAGCTGCGCCAGGATCAGTTCGCCTACGAAGACGTGCGCGTGCTCGACGTCGTGCTCATGGGCCACGAAGAGATGTGGCAGGCGATGACCGAGCGCGATGCCATCTACGCCAACCCCGACGCCAGCGAAGAAGACTATATGCGTGCGGCCGATCTCGAGGCGAAGTTTGCCGAGTACGACGGCTACACCGCCGAGGCCCGCGCCGGCGAGCTGCTGCTGGGCCTCGAAATTCCCACCGAGCAGCACCAGCTGCCAATGCGCGAAGTCGCGCCGGGCTGGAAGCTGCGCGTGCTGCTGGCCCAGGCGCTGTTCTCGAACCCCGACGTGCTGCTGCTGGACGAGCCCACCAACAACCTCGACATCAACACCATCCGCTGGCTCGAAGACGTGCTTAACGGCTACGACAGCACGATGATCATCATCAGCCACGACCGCCACTTCCTCAACCAGGTCTGCACCCACATGGCCGATCTGGATTACCGCGAGCTGCGCGTGTATCCGGGCAACTACGACGACTACATGCTGGCGGCCGCCCAGGCGCGCGAGCGCATCTCCGCGGTCAATGCCAAGGCAAAAGAACGCGTGGCCGACCTGCAGGACTTCGTGCGGCGTTTCGCTGCCAACAAGTCGAAATCGCGCCAGGCCACTTCGCGGCTCAAGCAGATAGACCGCATCAAGGCCGAAACGATAGAGGTCAAGCCCTCGTCAAGGCAGAACCCCTACATTCGCTTCGAGCAGAACAAGGTGATGCATCGCCTGGCCGTCACGGTCGAGAAGATCTCCAAGGCCTACGACCAGCCGGTCATCGGCTCGTTCTCGGCCATGATCGAGGCGGGCGAAAAAGTGGCCATCATCGGCGCCAATGGCGTGGGCAAGACGACCTTGCTGCGCATGCTGGGCGGCAAGCTGCAGCCCGACTCGGGCACGGTCAAGTGGTCGGACAGCGCCGACCTGGGCTATATGGCGCAAGACGTCTCCGATCAGTTCCAATCGGACAGCAACGTGTTCGACTGGATGGACGATTACCGCCAGCCGGGCGACGACGACCAGTCCATCCGCGCGGTGCTGGGGCGCCTGCTCTTTTCGGCCGACGACATCGTCAAGCCTGTCAAGGTGCTGTCGGGCGGCGAGAAAAACCGCATGACCTTCGGGCGCCTGATGCTGGGCCGGCACAACGTCATGCTGCTCGACGAGCCCACCAACCACCTCGACATGGAATCGATCGAATCGCTGCAGTATGCACTTGAAAAATACGAAGGCACGCTGTTCTTCGTGTCGCACGACCGCCAGTTCGTGTCGGGCCTGGCCACTCGCGTGATCGAGATCCTGCCCACGGGCGAGATCATCGACTACCAGGGCAACTACGACGACTACCTCGCATCGCGGGGCATCGCCGGCTGAACCTGCGGCTGTAGCGTCCGGTCATGCTCTATACGCTGGAAGGCCTTCATGCCCACGAAGAAGAAATCAAGAAGAGCCGCTTCCTGGCCATGGCGGGGCCTGCCGGCTCGGCCCAGGAGGCCCTGGATTTCATTGCGACGCACAGCGTGGTCTCGGCTACTCATAATTGCTGGGCGTATCGGGTGGGGGACGCCTATCGCTTCAACGACGACGGCGAGCCCGGAGGCACGGCGGGGCGCCCCATACTGATGGCCATCGACGGCCAGCAGTGCGATCAGGCAGTGGTGCTGGTGGTGCGCTGGTTTGGCGGTGTCAAGCTGGGGTCGGGCGGGTTGGTGCGGGCTTATGGCGGCGCGGCGGCCCAGTGCCTCAGGCTGGCGCCCAAGGCGCCCATCGTGCCGCGCACCATGCTGGCCTGCCGCTGCCCCTTCGGCGACATGGCGCTGATCCAGTCAAAATTCGCCGGTCTTGACGTAACGGTGGCGGCAGAAGATTTCGATGCCGAGGGCGTGGCCTGGCAACTGGCATTGCCCAGCGCTCATGCGCACGCTTTCATGGAGCTGTTCATCGACCTGACCCGGGGCCGGGGCGAAATCGGCGTCAAAGGGGCAGGGTAGCCACCGAGGCCCGGCATGCTTGCCCGCGCAGGAGCGGTACGCTGCCGTGCTGTTCCATTCCCATGCCGCAGATCGGTGGCCAGGCGCCGCCTGGCCACCGATCTGCTTACTGCTGGTCGCCCTGGTTTTCCTGTTGGGCGATTTCAGCGTGAACCTGCGCCATGTCCAGCGCCTTTACCTGGGTGATCAGTTCTTCGAGCTGGCCGGCCGACAGTGCGCCCGCCTGGTTGAACAGCATGACTCGCTCGCGAAACACCATCAGGGTGGGAATGGAGCGGATGCGCATGGCCGCGGCCAGTTCGTCCTGCTCTTCGGTGTTGATCTTGGCGAAGGTGATGTCGTCGTGCTGTTCGGCCGCCTTCTCGAACACGGGTGCGAAGTTGCGGCAGGGGCCGCACCACGGGGCCCAGAAATCGATGATCAGGGGCTTGTCGCTCTGGATGGCCGCCTCGAATGTGTCCTTGGTGAGTTCTATGGTGCTCATGGAGTATCCTGAATAAAAAGGCGGCCTATCAAAGGCCGCCAGTTGCAAGAATGCTTCGTTGAATACCAGTGTACATTTTTTTCTGCCCGGGGCCGAGCCAGGGCGAAAAAACTGCCGTTGGGCGGCAGGCAAAGGACGGGCCGATACTGGCCCGCCCCGCCTGCTTATTCAGGATAGAAGGCGTACTTTATTACGAACAGCACCGCCACTATGAGGGTGGCCAGGTGAATCTGGCGCACGCGCCCGGTAATGGCCTTGAGCACCACATAGCTGATGAAGCCGAAGGCCAGGCCGTTGGCGATGGAGTAGGTGAAGGGCATTATCAGCGCCGCGATGGCCGCCGGAGTGGCTTCGGTGACGTCGTTCCAGTCGATCTCGGCGACTTCGCGCAGCATGAGGCCGGCCACATAAAGCAGGGCGGGGGCCGTAGCATAGCCGGGCACGGACTGGGCCAGCGGCGAGAACAGCAATGCCAGCAGGAACAGCACGGCCACGGTCAGGGCGGTAAGGCCGGTGCGGCCGCCCGCCTGAACGCCCGAGGCGCTTTCGATGTAGGCCGTGGTGCTGCTGGTGCCCAGCAGCGAGCCGCCCACGATGGCGGTGGAGTCGGCCAGCAGCGCGCGGCCCAGGCGGTTGGGTTTGCCTTCGGGCAGCAGGTTGGCCCGCTTGGCCACGCCTATCATGGTGCCGGTGGCGTCGAAGACCTCGACCAGAACCAGGACCAGGATGACGTGCACGATGCCCATGTGCAGGGCGCCCATGATGTCGAGCTGCAGGAAGGTGGGTGCCAGGCTGGGCGGCGACGAGAAGATGCCGTGGAACTCGTTGTTGCCAGTGAGCATCGACAGCACCGTGATGATGAGGATGCCGATGAGGATGGCGCCCCGCACTTTCAGGGCGTCAAGGGCGGCAATGATGAAGAAGCCCAGAATGGCAAAAAGGGTGGGGGTTGAGGTAAGGTCGCCCAGGCCGACGATGGTGGCCTCGTTGGGCACCACGATGCCCGCGCCGTTGGGCCCCAGGGCAATAATGGCCAGGAACAGGCCGATACCGGCGGCGATGGCCGAGCGCAGCGATTTGGGAATGCCCTCTATCAGCCAGGAGCGAATGCCGGTAACGGTTAGAATGACGAATATCACGCCGGAAATGAACACCGCACCCAAGGCCTGTTGCCAGGTGAAGCCCATTGCGCCCACCACCGTGAATGCAAAGAATGCGTTCAGGCCCATGCCGGGCGCCATGCCGATGGGCCAGTTGGCCACGAAGGCCATGATCAGCGTACCCAGTGCGGCGGCCAGGCAGGTGGCGACGAACACGGCGCTGTGCTCCATGCCCGTGGTCGACAATATGGCCGGGTTGACGAAAATGATGTACGACATGGTCAGGAAGGTAGTTATCCCGGCCAGTATTTCGGTGCGTGCATCGGTGTTGTGCTCATTTAGCTTGAAAAGTTTTTCTAGCATTGGCTCATCCCCATAAAGCGGTTTGGTTTTATGACTTATTGATTCTGGTCCGACAGCCAGCATTCTAAGGCTGTTTTACGCCCAGTTGTACATTTGCACATCATGATTATTCTTGGTTACGAGAGTTCTTGCGACGAAACCGGCGTGGCGCTGGTTTGCACCGAGCGCGGCTTGCTGGCTCACAGCCTGCACAGCCAGATCGCCATGCACCGCGATTACGGGGGCGTGGTGCCCGAGCTGGCCTCACGCGACCACATCCAGCGCGTGCTGCCGCTTACCCGGCAGGCCCTGGACGAAGCCAGGCTCACACTGCAAGACGTGGACGCCATCGCCTATACGGCCGGGCCGGGGCTGGCCGGCGCGCTGCTGGTGGGTGCCAGCGTGGCTCAATCCATAGCCTGGGCCCTGGGGCTGCCCGCCATCCCGGTGCATCATCTCGAGGGCCATCTGCTTTCGCCCCTCCTGGCCACGCCCGCGCCGGATTTTCCCTTCGTCGCGCTGCTGGTGTCCGGCGGGCATACCCAATTGATGAAGGTCGAGGGAGTGGGGCGCTACGAATTGCTGGGCGAAACGCTCGATGACGCGGCCGGCGAGGCCTTCGACAAATCAGCCAAGCTGCTGGGGCTGGGCTATCCGGGCGGGCCGGCGCTTTCCCGCCTGGCGCAGCAGGGCGATCCGGCCGCCTTCGACCTGCCGCGCCCCATGCTGCACAGCCCCGATCTCGATTTCAGCTTCAGCGGCCTGAAGACGGCGGTGCTTACCCGCCTCAAGGCCCTTGAAGGGCAGGCCGGCGGCCTCACCGAAAGCCAGCGGGCCGATCTGGCCGCCTCTACCGAGGCCGCCATTGTCGACGTGCTGGGCGGCAAGGCCATCAAGGCCATGAAGCGCAGCGGCCTGAAACGCCTGGTTGTGGCGGGCGGCGTGGGGGCCAACCGGCTGCTGCGCCAGCGTCTGGTCGACGACATGAAGAAACTGGGGGGCGAGGTTTATTTCCCGCCGCTGGACCTATGCACCGACAACGGCGCCATGATCGCCTTTGCCGCGGCCCAGCGGGTGCGGGCCGGGCTGGTCGACCTGGCCGACCGGGGGCACGCGTTTACCGTGCGTCCCCGGTGGGATCTTCACGAGCAGGCGGCGCCCGCCGAGGCCTGAGCAGCCGGCTGCGGCGTGGCTTTCAGGGCCGGGCTCTAGACCTAGTGTTTTCTGCCGCCACTGCGTCGCCGCGGCCCTGGGTGCCCCTTTTCTGCGGAGCCCTTGTTTTTGCCGATGCGGTCTTCTTTGCCCGCGAGCAGCCGCGCGATATTGGCCTGGTGGCGATAGCACAGCAGCACGCTGATCACGACAACGGCCAGGCAGATAGCACCCTCGAAACGCCAGGCGATGTTGCCGCCAAAAAGATAATACAGGGGCGCAAAAATCGCCGCGACGATAGCCGCCAGGGAAGAATAGCGGGTGGCAAAGGCCACGATGAGCCAGGTGGCCACCGTGGCCGCCGCCAGCCAGGGCTGGAAACCCAGCAGCACGCCCAAGGCGGTGGCCACGCCTTTGCCGCCCTTGAATTTCAGGAACAGGGGGTACACATGCCCCAAAAAGACCGCGACGCCGGCCAGCCCGACGGCATAGCCCGCAAGGCCCCAGTGCCGCACTGCGAGCGAGGCCAGCCACACCGCGGCCCAGCCCTTGGCCGCGTCGCCCAGCAAAGTAAGCGCGGCCGCCGTACGGTTGCCTGTACGCAACACATTGGTGGCGCCGGGGTTCTTCGAGCCGTAGCTGCGCGGGTCGCTCAGCCCCATAATGCGGCTGACCACCACCGCGAAGGGAATGGAACCCAGCACATAGGCCAAGGCGACCAGGGCGAGAATGGCAAGCACGAGAAACGACGGCGACATTGACTTGGAAACTCCTGAGTGACTGCGCTAGATTCTAGCGCGGCCCGGCCAAAACGATAAAACGACCGGGTACAATTGGCTACGTTCAGTTGAGTTTCCTGGAAGTGACGATGCGCATATTGGTGTCTAACGACGATGGCTACAACGCAGAGGGCATCGAGGCCCTGGTGGCGGCCCTGAAGGGGCTGGGCGAACTCACCATCGTCGCACCCGAAACCAACTGCAGCGGGGCCTCGAATTCGCTTACGTTGAATCGGCCCCTTTCGGTGCGCCAGGCAGCCAACGGCTATTACTTTGTGAACGGCACGCCTTCCGACTGCGTGCACATTGCGCTTACGGGGCTGCTCGACTTTCGTCCCGACCTGGTTGTCTCGGGCATCAACAACGGCGCCAATATGGGCGATGATACTTTGTATTCGGGCACCGTGGCGGCCGCGACCGAAGGCTATCTGTTCGGCATCCCGGCCATCGCCTTTTCGCTGGTAAAAAAAGGCTGGGAACATCTCGATTCCGCCGCCCGGGTGGCGCGGCAGGTGGTCGAGCGCCAGATCGCCCAGCCATTGGCCGGCAACACGCTGCTCAACGTCAATATTCCCGCCGTGCCGTACGAAGCAATGCAGGGTTTCACCGTTACCAGGCTGGGCAAGCGCCATCCGTCAGAACCCGTGGTAAAAAGCAGCACTCCCTATGGCGATCCGGTCTACTGGATAGGGCCGGTGGGCCTGGTGTCCGACTCTGCCGCCGACACCGATTTCGGCGCCATCGAGCAACATGCGGTGTCCATTACCCCGTTGCGCCTCGACCTTACCCACTACGAGCAGCTGTCTCACCTGAAGGCCTGGGCCGAACCCCTATGAGCAAACCGGTAAATCGTTTTCCCTTTGCCTCGGGCACCATGAACAGGTTCGGGCGCTCCAGCCTGGGCGGCGGGCCCTCCACCACCAATAGCAATGCCCGCATCGCCACGATGCCGGGCCGCCTTCCTGTGCCCGCCACGCCGGTGCGCCCGCTGGCCGCCGCCACCGCCAACCTGGGGCTCAATTCCGACCGCCAGCGCGCCGTCATGGTGCAGAGGTTGCGTAACCAGGGAATACAAGATGAAAGAATCCTGAACGCGATGCTGACCGTCCCCCGGCACGTATTCGTCGACGAAGGCCTGGCCAGCCGGGCCTACGAAGACGCCGCCTTGCCCATCGGCTACGGGCAGACCATTTCGCAACCCTGGGTGGTGGCCAGGATGATCGCGGCCCTGTGCGAAGAGCGCATGCCTACAAGGGTGCTCGAGGTCGGGGCCGGCTGCGGCTACCAGGCCGCCGTACTGGCCCAGCTGGTCAAAGAGGTCTATGCGATCGAGCGCATCCGGGGCCTCTACGACATGGCGCGCTTTCATTTGCGCACGCTTCGACTGGCCGCCAGAGTACGGCTATCATTTGGCGATGGCATGGCGGGTTTGCCCAGCAGCGCACCTTTCGACGGTATTATTGTGGCAGCCGCAGGTATTAAAATCCCTGCATCATTGCTTGAACAGCTAGCCATCGGCGGGCGACTCATCGCTCCCGAGGGCGGCGCAACGCAGCGCCTCGTGCTGATCGAACGAACCGGCCCGGCCACATGGCGGCGCCAAGAGCTCGAGTCCGTCCGATTCGTACCGCTGCGGGCCGGCA
>Ga0180218_1000321_pt1 | contig 56254 bp, 53 predicted proteins | sample eDN3rd37CKraftBY_FD_151334 | JGI IMG/M metagenome (GOLD analysis project Ga0180218, IMG submission 151334) | Enriched backyard soil microbial communities from Emeryville, California, USA - eDNA 3rd pass 37_C Kraft BY (version 2) (version 2) | ecosystem: Environmental > Terrestrial > Soil >... | reverse complement strand
ATGAGCGCTGTAGATGACCTCACCAACCGGCCGGGGCACGATCTAACCCTAGAAATCGACCATCGTTCCAGGCGGCAGGAGTGCTCACCGGCCAGCGGCTCGGTGATCAGCGTCCCCGCGCTGGACGATTATCCGTTCGAGGCACGCCGATCAACACCCATTAGGCGGCCCACTTTGGGGAATTGCCCGTCCCGCTGGTAACCTGAACCCTCGCTGCCCTCGCACGGGCGCCTACCAGACTTTGGGAAACCCTTACCGGATTTACGAAGGACTACACGCGTGGCCAACATCAAGTCGCAGGAAAAGCGGATTCGGACGAACGAGAAGCGCCGTCTGCGCAACAAGGCGGTGAAGTCGTCGCTGCACACGGCGGTCCGCCACTTCCGCGAGGCCGTCGCCGAGGGCGACAAGGACAAGGCCGCCGAACTGCTCGCCGCGACCAGCCGCAAGCTGGACAAGGCCGCCAGCAAGGGCGTCATCCACAAGAATCAGGCCGCCAACCGCAAGTCCGCTCTGGCGCACGCCTTCAACAAGCTCTGATCGCCCGCCGCGCACCGCGCGGCGCGCTCCCAGTCTGGGTAAGTCGCCCACTAGTCCTCGACTAGCTGGGCGACTTTTCTGACCGCGGCCTCCAACGCGTATTCGGCGTCGGCCGCCGCACCCTTGACGTCCGCGTTCAGCGCGGCCACCACCCGCATCGCCTCGGCGATCGTGGTGCGCGACCACCGCCGCGACTGCTTCTGCGCCTTCTGCACCCGCCACGGCGGCATGCCCAGCTCCGACGCCAGCCGGTACGGGTCCCCCGACATCGGCCCCACCCGCGCGATGGTGTGCACCGCCTCGGCCAGCGCGTCGGCGAGCACCACGTGCGGTTCGCCGCGCAGCATCGCCCACCGCAGCGCCTCCGCCGCACCCGCGACGTCGCCGACGACCGCCTTGTCGGCGATGTCGAACCCCTTCACCTCCGCCTTGCCGGAGTGGTAGCGGCGCACCGCCGCGGCGTCCACCGCGCCGCCGGTGTCGGTGACCAGCTGCGACACGGCGGCGGCCAGTTCCCGGATGTCGGAGCCGATCGCGTCGAGCACCGCGGTGACGGTGTCGTCGTCGACCTTGCACTTGAGCGACTTGAACTCGCGGCGCACGAAGTCGGCGCGCTCACTGGCCTTGGTGATGCGGGCACACGGATGCACCTGGGCGCCAAGCTTCTTGAGCTGCTCGGCCAGCGCCTTGGCCCGGCCCCCGCCGGAGTGCACGACGACGAGCATGATGCCCGGCGGCAGGTCGGCGGCCGCGTCGGCGATGAGTTTGACGGCGTCCTTACCCGCCTCGGCGGCGGATTCGAGCACCACGATGCGCTCCTCGGCGAACAACGACGGGCTCAGCAGCTCGGCGAGCTCGCTGGTGCTGACCTCGCCGGCGCGCAGCCGGTCGACCGGAACATCCTGGGTGCCCGCCCGTTTGCGGGCACCGCGCAACACGGCCGCGACGGCCCGTTCGACCAGAAGCTCCTCATCACCGAGCACCAGGTGCAACCGCGACTCTTCGCTCACCCTGCGATCGTGTCATGTCAGCCCGACAGTCCCGACACCGTCCACGCCATCACCGCCAGTGCCGTCGCACACACCACGGCCCGGCCCGCGCGGAAGCGCCAGGACACCGCCGCGGCGGCCCCGGCGGCCGCGACCAGCACCGCCCCGGGCAGGCCCGACGGCACCGGCACCGCGGCGCCGGGCACCGCGGCGGTCCACCGCGACACCTGCAGCAGCCACCACAGTTCGGGCCCGGTGAACCGGATCAGCAGCTCCGCCCCGGCCGGCCACAGCGGGCTCAGCGCGGCCGCGGCGGTGCCCAGGACGGTGATCGGCGCGATGACCGGCGCCGCCGCCAGGTTGGCCGCGACCGCCACCACGCTGACCATTCCGGCCATCCCGGCGACCAGCGGCGCGGTGACCAGCTGGGCGGCGACCGCGACGCTGACCGCGGCGGCCAGCGGTTTGGGCCAGCCGCGGGCGATCAGCCGCTGCGTCCACACCGGGGCGATCACCACCAACGCCGCGGTCGCCGACACCGACAACGCGAACCCGATGTCGACGGCCAACTCCGGCGCGGCGACCATCAGCACCAGCACGCTGGCCGCCAGCGCCGGCATCGCCTGCCTGCCCCGGTGTGACAGCACGGCCAGCAGCGTGATCGCCCCCATCACCGCGGCACGCAGCACGCTCGCCGACGGCTGCACCACGACGACGAACCCCACCAGCGCGACCGCGGCCAGCCCGACCGCCACCCGCGGGCCGACCAGCACCGCGGTCAGCAGCACCGCCCCGCAGACGATCGTGACGTTGGCGCCCGACACCGCGGTCAGATGCGTCAGACCCGAGGTCTTGAAATCGGCGACGGTCCGGCGCGGCACCGCCGAGATGTCGCCGAGGACCAGCGCGGGCAGCATCGCCGCCTGGTCGGCGGGCAGTGCCCGGCGCGCGGCGGCGGCGAACTCGGCGCGCACCCCGTGGGCGGCGCGGTGGATCGGGGCGGCCCGCCCGACCGCCGGGCGGCCGGTGACCGACAGCACCGCGACGGTGAGGTCGCGGCGGGTCGGGGCGCTGATCCGGGCCCGCACCCGCACCGGGGTGCCCACCGTCAGGTCCGCGACGTCGCGGCCCGCGGCGAACACCACCACGTCGCCGGTGGTCCGCCGGTCGTCAACCTGCAGCAGGGCGGCGCGGAACATCGCGCGGTGACCGCCGACGATGCGCGGTGTCTCGGTCGGGGCGACGACGACGGTGGCGACCGTCCCGTAGCGCTGCGTGATCGGGTGGCCGCGCACCTGCCCGACCTGCAGGGCCACCGCCAGCGCGAACGTCGCTGCCACCACCGCCACCGCGGCCAGGCCCGGGCCGACGCGCCGCGGTTCGTCACGGCGGGCCCACCAGCCGGCCGCCGCGGACACGGCGACGGCGGCGACAGCGGTGAGCCCCGCGCCCGCCGGCGGCCACAGGATGCCGGCGGCGGTGACCGTCCAGGCCGTCGCCGCGGCCGGGACCAGCCGCAGATCCAGCGGCGCCGCACCGGGCTCGGGCACCGCGGTCACACATGGACGTGCGGGCGCAGTTTCTCCAGCCGCGCGGGTCCGATGCCGTCGACGGCGGAGAGCTGGTCGACGCTGGTGAACCGGCCGTTGGCCTCGCGCCAGGCGATGATCGCCGCGGCGGTGACGGGGCCGACGCCGGGTAGCGCGTCGAGTTGGTCGGCGGTGGCGGTGTTGAGGTCCACCGTGCCGCCGCCGGACGCGTCAGGGGCGTCGGCGGCCCCGGCCCCGGCGCCCGCGGGTGTCTCCGCGGTGACCGAGCTGCCCATCACCGTCGGCTGTCCCGGCGGCGCCGCGATCCCCACCACGATCTGCTCGCCGTCGCCGAGCTTGCGCGCCAGGTTGAGACCCAGCAGGTCCGCTCCGTCCAGCGCGCCGCCCACCGCGTCGAGCGCGTCGGCGATGCGCGCGCCGGGTTTCAGCGTGACCAGCCCCGGCCGGTGCACCAGCCCCACCACGCTGACCACCACCGCGGTGTCGGTTTCCGGCGGCAGGGACGACTCCGCTGAAACCTCCTGCACCGGCGGCAGTTTCGCCGCGGCGACCGCGGGCGCGTCGCCGCGCACCACGACGAACACCGTGACCAGCACCGCGAGCACCCCGACAGCGGCCAGGGCGAGCACACCGGCACGGCCCGGATCGGCGCGCACGGCGGCCCACCAGCCGGCCGCACCGGTGGCCGGGGTGTCGGGCAGCCAGCGGGCCAGCGCGGTGTCCGGCGGGGTGTCGGATTCGCCGTCGGGATCGGAGTCGGTGTCGGCATCGGTGACAGCACCGAGACGGCGCTGCAGACGGTCGGCAGGCAGTTCGGTTCGCATGGCCCGAACGCTAGGCGCGCACCCCGACGCGTGGGCCCGTCACCGCGGCACGGCGACGCGCCCTGGGGATGAAATCACCGTTGGGGATAACCGGGGTGTCTACAGTGTTGGCGTGGATCGTCGAGTGCCGGCCGTCGCCGGCATCGCGTTCGCGGTCTTGTACGGCATTGCGCTCGCGGCGGTTCCGGCGCTGCCCGGTATCGACCAGCCGGGTCTGGAGATCGTCACCCACATCAACGCGCACGCCACCGCGATGCGGACGCAGGCGCTGTTGCTGGCCTTCGGGTCGCTAGCGCTGGTGGTGGTGATGGCGCACGCCCGCGACCGGCTCACCGGACCGTACGCGTTCATGTTCACCATCGGCTCGGCGGCGGTGCTGGTCGAGGTGACCCTGGCGACGTGGTTCACCGGCGGGCTGGCCCTGCATCCGGCGGAGCTGGGTTCGGGCACCGCGCGCACGCTGGCCGACGTCGTCACCATGTTCGGTCCGGTGCTGACCGCGGCGAACATCATGGTCGCGGTGCCGATCCTGTTGGCCGCGAACGATGGTCGGTTCCCGCGCTGGGTCGGCATCGCCGCGGCGGTCTTCGCCGTCGAGCAGCTGCTGGAGACCATCACGATCATCGGGCCCCCAGGCAGCTTCATCTCACCGGGCGGGCCGATGAACCACTGGCTGGGCGGGCCGCTGTTCATCGTGTTCTTCCTGGTGCTCGGGGTGTCGCTGGCGCTGCCCGAGGACTGGTCGCCGCGCTTGGCGCGCACGGCCCCGGCTCCCACCCACGAGGACCCCGCCCGCGAGGACACAGAGAATCCGGACACAGAAACCCCGGACACCGAGGATCCGGGTGACGACGGGGCGGACGAGCAGACCGGCGGCTCCGACGAGCCCGAGACCCCGCGCGGCTGATCCTCGTCCGAGCCGCCGTCGGTCCACATGCTGACCGATTAGCATTCCCCCGATGGCAACGTTGCAGCGCTACACCGACCGTCGGGTACTGATCACCGGGGCCGGCTCCGGCATCGGTCAGGCGACGGCACTGCGGATCCTGTCCGAGGGCGGCACCGTCGTCGCCGCCGATATCAGCGAGGCCGGGCTCGCCGACACCACCGCCAAGGCGGGCGACACCGGCGGCCGGTTGACCCCCGTCGAACTCGATGTGAGCAGCGAGGAGTCGGTGGTCGCGGGCGTGGCGCGTGCGGTCGAGGTGCTCGGTGGGCTCGACGCCCTGGTCAACGCGGCGGGCATCCTGCGCTCGTCGCACTTCACCGACACCACACTGGCCGACTTCGAACAGGTGCTGCGGGTCAACCTGATCGGCACATTCCTGGTCACCAGGGAAGCCGTCCCGGCGCTGCGCGACGGCAACGCACCCGCGGTGGTCAACTTCAGCTCCACCTCGGCGTCCTTCGCGCACCCGTACATGGCCGCCTACGCCGCGTCCAAGGGCGGTATTCAGGCGATGACGCACACGCTGGCGCTGGAGTACGCCAAGGCCGGCATCCGGTTCAACTGCGTGCAGCCGGGCTCGATCTCGTCGGGAATGACCGACGGCACAGGCGAATCCAAGCAGAGCATCGGCCCGGGACTGCCCGAGGACGCGGACTTCTCGCTGTTCACCAAGATCACGCCGACGTTGCCGGTCGAGGGCGGCGCGCTGTTCGCCCGGCCCGACGCCGTCGCCGCCGTCGTCGCCATGCTCGCGGCCCCGGAGGCCTACTTCGTCACCGGCACCGAAGTCCGGATCGACGGTGGCACCCATATGTAGGCACCCGCATGTAGGCACCCGTATGTGAGGAGACACCGTGGCGACACCCCTGCGCGTGATTCAGTGGACCACCGGCAATATCGGCCGCCGCTCCCTGCACGCGATCATCGGCCGCGATGACATGGAGCTGGTGGGCGTGTACGCGCACGGCCCGGAGAAGGTCGGGGTGGACGCCGCGGAGCTGGCCGGGTGGCCGGAGCCGACGGGGATCAAGGCCACCAACGACATCGACGAGCTGCTGGCGCAGAAACCGGACGCGTGCTGCTACAACCCGTTGTGGCCCAACATCGATGAGCTGGTGCGGCTGCTGGAGGCCGGGGTCAACGTATGTTCCAGCGCGGCGTGGATCACCGGCGGCAAGCAGACCCCGCAGGACCTCGAGCGGATCCGGAAAGCCTGCGAGAAGGGCAATTCCACGATCTTCGGCAGCGGCGCTCACCCGGGGATCTCCAACATGGTGGGCATGGTGCTGTCGGGCTGCTGCGAGCGGGTCGACGAGATCCGCATCACCGAGTCGGTGGACTGCTCCACCTACGAGTCGGCGGGCACCCAGAAGGCGATGGGCTTCTCGCAGGATCCCGACACCCCGGGCCTGGCCGAGAGCGTGCGCCGCGAGAGCGAGGTGTTCGCCGAGTCGGCGGCGCTGATGGCCGACGCCATGGGTGTCACGCTCGACCGGATCACGTTCGACGTCGAGTTCAGTGTCGCCACAGACGATTCCGATCTGGGCTTCATGCAGATCCCGAAGGGCACGGTCGCCGGGGTGTACGGGTATCACCGCGGCTGGGTCGGTGACCGCAACGTGGTCAGCGTCGGGTTCAACTGGATCATGGGCTCGCACGTGACCCCGCCCAAACCGCTCGAGCACGGCCACGTCATCCAGGTGTTCGGGCTGCCGAACATGCGCACCGTGCTGCACTGCCTGCCGCCGAAGGACTGGACCGAACCCGGGTTCATGGGGCTGGGCATGATCTACACCGCGATGCCGGTGACCAACGCGGTGCCCGCCGTCGTCGCCGCCCCGCCGGGCATCGTGACGCTCAAGGATCTGCCGGTGATCACCGGCCGCCCCGCGCTGTAGGGGCGCTGGGGCGTTCAGGCCGACAGGTGCACGACGACGCCCGTCGTGCCGGCGCCGAGGTGGATCGCCAGCACCGGGCCCATGTCGGAGACTGTCAGCGACTCGATCTGCGGCAGCCGATCCGTCAGCGCCGCACCGATTTCCGCGGCGGCGTCGTGGTTGTCGACGTGGTGCACCGCGATCGAGGCCCAGCGCTCCCCCACGGTGCCGACCACCCGTTCGATCATCGCGGCGTGCGCCTTGCTGATGGTGCGGATGCGCTGGTCGAGCACCAGGCGGCCGTCGACGTCCAGGCACAGCAGCGGTTTCACCGACAGCGCGGTGCCCAGCCACGACGCCGCCGTGCCGATCCGGCCGCTGCGCCGCAGGTTGTCCAGCCGGTGCACCGTGAGAAACGCATGCGTGCGTTCGACGGCCGCGCGCGCCGTCGCCTCCACCGCGTCCAGCCCCTCCCCCGCGGCGGCCGCCCGCGCGGCGGCCAGCGTGATGAAGCCGACGCCCATCGCCGCTGAACGCGAATTCACCACGCGCACCGACGATCCGAACTCACGGGCGACACCCACCGCGGTGCTGTAGGTGCTCGACAGCGCCGCCGACAGGTGCACCGCCACCACCCCGTCGCCGCCGCTGTCGCGCAGCGCCTGCTGATAGGTCTCGGCGAGATCGGCGGGCGACACCCCGGAGGTGCTGGCCTTCGGCGCGTCGTGGATGTCGTAGGGCACGTCGTCGACCCCGTCGCGCAGATCGACGGAGTCGACCAGCACGTGCAGTGGGACCTGCCGGATGTCCCACTGTTTGCGCTCGTCGGGCGTCAACCGCGACGACGAGTCGGTGACGACGACTACGGACATGAGATCCCGGCTTCGGCGAGCGCCTTGAGCATCAGGTCGGCCACCGCCCGGTGTCCCTCGAAGTTCCAGTGGATGCCGTCGGGGTTGCCCCGGCCGGTCATCACCTCGTCCTCCACCGCGGCCTTGAGGTCGACGAGCGGAATGTCGTGCTGCTGCGCCCACCGCGTGATGGCCCGCACGGTGCCGTCGCGGCCGGTGTGCACCTTGCCGTAGGTCTCGGCGATGTGCACCGACGGCAGGCACGCCACGATCGGGATGCCGGGACGGTTGAAATCGATGGCGCCGCGGGTCATCTCGAGGTACTCGGCGGTCAGGTGCGGCGGCAGGGCGGTGCGCGCCACCGGCGACAGCCGCGGCTGCAGCCAGCCGTAGGCGTCGCGCACCCAACGCCGCAGTGTCGGCGGGCGCACGTAGCGGATCAGCTCGCGCAGCGCGGTCGGCAGCGGCGACGGCAGCGAGTCCATCCCGCCGGTGGCGAACACCACCGCCCCGGCGCGCGGCAGCGCCGCCCAGGCCCGCGGATCCTGCGTCGCCGCCCACCACACGTCGCGGCAGGTCCAGCCGATCCGCCCGATCAGCTCGACATCCCAGTCCAGTTGATCGGCAACGATGTTGGGCCAGATTCGCGGGTCGTCGGCGGGAAGTCCCCCGGTCGGGCCGTAGTAGGACAGCGAGTCGCAGAAGACCAGCAGCGTCGGCCGCTCGGCCGCCGGTTCAGAGGACATCGTTGGCCACCTGCGCCGAGGCGTTCCACACGTCGAGCCGCCAGCGGATCTCCTCGGGCGGCGCGTCGACGGCGCTGTGCCCGGACAGCTGCACCCAGCTGGCGTTGCCCATCCCACCCAGGATCGGCCAGTTGTCCACCGGCAGGTCCAGCAGCGCCGCGGTCAGCGCCGCGATCAGACCGCCGTGAGCGACCAGCACCACCGGACGTCCGGCGTCGGCGCCCGCCTGGTCCAGGCCCCACTCGGGGAGCTCACCGATCAGGTCGGCGACCGCGGGTTTGCTGCGCGCGGCGACGTCGACGCGGCTCTCCCCGCCCGGCGGGGCCCAGCGGGAGTCGTTGCGCCACACCAGCCGGGCGCCCGGTGCCCTCGCGTCGACCTCGAGGTGGGTCAGGCCCTGCCACTCCCCCAGGTGGGTCTCGCGCAGCCGCTCGTCGGTGCGCACCGCCACCCCGCTGCGCTCGCTGAGCGCGACCGCGGTGTCGAACGCGCGCCGCAGATCCGACGACCAGATCGCCAGCGGCTGACGTTTGGCCAGCACCTCGGCGGCGGCGACCGCCTGCTCGCGGCCGAGGTCGGTCAGGTCGGTGTCCAGCTGCCCCTGCATCCGGCTGCCGGCGTTGTACTCGGTCTGCCCGTGCCGCAGCATCACCAGCCGACGCACCCTCACTGCGCGTCCTCCCGGGGGACGTCGAGGTCGACCGGAATGGTCGGGCAGTCCTTCCACAACCGGTCCAGCGCATAGAAATTGCGCTCGTCCTGGTGCTGGATGTGCACGACGATGTCGACGTAGTCCAGCAGCACCCACCGGCCCTCCCGGGTGCCCTCCCGGCGCGCGGGCTTGTACCCGGCCAGCCGCATCTTCTCCTCGACCTCGTCGACGATCGCGTTGACCTGCCGGTCGTTGGAGGCCGAGGCGATCACGAAGCAGTCGGTGATGACCAGCTGGGTGGAGACGTCGATGACGACCACGTCGTCGGCGAGTTTGGACGCGGCCGCCTGTGCGGCCACGGTGGCCATGCGGACGGCTTCGTCGGAGGCGCTCATTGGTGATTCCCCTGGGTTGTGAGTGGTTCGTCGGCCTGTCCGGTGGCATGTGCGCCGACGTAGAGCTTGCGTTTGGCCACGTACTGGACGACGCCGTCGGGCACCAGGTACCAGATCGGCCGGTTCTCCCGGGCCCGCTTGCGGCAGTCGGTCGACGAGATCGCCAGCGCGGGCACCTCGACGAGGGTCAGCGCGTCGGCGGGCAGCTGTTGGGTGGCCGCCGCGATGTGGCTGGCGTCCAGTTCGTATCCGGGTCGGCTCACCCCGATGAAGCTCGCGATCGCGAACATCTCCTCCCAGTTCTGCCACGTCAGGATCGACGCCAGTGCGTCGGCCCCGGTGATGAAGAACAGATCGGCGTCGGGGTTGAGCGCGTGCAGGTCGCGCAGGGTGTCCTTGGTGTAGGTCGGGCCGCCGCGGTCGATGTCGACGCGGCTGACCGAGAAGCGCGGGTTGGACGCGGTCGCGATGACCGTCATCAGGTAGCGGTCCTCGGCCGGGCTGACGTCGCGGCCCTTCTGCCACGGCTGACCGGTCGGCACGAACACCACCTCGTCGAGCGCGAACAGATCGGCCACCTCGCTGGCCGCGACGAGGTGGCCGTTGTGGATGGGGTCGAACGTCCCACCCATTACGCCGAGCCTGCGCCGAGGAGCCACGAATAGCCAGCTTACGGGACCCTCCCTCGCACCTCAGACCGGTGAGAGCCGATGGGCGCCGAGCCGTTCGGACACCTCGAACGACGCCCGGTCGGCGCGGTACACGTCGCGCGCGTACTCCACACAGCGGCCGGAGGCGTCCTCGGTGCGCCGGGTCAGCAGCGTGCCCGCCGATCCGGCGCGCACGCCGAGCTGGGCGCTGGAGGCGTCGTCGAGCACGATCGACTCGAGCACCGCGGTCGAGCGGGCCAGGTCAAGGCCGTAGCGCTCGCGCAGCACCGCCCACAGCGAGCCGTCGCCGGGATCGTCGAGGATGCCCGGGGTCAGGTCGGCGGGCAGGAACGTCGTCTCCAGCGCGAACGGCACGTCGTCGACGGTGCGCAGCCGGTGGAACACGTGGACCTCGGCCCCGTCCGGCAGGCCCAGCGCGTGCTGTACGGCCGGCATCGGCTGCTGGGTCTCAGCCCACAGCAGCCGCGCCGCGGGCCGCCGGCCGAGCCGGGACACCTCCTCGGAGAAGCTGCCGATGTGGAACCGCACCCGCGGCTCGGCGACGAACGTCCCGCGCGGCGGCTTTCGGTATACCACCCCTTCGCTCTCCAGCAGTGACAGCGCCTGGCGCGCGGTCATCCGGCTGACCCCGTGTTGTTCGGCGAGCTCACGTTCGGACGGCAGCAGCGTATGGGGTCCGAGCTGCTCGGTTTCGATGCGATCGCGCACCAGGGCGGCGATCTGGATGTAGCGCGGAGTGGCCGGCGGCATTCCTCGAAGATAGCCGACGCGACGCGTCCAGTGGGGTGTCCACTCAGTAGCCCATGTGGTCTAGGCCACCGCGTTCTTGTTAACAGTCTGTTTCCGAGTTGACTGGTGTCAGAAGTTCCCCCAAACTCTGGTTCGACCACATGGTCTATACCACCGGAGGAGTTGATGGCAGATCACCTCGCGTCGGATTCCGCCGACGCCGCCGAGCTCGCCCAGTTCGGCTACAAACAGTCGCTGGAGCGGCACACCGGCAAGTTCGCGTCGTTCGCCGTGGCGTTCGCGTTCGTGTCGATCGCGACCGGCATCTTCACCACCTACGGGTCGGTGCTGAACTCATCGGGGCCGGTCGGCATCTGGACGTGGCCGATCGCGGTCGTCGGGCAGCTGGCGGTGGCGTTCGTGCTCGGCGCGCTGGCCTCCCGCATCCCGGTGACCGGCTACTACTACCAGTGGATGTCGCGGCTGGCGAACCCCGTACTGGGCTGGATCGTCGGCTGGATCTCGTTCGCGTTCCTGGCCATCAACGTCGTCGCGGTGGACTACACCATCGCCTCGACCATCCTGCCGGTGCTGCTGAACTACGAGAGCACCGCCAACATCGCCTGGGCGGTGACCGCCGGGGTGGTCTTCGTGCAGTTCCTGCTGGTGGCGCTGTCCACGCCGTGGGCCGAACGGGTCAACAACGGCTTCGTCACCCTCGAGCTGATCGGCATCGTCGCGCTGATCGTGCTGCTGGCCATCGTCTCCGCGGTGCGCGGCGGAATGAACGTCGACAACCTGTTCAGCAAGGGCGCGGTCGCCGTCGAGGGCTTCTGGCACTTCGGCGACCTGACCTCGGCGGGCCCGTGGATGCTGGGCTTCCTGCTCGGCGCGTTCACCATCGTCGGCTTCGAGTCGGCGGCCAACCTGGCCGAGGAGACCCACGACCCCGAGCGGGTGGTGCCGCGGTCCATGGTGCAGGCCGTCGTCGCCTCCGGTGTGCTGGGCTTTCTGTTCCTGGCCGCGGTCACCGTCGCCGCCGGCGACCCGATCGCGCTGGCCCAGTCCGGCACCCCGATCGCCGACGTCATCCACTCCACGCTGGGTTCGGCGACCGCCACCCTGCTGTTGCTGTTCGTGGTGCTGGCCATCTTCGCCTGCGGCCTGGTCATCATGATCACCGGCGTGCGGCTGATCTGGGCGATGTCGCGTGACGAGCGGTTCCCCGGCTGGCAGCAGTGGAACCAGATCTCGCCGCGGTTCCACACCCCGCTGAAGGCCGCGCTGCTGTATCTCGTTCTCGCCGAGACGATCCTGGCGGTGTTCTCGCACTCCGAGACCGCGCTGTACACGCTGTTCTCCGCGGCCACCCTGCTGCCGGCGGTGCTCTACGCCGCCGCGGTGGTGCTGTACCTGGCCAAGCGGAAGTCGTTGCCGCAGAACGGCAAATTCGACCTCGGCCGCTGGGAGATCCCGATCCTGGTGGTGTCGGTGGTGTGGCTGGTGTTCGAGCTGTCGCTGTTCCGCGACTCCAGCTTCGCCCAGGCCTGGGCCTACGTCGCGGTGACGCTGGCGGTCGGCGCGGCCTACCTTGGGTACCTGCTGGTCACCCGGGGTCGCGACGGGCTGACCATGCCGACGATGACCTCGATCGACGCCGAGCTCGGGGCCGGAGCCGAAAAGGGCTGACATGACACACCTGCTGGCCATCGACCAGGGCACCTCGGGCACCAAGGCCGTCGTCGTCTCCTACGACGACGGCGCCGCCCGGGTGCGCTCGGTCGCCGAGGTCACGCTGCGGCCGGAGTACCTGCCCGGCGGCGGGGTCGAACAGGATCCCGAGGAGCTGTTCGACTCCGTCGTCACCGCCGGCCGCCGGGCACTGGCCGAGGCCGGCGTCGAGGTGGCCGCGGTGGCGCTGGCCAACCAGGGTGAGACGGTGCTGGCGTGGGACCGCGCCACCGGGCGCCCGCTCACCCCGGCGGTGGTGTGGCAGGACCGGCGCGCCGAGTCGGTGTGCGCGCCGCTGGCGGCGTCGGCCGAACTGGTCGCCGGGCGCACCGGTCTGGTGCTCGACCCGTACTTCTCGGCGCCGAAGATGGCCTGGATCCGGGCCAACCTCACCCGCGACGGCGTCGTCACCACCACCGACACGTGGCTGGTGCACCGGCTGTGCGGGGCGTTCGTCACCGACGCCTCGACGGCCAGCCGGTCGCTGCTGGTGGACCTGGACACCGTCACCTGGGACGACGAGCTGGTCGAGCTGTTCGGGCTCGGCGGCGAGGCGCTTCCCGAGATCGTGGCCAGCGACCAGATCGTGGGCAGCACCGACATTTTCGGTCCCCGCATCCCGGTGGCCGGGCTGATCGTGGACCAGCAGGCGGCCCTGCTGGCCGAGAGCTGCCTGGAACCCGGATCGGCCAAGTGCACGTACGGCACCGGGGCGTTCCTGCTGGCCCAGCTGGGCCACACCGCGGCGCGGTCGGCGGCGGGCCTGACCACGTCGGTGGCCTGGCGGCTGCGCGGGTCCACCGACTACTGCATCGACGGGCAGGTCTACACCGCCGCCTCGGCGGTGCGCTGGGCCGTCGACCTCGGGCTGGTGCCGTCGGCCGACAAGCTCGACCTGGTGGCCGCCGCCGACAGCGCGGGCGTGCTGTGCGTGCCGGCGCTGGCCGGTCTGGCCGCCCCGTGGTGGGACAGTCAGGCCACCGCGTCGTTCACCGGGATGACGCTGTCGTCCGGGCGCGCCGAACTGGTGCGCGCGCTGCTGGAGGGCATCGCCGCTCAGGTTGCCGCGCTGGCGGATTCGGTGATCGCCGACATCGGCAGGCCGTTGACCCGGCTGCGGGTGGACGGCGGGCTGACCCGCTCGGCGGTGCTGATGCAGGCGCAGGCCGACCTCGCGCGCGTGCCGGTGGACGTGTACCCGTCGCTGCACGCGACCGCACTCGGTGCGGCGGCCTGCGCCCAGCTGGCGCTGCGGCCCGACCTCGGCGTCGCCGACGCCGTCGGCGGGTGGACACCCCAACGCACCTACGAACCTCAATGGTCCGACGACCGGGCCGCGGACTATCTGCGCCGCTGGCGAGCCGCCGCGCAGAACGCCCTGACCCAGAAGGAGACACGGTGACCTATGTCGCCGACTTATGACATCGCGGTGATCGGCGCCGGCATCGTCGGCAGCGCGATCGCCCGGGAACTGGCCGGCACCCACCTGTCGGTCGCGCTGCTCGAGGCGCGCGACGACGTCGGCGACGGCACCAGCAAGGCCAACACCGCCCTGCTGCACACCGGGTTCGACGCCTCCCCCGGCACCCTCGAATCCCGGCTCGTGGCACGGGGATACGAGCTGCTCGGCCGCTACGCCGAACAGACCGGGATTCCCGTCGAGCGCACCGGCGCGCTGCTGGTGGCCTGGACAGACGAGGAGCGCGACGCGCTGCCCGGCCTCAAGGCCAAGGCCGAGCGCAACGGCTACCACGCCTGCGAGATCGTCGACGCCGACGAGGTGTACCGGCGGGTCCCGGCGCTGGGCCCCGGCGCGCTGGCCGGGCTGACCGTGCCCGGGGAGAGCCTGATCTGCACGTGGACAACCAATCTGGCGCTGGCCACCGATGCGGTGCGCCGCGGCGCGCAGCTACGGCGGCGCGCCCGGGTCACCGGGGTGAGCGTCGGCGAGGACACCACCACCGTGCACACCACCGACGGTGACGTGACGGCCCGCTGGGTGATCAACGCCGCCGGCCTGGGCGCCGACCACCTCGACGCCGAGTTCGGTTATCACCGGTTCACCGTGACGCCGCGGCGCGGCGAGCTGCTGGTGTTCGACAAGCTGACCCGGCCGCTGGTGCCGCTGATCGTGCTCGCGGTGCCGTCGTCGCGCGGCAAGGGCGTGCTGGTCAGCCCGACGATCTACGGCAACGTGATGGTCGGCCCCACCTCGGAGAACCTCGAGGACCGCACGGCCACATGCACTTCCGAGGGCGGCTTCGAGTTCCTGGTCCGCAAGGGCCGGGCGTTGATGCCCCAGCTGTTCGAGGACGAGATCACCGCGACCTACGCCGGGCTACGCGCCGCGATCGACAGCGACGACTACCTGATCGACCTCGACGCGCAGCAGCGCTACGTGCTGGTCGGCGGGATCCGCTCCACCGGCCTGACGTCGGGCATGGCGGTCGCCGAGTACGTCGCGGGGCTGCTCGCCGACGCCGGGGTTGACGTCACCGAACGCGCGGATCTGCCCGCGCCACCGCGGATGCCGAACATCGGCGAGAACGCGGTGCGGCCGTACCAGGACGCCGAGCGGGTCGCCGCCGATCCCGAGTACGGGCGGATCGTGTGCTTCTGCGAGCGGGTGAGCGCCGGCGAGATCCGCGACGCGTTCGCCTCCGACATCCCGCCCGCCGATCTCGACGGGCTGCGCCGCCGCACCCGGGTGATGAACGGGCGGTGCCAGGGCTTCTACTGCGGCGCGAACACCCGCGCGCTGCTGGAGAAGGGGACCGCTCGATGAGTGAGCAGCATGTGTCCGTGGCGATTGTCGGCGGCGGGCCGTCCGGGCTGACGGCGGCCGCGGCGCTGGCAGGCCGGGTCGACGGCGAGGTCCTCGTCCTCGAACGCGAGGCCGAGACCGGCGGAATCCCCCGCCACAGCGACCATCTCGGCTACGGCATCCGCGACCTGAAGCGGTTCATCTCCGGGCCCGCATACGCCCGACGGCTCACCGACATGGCGCGTGACGCCGGTGCGGTGCTGGAGACCGGCGCGATGGTCACCGGCTGGGCCGGTGAGCGGCGGCTGCAGGTGACGTCTCCGCGCGGGGTGCGCACCGTGACCGCCGACGCGGTGGTGCTGGCCACCGGCGCCCGCGAGCGGCCGCGTCCGGCCCGGCTGGTGCCGGGCGACCGGCCCGACGGGGTGTACACCACCGGGCAGCTGCAGAACCTGGTACACCTGCATCACGTCTCGGTCGGCACCCGCGCGGTGATCGTCGGCGCCGAACTGGTGAGCTGGTCGGCGGTGATGACGCTGCGCGAGACCGGGTGCGCGACCGTGGCGATGGTGTCGGGCTACCCGCGCGCGGAGGCCTACGCCGCCTTCCGCATTCCGGGCCGGGCCCTGCTCGACGGACCGGTGCTCACCCGCAGCCGCGTCGTCGGCATCCACGGTAAGCACCGGGTGCGCGCGGTGACCGTCGAGAACCTCGACACCGGCACGCGGACCACGATCGACTGCGACACCGTGGTGTTCACCGGTGACTGGATCCCCGATCACGAGCTGGCGCGCACCGGCGGCCTGACGATGGATCCCGCGACCCGCGGACCGGTCGTCGACGCGGCGCTGCGCACCAGCACACCCGGGGTCTTCGCGGCGGGTAACCTGCTGCACCCGGTCGACACCGCCGACTGCGCCGCCCTGGACGGCAGGCACGTCGCGACGGCGGTGCGGCAGTGGCTGACGCACTTCGCGCAACCCAGCCCGACCGTGCGGATTCGCGCCGCCGCACCGTTCCGGTGGGTTGCCCCGCAACTGGTTTCAGGTGACCGGGTGAGCGCGCCGCGCGGGAACCTGGTGCTGTGGGTCGACGAGTACCGGCGCGCACCGAGGCTGCGTGCGGTGCAGGACGGCCGGATCATCGGTACCGCGCGCACGCCGTGGCCGGCCGCGCCGGGACGGGTGTTCCGGGCGCCGTGGTCGCTGCTTGCCGCTGCCGACCCGGCCGGCGGCGACGTCACCGTGCAGCTCGCCTGATCCACCCCCTGCTGCTCGCGGAGTTAAAGGCGGGGTTAGACCGGCAGCAGCGCGTCGATCACGCTGGCCAGCTGCTTGGCCGAGCGGCACTCGTGCATGGTGATGACCTCCGAGTAGCGCGGCACCGCCGAATCGCCACTCCCCCACAGATGCCGGGGCTCCGGGTTGAGCCAGTGGGCGTGGCGGCTGGCGTTGACCATGTGCGACAGCAGCTCGAGCTCCGGGTTGCGGTAGTTGTTGCGGCCGTCGCCGAGGATCAGCAGCGAGCTGCGCGGCGACAGCACGTTCGGCCACTTGTCCATGAACGACGAGAATGCGTGCCCGTAGTCGGAGTGCCCGTCGCGGGTGTACACCCCGGCCTCGCGGGTGATGCGCTGCACCGCCACCGCCAGGTCGGCCTCCGGGCCGAAGAAGTCGGTCACCTCGTCGGTGGTGTCGATGAAGGCGAACACCCGGACCCGCGAGAACTGTTGACGCAGTGCGTGAACCAGCATCAGCGTGAAGTGGCTGAACCCGGCCACCGAGCCGGACACGTCGCACAGCACGACCAGTTCCGGGCGCGCCGGGTTCGGCTTCTTGAGCACCACGTCGATCGGCACACCGCCGGTGGACATCGACTTGCGCAGCGTCTTGCGCAGGTCGATAGCACCGGCGCGGGCCCGTCGCCGCCGCGCGGCCAGCCGGGTCGCCAGCATCCGGGCCAGCGGCTGCACCACCCGCTGCATCTGGCGCAGCTGTTCACCGGAGGCGCGCAGGAACTCGACGTTCTCGGCCAGCTGCGGCACCCCGTACATCTGCACGTGGTCGCGGCCCAGCTGTTCGGCGGTGCGCCGCTTGGTCTCGGCCTCGACCATCCGGCGCAGCTGGTTGATCCGCTGCGCGGCAAGGGCTTTGGCGATCTGCTCCTGCGTCGGGGTCGGCTCGTCGCCGTACGGCACGAGCAGACCGGCCAGCAACCGGCCCTCCAGGTCGTCGAGGTTCATCGCCTTGAGCGCCTGATACGACGAGTACGACGGGCCGCGGCTGGAGTTGTACTTGCCGTAGGCCTCCACGATCTGGGCGATCATCATCGCCAGCCGCTCGTCGAGGTTGGCCAGATCCTCGTTGTCCGCCAACAGGTTCAGCAGCGCCTCGCGCATCGCCTCGATGTCCTCGGGCGGCAGGCCCTCGTCGTCGCCGTCGGCGTCGTCCTCGGACTCCGGCAGCACGGTGCGCGCACCCAGCGCCGCCGGGAACCACAGGTCGAACAGCGCGTCGTAGGTGTCGCGGTGGTCGGGGCGGCGCAGCACCGCGCACGCGATGCCCTCGCGCAGCGCCTCGCGGTCACCGAGTCCGAGCACCGTCATCACCCGGCCCGCGTCGACGGTCTCCGACGGGCCTACCGAGATGCCCTGGCCGCGAAGCGCTTCGACGAACCCGACCAGATGCCCCGGCAGACCGTGCGGGGCGAGCGGCTGCGACGGGCGGATCCGGCGGGCGGCCATGTCAGTTCAGCCTCAGCTCGCCCGCGGCTTTGATCTGGTCCGACTGGTGTTTGAGCACCACCCCGAGGGTGGCCGCGATCGTCTCGTCGTCGAGGGTGTCCAGGCCGAGCGCCAGCACGGTGCGGCCCCAGTCGATCGTCTCGGCCACCGACGGCAGCTTCTTGAGCTGCATGCCGCGCAGCACGCCGATGACCTTGACCAGCTCGTCGGCCAACCGCTCCGGCAGCTCCGGCACCCGCGACAGCAGGATGCGCCGTTCCAGCTCCGGATCGGGAAAGTCGATGTGCAGGAACAGGCAGCGCCGCTTGAGCGCCTCCGACAGCTCGCGGGTGGCGTTGGAGGTCAGCACCACGAACGGCGGGCGCTCGGCGGTGATGGTGCCCAGCTCGGGCACCGTCACCGCGAAGTCCGACAGCACCTCCAGCAGCAGACCCTCGATCTCGATGTCGGCCTTGTCGGTCTCGTCGATCAGCAGCACCGTCGGCTCGGTGCGCCGGATCGCGGTCAGCAGCGGCCGCGAGAGCAGGAACTCCTCGCTGAACACGTCGGTCTTGGTCTGGTCCCAGTCACCGGAGCCCGCCTGGATGCGCAGGATCTGCTTGGCGTGGTTCCACTCGTACAGCGCGCGGGCCTCGTCGACGCCCTCATAGCACTGCAGCCGGACCAGCTCGGAGCCGGTCGACTGCGCCACCGCGCGGGCCAACTCGGTCTTGCCGACACCGGCCGGGCCCTCCACCAGCAACGGCTTGCCCAACCGGTCGGCGAGGAAAACCGCTGTGGCAGTAGCGGTGTCGGGCAGGTAACCGGTTTCGGCGAGACGCCTGCTGACGTCCTCGATGTCGGCGAACAGCGGCGCGGGACGCGCAGGGACAGTCACGGGATAGGTCTCCTCATCAGGCCGGGCGGGTGTGGCCGTCGCCCCACACGATCCACTTGGTTGACGTCAGTTCGGGCAGGCCCATCGGACCACGGGCGTGCAGCTTCTGGGTGGAGATGCCGATCTCGGCGCCGAACCCGAACTGCTCACCGTCGGTGAACGCCGTCGACGCGTTCACCATCACCGCGGCGGCGTCCACCCGTTCGGTGAAGCGTTGCGCCGCGGCCAGATCGGTGGTCACGATCGCCTCGGTGTGGCCGGTGCCGTACTCGTTGATGTGCTCGATCGCGGCGTCCACCCCGTCGACGACGGCCAGCGCGATGTCCATCGACAGGAACTCGGCGCGCAACTCGTCCTCGGAGGGGTTGTCGTGCACGGTCACCCCGGCGTCGCGCAACGCCTTGGTCAGCCGCGGCACCGCGGTGTCGGCGATCGCGGCGTCGATGAGCACCGACTCGGCGGCGTTGCACACGCTTGGCCTGCGGGTCTTGGCGTTGAGCAGGATCTTCTCAGCGACGTCGAGGTCGGCGGCCGCGTGCACGTACACGTGGCAGTTGCCGACCCCGGTTTCGATGGTCGGCACCTGGGCGTCGCGCACCACGGCGTCGATCAGCCCGGCGCCGCCGCGCGGGATCACCACGTCGACCAGGCCGCGGGCCTGGATCAGGTGGGTGACGCTGGCCCGGTCCTCGCTGGGCAGCAGTTGCACACAGTCCTCGGGCAGTCCCTCGGCGGCCAGCGCCGCGCGCAGCGTGGCGACCAGCGCCGCGTTCGACCGCGCCGCCGACGAGCTGCCGCGCAGCAGCGCCGCGTTACCGGATTTCAGCGTCAGGCCGAACGCGTCGACGGTGACGTTGGGCCGGCCCTCGTAGACGATGCCGACGACGCCGAGCGGGACGCGCACCTGGCGCAGCTGCAGCCCGTTGGGCAGGGTGCGGCCGCGCAGCACCTCACCGAGCGGGTCGGGCAGGGCGGCGACCTGGCGCAGACCGTCGGCGATCCCCTCGACGCGGGCCGGGTTCAGCGCCAGCCGGTCGAGCATCGCCTCGGGGGTGCCGGCGGCGCGGGCGGCGTCGAGGTCGGCCTCGTTGGCGTCGAGGATCTGCCGCGTCGCCATCAGCAGGTGATCGGCGGCGGTACGCAGGGCTTTGTTCTTGATCTCGGTGCTGACCGTGGCCAGGGCGCGCGCGGCCACCCGGGCGCGCCGGGCGGCGTCGTGCACCTGCTGGCGGAGGTCGACAGCAGCAGGGGCCTGCAGGCTCATTGATTCAGCGTATCTAACCAAGTTGAGACGTTCGACACGTGTCAGGCCCACACGCTGCACTAGCGTGACCCCCATGGAGGCGCGCGACCGCAGCCGGGTGTGTGTGGTGGGCAGTGTCAACGCCGATCTCACCTTCACGGTGCGCTCCCTTCCCCACCCCGGACAGACCGTGCTGGCGTCGGATCTGGCGACCTCACCGGGCGGCAAGGGCGGTAACCAGGCGGTCGCGGCGGCCCGCGCCGGGGCACGGGTGCAGCTGGTCGCCGCGCTCGGCAGCGACGCCGCCGCCACCGGGCTGCGCGAGCACCTGACCCGCAACGACGTCGGCCTGGACGGGGTGGTGACGGTGCCGGGCCCGAGCGGTTCGGCGGTGATCGTGGTGGACGCGGCGGCGGAGAACACGATCGTGGTGGCGCCGGGCGCCAACGCCGCGCTGAGGCTCGACGCGCCCGGGCAGCGCGCGGTCATCGCCGACGCTGACGTGGTGCTCATGCAGCTGGAGATCCCGATCCCGACGGTGCTGGCGGCCGCACGGGAGGCGCGCGCGGCCGGCGCCGTCGTCATGGTCAACGCCTCCCCGACCGGGGCGCCGCCGCACGACCTGCTGGCGCTGTCGCAGCTGGCCGACGTCGTCGTCGTCAACGAGTCCGAGGCCGCCGAATGGCACTGGCCGGTGCCGCACCTGGTGATCACCCGCGGCGCACGCGGCGCCTCCTATCTGGGCGACGAGGAGCGGTTCGACGTGCCCGCACCGACCGTGCGCGCGGTGGACACCACCGGCGCCGGTGACGTGTTCGCCGGGGTGCTGGCCGCCTCGTGGCGCGACGGGCATGAGGCCGCGCTGCGGCGGGCGTGCGCCGCGGCCGCGCTGTCCACGCTGGTGCCCGGCGCGGGTGACTGCGCCCCGTACGCCAGTGCGATCGATGACGCATTAACCGACAGGAGAGAAAGGCATCCATGACGACCGTCGACCCGACCACGACCACCCCGCGTCCCCCCGAGGGCGACTGGCTGGGCACCCCGTATCTGAAGTTCAGCCGCGAGGGTGCGTTCGGGGTGGTCCGGCTGGACCGGCCGCAGGCCCGCAACGCGATGACGCCCGCGATGTACTTCGGGATCCGCTACGCGGTGCGCCACGTCGACGCCGACCCGGATCTGGCCGGGCTGCTGATCACCGGCACCGGCGACGTGTTCGCGCCGGGCGGGGACATGGGTGGCGGCGACGGCAGCGACAACTGGCTGACGTTCGGTTCGGCGCTGGGCATGGACGTCACCCCGTTCGAGACGCTGCGCCAGTCGGTCAAGCCGGTGGTGTCGGCGGTCAACGGGTTGTGCCAGGGCGGCGGCATGCAGATCGCGATGTGCAGCGACATGGCGGTGGTGAGCGAACGGGCCACGTTCCGGGTGCCCGAGCTGTTCCGTGGGATCGCCGACACCTACTACGCGCAGATGCTGACCCGGTTGATCGGTCCGGTGCGCACCCGCGACCTGATGTTCACCGGCCGGGTGCTGACCGCGCAGGAGGCCTACGAGTGGGGCCTGGTCGCGCGGGTGGTGCCGCACGATGAGCTGCTCGACACCGCCAAGGAGGTGCTGGCGCAGTGCTGCCGGACCGCGCCGGGTGCACGCGGGCTGGTTAAGTCGAGCATCGACAACTATCTCGGGCTGTTCGACCGGATCGGGATGCAGTCCAGCCTGTCCGGGCCGGAGGTCATCGAGGGGTTCCGGGCGTTCAAGGAGCGCCGCTCGCCGGAGTGGGTACACCCCGACCTGCGCACCGACGGCCGCCTCTAGCGCGGGGGCGATTTGGGTGTAGTTGGTCGCGCTGAGCGCCACTAACTACACCGAAGCCGCTAGGAATAGCACAGCGACGCGCTCGCCCGGTTCGGCTGTGCGCTGTCGGATCCGACCCGCGCGCAGATCCTGCTGATGCTGCGCGACGGGCCCAACTATCCGGCGGAGATGGCCGATGCGATCGGCGTCTCGCGGCAGATCCTGTCCAACCACCTGGCGTGCCTGCGCGGCTGCGGGCTGGTCGTCACCGAGCAGGAGGGCCGGCGTCAGCGCTACGAACTGTCCGACGAGCGCATCGCCCACGCGCTCGACGACTTGGTGGGGCTGGTGCTCGACGTGGACCCGGCGTGCTGCCCGGCCGCCGCTGACGAGGGCTGCTGCTGATGGTCATGCCGGTGATCGCACTGGTGTTGTTCACCGTGTTCGCGGGGCTCGGATTCGGTTGGCGCAGTTGGCAACAGAAGCGTCGCACCGGCTCGACGGGGTTTCGCGGGATCAGCGGTGCGCCGTTGTCGGCGGAGTGGTTGGCCGGGGTGGGCTTCGTCGTGGCGATCGGCGTCGCGGTGGTCGCGCCCGTCCTGCAGCTCGCGGGTGTGGTCCGGCCAGTGGTCGAGGCGCCGTGGCTGAACGTAGCCGGGATCGTGCTGGCGGTGTGCCTCCGTCGGACGCTTCGTGCCCGGCCTCGGGCGGTTTCGGTGTAGTTAGTCGCGCTGGCCGCCACCAGCTACACCGAAATCGCCTGGCGGGCGGTCTCGAGGATCCGCAGATAGCCCGGCAACCGCCAGGCCGCGCGACCGATGAACAGTCCGGTGACGTGCTCGATACCCAGCAGCGACTCGGCGTTGTCCTCGCTCACCGACCCGCCGTAGAGCAGACCCCGCACCCGGCCGCCGTACTCGTCACCGAGATCGCTGAACGGTTGCCGCAGTTCCTCGATGGTCGCGGCCCGACCGTGTTCGCCGATGGCCCAGATGGGTTCGTACGCGATCAGCACGCGGGCCAGCTGATCGTCGGTCAGGCCGTCCAGCGCGCCGGCGGCCTGCTCCAGGATGAACCGGGAGGACCCGCCGGTGCTTCTGGTCTCGGCACTCTCCCCGATGCAGAGCAGCGGGATGAGCCCGTGCCGCAGCGCCGCCGCGACTTTGAGCCGGGTGGTCTCGACGGTCTCGCCGAAGTGTTCGCGACGCTCGGAGTGGCCGATCTCGACCAGTTGCGCCCCGGCGTCTTTGGCCTGCGCGACCGAGACCTCCCCCGTCCACGCACCCTGGTCCTCCCAGTGCGCGTTCTGCACACCGAGCAGCACGGGCGAGTCGTCGCCCAGCACGTCGCGGACGGCGGCGACGGCGGTGAACGACGGGATGACGAACGGCTGAACCCCCGGCAGAAGATTCGCCGCGACGTACTCGGCGAGCCCGCGGGCGTACTCACGGGACTCGTTGAGTCCCTTGGTCATCTTCCAGCTGGTGCCGATCCACAACTGCGGCGCGCCGATGTCAGGCTTCCTCGTACGCGCAGATGTCATTGACCTTGGCCGCCGACGCGGATTGCGGGTCGAACTCCAGGTCGAGCCACTCCTTGACCAGTGCGCGAGCCAGTTCCAGGCCGACGACGCGCTCGCCCATGCAGAGCACCTGGGCGTTGTTGGACAGCACGGAGCGCTGCACCGAGTAGAGGTCGTGTGCGGTGACGGCGCGGATTCCCTTGACCTTGTTGGCCGCGATCGCCACCCCCAGCCCGGTACCGCAGATCAGCAGGGCGCGGTCGGCCTCGCCGGCGGCCACCTTCTCGGCGGCGGCGACGGCGACGTTGGGATAGGAGGTGGCGTCGGCAGGGTCGTTGACGCCGACGTCCTCGACGGTCGCCACCCTCGGGTCGGCTTCGAGGTCCTTACGCAGTGCTTCCTTGTAGTTGAAACCGGCGTTGTCGCCACCGATTACGATCCTGAACGGCATTTCAATCTCCTTACGCTCCCTATGCAGCTGCGCTCACTGAGACAGCTGCTCACCGAGCGTCTTCATCAACAGCACGAACGACACCGCGCCGGGGTCGGGTGTGCCGACGCTCTTGTCTCCGAGTACCCGCGCGCGGCCCCGCCTAGCGGGGAACTCCGCGGTCTTCTGCGCCGCCTCGCGGGCCACCTGCGCGGCCGTCGCGATCGCCGCGCCCGCCTTCGTGTCGGACGCCTCGGTCAGGGCATCCCGGAACGGCACGGCGGCGTCGACCATCGTCTTGTCCCCCGGCTTTGCGCCGCCGAGCCGCAGCACGGCGTCGATGCCGGCCCGCACCGCGTCGACGACGGTCCGGTCGTCGCAGCCCGCGGTGTCGGAGAACACGCCACCGGCGCTGGTCAGCGCCGCACCCCACAAGGCACCGGAGGTTCCGCCCGCCGCGTCGGCCCAGGCCTGCCCGGCCAGCAGCAGGGTGGTACGCGCGCCTGCGCTGCGGTCGACGGCGTCGCGGGCGGCCTGCGCGGCGCCGCGGGATCCGAACGTCATACCCTGGCCGTGGTCGCCGTCGCCGGCGACCGCGTCGATGCGTCCCAGTTCGGCCTCGTTCTCGGCGCACACGCTCTCGAACGCCTCGAGGACGGTGACGATGCGGCGGGCGCACTCGCGGGAATCTGCAGTCGCCTCGGGGATTTCGACGGCGCCGACGTCCCAGATCTCGGTGCGCGCCGGGCGCTCGACGGCGGGCATGGCGCCGCGTCGGTACGCCGGGGTCTCGACCGGGGCGGTCCAGTGCCGCTCGAGTTCGTCGTCGAGGAAGACCATCGTCAGCGACACGCCGGCCATGTCGAGGCTGGTGACGAACTCGCCGACCTCGGGCCGCACCGCGGTCAGGCCGTGCTGGGCGAGACGCTCGGCGATCCGGGTGTAGACGACGAACAGCTCTTCGTACTTGACGGTGCCCAACCCGTTGAGGATCACCGCCACCCGGCCGTCGTACCCGTTCTTCCCGCGCGGCGGTTCCTCGGCGATGACCTGATCGAACAGCAGGTCGGCCACCTCGGCGGCGGTGCCGAGCCGGGTGTCGCGGACGCCGGGTTCACCGTGGATGCCCAGCCCCAGCGCCATCGAGCCGTCCTCGACGTGGAACAGCGGCTCCCGGGCGCCGGGCAGGGTGCACCCGTCGAAAGCCACCCCGAACGACCGCGTCGCGTCGTTGGCCTTCCAGGCGATCCGCTCGGCTTCGTCGAGGTCGGCACCGGATTCGATTGCGGCGCCGACGATCTTGAAGACCGGCAGGTCCCCGGCGACACCTCGCCTGTCGCGGTGGTTGTCCGGGCTGTTGGACGCGATGTCGTCGCTGACGGTCACGATCCGCACGTCGATGCCCTCGTGCCGCAGCTTCTCGGCCGCCAGCCCGAAGTGCAGTACGTCGCCGGCGTAGTTGCCGAAGCCGAGCAGGACGCCGCCGCCGTTCTCGGCGTTGCGCACCACCGAGTAGACCTCGGAGGCGGACGGCGAGGAGAAGATGTTGCCGCAGGGTGCGCCGTGGCCCATGCCCGGTCCGACCCATCCCGCGAAGGCGGGATAGTGGCCTGACCCGCCGCCGATCACCAGCGCGGGTTGTCCCTTCGGGGTGGCGCTCGCGCGCACGACACCCCCGGGCACCGCCACGAGGAGGTCGGGATGAGCGGCCACCAGACCGCGGACCGCCTCGTCGGCGAAGTCACCCGGGGAGTTCAGGAGGTACGTCATTGTTCCGTCCCTTCGGATCGGTACGTACCCGCAATCCTATAGGATTTTGCGCGTTAGGTCTCCGGTTACGTCTCCGCCAGGGACCCCTTCCGGCGTGACCGCCGCGCCGTCCGCATGCTCATGACCTCGGCGTGCTCGGCCAGCGCACTCGCCTTCACCCGGCTGATGTGCTCGTGCATGATGCGGTAGACCTCGGGGCCGTAGCCCCGCCGGAACGCGGCCAGCAACTCCCGATGCTCGGCGATCGCGCTCGAGGAGTCCTTGACGCCGACCCCGACGAAGAGCCGGAAACGCTGACCGTGACCGCCCAACGCGTCGTAGGCGCGCAGCAGTGCGGCGTTGTCGGCGTGCTCGGCGATCAGCCGGTGAAAGTGCTCGTCAGCGCGGCGATACTCCCTGATCGCGGCGGCGTCGGCGGTGTGGGGCGCGCGCTCCTGCTGCTCGATCGCATTCTCCAGCTCGTCGAGCCATTCAGAACCACCACGGGCACAAGCCAACTCGGCGAGCCTGGGCTCGATGAGCAGCCGGGCGTCCATGACGTCGGCGATCTCCTTGGCGTCCGGCAGATCGGGCACCCGGTACCCGCGCATCGCCACCCGCACCACGTTGCCCGTCGACTCCAGACGCGCCAGCGCCTCACGCACAGGCGTCTGCGAGACGCCCAGGTAGCGGGCCGTGCCGTCGATGCTGATCGGGTCGCCGGACTGCAGCCGGCCGTCGAGGAGCAACTCCATCAGCCGCTCATAGACCTGGTCCACGAGTGTGGCGCGAACCGGTTTCGAGTCCTCGACGTCCACTCCATCGCCTTTCACATCCGGGCGGCTCCGATGCCGGTCGGACGCGTCGGGCCCACCGTCGTGCCCGGGCAGACGCCGCACTGATCCAGCAAACGGATTCTAGCCCGGCGTTGACAGCAGGTGCCTCAAACCCTATATCCTATGTGATTTAGAGTGACTTGGAACACAGGAAGGTCTGCACTTGTACACCGCCCAAACCTGGCCGATCGCGGCGAACATGCTCGGATTCGGCAACCGCGCCCCTGACGGCGGCCACATCAAGGACGCCCCGGCCAAGGTGTGGGCCTCACAGCTGCGCCAGGTCCGCGAGCTGGGCTTCGACCACATCGACCCCACCGACGCCTGGGTGCCGCTGGCCGCGCTCTCGGACCGCCGCATCGAGGAGTTCCGGACCGTCCTGCAGGACGAGGGACTCGCGATCTCGTCGATCTCGATGACCCGCAACTCCGTCGTCGACGTGCAGAACGGGGAGAAGAACCTCGCCGACGCCCACCGCCTGATCGACCTGGCGCCGTCGTTCGGGGCAACCATCGTCAACACCGGCTTCATGCAGGCGCTCACCCCCGAGCAGGAGGAGCAGGTGTGGTTCTGGCTGGTCCAGGGCCACGTCGACGATCCGGCGTTGCGCGACCTGGCGATCGAACGCGTCCGCGAGCTCGGCGACCACGCCCGCGCCAACGGCATCCAGATCAGCCTCGAGATGTACGAGGACACCTACATCGGAACACCCGACGACGCGGTCGCCTTCATCACCGACGTCGACCACGACGCGGTGGGGCTGAACCCCGACCTCGGCAACCTGATCCGGTTGCACCGGCCGATGCCGCACTACTCCGAGATGTACGCGAAAGTGCTTCCGTACTCGAACTTCTGGCACATCAAGAACTACTCGCGCGACTTCGACCCGGCAACCGGCGCCTACAGCTCCGCCCCGCTGCCGCTCAAGTACGGCTACATCAACTACCGCCAGATGATCCGGCTGGCACTGGAACTCGGCTACTCCGGCCCGTTCTGCTGCGAGCACTACGGCTCCGACTCCCTCGGCGTGTGCGCCGAGAACCGGGACTACATCCGGCAGGTACTCACCTCCGCACTCGCCTGATCCCCCCGAAACGAAGGAATCACATGCGCAAGATCAACACCGCCACCGTCGTCGGCGCCGGCTACATGGGCGGCGGGATCGCCCAGGTGCTCGCCCTCAACGGCTTCCAGGTCACCATCGCCGACGCCAGCGCCGAGGCCACCCACGCCGCCCTGAAGCGCCTCGAGACAGAGGCCAGGGAGTTCGAGGAGCAGGGCCTGTTCCCCGAGGGCAGCGCCGACACCATCGTGGGCAACCTCACCGCCGCCGACACCATCGAAGCCGCCGTCGCCGACGTCGATTTCATCGAGGAGGCGGTCTTCGAGGACCCCGACGTCAAGAAGGACGTGCTGGCCCGGATCAGCGCCGCCGCCCGCCCCGACGCGATCATCGGCACCAACACGTCGACCATCCCCGTCAAGGTGCTCGTCGAGGCGGTGACCAACCCGGAACGCTTTCTCACCGTGCACTTCTCGAACCCGGCACCGTTCATCCCGGGTGTCGAACTGGTCGCTGGTGAGGCCACCACGCAGGAGGTCATCGACGCCGTCAAGGATCTACTGGTGCGGGCCGGACGCGAGGGCGCACAGGTCGCCGACACCCCCGGCATGGCGCTGAACCGGCTGCAGTTCGCGCTGCTGAAGGAGGCGACGCTGATCGTCGAGGAAGGGGTGGCCACCGCCGAGGACGTCGACACGATCGTGCGCACCACCTTCGGCTTCCGGCTGGGCTTCTTCGGTCCGTTCGCCATCGCCGACCAGGCGGGACTCGACGTGTACGCCAAGGCATTCCGGACCCTGGAGAACGCCTTCGGCCCCCGCATGGCCACCCCGAAGCTGCTCACCGACACCGTCGACGCCGGCCGTCACGGCACCAAGAACGGCAAGGGCTGGACCGGTGACTTCGACGACGAGACCAAGGCCCGGCTCATCGCCTACCGCAACAAGGCCTACTCCCGCATGGCTGATCTGCTGCGTGAACTCGGCCCTGCGCCAAAGGGATCCTGACCCCCACCACCTCTGACGGGTCGGTGCCGACCCATCCCCCGCCTGCCATCGGAAGGGAAGTACATGGACGAAGTAGTCCTCGCGGAGCGGCCCGCCGCGCTGCTGGTCGTCATCGCACTCGTCGCCATCGCGGTACTGCTGTTCCTGATCATCAAGGTCAGGTTGCACGCGTTCTTCTCACTGATCGTGGTCAGCGTGCTCACCGGCCTCGTGGCGGGAATCGGTGTCGGCGACGTGGTCAGTGTGCTCATCGACGGGTTCAGCACCACGGTCGGGTCGGTGGCACTCCTCGTGGGCTTCGGCGCCGTACTCGGCAGGCTGGTCGAGATGACCGGCGGCGCACAGGTTCTGGCCGACAAGATGCTGGACACCTTCGGCGAGAAGCGCGCACCGCTGGCACTGGCCGTGGCCTCGCTGTTCTACGCGTTCCCGATCTTCCTGGACGCCGGGTTCATCGTGATGCTGCCCATCATCTACACGGTGGCGCGGCGTCTGGGCGGCTCGTTCATGCTCTACGTGCTGCCGTCCATCGGCGCGTTCCTGATGATGCACGCGCTGACTCCCCCGCACCCGGGGCCGACGGCCGCGGCGACGGTGATGGGCGCCGACGTGGGGCTGGTGGTCATCATCGCGCTGCTCGTCGGGCTGCCGACGTGGTATCTGGCCGGCTACCGGCTCAGCCTCGTGCTCGCGAAACGCTATCCGAACATGCCGGTGCCGACGCTGCTCGGCGAACCGAAGGACTACCCGGAAGACGAGCGCCCCGGCTTCTGGACCGTGATCCTGGTGCTGTTGCTGCCGCTGGTGCTGATCTTCTTCAACACGACCTTCTCCACACTGCAGGCCGACGGCGTCGTCGACAAGGACAACCTCGCCTTCCAGCTGTCCCGGCTGATCGGCACCACCCAGATGGCGCTGCTGATCAGCGCCCTGCTGGCGATGGTGCTGCTGTACATGGTGCCGCGCCGCCGGCGGGGTGAGCCGGTGGGCGGGCTGCTGGAGGAGCTCGTCGACGACGCGCTGGCTCCGGTGTGCTCGATCATCCTGATCACCGGCGCGGGCGGCGCGTTCGGCAAGATCCTGACCACGACGGGGATCGGCCAGACGCTGGCCGACGGGCTGGACGCCATCGGCCTGCCCGTGATGCTGGCCGGCTTCCTCGTCGCGGTGGTGTTCCGCATCGCGCAGGGCTCGGCCACCGTGGCGGCCACGACGGCGGGCTCGATCATGGCGCCGGCCGTCATGTCGATGAACCTCGGCAGCGTCGCGCTGGCCGCGGTCGTCGTCGGTATCGCCGCGGGGTCGATCACGTTCTCCCACGTCAACGACTCCGGCTTCTGGCTGATCGGCCGCTTCTGCGGGTTCGACACCGCGACCACACTCAAAACGTGGACCGTCATCGCGACCGCGATCGGCTTCTTGTCCTTCGCGCTGGCGTCGGTGGTCTACGTCATCGCAAGCTGAGAACTGGGCGATTTCGGTGTAGTTTGTCGCGCTGGGCGCCACTAACTGCACCGAAATCGCGTTAGTCGGTGGGGATCTCGCGCTCGATCTCGTCGAGCCAGGTGCGCGCCGACATGTCCGACGGGGCCCGCCAGTCACCGCGCGGCGACAGCGACCCGCCGTGGGTCACCTTCGGCCCGTTGGGTATCGCGGAGCGCTTGAACTGCGAGAACGAGTAGAACCGCTGCGCGAACACCTGCAGCCAGTGCCGGATCTCCTTGAGCGAGTACGACGGTCGCTTGTCGTCCGGGTAGCCGGGCGGCCACACCCCCGCCTCGGCGTCGCGCCAGGCGTGCCAGGCCAGAAACGCCACCTTCGACGGCCGGAAGCCGTGGCGCAGCACCTGGAACAGCGAGAAGTCCTGCAACGCATACGGTCCGATCTTGGATTCGGTGCTCTGGATCTCCTCCCCCTCGCTGGCGGGCACCAGTTCGGGAGAGATCTCGGTGTCGAGCACCGACTGCAGCACCGCGTTGACCGTGTCGTCGAACTGCCCGGAGGCGATGACCCACCGGATCAGGTGCTGGATCAGCGTCTTGGGCACACCGCCGTTGACGTTGTAGTGCGACATCTGGTCGCCCACCCCGTACGTCGACCAGCCCAGCGCGATCTCGGACAGATCCCCGGTGCCCAGCACGATGCCGCCGTGGTGGTTGGCCAGCCGGAACAGGTAGTCGGTGCGCAGACCGGCCTGCACGTTCTCGAACGTCACGTCGTAGACCGGCTCGCCGCGGCCGAACGGGTGGTCCATGTTCTTGAGCATCAGCTCCGCGGTGGACCGGATGTCGAGCTCGGTGAACGTCACACCCAGCGCCTCGGCCAGCCGCACCGCGTTGGCCTTGGTCCGGTCGCCGGTGGCGAACCCGGGCATCGTGTAGGCGAGAATGTCGCTGCGGGGCCGCTGTTCGCGGTCCATCGCCCGCGCCGCGACGATCAGCGCATGCGTGGAGTCCAGCCCGCCGGAGATGCCGAGCACGATCTTCGGGTAGTTCAGCGCCCGCAGCCGCTGCTCCAGTCCGGACACCTGAATGCTGTAGGCCTCGTAGCAATCCTGTTCCAGCCGTTGCGGATCCGACGGCACGAACGGGAACCGCTCGACGGTGCGCAGCAGCCCGATGTCGCCGCTGGGCGGGTCGAGGGTGAATTCCACCCGACGGAACCCGTCGGTGCTGGCCGCGTGGTGGCGGCGGTTGTCGTCGAAGGTGCCCATCCGGATGCGTTCGGCGCGAATCAGTTCCAGATCCACGTCGGCGACCGAGCGGCGCTCACCCTTCGGGAACCGCTCGGACTGGGCCAGGCAGTCGCCGTTCTCCCAGATCATCGTCTGGCCGTCCCACGCCAGGTCCGTCGTCGACTCGCCCTCCCCCGCCGCGGCGTAGATGTAGGCGGCCAGGCAGCGCGCCGACGCCGACCGCGCCAGCAGCGCGCGGTCCTCGGAGCGGCCGATGGTGATCGGGCTGCCCGACAGGTTGGCCAGCACCGTCGCCCCGGCCAGCGCCGCGGTGGCGCTCGGTGGGACCGGCACGAACATGTCCTCGCACACCTCGACGTGCAGGACGAAGTTCGGCATGTCGGTGGCGGTGAACAGCAGATCGGGCCCGAACGGGACGTCGGTGTCACCCACCCGGATGGAGCCGCGCACGTCGTCGCCCGGCGCCATCTGGCGGCGCTCGTAGAACTCCCGGTAGGTCGGCAGGTAGGACTTCGGCGCGACGCCGAGCACCCGGCCGCGGTGGATCACCACGGCGGTGTTGTAGATGCGGTGCCGGTAGCGCAGCGGGGCGCCGACGACCAGCACCGGCAGCAGGTCCGCGGAGGCGGCGACGAGGTCCATCAGCGCGTCCTCGACCGCGTCGAGCAGCGCGTCCTGCATGACGATGTCCTCGATCGAGTACCCCGACAGCGTGAGCTCGGGGAACACCGCGAGCGCGACGCCGTCGTCGTGGCAGTCCTGTGCGAGCCGCAGCACCGTCTCGGCGTTGGCGCGGGGGTCGGCCAGCGTCGTGTGGTGGGTGCAGGCGGCCACGCGGACGAACCCGTGCCGGTACGCCGAGTAGAAATCCATGCCTCATTGTTGCCCGTTATCGCAACTGGGTATGCAACAGCCCATGAGTGACACCGCTGTGCTGGTCATCGACATGATGAACACCTACCGGCACCCCGATGCCGACAAGCTCGCCCCGCACGTCGCCGAGATCATCGATCCGCTGGCGCGGCTGGTGGCCGAGGCCCGTGACCGCGACGACGTCGAGCTGATCTACGTCAACGACAACTACGGCGACTTCAGCGCCGAGTTCAGCGACATCGTCGCGGCGGCTCTGGAGGGTGAGCGCCCGGACCTGGTCGCGCCGGTCGTGCCGGAGAAGGGCTGCCGGCTGATGACCAAGGTGCGCCACAGCGCGTTCTACGCCACCTCGCTGGCCTACCTGCTGGGCCAGCTCAAACCCGAGCGGGTGATCCTGACCGGCCAGGTCACCGAGCAGTGCGTGCTCTACACGGCGCTGGACGCCTACGTGCGGCACTTCCCGGTCGTCGTGCCGCCCGATGCGGTCGCCCACATCGATCCCGAACTCTCCGACGCGGCGCTGACCATGATGCACAGCAATATGGACGCCCAGCTCATCCCGGCGGCGCACTGCCTGGACTGACTACGCTGAACCGCGTGCAGGCACCCGAACTCGTCGAACTGCTGCGCGGCCGGCGGCTGGCTGTGCTCACCGGCGCGGGTATCTCCACCGACTCCGGGATCCCGGACTACCGCGGGCCGGACTCACCGCCGAGCAACCCGATGACCATCCAGCAGTTCAAGTCCGATCCGGCGTTCCGGCAGCGCTACTGGGCGCGCAACCACCTCGGCTGGCGGCACATGGACGCCACCGCGCCCAACGCCGGGCACCGCGCGCTGGCCGCACTGGAGGCCGCCGGGGTGGTGTCGGGGCTGATCACCCAGAACGTCGACCTGTTGCACACCAAGGCGGGCAGCGTCAACGTCGTCAACCTGCACGGCACCTACGCCCAGGTGATCTGCCTGGACTGCGGGCACACCATGACCCGCGCGGCGCTGCACGAGTTGCTCGAGGCCGCCAACCCGGGTTTCGCCGCACGGGAGTCCGTCGGCGGGATCGCGGTCGCCCCGGACGCCGACGCCGTCGTCGCCGACACCGCGTCGTTTCGGGTGGTGGACTGCCCCGGCTGCGGCGGCATGCTCAAACCCGACATCGTGTACTTCGGCGACAGTGTGCCCAAAGAGCGTGTGGCCCAGGCGTATTCGATGGTCGACGAGGCCGACGCCCTGCTGGTCGCCGGGTCCTCGCTGACCGTGTACTCCGGTTACCGGTTCGTGCGGCACGCCGCCGCGGCCGGGATGCCGATCGCGATCATCAACCGGGGTCCCACCCGCGGCGACGAGCTGGCCACGGTCAAGGTGGACGCGGGCTGCTCGCCGATGCTGGCGCTGTTGGAGAGCGAACTCGGCGCGGTCAGCGCCTGACGACACAGCGCGGTCAGCGCCTGACGACACGGCGCGGTCAGCGCCTGACTACACAGCCACGAGATCGTCGGCGTGCACGGCGGGCCGACGCATGTCCGGCGGCAGCTCCGAGGTGGAGCGGCCCAGCATGGTGGCCAGTTCGCCGTGGTCGTAGGCCACCACCCCGCGGGCCACCATCGTGGCGTCCTGCGACCGTAGTTCGACGACATCACCGCCGTAGAACCGGCCCGAGACCGCGGTGATCCCGGCGGGCAGCAGCGAGCGCCGCTGCTTGACCACCGCGCGCACCGCGCCGTCGTCGAGCGTCAGCGCACCGGCGGCCTCGGCGGCGTAGCGCACCCAGAACCGGCGCGCCGACATCCGTTCGGCGCGCGGGGCGAACACGGTGCCCACCGACGCGTCGGTCAGCGCCGCGGCGGCGTCGGAGGCGGCGGCCAGCAGCACGGGAACCCCGGCGTCGGCGGCCAGCAGCGCCGACGACAGCTTCGAGGCCATGCCGCCGGTGCCGAGCTTGCTGCCCCGCCCGGCCACCACACCCTCCAGGTCGTCCGGACCGGACACCTCGGGGATGAAGCGCGCGTTGCCTTTTCGCGGATCCGAGTCGTACAGACCGTCGATGTCGGACAGCAGGATCAGCGCGTCGGCGCCGACGAGGTGCGCGACCAGCGCCGAGAGCCGGTCGTTGTCGCCGAACCGGATCTCGTTGGTAGCGACGGTGTCGTTCTCGTTGACGATCGCGACCGCGTGCAGGGCGCGCAGCCGGTCCAGCGTGCGCTGGGCGTTGGTGTGCTGCACCCGCATCGAGATGTCGTGCGCGGTCAGCAGCACCTGTCCGACGGTGCGGTTGTAGCGGCCGAACGCTGCGCTCCACGCGTTGACCAGCGCCACCTGCCCGACGCTGGCGGCGGCCTGTTTGGTGGCCAGGTCGGCGGGCCGTTTGGTCAGGCCGAGCGGTTCGATCCCGGCGGCGATCGCGCCGGAGGACACAATGACGACGTCGGAGCCGGAGCGCATCCGGCCCTCCAGGGCGTCGACGAGATACGCGAGCCGGCTGGCGTCGAACACCCCGGACGGTGTGGTCAGTGCGGTGGTGCCGATCTTGACGACGACGCTGCGGGCGGTGCGGATGGCCTCCCTGTGGTCGCTCACGACTCACCGCCGTCGTCACCGCTGGGGCGTCGCCGTTCCTTTCGGGCCGCCTTGCGTTCCGCCGCGCCGACGCGGTCGGTCTGTTCCAGCCGCGCGTCGGTGCCGCGGCCGGAGAGCACCACGTCGACACCGGCGGGGGTCTGCGGTTCCCACTCGAACGTGACGTCGCCGATGGTGACCTCGCATCCGGGTTTCGCACCGAGTTTGAGCAGTTCGTCCTCCACACCCAGCCGGGCGAGGCGGTCGCCGAGGTAGCCGATCGCCTCGTCGTTGTCGAAATCGGTTTGGGCGACCCAGCGTTCGGGCCGCACGCCGCGCACCACGAAGCCGCCCTGCCCGTCGGGTTCGACGGTGAAGCCGGTCTCGTCGACGGGGATGGGCCGGATGACCGGGCGACGCACCACGGGCGGCGGTTGCGACGCGCGGTACGCCGAGACCATTTCCCACAGCGCGAAGGTCAACTGCCGCAACCCTTCCCGGGTGACGGTGGACACCTCGAACACCGGCCAGCCGTAGCGGCGGGCGATCTCGTCGCGGACGAACTCGGCGAGCTCGCGGGCGTCGGGCATGTCGATCTTGTTGAGCACCACCGCGCGTGGCCGCTCGGCCAGGTCGCCGAGGGTGGAGTCGCCCCGCAGCGTCGGGGTGTAGGCGGCCAGCTCGGCCTCCAGCGCGTCGATGTCGGAGACCGGGTCACGACCGGGTTCCATTGTGGCGCAGTCGACCACGTGAACCAGCACCGCGCACCGCTCGATGTGGCGCAGGAAGTCCAGGCCGAGACCGCGGCCCTCGGACGCACCGGGGATCAGACCGGGCACGTCGGCGACGGTGAAGGTGTTGTCCCCCGCCGACACCACCCCGAGGTTGGGGGCCAGTGTGGTGAACGGATAGTCGGCGATCTTCGGTTTGGCCGCCGAGATCACCGACACCAGCGACGACTTACCGGCCGACGGGAAGCCGACCAGGCCGACGTCGGCGACGGTCTTGAGTTCCAGGGTGAGGTCGCGGACCTGCCCCTTCTCGCCGAGCAGCGCGAAGCCGGGGGCCTTGCGGGCCCTCGACGCGAGTGCGGCGTTGCCGAGCCCGCCGCGACCACCGGCGGCCGCCTCGAAACGGGTGCCCGCACCGACGAGATCGGCGAGCACCCGGCCGTTCTCGTCGAGCACCACGGTGCCGTCGGGCACCTTGACCTCGAGGTCCGCACCGGCGGCGCCGTCGCGGTTGCTGCCCGCACCGGGCTTGCCCGACTGGGCCACGACGTGGGGATGGAAGTGGAAGTCCAGCAGCGTGTGGACCTGGGGGTCGACGACGAGGATGACGCTGCCGCCGCGACCGCCGTTACCGCCGTCGGGTCCGCCGAGTGGTTTGAACTTCTCGCGGTGGACCGAGGCGCAGCCGTTACCGCCGTTGCCGGCCCGCGCGTGGATCACGACGCGGTCGACGAAGCGAGGCATCGGACTTCCTTTCCATAACGAGTGTGGAGCTACTGCGAATCAGGCCTGTTCAGCCGGGATGGCGCAGCAGCTCCACAATCGCGGCAGAAAGTCAGGCCTCCTGCGGCGCCGGTCGGACCACGCTGACGACCTTGCGGCCGCGCTTGATGCCGAACTCGACGGCACCGGGAGCCGTGGCGAACAGGGTGTCGTCGCCACCACGGCCGACGTTCACACCGGGATGGAAGTGGGTGCCGCGCTGGCGGACGAGGATCTCGCCGGCCTTGACGATCTGGCCGCCGAACCGCTTGACGCCGAGCCGCTGTGCGGCTGAGTCGCGACCGTTGCGTGAGCTGGAAGCGCCCTTCTTATGTGCCATTGTCTCCCGCTTCCCTACTTGATGCCGGTGACCTTGAGGACCGTCAGCTGCTGACGGTGACCCTGCCGCTTGTGGTAGCCGGTCTTGTTCTTGAACTTGTGGATACGGATCTTGGGACCCTTGGTGTGCTCGAGCACCTCACCGGTGACCGAAACCTTCTCCAGGTCCTTGGCCGCGGTGGTGACCTTCGCGCCGTCGACGACGAGAGCCACCGGCAGCTCGACCTTGGCGCCGGGCTCCGCGTCAAGCTTCTCGACCTTGACCACGTCACCTGCGGCGACCTTGTACTGCTTACCGCCGGTCTTGACGATTGCGTAAGTCGCCATCGTGCTGTTACTCCTACGTCGTTCACTGGGCGCGCGCGGTTGCTGCTGCGCTTTGTCTGGGTTTCCCGACTGTCGCCGGTTCGCGTGTTCCAAAGCCTGGCGACAACTGCTCAAGGCTACTTGAGCGGCCACGCGAGGGTCAAATCACCGCAGGTAGGCGGTCCTGATGAGGATAGCCAACCGGTCAGCTCCCCACGCTCGGGGGGCCTGCGGGCCGGGCTGCGGCCCGGCGGCGGTGCCGTCCACCTGTGCTGACGGGCGGCGGCGCGGCGGGCTCCGGGGCCGTCACGGCTGCCGGCGACTCGTCGGGCTCGTCCTCGTCGTCGGAGTCGGAGTCGTCCTCGTCGGACTCTTCGGAGTCGTCCTCGTCGGAGTCGTCGTAGTCGTCATCCTCGTCCGAGTCGTCGTCGGAGTCCTCGTCGGAAGCGCCGATCACCTCGATGTCGTCCTCGATGGCCTCGTCGTCGTCGGGATCGAGCTCGACGTCATCGTCATCATCGGAGTCGTCGGAGTCCTCGTCGGAGTCCTCGTATTCGTCCTCGAGGTCGTCGATGTCCTCCTCGCCGGCCTCGATGACCGCCGTGCGCAGGTGCTCCGACTCGGCCACCGCCTCAGCCGCCGAGTCCTGCGCCTGGCCGTCGGACTCCTCGGGCTTGGTGTCTGTCGCCTCGCCCGAGGTCTCGTCTTCGTCGTCGGAGTGACGTCCGGTGGCCGCGGCCATCGCCTTGAACATCGGGTGTTCACCGGCGGGGTGCGGCGGCACCTTCGCGACCTCGACGTCGTCGGCCTTGGATCCGCGCTTACCGCGCTTGCCGCGGCGACCACCGCCGTCGGCCTTGCGGCCGGTCCCCGAGGTGGAGTCCACCGGGTCGCCGTGCAGCACGATGCCGCGGCCGTTGCAGTGCGTGCAGGTGGTGGAGAACGCCTCGACCAGGCCGGTGCCGAGCCGCTTGCGGGTCAGCTGGACCAGGCCCAGCGAGGTCACCTCCGACACCTGGTGGCGGGTCCGGTCGCGGGCCAGCGCCTCGGTGAGCCGGCGCAGCACCAGGTCGCGGTTGGACTCCAGCACCATGTCGATGAAGTCGATGACCACGATGCCGCCGATGTCGCGCAGCCGCAGCTGGCGCACGATCTCCTCGGCCGCCTCGAGGTTGTTGCGGGTGACGGTCTGCTCGAGGTTGCCGCCCGACCCGGTGAACTTGCCGGTGTTGACGTCGATGACCGTCATCGCCTCGGTGCGGTCGATGACCAGGGTGCCGCCCGAGGGCAGCCACACCTTGCGGTCCATCGCCTTGGCCAGCTGTTCGTCGATGCGGTGCACGGCGAACACGTCCGGGCCGTCCGGGGAGGCGGGCTCGTACTTGGTCAGCCGCGGCAGCAACTCGGGTGCTACCGAGCTGACGTACTCGTTGATCGTGTTCCAGGCGTGGTCGCCGGAGACGGTCAGCCCGGTGAAGTCCTCGTTGAACAGGTCGCGGATCACCTTGACCAGCACGTCGGGCTCCTCGTAGAGCGCGACGGCCTGGCCGGCCTTCTTGGCGGTGATCTCGGCGGCCTTGGCCTCGATCTCGGCCCACCGCTTGGCGAGCCGCTCGACGTCGGTGCGGATGTCCTCTTCCTTGACGCCCTCCGACGCGGTGCGGATGATCACGCCGGCGTCCGGCGGGACCACCTCGCGCAGGATCTCCTTGAGCCGCTGACGCTCGGTGTCGGGCAGCTTGCGGCTGATGCCGGTGGACGACGCGCCGGGCACATAGACCAGGTAGCGGCCGGCCAGCGACACCTGGGTGGTCAGGCGGGCGCCCTTGTGGCCCACCGGATCCTTGCTGACCTGCACGACGACGTAGTCGCCGGGCTTGAGCGCCTGCTCGATCTTGCGGTTGGCGCCGCCGAGGCCGGCGGCCTCCCAGTTCACCTCGCCGGCGTAGAGCACGCCGTTGCGGCCGCGGCCGATGTCGACGAACGCCGCCTCCATGGAGGGCAGCACGTTCTGCACGATGCCGAGGTAGATGTTGCCGACCAGCGACGCCGACGCCGCCGAGGTCACGAAGTGTTCGACGACGACGCCGTCCTCGAGCACCGCGATCTGGGTGTAGCGGGCGCCCTCGTGCGGCGGTTCGGTGCGGACCTTGTCGCGCACCACCATCATCCGTTCCACCGATTCGCGGCGGGCCAGGAACTCGGCCTCGCTCAGGATCGGCGGGCGGCGACGACCGGCGTCGCGGCCGTCGCGGCGGCGCTGACGCTTGGCCTCCAGGCGGGTCGACCCGTTGATGCCCTGGATCTCGTCGCTCTTGTCGGCCTTGGCCGCCTTGCGCGGCTCCCGCTCGTGCACGACGGTGTTCGGCGGGTCGTCGGGGGCCAGGCCGGTGTCGGTGTCGTCGGTGCTGCCGGCCTTGCGGCGGCGACGGCGGCGGCGCCGCCGGGTGGTGCCCTCGGTGCCGGTGCTCTCGTCGTCGCCGGAGTCGTCGTCGGACTCGTCGGAGTCCTCGCCGCCGTCCTGCTCGGTGGCGGCCGGCTGGGTCTCGTCACCCTCGGGGCTGTCGGTGTCCTCGCCGTTCTGCTCGCCGCGCCCGCGGCCCCGGCCGCGACGGCCCCGGCGGCGGCGCCGGGACGGCCGTTCGACCTGGTCCTCGTCGCTGTCCTGGGTCTCGTCGTCCTCGGCCGGCTCGAAGTCGTCGTCCTCGGGGTCGTCGTCCCACTCGAACGAGGTGACGGGCTTCGGCGCGACGAACAGCGGCAGGTAGTCGGGGTGGGAGCTCTCCTGCTGCTGGGCCGGGGTCTCCAGGATCAGCCGGGACTCGGGCTCCTCATCGCCGGAGCCATCGCCGGAGTCCGCGGGGGTCTCCTCGGCGGACGGCTCGGCGGGGGTCTCCTCCGCGGGAGCCTCCTCGGCGGGGGTCTCGGTCACCTCGACGGGGACCGAGACCTCGACGACGGCAGCCTCCTCGACGACGGCAGCCTCGACCACGACGGCCGGTTCCTCGGCCGGGGGCTCAGCCGGTGTCTCGACGGCCGGGGTCTCAGCCGGTGTCGCGGCGAGCACCTCGCGGACCCGCTGCGCCTCGTCGTCGCCGACGGTCGAGTGCGCGCTGCGGGGCCTGCCGTCCAGCTGCGCGAGCGCGTCGAGCACCCGCCTGCTGGTGGTCCCGAGCACCCGAGCCAGCGAATGAACTCTCAGCCTCTCCGGCTGGACGTCCTCCGCGGGTCGTGTGTCTTGTGAAAGGTCTTCGGTGGGGGCATCTTCGGCCACGTAGTCTCCTTTAGCCCCCGGGCGCGTCGTGCGACGCGGCCACGCGAGGGCTTCCGCTATGGGCCCGGGAAACCTCGCCCGAGCTTGTTGTGGTCTCGCCCCGGGCAGCCCACTGGTGAACCAACCCGGTGCCGGTCTGAATGATGGCTGGACGGTCGGCGCCGCATGCGCACGCGAGGAGCGGAACTGTCTCCGCGCGAGGCGATGGTCGCGCTCGTCTAAGTCTTCATTCGGGTTTCCGGCCCCGGTTGATGGCCGGTCACCCGAGCCAAGTATCCCACATCACGTCGCCCACCCTGACCAGGCTGGCCAAGCCGGGCGCCGTCAGCGCCTTACTTGCCCGGGAACCAGAGGGCGATCTCGCGGGCGGCCGACTCCGGCGAGTCGGAGCCGTGCACCAGGTTGAACTGGGTCTCCAGGCCGAAGTCGCCGCGGATGGTGCCCGGGGCGGCCTTCTCGACCGGGTCGGTGCCGCCGGCCAGCTGACGGAAGGCCGCGATCGCGCGCGGGCCCTCCAGAATCGCGGCGACCACCGGGCCGGAGGTGATGAACTCCAGCAGCGAGTCGAAGAACGGCTTGCCCTCGTGCTCGGCGTAGTGGGCGCGCGCCAGCGCGTCGTCGACGTTCTTCAGCTCGAGAGCGGCGATTTTGAGCCCTTTGCGTTCGATGCGGGCGAGGATCTCCCCCACCAACTGTCGCTGCACACCGTCCGGCTTGATCAGGGCAAGAGTCCGCTCAGTCACGGCGGTCAGGTTACCCGGCCCGCCCGAGCGCGCCTCAACCCCCTGGTCAGCGGCCCTGGTCGGACCGCTGCTGCGCCAGGATCGCCCCGCCCAGCCAGCGGTGCAGGAAGGCGCGCAGCTGCTCACGCGAGCGGGTCTGCGGGTTCGGCGCGACGAAGAACGACAGCATGGTGCGCAGGGTGAACTCGACCAGGTCGGACAGCGCCGCGTCGTCGTAGCCGTAGGCCGCCCAGTCCACGTCGAACCGGTCGATCATCCGCCTGCCGATCGCGCGCGCCTCGTCGGAGGCCAGCGCACCGGAGTGGCTGCTCACGTACGGCTCGGTCAGCAGGATGCCCAGGTGCGGGGTGCGCGCCACCTCGTCCAGCGAGTACAGCACCCCCTCGGTCATGGCCTCGGCCGGATCGGTGATGCCGCGCACCGCCTGCTCGAGGCGGTCCAGGAAGTCGTCGGTGGAGGCGATCGCCGCGGCCCGCATGAGCGCGTCGGCGGTCGGAAAGTAGCGGTACACGGTCTGGCGGATCACGCCGAGCGTGGCCGCCACGTCGGAGATGCTGATCGCGGTGCCGGTCCGGGACAGCAGCTCGACGGCGGTGTCGACGATCCGGCGCCGGGCCTCGTCGTCGTCGGCCGGCGGCTGCCCGTTCCACCCGCGCCTACGGGCCACTGCTCACCCCTCTGTGTCACCCACGGTGTTCACCCACATCCGCTCGTGCCGGACACCGTACGTGAGTGTGCGCTCGCGGGCAGAGGCTTGACGCGGCGCACGTCACCATACAAACATACATTCATCGTCCGCTTTGTATGATTACCGAGGTGTCACTGCCATGACCGACCTGATCGTCCGCAAACTGCGCTTCGCGTTCGCGGAGTCCCCGGTCCCCTTCTGCTGGAACGAGGCCAATCCCGCGTTCTCCGCGATGGCCAACGCCGTGTCGATCCTCGCCGTGGGCTTCGAGAAGATGATCGGCGCGATGATCAGCGAAGCCATGCCGCAGATCACCGATCCCGCCGTCGCGGAGGAGGCCGACGCCTTCACCCGGCAGGAGGGCCAGCACTCGATGGTCCACCGCCAGCACGTCAAGGCGCTGATCCGGCAGTACCCGGGCCTCAAGGAGACCCTGGACGCGGTCGTCGCCTCGTTCGACGAGATGACCGCCAACACGCCGCTGAAGTACCGGCTGGCCTACACCGCCGACCTCGAGGCGACCTTCACCCCGGCGTTCAAGCTGATGCTCGACCACGACGCCACCCTGTTCGCACCGGGCGACGACCGGGTGGCCTCGATGTTCCTGTGGCACTTCGTCGAGGAGGTCGAGCACCGCAGCTCGGCGCTGATCATCTACGACTCGGTGGTCGGCGATCCGTGGTACCGGATGCGGATGGCCCCGTCGATCTTCAAGCACGTGATGCGGATGATCCTGGTGGCCTCCGAGGGCTTCAACAAGCATGTGCCACTGGAGGACCGTAAGGTCGACGCGCTGTCGACGTTCCGCATCCGGCGGCGCAAAAAGGCGTTGATGCAACGCATTCCGTTCCTGAACGTCCCGTACGACGGCCCGTTCGCCAACGCGTTCGCCGGGCTGCCGCTGCGCGACCAGTACGCCGCACTCAAGGGTGTGGTGCGCAGCCAGATCCCCGGCCACGACCCGAAACACGAACCGCTGCCCGCCCTGGCGCAGGTGTGGTTCGACCGCTACGACGCGGGTTACGACGTCACCCGCTGGTATACCGCCGACACCACGAGGGACACCGCCCATGTCTGAGCCCATGTCTGATCTGTGCGCCCCCACCTTCGCCGATCTCGCCGCGCGGATGGGCTTCTCGTGCGACGACATCGGCGGGCTGATCTCGCTGCGCAACCCGTTCGGGCTGGAGAACTGGACCCTGCTGGTGCTGGAGGTGCTGGTCGTCACCGGCGCCGTGCTCGCCATGGTGTACGCGATCAACCGCTATCGGCGCCAGGGTGATCCGACCAACCTGGTGCTGTGGTTCGGCGCGATCGCCTACCTGCTGATCATCGAGCCGCCGCTGTACTTCCCGCACACGTTCGGCATCGACGAACACGTCGACACGATGTTCGCCCACAACCTGTTCACGGTGGAGTTCCTGTGGGGCCGGCTGCCGCTGTACATCGTGGCGATCTACCCGATGATGGCGACGGTGTCGTTCGAAATCGTGCGCAGGCTCGGCGTTTTCGCGCGCTACGGCTCGTTCGGCGGGGCACTGGCGGTCGGCTTCGTGCACCACGCCTTCTACGAGATCTTCGATCACCTCGGCCCGCAGCTGCGCTGGTGGGAGTGGACGCTGGAGCATCCGCTGAACCAGCCGTTCTTCGCCTCGGTGCCGCTGCCCAGCGTGGTGGTGTTCGCGGCGCTGTGGCCGACATCGCTGGCGTTCTGCGTGCAGTTCTTCGTGGGCCGCCACATCGACGCCGGCCGCACGTTGGGCGGCGGGCAGATCGTGCTGCGCACCGTGGTGGTGGGGCTGCTGGCCGCGGTGGGCACGTTCATCCTGCCGCTGCCGGCCACCGTCTCCGGCGGTGTCACGGGCAGCACCACGGTCGGCGGTGTGGTCTACGCGCTGGAGCTGGTGGCGCTCAGCGTCGTCGCGGTGGCGGTGATGGTGGCGCAGTGGCGCCGGCTGCGCGCGGCGCAGCGCCCGCCGCTGGGGCCGTCCGGGCTGATCCTGGGCTACGCCGCGGTGTACCTGGTGGTGATGACGCTGCTGTGGCTGGCGGCGCTGCCCGCCTGGCTGGGCGCGGTCGACGGGGTCACCGCCGACGGTGATCCGATCGGCAGCCTCTGGTACACGGCGCTGTGCCTGCTGGTCGCGGGGTTGTCGCTGGCGGCCGCCCGCTCGGTGGACGCGCGCCAGACCGCCGGCGAGGCCGCCGAGCCCGCGGCCAGCTCGGCGTAGCGGTCAGTCGCGGGGCTGCTGCTGTCCGGGCAGCAGCCCGCGCTTCTGGCGGCGCAGCACCTCGGCGCGCAGGTACACGATGAACAGCCACACCACCAGGAAGATCACGCCGACGGCGCCGATCGACCAGTGCACGGCGAACCCGGCGATGACCACCAGCTGCAGCCCGACGTTGGCCCAGATCGCCCACGGCCTGCCCTGCATACCGGCCAGCAGGATCATCACCAGCGTCAGCCCGATCAGGTAGCCGCCGCTGGTCAGGGTCAGCCCGGTGCCGATCTTGGCGACCACCGGCAGCGCCAGCAGCACCACGATCGCCTCCAGGATCAGGGTGCCGGCCATCACGCCGCGGAAGCTCTTCCAGGGGTCGGACGGGGCGGTGGTCATTGCGGATCCTTTCCGAACAGCGTGCGCGCGGCGCCGGCGGTGACGACGGAGCCGGTGATCACCACACCCGCGCCGCCGAACGACTCACCCTCGGCGGCGGACTCCTCGAAGATCGCGGTGGCGGTCTCGATCGCATCCGGCAGGGTTGCCGCGGTGGCCACCCGCTCGGGGCCGAACTGCTCCTCGGCCAGCAGCGCCAGCCCCTCGACGTCCATGGCGCGCGGTGACCCGTTGTGGGTGACCACGATCTGGTCGAACACGGGCTCGAGCGCAGTCAGGATGCCCGCGACGTCCTTGTCGGCCATCACCGACACCACACCGACGAGGAACCGGAAGTCGAACTCCTCCTGCAGCGTCTGCGCCAGCGCCGCCGCCCCCGCCGGGTTGTGCGCGGCGTCGATGAAAACTGTTGGCGCACTGCGCATCCGCTCCAGGCGGCCGGGACTGGTCACCGCGGCGAAACCGGCGCGCACGGCGTCGACGTCGAGTTGGCGCTGCGCACCGGCGCCGAAGAACGCCTCCACCGCGGCCAGCGCGAGCGCGGCGTTGTGGGCCTGGTGCTCGCCGTGCAGCGGCAGGAAGATCTCGCTGTAGACGCCGCCGAGGCCCTGCAGCTCCAGCATCTGACCGCCGACGGCGATCTGGCGGGCCAGCACCGTGAACTCGTGGTCCTGGCGGGCCACCGCGGCGTCGGCGCGCACCGCCTGCGCCAGCAGCACCTCCATCGCCTCCGGTGGCTGGCGGCCGATGACCGCGACGGTGTCGGTGGGCACCAGGTCGTCTTCCTGTTTGGTGATGATGCCGGCCTTCTCCCCCGCGATGTCGGCGATGGTGTCGCCGAGGTAGTCGGCGTGATCCATCCCGATCGGGGTGATCACCGCGACCGGCGCGTTGACGACATTCGTTGCGTCCCAACGTCCGCCGAGGCCGGTCTCGACGACGGCGACGTCGATCGGCGCGTCGGCGAAGGCGGCGAACGCCATCGCGGTGACCACCTCGAACTTGCTCATCGCCGGGCCGCCTGCCGCCTGCGACTGCGCGTCGACCATCTCCACGAACGGCTCGATCTCGCGGTAGGTCTCCACGTAGCGCGCCGGGCTGATCGGGACGCCGTCGATCGAGATGCGTTCGACGGCGGACTGCAGGTGCGGGCTGATGGTGCGACCGGTGCGCCGGTGCAGCGCGGTCAGCAGCGCGTCGATCATGCGGGCCACCGACGTCTTGCCGTTGGTGCCGGCGATGTGGATCGACGGGTATGCGCGCTGCGGTGAGCCGAGCATCTCCAGCAGCGCCACGATCCGGGTGGTGCTGGGTTCGAGCTTGGTCTCGGGCCAGCGCTGGTCGAGCAGGTGCTCGACCTGCAGCAGCGACGCGATCTCGTCGGGCGTCGGGGCGCCGTCTGCCGCCGGGTCGGTCATTTCAGCGACTCGAGCCTCGCGGTGATGCGGTCCACTTCCTCCTGCGCCAGCTGCTGGCGGTTGCGGATCTTGTCGACCACCTCCGCCGGCGCCTTGGCCAGGAACGCCTCGTTGCCGAGTTTGGCCGTGGTGGTTGCCAGCTCCTTCTGCGCGGCGGCCAGATCCTTCTCCAGCCGGCGGCGCTCGGCGGCGACGTCGACGGTGCCGGAGGTGTCCACCTCGACGGTGACGGTGCCGCGCGTCAGCCGCACCTCGATCGAGGCGCTGGGCGAGAAGCCCTCCCCGGCGTCGGTCAGCCAGGCCAGCGCGCGCACCGCGGGCAGCTGGGCGTCGAGGTCGGCGGCGTCGACGTCGGTCAGCCGGGCCGGCACCTTCTGCCGGTCGGCCAGGCCCTGGTCGCTGCGGAACCGGCGTACCTCGGTGATCAGCTTCTGCATGTCGGTGATGCGTTGCGCGGCAACGGGATCGACGGTGATACCGGACGACTTCGGCCAGTCGGCGATCACCAGCGACTCGCCGCCGGTCAGCGTCTTCCACAGCACCTCGGTGACGAACGGCATCACCGGGTGCAGCAGCTTGAGCAGGCTGTCGAGCACCGCGGCCAGCACCGCCGTCGTGTGCGAGATACCCTCGCCCAGCTGCACTTTCGCCAGCTCGACGTACCAGTCGCAGAACTCGTCCCACGCGAAGTGGTACAGCGCCTCGCAGGCCCGGCTGAACTCGTAGCTGTCGAACGCCGAATCCACCTCGGCGCGAACCTCTTCCAGCCGGCCCAGGATCCAGCGGTCGGCGTCGGTGAGCTCGGAGACGTCCGGCAGCGGGGCGGGGGCGGCGCCGTTGAGCAGCGCGAACCGGGTGGCGTTGAAGAGTTTGGTGGCGAAGTTGCGCGACGCGCGGGCGTGGTCCTCGCCGATGGCCAGGTCACCGCCGGGGCTGGCGCCGCGGGCCAGGGTGAACCGCAGCGCGTCGGCTCCGTACTTCTCCACCCAGTCCAGCGGGTCGATACCGTTGCCGCGCGACTTGCTCATCTTGCGGCCGAACTCGTCGCGGATCAGGCCGTGCAGGAACACGTTCCTGAACGGCACCTGCGGTCCGCGCTTGCCGTCGAGCGTGATGGCCGGGTCGTCGGCGACGAAGGTGCCGAACATCATCATCCGGGCCACCCAGAAGAACAGGATGTCGTAGCCCGTGACCAGCACGGTGGTCGGATAGAACTTGGCCAGCTCCGGGGTGTGGTCCGGCCAGCCCATCGTCGAGAACGGCCACAGCGCCGAGGAGAACCAGGTGTCGAGGACGTCGGGGTCCTGCTCCCAGCCCTCCGGCGGCGTCTCGTCGGGCCCGACACACACCTTCTCGCCGTTGGGTCCGTGCCAGATCGGGATCCGGTGTCCCCACCACAGCTGCCGGGAGATGCACCAGTCGTGCATGTTGTCGACCCAGCCGAACCAGCGGGGCTCCAGGCTCTTGGGGTGAATCACGGTGTCGCCGTTGCGGACCGCGTCACCGGCAGCCTTGGCCAGCGCCTCGACCTTGACCCACCACTGCAGGCTCAGCCGCGGTTCGATCGGCTCACCGCTGCGCTCGGAGTGCCCGACGCTGTGCACGTACGGGCGCTTCTCCTCGACGACGCGGCCCTCGCGGGCCAGCGCCTCGCGCACCTTGACCCGCGCCTCGAACCGGTCCATGCCGTCGAATTCGGTTCCGGTGTCGGCGATCCGGCCCTTGGTGTCCATGATCGACGGCATCGGCAGGTTGTGCCGCAGGCCGATCTCGAAGTCGTTGGGGTCGTGGGCGGGGGTCACCTTGACCGCGCCGGTGCCGAACTCGGGGTCGACGTGCTCGTCGGCGACGATGATCAGTTCCCGGTCGACGAACGGGTGCGGCAGCGTCGTGCCGACCAGGTGCTTGTAGCGCTCGTCGTCGGGGTGCACGGCGATCGCGGTGTCACCGAGCATGGTCTCGATCCGGGTGGTGGCGACCACGATGTGCGGCTCGTCGTCGTTCATCGAGCCGTACCGGAACGACACCAGCTCACCCTCGATGTCCTCGTACTTGACCTCGAGGTCGGAGATCGCGGTCTCCAGCACCGGCGACCAGTTGACCAGCCGCTCGGCCTGGTAGATCAGCCCGGCGTCGTAGAGCCGTTTGAAGATGGTGCGGACCGCCCGCGACAGCCCCTCGTCCATGGTGAACCGGTCGCGGCTCCAGTCCACCCCGTCGCCGAGGCGGCGCATCTGGCCGCCGATGGTGCCGCCGGACTCGCGCTTCCAGTCCCAGACCTTCTCGATGAACCGTTCGCGGCCGTAGTCCTCTTTGGTCTTCCCGTCGACGGCGATCTGCTTCTCGACCAGGGTCTGGGTGGCGATGCCCGCGTGGTCCATGCCGGGCAGCCACAGCACCTCGTAGCCCTGCATCCGCTTGCGCCGGGTCAGGGCGTCCATCAGCGTGTGGTCGAGCGCGTGCCCCATGTGCAGGCTGCCGGTGACGTTCGGCGGCGGCAGCACGATCGAGTAGGCCGGCTTATCGCTGCTCGGGTCGGCGGTGAAGTACCCGGCCTTGACCCAGCCCTCGTAGATGTCGCTTTCTACCGCACCGGGGTCCCACGACTTGGGCAGGGCATCGGCGGCTGATTCGGGATGGGCAGTCACCCCGCAATTCTAGGAAAGCGCTACTTGCGGCCGCCGAGCAGTCCACCGAGGATGTCGCCGAGGCCGCCGCCCTTGCCGCCGCCGAGCACGCTGCCCAGGATGCTGCCCAGCGGGTTGTCGCCGCCCCCGCCGCCGGACCCGCCGCCGAGGATGCCGCCCAGGATGTCGGCCAGGCCGCCTCCGGACTCCCCCGACCCGCCGGAACGGCCGGTCAGCTGCTTGCCGATGTAGGCCAGCACGATGGGCGTCAGGATCGGCAGCAGCTTCTGGATCAGGTCGCTGTTGCCCGCCCCGCCGCCGGCCAGCGCCGAGGCCACCTGGTTGGTGTCGGTGCCGCCGAAGATCTTGGCGACGGCCTTGGCGCCGTCGGCCTCGTCGACCTGGTCGACGCTGACCCCGCCGTCCAGCAGACCGGCGTGGGTGTCGGCCGCCTTCGCGATACCGGAGGCGGTGTCGGGGTCCGCGGCGTTGTGCTGCAGGCCGCCGACCAGGACCGGCACCAGGGTGCGGATCGCGCTGTTCACCTCGTTCTCGTCGGCGTTGAGCCTGCCGGCGATCTCCTGCACCGGGATCTGATTGAACAGATCGTCCAGATCGGCCATGTCGTCCACCTTCGTCGCTGGATACTGCGGTCTGACAGTAGTGCACCGCACCCGCGCGCACAGGCCTTCCGGACGGCTCAGTTCAGCCGGGTGGTCTCCAGCGTCACCCCGGCGGCGGGCAGCCGGGTCAGCAGCACGTCGCCCATCGCCGCGGCCGGGGTCAGCACGCCGCGCAGCTCCGACAGCTTGTCGCGGTCGAACGCCAGCGCCAGCGCGCACTCCCCCAGCAGTACCGAGGTGGCCTTGTAGCCCGGGTCACCCTTCTGCGCCATGGTGGCCTGGTACCGGGCACCGGTGGTCGTGGTGGTGTAGGTCTCGATCGTGTAATGCCCGTTCTCCCGGGCCTGTTCGCTGGGGCCCTCGCCCGGTGCGGGCAGCACCTTCTCGATGAGTTTGGTGGGCACCCGGTTCAGGAAGCGGCTGCCCAGCGCGAGCGACACGGCGTTGCCCGCGGTGGCCAGCGCCGACACCACCGGCGCGAGAAACGACCGGCCGACGCTCATCTGCTCGGCGTACTCCAGCCGGCGGCCGTACGCGTAGCCCAGTAATGCGTTGGAGCGCCGCACGATTCGGGTGTTGATCGCCGCCATCACGAACGGCGCGACCCAGTGTCCGTCGAGCTCGGGGGCGATCTCGCGGCCGCGCCGCCAGCGCAGGTCCGGTTCGGCGCCCAACTGCGGTTCGGCGGCCCGGTCGGGGCTGAGGCTGTAGGGATCCTCGACCAGGCGGCGCACCTGCTCGTCGGCCGAGGCGTCGCGCATCAACTCCACCATCGACCAGGCGGTGCCGCCGGAGACCGCCAGCGACGCCTTGACCACCACGTAGTTGGTGTCGGTGAGCTGACCCTCGCCGTCCTGCTCGGCCCTCCGGTACAGCGCGAACACGGTGAGATCCGAAGGGATGGAATCGAATCCGCAGGCGTGCACGATCCGCGCGCCGGTGTCGACGGCCTGCTTGTGGAACTGGTCGATGCTGTCGCGGATGAAGGTCGGCTCCCCGGTCAGGTCCGCGTAGTCGGTGCCCGCGGCTGCGCACGCCTCGACCAGCGGCAGCCCGTACTTGGCGTAGGGCCCGACGGTGGTGACGACGACGCGGGTGCGGGCGGCCATCGCCTCCAGCGTCGACGGCTTCGAGGCGTCGGCGGTGATCAGCTCCCAGGACTGCGCCTCCTCCCCCAGGCTGTCGCGCACCGCGGCCAGCTTCTCGGGTGAGCGGCCGGCCAGCGCGATACGCGCGTCGCCGCCGGCCTTCGCCAGGTACTCGGCCGTCAACCTGCCGACGAAACCGGTGGCGCCGTACAGGACGATGTCGAATTCCCGCTCTGCAGCACTCATGATCGCGACGCTACCCGAGCGTCTCGGGCAGCTCGACGTCCTCGTCGAGGACGTGGCGGGCAAGGAACGCGGTGACCACCTGGTACCAGACCTTGGCGTGCTGCGGGGCCAGCACCCAGTGGTTCTCCGACGGGAAGTAGAGGAACCGGTGCGGGCTGCAGCCGTCGTCGTCGGCGGGTAGCGCGGAGTGGGTGAGCAGCTCGTACCACAGCCGCAGCGCCTCCCCGATCGGCACCCGATAGTCCTTGTCGCCGTGGATGACCAGCATCGGGGTGCGGATGTTGTGCACATGGTTGTGCGGCGAATTCGCTTGCGCCATCTCACGGGTCATCTCGCGCAACCAGTAGTACGACGAGTCCGTGGTGGCGCCGAACTGGTCCAGTGCCCACAGGCTGGCGTGGGTGACGATCGCGTCGAACCGGTCGGTGTGGCCGGCCACCCAGTTGGCCATGTAGCCGCCGAACGACCCGCCCATCGCGGCGGTGTGGTCGGGGTCGATGCGCGGGTGTTCGCACGCGGCGTCGGTCGCCGCCATCAGGTCCTCGTACGGCGCCCCGCCCCACGCACCCCAGCCGCGCTGGATGAAGTCCTGCCCGTACCCGGTGGACAGCCCCGGATCGGGCAGCAGCACCGCGTATCCGCGCGCGGCCAGCAGCCACGGGTTCCACCGCCACGACCAGGCGTTCCAACTGCTCAGCGGCCCGCCGTGAATCCAGAGCAGCAGTGGGGCCTTCCCGTCACCGGCGGGAAGCACCAGCCACGACCGCACCCGGGTGCCGTCGGCGGCGGTGGTCTCGAGTTCGGTCAGCGTGCCGGGCAGCTCCGGCAGCCCCATGCAGGGCAGTTCGGTGACCGCGCCGTCGGCGTCCAGACGCACCGGATGGGGCGGTGCGGCATAGGAACTGCGCAGCGCGTAGATCGCGCCGTCGGGGCCGGTGACCACGTCGGTGTAGGCGTAGTCATCGAAGGTCAGCTGGGTGACCGACCCGTCGGGTACCGAGACCCGGAACACCGGTGCGCGGCCGTCGTGGTCGGCGGTGACGAGCACCGCGGACCCGTCGCGCAGCCACGTCACCGATGACGGCCACCGGTCCCACTCCTCGGCCAGGATGACCGGCTCCTCGCCGAACCTCAGATAGCCCAACGTCATTCGCGGCGCGACCTGCGGTGTGGAGAACGTCTCGCGGATGAAGGCCACGCCGGAGCCGTCCGGCGCGATGACCGGGTGCCACACATCGGCCTCGGGTTCCTCGACCAGCACCGTGCGCTCACCGCTGTCGAGGTCGATGCGCACCAGCACCGAGTGCCGCGACGCACCAGGGGCGGGCCGCTGCCATGTCGTCACCAGGAACCGACCGTCGGCGCTGACGTCGAAGTCGGACTCGCGCAGCGTACCGCCGGGCGCGGCAGTCAGATCGCGAACGTCGCCGTCGCCCAGGTCCAACCCGAGCAGGTGCGGTTCGGCCGGTCCGAGGTCGGCGTCCCAGTACCGGATCGGGTAACCGGTGTGCAGGATCGCGCTGATCTTGTTGTCCTTGCGGATCTTTCGCAGCCGGCGGTCGTCGTCGATGTCGCGTGCCGACGGCAGTAGCGACGCGCGCACGACCGCGACGTCGGCTTCGCGCGCGGTGCGCACGGCCTCGACGCCGCCGGGCAGCGTCAGCGCCTCGTAGGCCTCGCCGCCCGCTGCGGGCAGCCGCCACAGCGCGGCCGGGGGTTTGTCGTCGTCCTCGGTCGGTCGCACGGCGACGAACAGGATGTCGCCGTCGGCGGTGAACGCCGGCGCCGACTCCCCCTTGGCGCCGCGGGTCAGCCGGCGCGCAGGCCGCTCACCGGCCGGGTCGATCTCCCAGACCGCGCTGACGTATTCGGTGCGTTTGTCGTTGAGTTCGGCGATCGTGGTCAGCAGCCGGGTGCCGTCGGGTGACAGCGCGAGCCCGGACACCCGGGGCAGCGCGAGGTAGTCGTCGAGGTCGTGAAACGGTGTCGGGCTCATGCCCCGTTCGTAACACATCGGTGCATACGCTCGACGCATGCGAATCGTGGTGATCGGGGCGGGTATCGCGGGGCTGGCCACCGCCGTGGCGCTGCAGCGGCGCGGCCACGACGTGACGGTGCTCGAGGACCGCACCGACACCTCGTCGGGTGCCGGGATCAGCATCTGGCCCAACGCGCTGGCCGCGCTGGACGACATCGGGCTCGGCGCCGCGGTGCGCGAGTCCGGCGGCCGGGTCACCGCCGGTGCGATGCGCTGGCGCGACGGCAGCTGGCTGCGGCGGCCGGCGCGGGAACGGATCGTGCGGGCACTCGGCGAACCGCTGGTGGTGATCCGCCGCTCCCGGCTGACCGGGATCCTCACCGGTGCGCTCGCCGGCGGCACGCTGCGCACCGGGGTCAGGGCGGAGTCGCTGGCGCTGACCGGCGCCGGGGTGCGGGTGACGCTTGCCGACGCCACGGTGCTGACGGCCGACGCGGTCGTGGGCGCCGACGGCACCGGGTCGGTGGTCGCGCGCCACCTCAACGGGCCGCTGCGCCACCGTTACGCCGGCTACACGGCCTGGCGCGGGGTGGCCCACTGCCGCATCGACCCGGACGTCGCCGGCGAGGTGGTCGGGCCGGCGGTGGAGGTCGGCCTGGTGCCGATGGGCGACGATCACACCTACTGGTTCGCCACCGAGCGGGTGCCGGAGGGCGGTTCGGCCTCGCAGGGTGAGCTGCCGTACCTGCGGGAGCGGTTCGCCGCCTGGCCGGAGCCGATTCCGCAGATCCTGGCCGCCACCGACCCCGCCGACGTGTTGCGCAACGACCTGTACGACCGCGACCGGGCGCGGCAGTGGTCGCGCGGCCCGGTGGTGCTGGTCGGCGACGCGGCGCACTCGATGCGCCCGCACCTCGGGCAGGGCGGCTGCCAGGCGCTCGAGGACGCCGCGATCCTGGCCCGGTTCCTGGACGCCGAGACCGATCCGGCGGTGGCGTTCGCCCGGTTCGTCGACTACCGGCGGCCGCGGGTCGAGCGGCTGGTGCGCGAGTCGCGGACGGTCGGTGACGTGATGAACCTGCCGGTGTTGAGCACCGTGGCCGCGCGGGCCAGCGTGCTGCTGCCCGAGGCGGCGGTGACGCGGCATCTGGCCGGGATCGCGGCGCGCTCGGCGTTCCGGCCGCCGGCCGAGGTGGTGTCGCGGTGAAGGCGGTGCTGGGGCCGCTGGTGGCCGAGGCGGAGGACCCGGATGCGCTGGCCGCGTTCTGGACGACGCTGCTGGGCGCCCGGGAGTGCGGCCGACTGCTGACGTTCCGGCCGCAGGAACGGCCCAAGACGGTGAAGAACCGTGTCCACGTCGACCTCTACGTCCGCGACGTCACGCGGCTGGTGGACCTCGGCGCGCGGGTACTGGCCGAGCATCCGGGGTGGATGACGATGGCCGATCCGGAGGGCAACGAGTTCTGTGCGTTCCCGGATCCGCAGACGCCCGCGGAGCCGCCGGCGCGGCTGTTCGCGGTGTGCGTCGACAGCGACCGGCCCGAGGAGTTGGCCGCCTGGTGGGCCGAGCGGGTGGGCGCGCAGGTGCGCGACGGGCCCGACGGCACCCCGCGCTGGCTTTACGGATCGGCGGGCTGGGAGGACGTGATCTGGAAGTTCGTCCGCGTCGCCGACGCGCGTGTGGTGCCCAACCGGTGGCAGTGGAGCCTGCGGTCCGACCCGGGTGTGCGGGTGGACCCGCAGGGCAATCAGTTCAGCGTGTGCCGGCGAGGGTGCCGATCGGGTTCAGCAGCGCCGTGCACATCTGACGCGGGTTGACGAAGCCGAACAGTCCCTTGGTCGGCATCGCGGCGCAACCGGTGGGAGTGGCGGCGGGGGCGCTCGGCAGCCCCGATCCGGCCGGGGTGGTGAACACCGCGGGCGAGGCGCCGTGCACGCCGCATGTCGGCCAGGCCTTCAGGCCCTGGGTGCGCAGCACGTTCTCCGCGACGCGGATCTGCTCGGCGCGCGAGGCGGTGGCCGGGTTGCCGACGCCGCCGTTGGCGGTCCAGGTCGCCTGCTTGAACTGCAGTCCGCCGTAGTGGCCGTTTCCGGTGTTGGACTGCCAGTTGCCGCCCGATTCGCACTGGGCGATGGCGTCCCAGTTCACCGAGTCCGCGTTGGCGGTGGCCACGGCCGAGTCCGAGAGCATCGGCACCAGTGCCAGCGCACCGGAGATCGCGGCGGCCCAGAGGCCCTTGTTAATGGTCTTCCGGCTGATCGCCTTCCGAATGTTCATCACTGCGGTCCTTCCCCGACCGTTTGACACAAGGTCCGCACCGCTTGCGCGCCGCGGCTATCTGGAGTGTCGGGGCAGAATGAACGCGTGTTACGCGAGAGTCAAAAGTTTTAGTCGATGCTTATCTGGCGTAAGAGCCGTCTGAGAAAGAAGTGGCGGTGCCGGATCGGTCCGGCACCGCCACTGAAAAAGCGTTCTGGAGTTATCCGCGCTTGCCGCAGGTCGGCCAGGCGCCGATGCCCTGCGTGCGCAGCACGTTCTCGGCCACGCGGATCTGCTCCTCGCGGCTCGCGTTGTGCGGCGAGCCTGTCCCGCCATTGGCACGCCAGGTGCCCATGGAGAACTGCAGTCCGCCGTAGTAGCCATTACCGGTGTTGATGGCCCAGTTGCCGCCCGACTCGCACGCCGCGATGGCATCCCAGTTCACACCGCTGTCCGCATTGGCGGTCGCGGCTCCCAGCGCGATCGGCGCGACAGCGATCGCACCGGCCATGGTCGCCAGACCGAACGTCTTGCGGATGTTCTTCAACTGCATTCCTTTCGCCAAGCGCGCGCCAGCCAGCACCCGGGCAACATCGCTCGGGCGTCGGTGCCGGTAATCGGCAGTGGATGGGGCCGCACCGTCTCGGTCAGGTGCGGCAGTGGGAACGTGCCGCGCCGGCTTCACCGCCGGCCGCCGCGGGAGGCCGCGCCTCCTTGCAGTCCCACTCACACGCAGGTTCGTGGTTTGTTCAATTTGCTCTCCGTGAGGAGCCGTATCGGACGCTACAAACCGAATCCGCGAAAGTCATAGTGCGCATCGCCGCGCGCGGCGCAGATAACGATCTGATCACGACGACCGATATCGTTTCGTTATCGCAGGTCATCTGCCGAATCGACCACCGCGCCGATTTCCAGTGCCCGGCGTGTTCCAGTGACCCATCTCACGATCATTTTGTGACGTGGACCACCGGCGCAACAGGTTTCGCGACGAGCCGCATTGAAAAGCCCAGTAAAACTGGCACTCTCGTCACATCAGCACCACTGGATTCAGCGGGTGATGAATAACAGTTCGCTGTCCGAACAAGGACTCATGAAAGTCGAAATCGCCTTTGCGCCAAGGCATTAAGCGGTCTTTTGGCAGACCCACATGAACCCCGAAGGTTCCCGGCCACGTTCACGGTGTTCGTGAATAACGTTGTTTTGCAGCGACTTCCACGCCATGATCCGGTTTCCGTCGGCCCGATCCTCGCGACTCCGGCCGCCTGTCACACCGGCCGCCCCGAAAGGTGCCGCACCGATGCCGGCGCCGCCGCGGCCGGATCGGCAGGCCGCGGCACCGAATAAGTGGGCTTCACCGGCGGAATTCAGCAACTTTAGTATCAGATGAAGTGAAACCTGTTGCCCCGCAACGATGTTCTGACGGCATGTCCGGTCACCAGGCCGCTCCGGGGCAGACCGGGATATTCGAGCTCGGCCACCGATATCAGCGTCAATATCCGGGAAACTCACTGGCACGAATTTCGGAAAAAAGACGTCGAAATTCGGTGAAACTACCTGAGCGAGTTTGCTAGGCCACTTGCGGACGGCGCAGCGCGGCCAGATCGGCGGCGGTGTTAACGTTGGTCAGCGCCGGCTGCTCGGGCATCACGATCCGGTGGGTGTCCACCCGGTCGATCAGCGCACGCATGCTGCGCTCCCCCGCCGCGATGAGCTCATCGACGACGCCGGCCAGCGAGGTGCGGTAGATGCCCGCGAGGTAGTGGTCGCGACCGTCCCACGGCAGCACCACGTCGGCGCCGAGACGCACGGCGGGACCGACCAGCTCGTCGATGATGTCGGTGGTCAGCAGCGGCATGTCGACGGCGGCGACGAACGCCAGCTCGCGGCCGGCCTCGGCGGC
>Ga0180218_1000318_pt1 | contig 56768 bp, 61 predicted proteins | sample eDN3rd37CKraftBY_FD_151334 | JGI IMG/M metagenome (GOLD analysis project Ga0180218, IMG submission 151334) | Enriched backyard soil microbial communities from Emeryville, California, USA - eDNA 3rd pass 37_C Kraft BY (version 2) (version 2) | ecosystem: Environmental > Terrestrial > Soil >... | reverse complement strand
ATTAGACTGCGGGCCACGACCACCGGAGGTGAAGCGCGATGACGCAGGTGCCGGTCGGGCCGACGACTCTTCGGCCACGCCGATTCGACCGAGAGATCGACCCGGGTCCGGTGCAGATCCAGGCCCGCAAGGTGCACTTCGACCTGACGGGCATCCCCCTGGAGTGGATTCCGGGGCATCCGGTCGCGTCGACGATGATCAACCTGTTCAACGTCGTGCTGCCCGCCGCCGAGCACTGGTTCGTCGACACGCTCAACGAGGCGCTGCCGCTGGTCAAGGATCCCCGGCTGGCCGAGGACATCCGCGGGTTCTCCGGGCAGGAGTCCACCCACGCCGCCGCGCACGACGAGGTGATCCGCGAGTTCCTGATCGCCAACGGCCTCAACATCAAGCCGCTGCTCGACCTGGTCGAGTACATGTTCGGAAAGGTGTTGGCGCCCAAGCACTCCGATGATCCGCAGCGGCAGCTGAGCAACCTGTGCGAGCGGCTGTGGCTGATCGCGGCGTTCGAGCATTACACCGCGGTGCTGGGTGATTTCGCGCTCAACTCCAGCTGGGATGACTTCGGCGCGCACCCGACGATGGTCGACCTGTTCCGCTGGCACGGCAGCGAGGAGGTCGAACACCGTTGTGTGGCCCATGACGTCGCGGTGTACTTCCACGACAGCTATCCCGACCGGATCCGCGCCGGCGGCGTCGCGGCGGCCACGATGTTCGTGTTCTTCCAGCGCGGCACCTGGTATCTGCTCAAGTCGGACCCGTCGATCGACATCACCTGGGCGCAGATGCAGCGGATGCGGATGCAGGACTCCCGGCTCGGGCTGCTGCCCCGGTTCCGGACGCTGTTCGGCACCAACACGCTCAGCTACTTCCGGCCGCGCTACTCGCCGGAGGACATGGGGTCCACCGCCCAGGCCGTCGCCTACCTGGCCAGTTCCCCGGCCGCCCGGGCCGCGCACCTTTGATGGCGCTGGGCGACCGATACCGGGGACTGCCGATCAACCCGTTCGGCCGTGGCCGCCACCACCTGATGATCGGGCTGGCGGCCGCCGTCTACTCGAGCATGGAGACCGTGCACGGGCTGATCCGGAAGGTGGCACCGCCGCCGGAGCGCGACCGCACCCTGCCCCTGCGGGTGGCCGCGCGGCAGGTGGTGGCGCACGACGAGAACGTGGTGGCGCTGACGCTCACCGCGGCCGACGGCGGGCGACTGCCGCGCTGGTATCCCGGGTCGCACATCGACATCACGCTGCCGAGCGGGCGGGTGCGCCAGTACTCGCTGTGCGGGGACCCGGCCGAGGCGGGCTCCTACCGCATCGCGGTGCGGCGCATCCCCGACGGCGGTGGCGGCTCGGTCGAGGTGCACGACGCGCTTCCCGTCGGGGCGACCGTCACCACCCACGGTCCGCGTAACGCGTTCCCGCTCACCGTTCCCGGCTACGGCTCGCCGACGCAGCGGCTGCGGTTCATCGCCGGCGGTATCGGGATCACCCCGATCCTGCCGATGCTCGGGCTGGCGGATCGGCTGGGCGTGCAGTGGTCGATGATCTACACCGGCCGCAGCCGCGACAGTCTGCCGTTCCTCGACGAGGTGGCCCGGTTCGGCGACGCCGTGCGCATCCGGACCGACGACGTCGCGGGTCTGCCCGACGCCGACGAGCTGCTCGGCGACTGTCCGGACGGCACCGCGGTGTACGCCTGCGGGCCGGCCCCGATGCTGACCGCGCTGGGGGCCCGACTGGCCGACCGCACCGGCGTGGAACTGCATTTCGAGCGGTTCGCCGCGCCACCGGTGGTCGACGGCGCGCCGTTCGCGGTGACGGTGGCCTCCACCGGGCAGACCGTCGAGGTCGGCGCCGACGAGACCCTGCTGGCCGCGCTGACCCGCGCCGGGGTGCCGGTGCGCTACTCGTGCCAGCAGGGGTTCTGCGGCACCTGCCGCACCCGGGTGCTCGACGGCGCCGTCGACCACCGCGATCTGCTGCTGACCGATCCGGAGCGGGCGGCCGGGCAGATGCTAGTGTGCATCTCCCGCGCCGCCGGCGGCGGCCCCCTCACCCTGGACCTCTAGCTCCCGCTCCGCGAGCGCTCGCGTATGGACAGTCCGGGCGCCGGAATCCGAACCGGGATGAGCGCTCGCGAGTCGGTAGTATGCCGCCATGCCGCTGGCCGAGGGTGCGACGTTCGCCGGGTACACCATCGTTCGCAAACTCGGATCGGGCGGGATGGGCGAGGTGTATCTGGCCCGCCACCCCCGGCTGCCGCGACGTGACGCGCTCAAGGTGCTACCGCAATCGGTGTCCGCCGACGACGAGTACCGCGAGCGGTTCAACCGGGAGGCCGATATCGCGGCGACACTGTGGCATCCGCACATCGTCGGGGTGCACGACCGCGGCGACTTCGAGGGTCAGCTCTGGCTGTCGATGGACTACGTGGAGGGCACCGACGCGGCGCGACTGCTGCGGGAACGCCATCCGAACGGGCTGCCGAAGGAGCAGGTGGCCGCGATCATCACCGCGGTCGCGGAGGCGCTGGACTACGCGCACCAGCGCGGCCTGCTGCACCGCGACGTCAAACCGGCCAACATCCTGCTCGCCAACCCGGAGACCGCTGACCAGCGAATCCTGTTGGCGGACTTCGGGATCGCACGCTGGGTGGATGACATCAGCGGTCTGACGGCGACGAACATGACGGTGGGCACGGTGTCCTACGCCCCGCCCGAACAGCTGATGGGCGAGCCGCTGGACGGTCGCGCCGACCAGTACGCGTTGGCGGCCACCGCTTTTCACCTGCTGACCGGCTCGCCGCCGTTCTCGCACTCCAACCCGGCGGTGGTGATCAGCCAGCATCTGTCTTCCTCGCCGCCGGCGATCGGGGACCGGCGACCGGATCTGGCGGGTCTGGATCCCGTGCTGACCAAGGCGCTGGCCAAGAACCCGGCCGACCGGTTCGAGCGCTGCGCCGACTTCGCCCGCGCGCTGCGCCACCAACTCGGTGTGTCCGGTGACGACGACGCCACGGTCCTGGTTCCCGCCGCCCCGCAGCCCGCCGCCCCGGCTTCGAAACGACGGATCGGTGTGCTGCTGCCCGCGATCCTCGGGGTGCTGCTGGTCATCGCGGTCGCGGTGGCGCTGTTCGAGTTCCGCCGCGCCGATGAGGAACGCCCGGCCGCCGCACCGGCGGCCACCACCACGCCGGTGACGCCCACCGCGTCCAGCTCGCCACCCGCACCGCCGCCCCCGCCGACCACCACGGTCACGGACACCACCGTCACTCAGACCGAGGTCACCGAAACCACCGTCACCCAGACCGAGGTCACCGAAACCCCCACGGACTCAACCACAACCACCGCCGCGCCGACGGTCACCGCGGTGGTCGGCGCGGACTGCTCCCCCGTCGGCAGCACCGGCACCACCGCCTCCGGCGCGACCGCTTACTGCGAAACGCTGCAACCCACCGGCAGGTCGGTCTGGTCGCTCACCCAGGGCGACATCCCCAGTCCCACCGTCGCCCCGGACCCGGCCGAGCCGCCGCTGCCGTTCCTCGAGGAGACGCCGGTGCGGCTGTGCATGCAGCAGACCGGGCAGACCCGCCGCGAATGCCGGCGCGAGATCCGGGCCGGCAACGGACTGCCACCCCTACCGTGAGGCACTCGCATGAGGCACCCCGCATGAAGTACGCAGTGGTCGCGCCCGTCGCCGCCGGGGTCACCGCCGACCCCGGGTACATGACCGCGTTCGCCCAGCACCTGGAGGCCTGCGGCTTCGAGTCGATCGTCGTGGTCGAGCACACCGTGCTGATGACGCACTACGCCAGCGTCTACCCGTACGACCCCTCCGGGCGCGTCGAGCTGCCCGCCGACTGCGTCGTGCCCGACCCGCTGGATCTGCTGGCGTTCCTGGCCGGCCGGACCTCCACGCTCACGCTGGCGACCGGGGTGCTGGTGCTGCCCAACCACCATCCGGTGGTGCTGGCCAAACGGCTCGCCACCGTCGACGTGCTGTCCGGCGGACGGCTGCGGCTGTGCGTGGGGATGGGCTGGCTCAAAGAGGAGATCGAAGCCTGCGGAACGGATTTCGCCACCCGCGGGCGGCGCGCCGACGAGCAGCTCGCGGTGCTGCGCCGGCTGTGGGCCGACGAACCGGGCGGCGCCGACTTCCACGGTACGTTCTTCGACTTCGAGAACGCGATGTGCTACCCGAAACCGTTGGGCACCATACCGATTCACATCGGCGGGCACAGCTCCGCGGCAGCCCGGCGCGCCGGCCGGCTCGGCGACGGGTTCCAGCCGCTCGGGGTGGCGGGCGCCGACCTGACGCGGCTGGTGACGCTGATGCGCGAGGAGGCCGAACGCGCGGGCCGCGACCCCGACGCACTGGAACTGTCGCTGGGCCACGCGGTTGCCAAGATCGACGCCGAACGCGCCGAGAGGCTGGCCGCGCTCGGAGCCGACCGGCTGGTCCTGGCGATGCCGCCGGTCACCGACATCGACGAGGCGCGCGACCTGCTGTCGGCCTGCGCCGACCGGCTGGGGCTGACCCCGTGACGCTGCCGCTGGCGGACCGGTTGGCGGTGGCCGACCTGGTGCACATCTACGCCTCCGCGGTCGACGACCGGCGCTTCGACGACGTGGCCGAGTTGTTCACCGACACCGCGGAACTGCGGCTCCCGGACCCGCCGCGCTCCCTGGAGCCGGTATCAGTGCACCGCGGCCGCGACGGGGTGCGGGCGGCGCTGGGCGCGCTGGCCGCGGTGACCCGCACCGAGCACGCGATCGTCGGCGAGGTGTACGCCCCCGGCGAGGACCTCAACCACGCGCTGGGCCGCATCACCTGCATCGCCCACCACTGGACCGCCGCAGACGAGCAGATCACCGACCTGGTGTGGCATCTGCGCTACGACGACGCCTACCTGCGCACCGCGACCGGGTGGCGCATCCACGGCCGCGCGCTGACCATCAACGCGATAGAGACCCGGCCGGTTCGCCGCCTTCGACCGCAGCCACCAGCCGGTCCAGGATCGGACGCTGACCCTTCACCAGCTTCGACCGTGCCTCTTCCACGGAAACCCAAGCCACCCGGTCGATTTCGGGAAACTCCCTGATCTGCCCCGAGCCTTTCGGCCACTCCATCGTGAACGTGTTGGAGTGCGCACCCGTCAGATCCAGATCACCGGCCACCGCGAACACGGTGACGATCTTGCCGCTGGGCTGTCGCACCGGGTCGAACGCGATCCGGGGGCCGTCCGGCGCCGGCATGCCGACCTCCTCCTCGAACTCGCGGCGCGCCACGGTCCACGGGTCCTCGCCGTCGTCGTACTCCCCCTTGGGAATCGACCACGCGCCCTCGTCACGGCGCGCCCAGAACGGTCCGCCCGGATGCCCGATCAGCACTTCGAGTCGCCCGTCGGTCATCCGGTACAGCAGCAGCCCGGCACTTCGTTTCGGCATACACCCCCATGATGCGCCCCCGTGGTGCCTAACGGCGGCTCAGTACTTGCGGTCGCCTTCGCTGCTGTCGAAGAAGTCCCACCCGCCGTCGTCATTCTTGACCTCCATGCGCCACCCGAGTTCGGGTTCGGCCTTCTGGTCGACGAACCAGGCGTGGGCGTCGTCGGCACTGGAGATGTCCTTGCTGTCGACGACGTCACCCTGCGGGTTCAACACGCGATATGTAGCCATGCCGTCACAGGTACCCGCGCGACGGCGTTTGAAATCTCACCCCGAGCACCGCGCCTGTTCGGGGTTTGGGCAGAATCGCGAGGTGGTCGAACTCGCCCGCTACGCCGACGGGCCCGCCTCCGTGGTCATCTCACACCACGGCGACGAGCTGGTGTTCCGCACCGAGTACGACGACGGCGGCCGGCTGGCGGTCTCCGAGTCACGGACCGCCGTGGGTGACTTCCTCGCCAAGGGTGAGGGGCCGTGGCCGTGGTTCGACCTGGGTGCCCGCCGCGACGCCGCCCTGCGCGTGCTCGACGCGCTCGGTGTGACCCCGCCCTCGTGGACGCGGCCGCTGCCCGATGACCAGCTCGAGCTGTTCGAGCGCGCCAGCCGGGGCGACTCGTCGGTGATCGAGCTTTTGGCGTGGGGTTTCGACCCGGACCCGGTGGACCCGTGCGGCGCGTCGCCGCTGTGGTACGCGGTGCGGTCGCTGGGCCACGGCATCGCGGTGGCCCTGATCGACGCGGGCGCCGACGCGGGACGCCGTATCGAGCTGTCGGCGCGCGGAGACCGGTTCACCACGATCCTGCACGAGATCGTGCGGACCGGCCGCGGCATGGCGCTGCGCCACGCGCTGGCCCGCGGTGTGGACCCGATGGTGCGGGACTCGGCGGGGGGGACACCGCTGCACGTGCTGGCCGGAGACGCCGACCACGTCAACCCGGAGATGGTGCGCGCCCTGGTCGACGCCGGCGCCTCGGTGCACGCCGCACTGCCCGGCGGCACCCAGCCGATCGAGCACGCCGCCCGGTCGCTGCTGCCGGCCACCGTGGCCACGCTGCTGGACCTGGGTGCGGAGCCGGCGCGCGGGCTGGACGCGCTGATGGCGTGGTGGTCGGTGGCCGCCGAGCCGCACGGCTACCGGTCCGGTGCGGTCTGCGAGGTGGTGACCCTGCTGCGCGCGGCGGGCGCACAGGTCAACGACCGGCACCGCGAGCTGGCCGCGTCGGCGGGAGCACCGCAGGTGAGCCAGGCGCTGCGGGATTAGGTTATTTGGCGTGGTTGCGTTCTCCCGTTACGTCGCCATCGGCGACAGTCAGACCGAAGGGCTGTGGGACGGCGACGATTCCGTCGGGCTGGTCGGGTTCGCCGACCGTCTCGCCGAGATCATCGACTCGCACTGCCCGGGCTTGCACTACGCCAACCTCGCGGTGCGGGGCCGCCGGATCCGCGACGTCCTCGACGAGCAGCTGCCCAGGGCGCTGGAGATGGAACCAGACCTGGTCACGGTGTGCGTGGGGATGAACGATGTGACCCGCCCGGGCCGCAACTTCGACACCGCGCTGCGCCTGCTCGACGAGGTGTACGACACGCTGGCCGGCACCGGGGCGACGGTCGCCACCACGACGTTCCCGGACGTCACCCGGATCCTGCCGGTCGGGCGGCTGATCGCGGGCCGGGTGCACCGGATCAACGACACCATCCGCGGCGCCGCCGAGCGGCACGGTTTCGCGCTGGTCGACCTGTACGCGGCACCGTCGATGACGGAGCTGGACACCTGGAGCGACGACCGGGTGCACGGCTCGACGCTCGGGCACATCCGGTTCACCGAGGCCGCGGTCGAGGCGCTCGGGCTGCCCGGCGGCAGCCACGACTGGGCGCACGCGTCCGGGCCGCCGCAGCGGGCGACGCTGCGGGAGCAGGTGTACGCGCAGCTGCAGTGGACCCGCCACATGCTGCTGCCGTGGGCGTGGCGGCATCTGCAGGGCCGCTCGACCGGCGACGGCCGGGAGCCCAAGCGTCCGCAGCTGGCACCGGCGCGCCCGGCGGCTAAATCCCGATGAGGTTCTGCAGGATCGGCAGCGGGATCGGGGACTGACCGTTGGCGATCGAGCTGACCATCGCCGGGCAGAACATCGAGATCGCGATGCCGGTGAACATGGTCGCCGGGCCGAGCGACATGCCGCCCATGTCGGCGACCTTGGCCGCCACGTTGGCGGCGTTCTGACCCGGTTCGGCGAGCATCGGGCAGACCTCGTGGCCCACCGCGACCGCGCGGTTCGGGTCCCCCATCACGACCCCGGCCTCGGCGACGGCGTTGAGGAACGCGTCCTCGACGGGGTCGGCCTGGGCGGGGGCGGCGACGACGGCGGCCGCGGCGAGGAGTCCGGTGGTCAGCGCGAGCGTCGTTACGGGTTTGGACAGCACCCGGGCATCGTACGTCGCCGGACGCTCAGACACCCGTCCAGGCGGTGTCGATGGTGGCGCCGACGTCGATGACCTTGGCTTTCTGCGCCCCAGGACTGTCGATCTCGCCGGCCACGTGCGCGGCGATGAACCGGCGGATCTCGCCGTCGATGCCACCGATGATGCGCACCAGCTCGGCGCGCAGCGACTGCGAGGTGACGTGGATGGCGATGTCGGACGGCCGGGGTTTCTCCACGTCGAGGATGAGCAGCAGCGGTTCGGCGGCGCGGGCGGTGGCGCGCAGGGCGATCTCGCCGAACACCATGAACTTCGGTTTGTCCAGGCGCAGGTCGACCATCATGTCGATTTCCAGCGGAATCCGGATGGCGAACGTGATCATCTCGCCGACCTCGCGGGTCAGCCGGGGCTTCTGGATCCGGACCTTGGCGGTGACCCGGGCGAACCCGCCCGGCCCCTGCGCGATCGGGCCGATCTCGAACTCGTCGCCGGCGATCTCGGCGATCGCCGAGCCGACCCGTTCCTCGGTCACGGCGACCTCGAAGAACCGGCGTCCGAACTCCTCGTAGGTGATCTCTTCGTGCGCGGACATGGTGCCTATACGGTCTCATGTCGGTCGCGGCGCGCCGCCGCGACGCGTCCGATTCCCGCTCAGCGGTCCGCGCCGCCGGTGTCGCGGTAGTAGCGCAGGCGGCGGATCACCAGGGGTTTGACCGTCACGTCGGCGATCAGCACCGCGCGCCCGTCGGGCCCGTCCAGCCCGGCGGCCAGGTGGTAGCCCGATGGGATCAGTTTGCGCGGCCGGGTGCCCGCCAGCCTGTCGAGCAGCTCGGCGCGGCTCATCGGGGTGTGCTCACCGGCGGTGATGTGGATGTCGCCGCCCAGCCAGCGGCGCAGCCCGAGTTCGTCGCCGGCGCGCACGGCCGACAGGAAGTCGCCGAACCGCCGTTTGGCCTGCGGCCCGACGCCGCGCAGCCCGTTGAGGAACCCGAGGGTGCCGAGTGCGCCCTGGTTGGTCAGCAGTCCCCGGCCCAACTGCAGGCCCGCGGGGACCGCGCGCACACCGCTGCGCAGGAACTGCCCGATCATCGCCGGCAGCTCCCAATAGGCCGCCATCTCAGCGATTTTCACCTCGGCACCGTCGGCGGCGACCTGGTAGCGCAGGTAGGCCGGGATGCGCATCGTCACCCCGGCCGTCATCGTCACCTCCAGTTCGAGGTCCCGGATCACCGTAGTGTCGACGACGAGGTCGACGTCGCGGTGGAAGACGATCCGGCGCGGCCCGATGAAGGTGTCGTAGAAGCGGGTCAGCGCGGTGGTGCCGCGATGCGGCGCCGAGCCGACCGGGTCCTCGACGACGCCGTCGGGTGTGAACGCCCCGACCCAGGCCGCGCGGTCGTGGGCGGCGACCGCCGCCGGGGACCGCTCGACGGCGGTGAGTGCATCCGCCGGTGAGATCGCCATAACCGGATGCCTATCACCCCGCGCGCACTTAGTCGACTACCGGTGCCGCGGCGGGCACACTGGAGGCGAGCGCATCGCCGCGCGTCGCGAGGAGGAACCGCCATGACCAGCAACGGACCGTTCGGATTCGACCCGGAGGACCTCGACCGCGTGGTCCGTGAGGCCGGGGAGGGGGTGCGCGACGCACTCGACGGCCTCGGCCGGTTCCTCAACACCTCCGGTGAGCGCGCGGGCTGGGCCGGCCTGATCGACGAGTTCACCCGCACGGCGCGGCCCCGCCGCGAACCCGAGACCACCGGGGAGACCGGCGACGGTGTCTGGGCGATCTACACCGTCGACGACGACGGCGGCGCGCACATCGAGCAGGTGTATCCGACCGAGCTGGATGCGCTGCGCGCCAACAAGGACAACACCGATCCCCGGCGCAGGGTGCGGTTCCTGCCGTACGGCATGCCGGTCAGCGTGCTCGACACCCCTGGTGAGGACGGCCAGCGGCCCGCCTGAGACGGTTCGCGATTTCGCAAACACGCGCCCCGGAATTGTTATCTTTGCATTAATAGCCGATTTCAGGGCGGACGGTGACGATGCGATCCCTGGTGTACGACGACCTCTTCATCGGAGGCCGGTGGCGAAAACCTGCGACGTCCGAACGCATCAGCGTGATCTCGCCGCACACCGAGGAACCGATCGGCGAGGTACCGCACGCGTCACCCGCCGACGTCGACCGCGCCGTCCAGGCCGCCCGCGCCGCGTTCGATGAGGGGCCGTGGCCGCGGCTGGACGTCGACGAGCGGATCGCCGCGGTCGAGCGACTGGCCGCGCTGTACGCCGAACACACCGATGAGATGGCTGATCTCATCACCGCGGAGATGGGCTCGCCCCGCAGCTTCAGCCGGATGGGTCAGGCCACCGGAGCGGTGGCGCAGATGTACCTGAACATCGATCTCGCGCGCGACTTCCCGTGGGTGGAGCGCCGGCTCGGCCTGTTCGGCGACGCCCACATCCGGCGCGCACCGGTCGGTGTGGTGGCCGCGATCGTGCCGTGGAACGTGCCGCAGTTCCTGATCATGCCGAAGCTGATCCCCGCCCTGCTGGCCGGCTGCACGGTGGTGGTCAAACCCGCGCCCGAGACGCCGATCGACGCGATGTGGCTGGCCGAGATGCTCGACGAGATCGGCCTGCCCGAGGGGGTGGTGTCGATCCTGCCGGGCGGCCGGGAGACCGGCGAGGCGCTGGTGCGCCATCCCGGGGTGGACAAGGTCGCGTTCACCGGATCGTCGGCGACCGGGCAGCGCATCGCCGCGATCTGCGGCGAGCAGCTCAAGCGGGTGAGCCTGGAGTTGGGCGGTAAGTCGGCGGCGATCATCCTCGACGACGCCGACATCGACCACACCGTCGAACAGCTCAGGACGGCCAGCCTGATGAACAACGGGCAGGCCTGCGTGGCGCAGACGCGGATCCTGGTCAGCCCCCGCAGGCACGACGACGTGGTCGACGGGCTGGCCACGATGATGTCCGGGCTGAACGTCGGCGACCCGGCCGACGAGACCACCGACATCGGCCCGCTGGTGTCCCAGCGCCAGCAGCAGCGCGTACTGGGCTACATCCGGTCGGGTGTCGAGGGGGGTGCGCGAATCGTGGTGGGCGGCACCGATTCTCCGCGTGATCGCGGCTGGTACGTGCGGCCCACCCTGTTCGCCGATGCCACCAACAAGATGACGATCGCCCGCGAGGAGATCTTCGGCCCGGTGCTGACCGTGCTCACCTACCACGACGAGGACGACGCGGTACGCATCGCCAACGACAGCGACTACGGTCTGGCCGGGTCGGTGTGGACCGCCGACACCGCGCACGGCCTGCAGATCGCCGCCCGGATCCGCACGGGCACTTACGGAGTCAACATGTACACGCTCGACACCACGATGCCGTTCGGCGGGTTCAAGAAGTCCGGTATCGGGCGGGAGTTCGGAGTCGAGGGGCTCTCGGAGTACGTGGAGCTGCAGACCACGATCTGCGCGGAGCCGCTGTCCTAGTGACAGAGCTCGTCCGTACTCCGATAGCTATTCCGGAAGCACAACGGTCACCTCGGCGGGACAGCACAGTTCGCCGCGCTGGTTGGACACGGTGATCTCCAGGTCGATCAGCCGGTCGGCGCGCTTGCCCACCACCCGGCCGCGGCCCACCATCGTGTCACCGGCGTAGATCGGGCCGAGCAGGCTGATCCTGCGCCGCACCACCCGCGCGCACGGGCCCGCCCAGTCGGTGGCCACCCGGTCGATGAACCCGGCGATGTGCATGGTGTTGACGAAGATCGTCGGATGCCCGTGCCGGCGGGCGTATTCCGGGTCGTGATGGCCTTCGAAGTAGTCCCAGGTGGCGGCGGCGTTCATCACCACGCGTTGGTAGTCGATCGGGTCGACGACCTCCGGCAGGTCGGTGCCGACGCTGATCCGGTCCCAGCCCGGGCTCACGGGCGGCCGTCCGGGGTGAAGCGCAACAGCGTGTTGCGGTTGACCGCGACCAGGGTGCCGTCCTGGCGGCGGAACTCGTCGCGGATGTCGATGAAATGGCCGGTGCCGTACCGAGTCCTCTTCTCCGGCGACACCGCTACCACCTCCTCGACCACCGACAGGCGGTCGCCTTCGCGGATGGGCACGAGGTAGTCGGCGTCGTTGGCGGCGTTGATGATCGAGGTGCCGGGCAGCGGGACGCGCAGCGCGATGGCCGCGGTCGGGGTCTGCTCCCCCGGTGTCCAGGGCGGCGGGATCAGCCAGCTCATCAGCATGGCCGGCGGCGCGACGAGGCCGCCCCACTGCTGGGCGGCGAAGTCGGGGTCCCAGTAGGACGAGTTGGCGTCGCGCACCATCGCGGCGAAGAGCTGGATCCGGGCGGCGCTGACCGCGGTTCCCGCGAACCGGGGTTCGGTCCTGGTGCCCACCATCCGCAGCGCGTCCTGGTAGGTGCCGAACGCCATGTTCACACCGGCAGCTTTCACACCGGCAGCGCGCTTTCGCGTGGCGCCGCATCCCAGGTCAGCCGCCGCGACGTGAAGTACCAGCCGCCGCGTTCGTAGATGAGCTGGTCGGTCAGGGTTCCGGTGGCGCGAAGTTCGTTGTCGCAGAACAGCAGTGCGACACACTGCTGGGCGGCGTCGATACCGTCGACGGTGATCTCGTGGTCGACGGTGACCAGGCGCCTGCCGTTGCCGCCGTCGAACGCGGCGACCAGATCGGTGAACGTCTCGTCCCCGCGGGTGTAGGTCGCCCCTGAGTGGCGGAACGTGGCGATCCACCCGGCCAGGTCCCCGTCGGAGTAGCGGCGGTTGTGCCGGGCGTCGAGGTTCAGGATCGCGGCCCGGCCGGCCAGCCCGTCGAGCACGTACTGCTGCTGGTAGCTCATCGACATCGGCTCATGCCTCCGCGGCGGCGGGATCGGGCCGGCCGTCGGCGGTGTAGCCGAAGTCGTCCGGTGACGGCTGCTCCCCGGGATAGAACCGGTGCGCCCAGCGCCGCAGCGCGGCGTAGTCGCGGGCCTCCTCGGGCGCGAGGTTCGGCTTCTCCAGGTATTTCATGTTCTCCCAGGTGAAGAAGTCCTGTTTGATGACCTCCTGCTGCAGCTGCAGAAACCGCGCGGCCCGGCCGCTGGGTTTGTCGCCGGTGTCGCCGGGCTCGCGGATCGACGCCTGCGTGTAGAAGTAGTCGGTGTAGTCCTCGTCGACCGGGGTCTGACCGGTGACCTGCACGGTGGCCACCAGCTCGGACGGGAAGCGCACCACACCCAGGCCCAGCGAGTAGTTGTCGTAGATGATCTTGGCGTCCACCGGGCCGTTCGGGGTGAGCCACGTCTTGGCCCGTCCCCCACCGAAATTCGCGTTGACGGTGGCGTGCAGGTGATAGCCGGACACCTCGAACGAGGCCGTGTTGGCGGGGTTGGCGGCCTTGTGCACGTACTGCACGTGGTAGGGGTCGGCGGCGTTCTCGATGATCATCTGGGCGTGCACCTTGACCCGGTTGACCATCCGACTGTGTGGGTGCAGCGGGTAGTACTCGTCGGTCTCCAGCTCCGGCAGCACCGGCGGCTGCCAATACGGCGGGCGGCCGTGGCGTTCGTGCCACACCAGGATGAACCCGTACCACTCGGTGCACGGGTAGGTCGTGATCCGCACGTTCTGTTTACAGCCGATCCTGCTGTAGGGGATCAGCGTGTTGCGGCCGTCGCCGTCCCACTGCCACCCGTGCCAGGGGCAGACGATGTTCTCCCCGTCGACGGTGCCGCCCACCCCCATGTTGGCGCCGAGGTGCTGACAGTAGGCGTCGAGCACGTGGATCCGGCCCGACTGTGTCCGGAAGACGACCAGTTCCTCGCCGAAGTAGTGGGCGCGTCTGACCTGTCCGGGCGCGAGGTCGGAGGCGAAGCCGACGATGAACCATCCGGTCGGGAAACGGTATTTCGACAGGGTGATGCCGTGGGGGCCGAATTCGCGCTCCGACGGGTCGATGCCGTGGTCCTCGATCGCTTCCGTCATATCCACTCCGTCCGCGCGCGACGACCGAGCCGAGGGGCCCGGTGCGTTGCCTATTTTTACTATTTTAGGCATTCTGGTCAAGGACAGCGAAGGAGCGCGCCCATGGCCACCACAACGCCGGTCGATCTGTCTGATGTGTCGTTGTGGCAGAACGGATTTCCTGACGAGTTGTTCGCCGAGTTGCGCCGCGAGCAACCGGTCTTTCACCATGAGCTCACCGACGGTGTGGCCGCGACGCTGCGCCGCGACTTCTGGATCACCACCAAGGTGCGCCATTCCCAGCGCATCCATCGCGACACCGACGCGTTCACCGCCGCCGACGGGCCGTTGATCCAGGGCGTGGGCATGGTCGGCGCCTTCCCCACGGTGATCAACATGGACCCGCCGCTGCTGGTCAAACGCCGCCGTGTGCTCAACCACGCGTTCACCCCGAAGGCCGTCGCCCGGCTCGAACAGGACATCCGCCGGCGGGCGCGCGCGATGATCGACGGGCTGCTCGAGGCCGGCGGCGGGGACTGGATCGCCGATGTGGCCGACGTGTTGCCGATGTCGGTGATCGGCGACATCATCGGCATCCCCGAACCGGACCGACCGGAGATCTTCGAGACGTTCGACCTCATCCTGCAGGCCAATTCGTCCGACTCCGCCGAGATGCAGGAGCGTCACATCGAGCTGTTCACCAAGGTGTTCGGCTACGCCCAGGAGCTGACCGCGCGCAAACGCGCGCACCCGACCGACGACATCTGGAGCACGCTGGCCACCGCCGTCGTCACCGACGAGACCGGCGAGCAGCTGTCGATCCCGACCAGCGAGCTGGAGATCTTCTTCTTCGTGCTCGCGTTCGCCGGCAGCGACACCACCAAGAACGCGCTGGCGTACGGCCTTCAGGCCTTCGCCGAGCACCCCGAGCAGATCGAGCGCTACCGCACCGACGAGTCGGTGCGCTCGTGCGCCGTGGAGGAGGTGCTGCGCTGGTCGTCGCCGATCGCGTTCTGGACCCGAACCACCAAGGTCGACGTGGAGTTCGACGGGGTGACGATCCCCAGGGGCGAGCGGGTGGTGTCGATGCTGCGGTCGGCCAACCGCGACGAGGAGGTGTTCGACGAGCCGTTCCGGTTCGACATCACCCGCCGCGACAACCCGCACGTCACGTTCGGCGGTGGCGGACCGCATCACTGCCTCGGCGCGATGCTGGCCCGCGCCGAGATCCGCGCAGTTCTCGACGAGCTGTTCACCCGCGCCGAGGACATCACGCTCGGGCCCGCCACCGTGCAGTACCCGAACCTCACCAACAACATGACGATCTTCGAGGCTCTCCCGATCGCGCTGCGGGCCCGCTGATCACAGCCCCTTCGGCCGGGTGCCGGTCACCCCGTCGGCCGCCAGCCGGTCCAGCTCGGCGGTGCTGAGCCCGCACAGCTCGGTGAGCACCTCCGCGGAGTGCTGCCCGAGGGTCGGGGGCGGCAGGCGCAGCCAGCGGTCGTGACCGTCGAGGCGGGCGAACGGCGGGCAGGGATACAGGTTCTCCCCTGTGCGCGGATGGTCGAGGGTCTCGAAGAAGCCGCGGTGGCGCAGCCGCGGATTGTCGGTGACCAGCGACGGCGACACCACAGCGACAGCCGGAACACCCGCTGCGACAAGCATTTCCGCGGCACCACCGGCGTCGCGGCGGGCGAGCCGGTCCGCGAGGTCGGCCCCCGCCGTCACCTGGCCCAGCGCGGCCCGCTCGGCCTCGGTGCGCGCGCTCACCGCGACCCAGGCGTCCTCCCCCGCGCACCGGTAGATGTCCTGCACCGCAGGCGGTGTCCCCTGATTGCCCCGACGCTGCAGGACACGCCCGAACACCTCGAACTCGATGGTCTGCGCCGCGGTCACGTTGAGCACGCTCTCGATCATCGGCACCTCGACCAGTTGACCGGTGCCGGTGCGCTCGGTGAACTCCAGGGCGGCCAGCAGCGCGAACGCCGCGTGGGCGCCGGCGAGCGGGTCGCAGGCGCCGCGCGGTGCCACCGGCGGCCCGTCGGGCAGCCCGGTCACCCAGGCCAGCCCGGCGATCTGCTCCATGGTCGGGGCAAAGCCGACGCGGTCGCGCCACGGCCCGTCGAGCCCGAACGCAGGCATCCGCATCACGACCAGCCGGGGGTTGAGGCCGAGCAGCGCGTCGGCGCCCAGCCCAAACTGCTCCATCACCCGCAGCGAGAAGTTCTCGACGACCGCGTCGGCCCCGCGCACCAGCTCCTCGAACAGGCGGCGGCCCTGTTCGGACTGCAGGTCGAGGGTGACCGAGCGCTTGTTGGTGTTCATGGCGTGGAACACCCAGCCGTACTCCCACCAGTCGTCGACGTCGGAGCGCATCCCGCCGGAGTAGCGGATGCCGTCGGGCCGCTGGATCGACTCGATCTTGATCACGTCGGCGCCGAACGCCCCCAGCGCATGGGTGGCGGCGGGCCCGGCCCAGAACGCGGTGAGGTCGACGACCCGGACACCCGCAAGCGGCAGCCGCCCTGTGGGCTGCACCGGACCGTGTTCCCGTGGCGACCAGTCGATTCCGGAGTCCCCGACACCGGGCGCGGGCCGCACCGGCGCGGGCCCGGCCGCCGACATCAGCCATGGCGGCCGCGGTTGCCGGAACCCGGCGGGATTGTCGACGTAGACCCCGCGTTCGCGCAGGTGGTCCATCTCCGCGATGGTCGCGCCGTTGCCGATCGGCGCCAGCGGCAGCCGGAACAGCTGGCCGAGCTCGACGATCTCGGCGACGGTGCGGGCGCGCAGCCACGGGTCGATCCGTTCCCGGATGAGGTCGCGGTAGTCCCAGCGGCCGAGCTGGAACCGCAGTTCGGGAATCTCGGCCAGCTCCGGGCATTCCACCATCGCGACGAAGTCCAGCCACTGCTGTCCGGTGACCATGCTGATGCCGACGTAGCCGTCCTTGGCCGGTTCGATGGACGGCACCTCCACCGACCGCCGTACCGGCGGCACCCGCATCAGCGCCGAGTGCAGCCACTCGGCGCTCTGCATCAGCGTGATCGCCTCCAGCATCGACAGGTCCAGATGCCCACCGGGCCCGCCGCCGCGCACCCGCCGGTGCAGCGCGAGCGCCCCGAACGCCGCCCACACCCCGGCCATGTACTCGCCCAGGTCGCCCCCGATGGAGATGGGCGGCCCGGAGGGGTCACCGCGGAATCCGGTGAGGCCCGACTCGGCCTGCAGCGTGAACTCGTTGGCCGCCCGGTCCGGGCAAGTGCGGCCGAAGGGGGTGATCGACACGATCACGCACCGGGGCGAGCGGTGCAGCTGGTGGTCGGCGTCGAAGTCGGCGCGGTCGGCGACGACGATGTCGGCGCCGGCCAGCAGGGTGTCGGAAAGTGTTGTGACGGTCCGTTTCCCGGCGTTGAGATAGCTGAACAGTGGGGCATCGCGGCCCGGTTCGAGCGGCGCGCCGGTGACGGTGTGCCTGCGCAGCGGATCGCCACCGGGCGGTTCGACCGTCACCACGTCGGCGCCCGCATCGGTCAGCAGCTTGCCGCAGTACGCCCCCGCGATCCGGCCGCCGATCTGCACGACCCGCAGTCCGTCGAGCGGGGTCTCTCGCACACAGCCTCCCGGGTTTTCTCGCCATCTTAGTAACAATTGGCAGATAGCGGGCACTGCTAGGATTGCCCCGACATGACCACACTGGGAATCGGCCCCGAGGCGCGACGCCGACTGGGCGCGCGCAGGACCGCGGAGATCGTCGCCGACGAACTCCGCAGGCAGATCATCGAGGGCCAACTCGCCGACGGCGACCTGCTCCCCCGCCAGGAAGTGCTCGTCGAGCAGTTCAACGTCAGCCTGGTGTCGCTGCGAGAAGCGTTGCGAATCCTGGAGACCGAGGGCCTGGTGTCAGTGCGCCGGGGTAACCGCGGCGGGGCCGTCGTGCACGCGCCGGCCAAGGCCAACGCCGCCTACATGCTCGGCCTGCTGCTGCAGAGCGACTACGTCCCGCTGGCCGATCTCGGCACCGCGCTGCAGGAACTGGACCCGATGTGCGCTGCGCTGGCCGCGCGCCGACCGGACCGCAACGAGACGCTGGTGCCGAAACTGCGCGAGTACAACGCCGCGATGGAGGAACACATCGAGGACGGGGCGCGCTTCACCGAGATCGGCGGGCAGTTCCACGACGAGATCGTGCGCGAGTGCGGCAATCACACCATGGTCGCGGTGGTCGGCAGCCTGGAGACGCTGTGGACCGGGCACCTGAACTGGTGGGCCAACGAGACCGCCGCCAAGGGCGAGTACCCGTCGATGAAGAAGCGCCGCATCGCGCTCAGCGTGCATACCAAGATCACCGACGCGATCGAGGCCGGCGACGCCGAGCGGGCCCGCAAGCTCGCCGCCCGACACGTCGCCGACACCCAGGCCTACCTGCTGGCGGGTGATCCCGATCAGCGGATCGTGGCACTGTCCCCGCAGGCGCTGGCACAACGCAAACGGTGAAAGACAGGGTATGCGAACGGCATTGATCACCGGCGGCAGCGGCGGCATCGGTAAGGCCTGCGGCCGCAGACTCGCCGAGGCCGGCTACGACGTCGTGCTCACCGCGCGCCGCGAGGCGCCGCTGCGGACGGCCGCCGAGGAGATCGGCGCCCGCTACGTCGTCGCCGACGCCAGCGACCCGGAGGCGTTCGCGCCCGCCGTGGACGCCCTCGACACCGTCGACCTGCTGGTGCACGCCTCGGGAATCCTTGGTGGAACCTACGCGCGCAAGCAGACTTTCGAGCAGTGGCGGGCCACCATCTCGGCGAACCTGGACTCCTGCTTCGTGGTGACCTCGGCGGCGCTGCCGCGCATGCGGGCCGGGTCGCGGTTCGTGTTCATCTCGTCGTCTGCGGCGCACGAGCCGATGCGGGCCCGCACCGCGTACTCGGCCGCCAAGGCCGGGATGAACGCGTTCGCCGGGGCACTGGCCCAGGAGGTCGACCGCGACGGCATCGCCGTGCACCTCGTGACGCCTGGACCGGTGGAAACCGAGATGCTGCAGGACGTGCCCTTCGAGATGTACACGATCCGCGCCGACGACGTCGCCGACGCGGTGGCCTGGCTGGACACCCTCGACCCGTCGGTGGAGCTGCCGGAGATCCGGCTGCACGCGGTCACCCGCGGGCCGTGGGCACGCCCGCCGATGGTGCCGCTGGCGGCCCGGCAGCGCGCCACCCCCCGGTGACCTCGGTGCGCGCTCCCAGTCGCTGACCGATCGAGAGTGCACCGAAACCGCTGAGATCAGAGGGCTTTGACGGTCGCAGGCAGACTGTAGAGCTCGGTGGCGTTGCCGCGCATGATCCGCTCACGCTGGTCTGCCGGGAACCGGCGCACCGCCCATTCGGGCGAGTCGTAGCTCCAGTGCGGGTAGTCGGTGGAGAACATCAGGTTGTCGCCGAGGTCCAGTGCGGAACCGGGGTGACGGCGTTGCCCGTCGGCCACAGCGTGTCGCGCCACTGCGGCGGTGCATACGTCTTGAGCACCTCGGCCGACACCGGCATCGGGTGCACGTCGGTGTCCACGACCGTCACCGCGATATCGGAAGCCGCGTCCACCGCCGTCATACCGCCACCTCGTTCGTCAACCCGTAGAGCGCACCTGCGTTGCGCCACAGCACCTTTTCCCGCTGTATCTCGTTGAGTCCCCGCGCCACCTCCGCCGGTGGGGTGCTCGACCAGTGCGGGTAGTGCGAGCCGTACATCACCAGATCCGCCTTGTCGGTAAAGTCCATCCAGCGCTCGGTCAGCGCCGCATCGGTGGGCCCGTCGAACGCCGACGAGCAGAACCGGACGTGGTCGCGCAGGTACTCGCTGGGATAGCGGTCCACCCACGGAGTCTGGTCGCGCATCGACATCCAGAACGTGTCGAGCCGCCACATCAGCGGGGTCAGGATGTCGTATCCGCCGTCGGCGAAGACGAACCGCAGTCCCGGGTGGCGCCCGAAGGTGCCCTCGATGATCAGCGTCGCGAGGTGGACGAACCCGTTGAGCGGCATGAACGACGCGTATCCGGGATAGGTGTGGGCGTGCCCGGCGAACGTCGGCGGGTAGTCGACGCCGTTGCCTCCGTTGATGTGCACGACCACCGGGAGCCCGTGCGCGGCGGCGGCCTCCCAGATCGGCCCGAACACCGGTTTGCCGTAGGGCTCGCGCGACTGCAGGGGGACGCCGATTTGCACCATCCTCGGGTGGGCGGCCAGCCGCTCGATCTCAGCGACCGCGCCGCGCACGTCCTCGGGGTTGACGCGGATGGTGCCGCGGAAGCGGCCGGTGCGGTCGGGTTCGAGCCAGCGGTCGAGCAGCCAGTCGTTGACCGCCGCGCAGATCCGGCTGTTGAGCAGGTAGTCGGCGATGTTGCCGCGGGTCAGCGGGTTCAGGATCGCGATGTCGACGCCGGCCTCGTCGAACAGGTGCGCCGCCACCGTCTCGGGGTCGGACCCCGGATATCCGTGGGCGTAGAGGTCGGCGCGGTAGTCGCCGCCGGGGGCCTGGTACCACTGCGACTCGACGTCGGGGATCGCCCGCAGCTTGTGCGGTTCGGCGAGGTAGCGGCGGATCTCGGCGTTGTAGCGGAAGTGCGGCTGCACCGAGGCATCGATGACGGTCATGCGGTCAGGTACACCTGCCCGTCGTCGACCTCGACCCGGTAGGTGCGCACCCGCTTCGTCGGGTCGGCGACGTTGACCCCGGTGGTGATGTCGAACTCCCACTGGTGCCACGGGCAGCGCACGATCCGGCCTTCGCGCACGTGCCGGATCCCGTCGGGTCGGCTCGGATCGTATTCCGTTGTGCCCCTGACGTATCCCTCGCACAGCGGGGCGCCCTCGTGCGAGCAGTAGTTGGCGATCGCGTACAGCGCGCCGCCGATGTTGTAGACGCCGACCCCGAACGCGCCGGCGGTCACCAGCTTCATGCTGCCGGGCGGTAGCTCCTCGATGGCGCACACCGGTCTGCGCTGCATCCCGTCTCCTCGGTCCGGATACGGTCCGGATGACCAAGACTACCTAAAATAGTAAAGATAGACGGACACAACCGCAGGCCCGGAAGGACTCAGCGGCGCACCGGATCAGTACTGGCCGAGCGGGCGGCACACGTTCTTGATCGGGTGCCAGTACTCGCCCGGCGGACAGTTCAGCGGAACCGTAGCGACCGGCCCGCGGCAGACGTTCTCGACCGGGTCCCACCAGCCGCCCGGGCAGTTGAGGGGCTGCGCGGCGGCCGACGGCGCCATCAGCAGGGACAGGGCCAGCGGCGCAGCCGCGGCGACGGCCACCAGCCCGCGACGAAGCTTCGTGCTCATCTGTCGAGCGTGCCCCGAATCGGGTCGCGGCAAACGGCGAACGGCCCGATTACGGCAGCACGACCTCCAGCCGCTCCCAGCCGCGCACCGTCGACGTCGGCGCCAGCTTGGCGGTCGTCATGTCGACGTCCCACTCGGGCCAGCGGTGGAGGATCTCCTCCAGCGCCACCCGACCCTCCAACCGCGCGAGGTTGGCGCCCAGGCAGTAGTGCACGCCCTTGCCGAACGTGATGTGGCTGATGTTGTTTCGCCGGATGTCGAAGACGTCGGGGTTCTCGTAGCGCCGCGGATCGCGGTTGGCCGACCCGAACATCAGCAGCATCGCGCTGCCCGCGGGCACCGTCTGACCGTAGGCCTCGTAGTCGCGGGCGACCAGGCGCGCGACGTTGTGGCCGGTGGGTTCGAAGCGCAGCGTCTCGTCGACCACCCGCGGCACCAGCGAACGGTCCTCGACGACCTCGCGGCGCTGGTCGGGATGTTCGGCGAGCACCTTGGCCAGCCAGCCGATCAGCCGGCCGGTGGTCTCGTTGCCCGCCCCCGCGACCACCTGCGTGTAGTGCAGCACCTCATCGCGGGTGAGCTTGCGGGTCACCCCGTCCTCGTCCTCGAACTCGATGTTGAGCAGCGCGGTCATCAGGTCGTCGGATGGGTTCTTGGCGCGCCAGTCGACGTACTCGGCGTAGATGCTGCCGTCGGCGATCTTGTCGGCCCGCTTGACCTTCATCGGCTCGCCCGGCTTGGTGCGCAGGTTGGCGTCGTTCTGATCGCGCACCTGCACCTGGTCGGACTCCGGGATGCCGAGCAGCATCCCGATGACCCGCATCGGCATCATCGCGGCCAGCTCGGCGATGATGTCGAACCGGTCGGCGCCGACCAGCGGGTCCAGGCAGTTGATGCAGTAGCGGCGGATCTGGTCCTCGATCTCGGCCATCCGCCGGGGTGTGAACACCCGCGACATCAGTCCGCGCAGCCGGGTGTGCACGGGCGGGTCCTGGAACATCATCACGCCCTGCGGCATGTCGAAGCTGGACTGGATGAGCTCGAGGATGTCGCTGCGGCTGTTGGAGAAGGTCTGCCAGTCCAGCAGCGCCCGCTCGACGTCCTCGAAGCGCGACAGCGCCCAGAAGTTGTACTGCTCGTTGTAGTAGAGCGGCGCCTCCTCGCGCAGCCGCTCGTAGATCGGGTACGGGTCGGCGACGATGTCGACGCGGTACGGGTCGTAGTAGACCTTCTCTTCCACCTCGTCCACGGCGGTCATGCGACTCCTCTGACCTCAGAAGGCTTACTTCAGAAGGCTGCCCGCGTCGACGGGCAGCGAGACGCCGGTGATGTAGCGGGCCTCGTCGGAGGCCAGGAACAGCACGGCGTTGCTGATGTCGACGGGCTCCACCCACGGGATGGGCAGGAAGTGGAAGGACTGGCAGATCGGCGCCAGGTCGTCGGGACCCGGATTGTCCAGGTCGGGCCGGAACATCCGGTAGGTCTCGTCGTTCATCAGCAGCGGCGTGCACACGTGGGTCGGGTGCACGCTGTTGACCCGGACCGAGTGCTGTCCCAGTTCGACGGCGAAGGTCCGCATCAGCCCGACCACCCCGTGCTTGGCGGCGATGTAGTGGCCGACCTGCGGATAGGCCTTGCTGCCGCCGACGGAGTTGGTGAGGATGATCGAGCCGCCGCGCCCGCCGGCGAGCAGGTGCGGAACGGCGGCCTTGACCGTCTTCCACACACCGCCGAGGTTGACGTCGATGGTCTCGTCGAACCGGTCCTCGGCCATCTTGTGCAGCTTGACGCCGCTGGTGCCGATCCCGGCGTTGGCCACCACGATGTCCAGCCGGCCGAGTTGCTCCACGCCGCTGTCGACGGCGGCCTTGAGCGCGTCGAAGTCACGCACGTCGACCTCGGCGGTGACGATGCGCCGCCCCAGGTTCTTGACCATGTCCGCGGTCTCGGCCAGATCGTCGGGAGTGGCCGGCGGCGCGGTCGAGTCCGGGAAGCCGCGACAGATGTCGACGGCGATGATGTCGGCGCCCTCCTCCGCCAGCCGCACCGCATGGCTGCGGCCCTGACCCCGGGCCGCACCGGTGATGAACGCGACCTTGCCGGCTACCCGACCCGTCACAGGCGTCGCTCCCTCCACTGTTGGGCGATCGCCCAACATCTATGCTGGCGCCATGTCTAGCAGCCCCGATGACCAGGGGTCAAGGGAAACGGGGACACGCGCCGCGCTGATCGAGGCGACCGCGCAGGTCATGCTCGAGGAGGGCTACGCGGCGGCGACATCGCGCCGGATCGCCGGCCGAGCGGGTGTGCGCCCCGCGCTGGTGCACTACTACTTCCCGACCATGGACGACCTCTATCTGGCCGTCCTGCGCGAGGGCGCCGAGGCCAACCTCGCCCGGCAGCGGGAAGCACTGGCCACCGGCCGCCCCCTGCACGCGCTGTGGCGGCTCAACAGCACCCACGGCGCGCGACTGTTCATGGAGTTCATCGCCCTGGCCAACCACCGCAAGGCCATCCGCAGCGAGATCGCCGACTACGCCGAGCGGTTCGCGGCCGCCGAGGAGGCGGCGGTGGCCGCCACGATGGCCGCACACGACATCAATACCGAGGAGTATCCGCCGGTCGTGATGTCTATGATCGTGTCGAGCCTGGCTCGCATCCTGCTCCTCGAACGCGGTCTGGGCATCACCCGGGGACACGACGAGGTGGAGGCCTTCATCCAGCGTTACCTCGCCCGCTTCGAGCCCGCTTGGCCGACCCCGGAATGACCGCGGCCGGGCGGTGATCTCGGCCACACCAGCGGACGGGCCGTGACCAGCCACACGCAGACTTGAGTTAGCGTTGGCCCGGATGAGAACTTATATGGACTAAGTTAGTTACACATCGTCATCGAATCGGTACAACGACTGAAGGCGGAATATGACCGGCATGAAGCGAGGAGACTGATGCTGCGACTCGCAAAGAAGGCCTGGATTCCAATCGTCATCATCGCTGTCGTTGCCGTCGCCGGCTTCACGGTGAGCCGGATCCGCACCTTCTTCGGCGCCGAAGGCGTCATCGTCACGCCGATCGTGTTCGCCGAGGACCCCGAACCGTTCGATCCGAAGGTCGTCAAGTACGAGATCTTCGGCACCGGCAGCTACGCCGACATCAACTATCTGGATCTCGATGCCAAGCCGCAGCGCGTCGACGGCGCCGCCCTGCCGTGGACGCTGGTGCTGCAGACCACCGCCCCGTCGGCCGCGCCCAACATCGTCGCGCAGGGCGACGGCGACAGCATCACCTGCCGGATCACCGTCGATGACGAGGTCAAAGACGAAAGAACCTCCACTGGCGTGAACGCTCAGACCTTCTGCTATGTGAAGTCCGCATGAGTTCAGCGATGAACGAGGCGCCGACCGACGCCATGCCGGCCGTCAGCCACGCCAGGCGGCCCGTCATCCCCCGCGCCATCCGCGCGTTCGCGGTGCCCATCATCATCGGCTGGGTGGCGTTGATCGCGGTGCTCAACACCACGGTGCCGACCCTGGAAGAAGTCGGCCAGATGCGCGCGGTCTCGATGAGCCCGGACTTCGCGCCGTCGATGATCGCCATGAAGCGCGTCGGTCAGGTCTTCGAGGAGTACGACTCCGACAGCTCGGCGATGATCGTCATCGAGGGCGACAAGCCGCTCGGCGACGACACCCGCGCCTTCTACAGCGAGATGGTGGCCAAGCTCGAGGCCGACACCAAGCATGTCCAGAGCGTGCAGGACTTCTGGAGCGACCCTCTCACCGCCTCGGGCGCGCAGAGCTCCGACGGCATGGCCGTCTACGTGCAGGTCTACCTGTCCGGTAACCAGGGTGAGGCGCTGGCCAACGAATCCGTCGAGGCCGTACAGGATCTCGTCGCCGGCATGCAGCCGCCGCCGGGCGTCAAGGTCTACGTCACCGGTCCGGCCGCACTGGCCGCCGACCAGCACATCGCCAGCGACCGCAGCATCCGGGTGATCGAGGCGCTCACCTTCGCCGTCATCATCGTGATGCTGCTGCTGGTCTACCGCTCCATCGTCACGGTGCTGCTGACGCTGGTGATGGTGGTGCTGCAGCTGGCCGCCACCCGAGGCATGGTGGCGTTCCTCGGCTACCACGAGATCATCGGGCTCACGCCGTTCGCCAGCAGCCTGCTCGTCACCCTGGCCATCGCGGCGGGCACCGACTACGCGATCTTCCTCATCGGCCGCTACCAGGAGGCCCGCGGCGTCGGAGAGTCCAAGGAGGACGCCTACTACACGATGTTCCGCGGCACCGCGCACGTGGTGCTCGGCTCCGGCATGACGATCGCCGGCGCGCTGTTCTGCCTGACCTTCACCCGGCTGCCCTACTTCCAGACCATGGGTGTGCCGCTGGCGGTGGGCATCGTCACCGGCGTCGTCGCGTCGCTGACCCTCGGACCGGCGATCATCACCGTCGCCTCCAAGTTCCGCAACACGCTCGACCCCAAGCGGGCGATGCGGGTGCGCGGGTGGCGCAAGCTCGGCGCCGCGGTGGTGCGCTGGCCCGGCCCGATCCTCGTCGCGACGATCGCGCTGTCGCTGGTGGGTCTGCTGGCCCTGCCCGGCTACCGGACCAACTACAACGACCGCAACTATCTGCCTGCGGACCTGCCGGCCAACGAGGGCTACGCGGCCGCTGACCGGCACTTCTCGCAGGCCCGGATGAACCCGGAACTGCTGATGGTCGAAAGCGACCACGATCTGCGCAACTCCGCGGACTTCCTGGTGATCGACAAGATCGCCAAGGCGGTGTTCCGGGTGCCCGGCATCTCCCGCGTTCAAGCCATCACCCGCCCCGACGGTAAACCCATCGAGCACACCTCGATTCCGTTCCTGATCAGCATGCAGGGCACCACCCAGCAGCTGAACCAGAAGTACCTGCAGGACCGGATGGCCGACATGATGGTCCAGGTCGCCGAGATGGAAAAGACCATCGTCAGCATGGAGAAGATGTCTAAGCTCACCGAGGAAATGGCGGGCGTCACCCATGAGATGGTCGTGAAGATGAAGAGCATGACGGCGGATGTGGCCGACATGCGGGACAGCATCGCCAATTTCGACGACTTCTTCCGGCCGATCCGCAACTACTTCTACTGGGAACCGCACTGCTACGACATCCCGGTGTGCTGGGCGATGCGGTCGGTGTTCGACACCCTCGACGGCATCGACGTGATGACCGACGACATCCAGCAGATCATCCCGGACATGGAGCGCCTCGACGCGCTGATGCCGCAGATGGTCACCCTGATGCCGTCGATGATCGAGACCATGAAGACGATGCGCACGATGATGCAGACGATGTACGCATCGCAGAAGGGTCTCCAGGATCAGATGGAGGCGATGCAGGAGAACTCGACCGCGATGGGCGAGGCCTTCGACGCATCGATGAACGACGACTCGTTCTACCTGCCCCCCGAGGTCTTCGACAACGAAGAGTTCAAGAAGGGCATGGAGAACTTCATCTCCCCGGACGGCAAATCGGTGCGGTTCATCATCGCCCACGACGGCGACCCGATGACCGAGGAGGGCATCGCCCGCATCGACGCGATCAAGCAGGCGGCCAAGGAGGCGATCAAGGGCACCCCGCTGGAGGGCTCGACGATCTACCTGGCCGGCACCGCGGCGGTCTACAAGGACATGTCCGACGGCAACAACTTCGACCTGATGATCGCCGGAATCCTGGCGCTGGCGCTGATCTTCACGATCATGCTGCTGCTGACCCGCAGCATGGTGGCGGCCGCGGTCATCGTCGGCACCGTGGTGCTGTCGCTGGGCGCCTCGTTCGGCCTGTCGGTGCTGCTGTGGCAGCACATCCTGGGCATCGAGCTGCACTGGATGGTGATGGCGATGACCGTCATCGTGCTGCTGGCGGTCGGCGCCGACTACAACCTGCTGCTGGTCTCGCGCCTGAAGGAGGAGCTGCACGCGGGCGTGCGCACCGGCATCATCCGCGCGATGGGCGGCAGCGGTTCGGTGGTCACCTCGGCGGGCCTGGTGTTCGCCTTCACGATGATGTCGATGGCGGTCAGCGAGTTGACCGTGATCGGCCAGGTCGGTACTACGATCGGTCTCGGCCTGCTGTTCGACACGCTGGTCATCCGCGCGTTCATGACGCCGTCGATCGCGGCGCTGATGGGCAAGTGGTTCTGGTGGCCGCAGCGGGTGCGGGAACGGCCGGTGCCGTCGCCGTGGCCCACCCCCAAGCAGTTGACGCCGTCCGGTTCGGAAGGGAGCCAGTCATGAAACGGCTGATCGTCGGAGTCGCCGCTGCCGCAGCGGCATTGGCCTTGGCCGCGCCTGCGCAGGCCGACCCGGACACCGCCTTCGCCAACGAGTTGCACACCTACGGCATCTACGGGCAGAAGGACTACAACGCTTGGATCGGCAAGATCGCGTGCAAGCGGCAGCGCAACGGTGTCGACAAGGACGCGTTCGCCTCGGCGCATTTCGTGCAGCAGCAGCTGCCCAAGAGCCAGGACTCGACCGAGCAGTCGTGGCAGTTCCTCGCCGCCGCGCTGCGCTTCTACTGCCCCGACCTGCTGCCGATCCTCGACCAGGCGCGATAAGTGCAAAGGAGTCGAAAAGTGTTCCGTAAAGCGACTATCGCGTTGGCGACCCTCGGGTGCGCGGCGGTGGCCATGCCGGGTCTGGCGTCTGCCGACGCGACCGACGACTATCCGATCCCGAACCGGATGCTCAAGACGACCTGCACGGTCGACCAGTACATGGCGGCGGTGCGCGACACCAACCCGGTGTACTACGAGCGCTACATGATCGACTACAACAACAAGCCGCTCGACGTGCAGCAGGGCGCCCGGGACCGGATCTACTGGTTCTTCTCGATGGACTACGCCGGCCGCCGGCAGTACTCCGAGGACATCGCGACCGACATCTACTACGAGCAGATGGCGTTCCGGTGGCCGAACTGGGCGAAGATCTTCTTCAACAACAAGGGTGTGGTCGCCCGCGCCACCGACGTGTGCATGAACTACCCGCCGAGCCAGCCCGAGGTCTGGAACTGGCACTGACCCCTGTCAGGGCAGCCCGCTGAACAGCGGGCTCAGCGCCGCCTGCAGCGGATCCGGCGGAGGCGGCGGTGGTGGCGGCGGAAGCACCTCGGGTGCGACCGGCGCGGCCGGCGGCAGCGCCTCAGGCGTCGGCTCGCCCGGCAGTGCCACCGGAATCACCTGCGGCTCAGGGGTATTCGCCAACGGCTGAACAGCCTCCTGCGCGATGACCGGCAGGGTCTCCTCGACGGGCACCGACTGCTCGGCCATGACCTGCTCGCCGAGGTACTGCTCGGCGGTGACCTCCTCGATGAGGGTTTGCTCGACGACCGGTGGCGGCGGAGCAGGCAGCGGTGCGGCGGCCGCATGTTGCACGGTCATCGGCGCGGCGGGAACCGACGGCACGGAGTGGATGCTCATCGACGGGGTGGTGGCCGCCGTGGCGGGGGGCGGGGACGTCTCCCCCGGTGTGGCCGACTCGCCGACCAGCGTCGCCCCGACGGCCAGCAGACCGGCCAGCCCGATGGCGATACCCGCCGCGGTGCGCGCGTGCGGCCCGAACCGGGTGACCAGCGGTCGCACGGTGGGGATGCGCCCAGTCCTCTGTCCCTTCTGGGCATCGGGCTTCGGCTGCGCGCGGGCCGCCAGCACGGCGTCGACCGACAGCGCCGCACCGCGGGCCAGCGACAGTTGCGCCTCGTCGGAGGAGACGACCGGAATCGGCAGCGCCTCCTCCAGCGGCCCGGCGATGACGTCGAGGTCGTGGCGGGAGCCGAGCAGGTACAGCGTCTCCGGCTGCGACCGGTTGACCGCGAAGACACTGGTGAGCCAGCGGGCGATCCCGCCGGCGCTGTCGCGCATCTGGGTGTTGGCGGTGCGCACGAAGTTGTAGAGCACCGACACCACCGTCGCCGCCGCGGGCTCGACCACGCACAGCGCGCACCGCTCGAAGCCCAGTGTGCGGCCGTAGGTGTGGGCCCACGTCTCGGTGGCGGTGGCCAACGGAACCGCGGCGATCCTGTCGAAGCCCTGTCCCGATAGAGCGTCGAGGAGCAGCGTCGCCGTGTCCTCGCAGTCGGCGGTGAAGGTGACGCCCACCGCCCTGATCCGGTGACCGCTGGCCTCGGCGATCCCACGGGCCCCGCGCACCGTGGCCTCGTAGCGGGAGATGTCGGGGGCGTCGCCGGCGTCGATGCTGTAGTGGTCGTGATCGAGGGTGACCGCGTCGGCGCCGGAACCCTTCAACAGCACCCACGCGACGCCGGCGGACGTCACCGACAGTCCGAGAACCGTTTCCACGTTCACACCCCTCATCGCCGCGCAGTCCGACGACCACCCGGCGCAGGCCGGAGTGTCGGCGAACTGAGCATAGTTTGCTCAACGGTGCCCGGCACGTCGGAGCGCAAACTCGTCCGACGCTACTCACTTAATCGCCGGACTGAGGCCGGTGTTACACGTGGTGCCGATCTGACTCCTGAGGTCATGGCGGGCGGTTCGTCGGGTGCGACGACGGGTGACACCACTGCGGCTGACGTCGCCGCGCGGCGCAACCCCGGCACACCTCCGTCACACCACCTCACCGGCGCCGGGCGCACCTGGCGCACAACCCCTGCCGGAGTTTGCCCGAGAGGTCTGCGGTTAACGTTTCGGTAAATTTGCCCATACCCCGGCAGCCACCGCGTCGAGACTGCTCACAGATCGCCGAAATCGGTCGGATCTCGATCTGTGAGCAGTCTCGGCTCGCGATGGGCGGCCATAATTTGTTAACTAAGCTGTGCAGTTCGCTGGCACGCCGGGATCTGACTAACCGATCGACGCGGGAATCTGGTAGGACTAAGGCGGTCCTAACGCCCGTAGGGAGGAGCTCCGCCGAGGTGAATTCCTGGTTGAGTGCCCCGACTACGCATGCCGCCGCGGACCAGCACCAGCACCGCTCGCCGATCGCGAAGTGGATCCGCCGCCTGTCAATCCCGATCATCGTCGGCTGGGTCGTCCTGATCGGTGTCCTGAACTCCACCGTGCCCCAGCTCGAGGTCGTCGGGCAGCAGCGCTCGGTGTCGATGAGCCCGCGCGAGGCCCCGTCGGTCATCGCGATGCAGCGCGTCGGCGAGGTGTTCGAGGAGTTCAAGTCCGACAGCGCCGCGATGATCGTCCTCGAGAGCGACCAGCCGCTCGGCGACGACGCCCGCCGCTACTACAACGAGCTCGTCGACCGCCTCGAGGCCGACCCGCACGTCGAGCACATCCAGGACTTCTGGGGTGACCCGCTGACCGAGGCCGCGGCCGTCAGCGCCGACGGCAAGGCCGTCTACGTGCAGGCCTATCTCGTGGGCAACATGGGCGAACTGCTGGCCAACGAGTCGGTCGAGGCCGTCAAGAGCATCGTCGACAGCATGCCGCCCCCGTCCGGGGTGAAGGTCTACGTCACCGGTGGCACCGCGCTGATCGCCGACCAGCAGATCGCCAGCGACCGCAGCGTCCGGATCATCGAGTACGTCACGTTCGCGGTGATCATCACGATGCTGCTGCTGGTCTACCGGTCGATCGTGACCATGCTGATCCAGCTGGCGATGGTCTTCATGGCCCTGGCCGCCACCCGCGGCCTGGTGGCGTTCCTGGGCTATCACGAGCTCATCGGCCTGTCGACGTTCGCGACCAACCTGCTCGTCACGCTGGCGATCGCCGCCTCGACCGACTACGCGATCTTCCTGATCGGGCGTTATCAGGAGGCGCGGTCCATCGGCGAGGACCGGGAGTCGGCCTACTACACGATGTTCCACGGCACCGCGCACGTGGTGCTCGGCTCGGGCATGACGATCGCGGGTGCGACGTTCTGCCTGTCGTTCTGCCGGCTGCCCTACTTCCAGTCGCTGGGCGTGCCGATGTTCGTCGGCATGACGACCGCGGTGCTGGTGGCGTTGACGCTGGGCCCGGCGATCATCACCGTCGCGACGCGGTTCGGTCTGCTGGAACCCAAGCGCGCGATGCGCATCCGCGGGTGGCGCAAGATCGGTGCGGCCATCGTGCGCTGGCCCGGTCCGGTGCTGTTGGGCACGGTGGCGCTGTCGCTGGTGGGTCTGCTGACGCTGCCGGGTTACCGGCCCAACTACAACGACCGGCTGTACCTGCCCCCGGATCTGCCCGCCAACCAGGGCTTCGCGGCGGCCGAGCGGCACTTCTCCCCCGCCGCCATGAACCCGGAGCTGTTGCTGATCGAGGCCGACCACGATCTGCGCAACTCGGCGGACTTCCTCGTCATCGACAAGATCGCCAAGGCGGTGTTCCGGGTGCCCGGCATCTCCCGGGTGCAGGCGATCACGCGGCCCAACGGCAAGCCGATCGAGTTCAGCACCATCCCGGCGCAGTTGAGCATGAGCGGGATCAACCAGCAGCTCAACGAGAAGTACCAGCAGGACCGGATGGCCGACATGCTGGTGCAGGCCGATGAGATGCAGAAGACCATCGACACGATGACGCGGATGATGAACCTGATGGGTGAGATGTCCGCGACCACCCATTCGATGGTCGAGAAGACCCGCACCATGGTGGTCGACATCACCGAGTTGCGGGACCACATCTCCGATTTCGACGACTTCTTCCGGCCGATCCGCAACTACTTCCACTGGGAACCGCACTGCTACGACATCCCGATCTGCTGGTCGTTGCGGTCGATCTTCGACGTCATCGACGGCACGAACCTGATGACGGAGAACACCCAGGAATTGCTGCCGACCCTGGAGAAGATGGACGCGCTCATGCCTCAACTGCTGGAGCTGATGCCCCAGCAGATCGAGACCATGGAGACGCAGAAGCTGATGATGCTGCGGATGCACGCCAGCCAGGGCGGTCTGCAGGATCAACAGGCCGCGATGACCGAGAACCAGTCGGCCATGGGCGACGCGTTCAACGACTCCTGGAACGACGACACGTTCTACCTGCCGCCGGAGATCTTCGACAACGAAGACTTCAAGAAGGGCATGGAGAACTTCATCTCGCCCAACGGTCACGCCGTGCGGATGATCGTGCAGCACGAGGGCGATCCGCTGTCCGCCGACGGCATCGAGCGCATCGACAAGATCAAGCAGGCCGCCAAGGAGGCGATCAAGGGCACCCCGCTGGAGGGCTCCAAGATCTACATCGGCGGGACGGTGTCGGCGTTCAAGGACATGCAGGAGGGCAACAACTACGACCTGCTGATCGCCGGAATCCTGGCTCTGGCACTGATTTTCACGATCATGCTGCTGATCACCCGCAGCCTGGTGGCCGCGGCGGTGATCGTCGGGACCGTGGTGCTGTCGCTTGGTGCGTCGTTCGGCCTGTCGGTGCTGGTGTGGCAGCACATCCTCGGCATCGAGCTGCAGTTCATGGTCATGGCGATGGCCGTGATCATCCTGTTGGCGGTCGGCGCCGACTACAACCTGCTGCTGGTGGCCCGCCTCAAGGAGGAACTGCCCGCCGGCGTCAACACCGCGATCATCCGCGCGATGGGCGGCAGTGGTTCGGTGGTGACCGCGGCCGGTCTGGTGTTCGCGTTCACGATGATCTCGATGGTCGTCAGCGAACTGACGGTGGTGGCGCAGGTGGGCACAACGATCGGCATGGGCCTGTTGTTCGACACCCTGGTGATCCGGGCGTTCATGACCCCGTCGATCGCCGCGCTGCTGGGCCGCTGGTTCTGGTGGCCGCAGGTGGTGCGGACCCGGCCGAAGCCGGCACCGTGGCCTAAGCCGCTGACGTCCACGGCGTCTGAGTCGACCGAGCAGTAGCGCAGCAGCGGGCCACCGCCAGGGTGGCGACGAACGCGGCCAGCATCGTCCATCCGCTGCCGGTGAGCCCGTTCTTGGCCATCAGCAGTGCGGCGACCCCCGCCGCGACCACGAACAGCCCGGCCAGTGTGGAGCGCGCACCGGTCGCGCCGGCGGGCGCGTCCCACCACGGCAGCCGCAGGTGCTCGAGCGGCGACAGCAGCCGGAACATCGCGAACATGATGACCGCGAACACCACCGCCCGCAGCCCGAGCAGAGCCCAGAAACCTTCGGCGTCAACGTCGTAGGCGTCCAGACCGAACGCGTGCAGGGAGAACGCGGCCACCGCGATCGCGACAATGTGCCACAGGTACAGGGTCATCGCTCCCCCGTTGCCGACGGCGACGACGTACCAGACCCGGGGCCGCTGCGCCCACCGCTGGATGGCGCCGGCGGCGGCGACGAACAGGCACGACATCCACACGCAGTGCAGGCCGAGCAGCAGGGTGGGCGGTGAGACGTTGGACAGCCGTTCGGTCCCGGTGACGACGAGCGCGACCTCGTAGGGGCCGACGTTGACGAGCACGACCTGCGCGGCGAACGCGGCGACGGCGGCCACGAGCGCGGGCAGGCGCCCGATCAGCTTGCGGGCGTAGGCGACTCCGATGACGACGGGGATCAGCCAGACGACGACGAAGTTCGCCACCCCGGCCATCGGGTCGCCGACCGCCAGTCGGATGGCGTCGTTGAGCGCCGCGACGGCGAGCAGGGCGGCGACGACGGCGGTGGTGGCGCGGCCGCTGCGCAGCCGGGTCAGCGCGGGGACGAAGGCCAGCACGACGAGGTAGACGCCGAGGAACCACAGCAGCGCGACCGATTCGCGGCCCAGATCGGCGGCGGACCGCGCGCCGAGGGTGAAGCGGACGGCGACCAGCCCGACGGTCCAGGCGGCGAGGTACCAGAACACGGGTCGGCACAGCCGTTGGGCGCGGGTGAACAACCAGCTGCCCCATGCGCGGCCGGTGTGCCAGCCGTAGGCGCCCGCGGCCCCGCCTGCCAGGAAGAACAGCGGCATGATCTGCACGACCCAGGTGATCGGCGTCAGCGCCGGAATCGCCCCGAGGATGTTGCCGATCCGCACGCCGGCGGCGTCGATGGTGGCCAGCAGCAGCGCGCAGTGGCCGAAGATCACGATCAGCAGCGCCCCCAGTCGGGCGACGTCGATCGCGCGGTCGCGATCCGGCGGGGTGTCGGCGGCCAGCTTGTCGGCGCGGGACAGCGGTCTGGTCACGGTCATACGCCCAGCATCCCCGTCGCGGCGCGGCGCGGCCATGAGTAGTCCTACGCGTCCGCGCGGACGGCAGTCGGCCCGCCACCGGGGGAAGTGACGGGCCGACTGGTCGGAGGGTGGTTCAGGGCAGGCGGGTGAGCACGGGCAGCTTGCCGACGCCGATGCCGGGGCGCACGGCGGCGCCGTTGCGCTGCGGCGCGGTGGTGGTCGAGATCTTGCCGTTGCGGCAGGACACGATCTTGCCGTCGACGAAGACGTCCTGGCCGTCGTCGATCGGGATCGGGTAGCCGTCGGCGTCGGTGTAGGTGCAACCGGTGCCGGTGGTGGGGCCGGGTTCGTTGTCGACGGCGTGGGCGGTCGCCGGGGCGAGCAGCAGCACGGCGAGGGTGCCGAGCAGGGTGGCGGCGTAGCGGGCGCGGGTGGTGTTCATCGGGGTTCCTTCCGGGGTGGCGGCGTGTTGAGTCGATGTTGTCGCGGCGGCGGGGGTGTGCGTAATCGCCACGAGGTGAGACTTCGCCGCAACCGGGACAGGTTTTCCTGTCCGCGGGGTAAGGCTCGCTTCGTCACCGTTAACGATGTCACCGCTAAAGATGTTGTCCTGCATCGATTTTGACGCGCCATCGAATCGTTACCGCAATGCGGTGCGCATCGTTATCCGACACTCCGGCGCGTTATCATCGCCGCCGTCAGAACTGGCGCACCATAGGTCTTCGTCGCTGTATCCGGGAGATGCAGGGAGGGGACGAATGCGTCGAGTGTCGGTGGCGATCAGCCTCATCGCGGTCTGCCTGGTGGCGTCGGGGTGCGCCGAGGTGGTCAGCAACGCGGTGGCCACCACACAGCGGTCGCTGATCCCGCGGCCGCTGGTCGCGCGGGAGCTGCCGGAACTGCTGCTCGAACCCGCGGCGGTGGACGCCGCGGTGGGCACGGCCGGGATGGCGGTGACGAGCACGCAGGATCAGATGGCCGACAACAGCGCGACGATGGCGCCGTTCGAATGCCTGGCCGTCGACGGCGCGGCCGAGGCGCCTGTCTACGCCGACAGCGGGTTCACCGCGTCGCTGGACCAGAGCCTCAACAACGGCGACAACTTCACGCACTACGCCAAGCAGGCGGTGGTGCTGTACCCGCTGGTGGACAAGGCGCGGGCGTTCCTGGAGGCGTCGGCGCAGCAGTGGCAGGGGTGCCGGGAGTACACCCACACCCAGACCGGAACGGTGTGGACGCCGGGGCCGGTGAGCTTCGCCGACGATGTACTCAGCGTGGTGTCGACGCTCAACGATGCGGCGGCACCCGGATGGGCGTGTGAGCGGGCGCTGGCGTTGGAGAACAACGTGATCATCGACGTGAACACGTGCAGCGCGCAGCCCGCCGGGACGGCGGTGCGGATCGCCGAGCAGATCGCCGAGCGGGTCGCGGCGCGGTGGTGATCCGCGGCCGACACCGCAAACGCATCAAGATCATCTTCGTTGCCGGGCAATGATTTTCGGTTATTGTCACGGCTACGGGCATGCGGTAGCGTCGCGGGCTGCCGCGAATTGTGAAGGGACCCAACCTGTGCCCGAAACGAAGCTGCCCACCTGGTGCGCGACGGCGCTGGCGCTGGCCATGCTGACAACGACGTTCACCAACGGGGCCGGTGCGCTTGTCGGCGGTTTGGTGCTGGTCGGCGTGATCTGGTCGCTGGCCAGGCTGCGGGATGCGGCGCCCGCCGCGCGGTCCCACCAGCGACCTGGTCGGCGCCGTGCTCGGTGATCGGGCGGCGACGATGGTGGCGCTGCTGCAGAGTTGCGCGTACGTGTTCATCGCCGCGGGCGCCGCGGCAGCGCTGGGACTCGTCGTCTCCGTCGTGTCCCCGGGCCCGGGGCATCCACTCGACGATCCCGGCGGCAGTTGGTGGCCGCTGTGGTCGGTGCTGGCCGCGATCGCCGCAGCGGCGCTGATCTACTCGGTGTCGACGCGGGTGGTCGCCGCGATCTGCGCAGTACTGGCCGGCGCGGCCGCCGCAATCGGGGTGTCGTTGGCGGTCGCGTTGCTGGTGACGATGGCGGTGGGGCGACGCCGGTGGCGGTGAGCGCGTATCCGGTCGGTCTCACGGCGTTCAACACGGTGCTGCTGGGCGGGTTGTCGGTGGTGGGACTCGAGGTGATCACCACGGCCAACGACCGGTTGCGTTCGGTGGCCCGGCCGATGGGCGCGGCGTTGGCGGTGGCGATGGTGTGCGCGGTGGTGGTCCTGGCGGCCGCGCAGGCCGCCACCGCCGGTGATCCGCTCGACCGGGTGGCCCATTTCGGTGAAGCGGTCGAGGGTTACCTCGGCGCGTCCGGGGCGACGTGGCTGAAAGTCATGGTGGTCTGCGTGCAGACGGCGCTGCTGCTGGCGGTGCTGTGGGGGCTGCGGCGGGTCGGCGGGCGAGTCGCGAACGCGGTCGGCGTGCCGGGCGACCGCGTGGCTGTGGGAGCCGCTGTCGCAGTCGCGGCACTGGCCGCGTCGTTGGCCTGGCCGGCGTTGACGCCGATGGCGCCGTCGGCGGCCCCGGTGCTGCTGGTGGTGGTGTACGTCTTCGTCGCCGAGGCCGGCACGCGGCTGCCCGGACGACAGGACGCCGCCCGGGCGATCAGGGTGGTCATGGTTGTGGTGCTGGCGGCGGTGGTGCTGGCCCCGCTGCTCGACGTGTATGCGTCCACCGGGCCGGCGCCACGCGCGCTGACCGAGGCCGATGTGCTGTTCAGAACACTTCTGGGCGGGTTGGTCGTGGCGGGTGCGGCGATGGTCGCGAGGCGGTGGCCCGAGCTTGTGCGCGCCGATCGCAGGCGCGTGCCGCGAGGGCGTCCAGTCGGCAAATCGAGCCGGCCGCTCCGCTAGCGCGCCGTGGCGACGCCGCGGTCGGCGGACATGTCGCCGGTGAGCGGAACGCCGTCGGCGAGTTCGTAGCGCAGGTAGACGGTGCCGGTCGGGCTGACCTGGAGCGGCTGGACCAGCACGAGGTTGGTCGGCACCGCGCCGCCGTCGAAGAGCTTCTTGCCGGAACCCAGCACGATCGGATGAATCCACAGATCGATGCGGTCAAAGAGCTTCTCGCGCAACAGGGTTTGCACGAAGTCGAGGCTGCCGACAACCTTGATGTTGTCGTGGCGGTCGCGGATCTCGCGTACCGACGCGGCCAGGTCGGGGCCCAGTCGGGTGGAGCCCGCCCAGGACAGGTCGGGGTTGCCGCGGGAGGCGACGTATTTGGGGATGCGGTTGAACAGTCGCGCGATGTCGTCGTCTGGGCCGCCCTCCTGGTGGGGCCAGTGGGCGGCGAAGATGTCGTAGGTGCGTCTGCCGAGCAGCAGCGCGTCGGTGCCCTCGTAGGCCGCGGCGATCTGCGCGCCGGTGACCTCGTCGACCAGTGGCGCCTGCCAACCGCCGAACGCGAACCCGTTGTCGGAATCCTCCTCGGGTGCGCCGGGTGCCTGCCCGACGAGGTCCAGCGTCGCGAACAGTTCGAGATAGATGAGGCCCATGGGATGCTCCCGGTGGTGTCGGTGCTGTCGACGGATAGACCCGCGAGCGGACCGGAAGTCATCGCTTAACGGAAAAGGCGGATTCGGATGTCTCCGAAACCGCCTCTGAACTGCTCAAACTCGCGTCGGGCTGACAGGATTTGAACCTGCGACCCCTACACCCCCAGTGTAGTGCGCTACCAAGCTGCGCCACAGCCCGCGATGCTGCCGGGATCGCCGGCAGCGAGTCGAAATGCTACAGGAGTGCCCTACCGCGATCCCAATCGCCTACCGATCAGAGCGCCAGCAGCCGGTACAGCCCGATCAGACCGACCACGACGATCACCGCGCGCAGCGCCACCGGCGACAGTCGCCGCCCGTAGTGTGCGCCGAGGAACCCGCCGATCAGCGAGCCCACCGCGATCAGTCCGGCCGCCACCCAGCTGATCCGGTCGAACGCCACCACCGTGTAGGCCAGCGCCGCGACGATGTTCACCAGCAGCGACAGCAGGTTCTTCGCGGCGTTCATCCGCTGCACGTCCTCGGGCAGCAGCGCGCCCATCGCGGCGATCAGCAGAATGCCCTGCGCCGCAGTGAAATAGCCACCGTAGATGCCGATGACGAAGGTGGCGAGCACCACCGCGGCCAGCCGCGGCCCCGAGACGTGTCCGGCCTCGCGACCGGCCGCTTCGGCGCGCCGCTTCGCGAACGCCTGCACCCGCGGCCCGACCACCACCAGCACCAGCGCCAGCACCAGCAGCACCGGCACGATCTCCTGGAACACCTTCTCCGGCAGATGCAGCAGCAGCCACGCGCCCACACCCGCGCCCAGCAGTGACGCGGGGATCTGCCAGGCCAGCCGACGGCCCTGGCCCCGCAGTTCGCGCCGGTAGCCCCAGGTGCCCGACACGCCGCCGGCCACCAGGCCGATCGCGTTGGACATCGTCGCGGTCACCGGCGGAAAGCCGAGGGTCACCAACGTCGGAAAGGTGACCAGGGTGCCGGATCCCACCACCGCGTTGATGGCCCCCGCCGCGACACCCGCCAGAACTATCAGCAGCAGATCCAGGACGGGCACTTCGGCAAGGCTAGTCGCGCCGATCGGTCCGGCGCGCACCAGCCCACGCTCAATTCTGCGTTCAGGGCTGTGCCGTAACGCAAATCACAGCCCTACACGCAGAAACCAGCGGCCAGCAGAGCACCGCAGACGTCAGCGGGACTTCTTGACGCCCCGCTTCTCGCGCACCCGCACGTTGATCCGGATCGGGGTGCCCTCGAAGCCGAACGTCTCACGCAGCCGCCGCTCCAGGAACCGGCGGTAGCCGGCCTCCAGGAAGCCGGTGGTGAACAGCACGAATGTGGGTGGCCGCGCGGTCGCCTGGGTGGCGAACAGGATGCGCGGCTGCCGGCCCCCGCGCACCGGCGGCGGATGCGCGGCGACGACCTCCTTGAGGAACGTGTTCAGCCGGCCCGTCGACACCCGGGTGTCCCACGACTCCAGCGACTTCTCCAGCGCGGGCACCAGCTTCTGCACCGCCCGCCCGGTCTTGGCCGAGATGTTGACCCGCGGCGCCCACTGCAGCTGCACCAGCTCCCGGTCGATCTCCCGCTCCAGCAGGTAGCGCCGGTCCTCGTCGACCAGGTCCCACTTGTTGAACGCGATCACCAGCGCGCGGCCGGCCTCGATCACCATCGACAGCACCCGCTGGTCCTGTTCGGTCAGCGGCTGCGACGCGTCGATCAGCACGATCGCCACCTCGGCGGCGTCGATCGCGCCGTGTGTGCGCACCGACGCGTAGAACTCGTGGCCCTGCGCCTGGCCGACCTTGCGGCGCAGCCCGGCGGTGTCGACGAACCGCCACAGCTTGCCGTCCATCTCGATCAGCGAGTCGACCGGATCCACGGTGGTGCCGGCCTCGTCGTGCACCACCGACCGCTGGTCGCCGGACAACCGGTTCAGCAGCGAGCTCTTGCCGACGTTCGGCTTGCCAACCAGCGCGACGCGTCGCGGTCCCCCGCTGCGGCCCGCCGCCAGCGCCGACACCTCGGGCAGCGACTCCGTCACCGTGTCGAGCAGGTCGGCGACCCCGCGGCCGTGCATCGCGCTGATCGGGTGCGGCTCCCCCAGCCCTAGCGACCACAGCGCGGCGGCGTCGGACTCCACGCGTTCGGTGTCGACCTTGTTGGCCGCCAGGTACACCGGTTTGCCGGAGCGTTGCAGCAGCTTGGCCGCCGCCTCGTCGGCCGACGTCGCGCCCACCACCGCGTCGACGACGAAGATGATCGCGTCGGCGGTGCGCATCGCCACCGAGGCCTGTTCGGCCACCAGCTGCTGCAGCCCCTTGGCGTCGGGTTCCCATCCGCCGGTGTCCTGCAGCACGAACCGCCGACCCGACCATGACGCGTCGTAGGACACCCGGTCACGGGTCACGCCGGGCACGTCCTGCACGACGGCCTCGCGGCGGCCGAGGATCCGGTTCACCAGCGTCGACTTGCCGACGTTGGGCCTGCCCACGACGGCCACCACCGGTGGCGCCGCGGCGGCCTCCTCGACGGCCTCGGAGATCTCGTCTTCGCCGATCTCCCAGTCGCTCTCGTCGACCCAGGTGCCGTCGTCGCTCATCGTTTCGCTCCCGCGCGGTCCCGGACGAGCCTCGTCAAGTGCTCGATCACCTCTGCCTGGCTCATGTCGCTGGTGTCGACCACCACCGCGTCGTCGGCGGGCCGCAGCGGCGACACCGCGCGGGTGGAGTCGAGGTGGTCGCGCCGCTGCACATCGGCGAGCACGCCGGCGTAGTCGTCGGGCAGTCCGGCCGCGACGTTCTGGTCGTTGCGGCGACGGGCGCGCTCCTCGGCCGACGCGGTCAGGAACACCTTCAGGTCGGCGTCCGGCAGCACCACGGTGCCGATGTCGCGGCCCTCGACGACGATGCTGTCCTCGCCGGCGGCCAGCTTGCGCTGCACCTCCACCAGTCGGGTGCGCACCGCGGGCACCGCGGAGACCGCCGACACCGCCTTGGTCACCGCCTCGCCGCGGATCTCGACCGAAACGTCTTCTCCGTCAAGGTAGAAGCGGTCGTGGTCGGGGTCGTAGCCGACGGACAGCTCGGCGCGGGCGGCGGCCGCGGCGACGGCGTCGGCGTCGGTGAGGTCCACTCCGGCGCGCAGCACCGCCAGCGTCGCCATCCGGTACATCGCGCCGGTGTCGAGGTAGCGCGCACCCAGGTCACGCGCCAAACCCCTTGACACTGTGGACTTTCCGGTTCCGGCCGGGCCGTCGATCGCGACCACCAGCGGGCTCACAGCCCGACCGCCTTGTACAACTCTCCGAGCTCCTTCTGCGTCAGTACCCGGATGCTTCCCGGTCGTTGCTCGCCCAGCGACACCGAACCGATGTCGGTGCGCACCAGTTCCTGCACCGGGAAGCCGACCGCCGCGAGCATGCGCCGCACGATGCGCTTGCGGCCCTCGTGCAGGGTCACCCTCACCAGCGTCTTGCCCGGCACCTTGTCCACTACCGCGAAGTCGTCGACCCGCGCAGGCCCGTCGTCGAGCTCGATCCCCTCGCGCAGCTGCTTGCCCAGGCCGCGCGGTACCGAGCCCAGCACGGTGGCCACGTACGTCTTGGGTACCTCGTAGGACGGGTGCATCAGCCGGTGCGCCAGCTCGCCGTCGTTGGTCAGCAGCATCAGGCCCTCGGTGTCGGCGTCGAGACGGCCGACGTGGAAGAGCTTCTTGTTGCCGCGCACCCGGTGCTCGACGAGGTCGCCGATGCAGGGGCGGCCGCGGTCGTCGGACATCGTGGAGTGCATGCCCTTGGGCTTGTTGATGGCCAGGTGCACCAGCTCGTCGTCGACCTTGATGCGGGCACCGTCGACCCGGATCACCGACACCGCGGGGTCGACCCGGGTGCCCAGTTCGGTGACCACGCGGTCGTCGACCTCCACGCGGCCGTCCAGGATCATCTTCTCGGCGACGCGTCGGGACGCGATTCCCGCCTGCGACAGCACCTTCTGCAGTCGCACACCTTCGTTCTCAGTCATCAGCGTCAGTGTCCACGTCTATCGGTTGTTCGGTTTCGCCGTCGGCGGCGCCGCCGCGGCTGAGTTTGGCGAAACGCGGTTCGTCGTCCAGGGATTCGCTCAGGTCGTCGATCACGTCGACGTCGGGCAGCAGCGGTGCGATGTCGGGCAGGTCGGCCAGCGACGACAGGCCGAGCCGTTCCAGGAACAGTTCGGTGGTGGCGAACGTCGTCGCCCCGGTGTCCGGGTCGGTGCCCGCCTCGGTGATCAGCCCGCGGGCCACCAGGGTCCGGATCACCGCGTCGACGTTGACGCCGCGCACCGCGCTGACCCGGGCCCGGGTCACCGGCTGCCGATAGGCGATCACCGCCAGCGTCTCCAGCGCCGCGCGGGTCAGTTTGGAGCGGGCCCCGTCGAGCAGTAGCCGCTCGACGTAGGGCGCGTACTTGGCCCGGGTGTACATGCGCCACCCGCCGCCGGCCTCGCGCAGGTCGATCCCGCTGTCACGCTCGGTGTACTCCTGCGCCATCGCCGCCAGCTTGGCCGCCACCCGGTCGGCGGGCTGTTCGGTGGCCGACGCGAGCTGTTCCACCGAGGCCGGGGTGTCGACGACCAGCAGGATCGCCTCGAGCACCGATCTGAGTTCGGCATCGTCCATCTCGGGGGCCGACTCGGGCGCCTCGGACGTCTCGAGGTCGGCCTGCGCCGGTGGTTCGGGCGCCTCGCCGTTGAGGTCTGCCCCGTTGAGGGCGGCCCCGTCGAGGTTGTCGCTATCCATACTGATCTTCTTCCACCGCGAGCTGCTGGGCCGTAGGTCGTTCACCGGTCCACGAAATCTGCAGCACTCCAAGCGGTTCCGGTTGTTCGAATGCTACTGCCCGGGCCCGGTAGAGCTCGAGCAGCGCCAGGAAGCGGCCGACGATCTCGATCGGGGCCTGGCAGTCGGCCACCAGATCCCGGAACGTGGCCCACTGGCCGATCCCGCGCTGCTCCAGCAGCCTCATCAGATTACCGACCTGCTCGGGCACCGACACCGAGACTTGGTGCAGGTGGTCGGTGCGGACCTCCGGCACCGGCCGCGGGGTGAACGCCGCCGCCGCGATCTGGGCGAACGCGTCGGCGTCGACGCCGAGCATCACCTCCGGCAGCAGCTGCTGGTAGCGCTCCTCCAACGACACCGCGCGCGGGTAGCTGCGCAGCGCCGCGGCCTCCAGTTCGGCGAACATCTGCGCGACGTGTTTGAAGGCCCGGTACTGCAGCAGCCGCGCGAACAGCAGGTCGCGCACCTCGAGCAGGGCGAGGTCCTCCTCGTCGTGCACCTCGCCGGCGGGCAGCAGCCGCGCCGCCTTCAGGTCCAGCAGCGTGGCGGCGACGACCAGAAACGCCGTGGTCTCCTCCAGGTCGAGCTTCGGCCCGATTTCCTTGGTGTAGGCGATGAACTCGTCGGTGACCTGGTGCAGCGCCACCTCGGTGACGTCGAGGCGGTGCGCGAAGATCAGCTGCAACAGCAGGTCGAACGGACCCTCGAAGTTGCTCAGCCGGACCTTGAACCCGGATTTGCCGCCGTCCTCGGCCTCGGCCTCCGTCGCGACGGGGGCGTCCTGGGTCGCTTCCGGGTCGGTCACGCTTCGAACCGGTGGATGACCTCGCGAGCCAGCGCCCGGTAGGCCTGCGCACCACCGGATTTCGGCGCCCAGGTGGTGATCGGTTCGCCGGCGACGCTGGTTTCGGGGAACCGCACGGTGCGGGTGATGACGGTGTCGAACACCAGATCGCCGAACCGCTCGACGACGCGGGCCATCACCTCGCGGGCGTTGACGGTGCGCGGGTCGTAGCGGGTGACCAGGATCCCGCTGATCTTCAGCTTCGGGTTGAGCCGGTCGTGCACCTTGTCGACGGTGTCGGTGAGCAGGGCCAGACCGCGCAGCGAGAAGAACTCGCACTCGGTCGGGATGATCACCCCGTCGCTGCAGGCCAGCCCGTTGACGGTGAGCAGGCCCAGCGACGGCTGGCAGTCGATCAGCACGTAGTCGTAGCGGTCCAGCACCGGGTACAGCGCGCGGGCCAGCGTCTGCTCCCGGCCCACCTCGTTGACCAGCTGAATCTCCGCCGCGGACAGGTCGATGTTGCTGGGCACCAGGTCGAGGTTCTTGACCCGGGTCTTGACCAGCACGTCGTCGATCGACACCCGCGGCTCCACCAGCAGGTTGTGCACGGTGTGTTCGAGCTCGTAGTGCGGCACGCCCAGCCCGGCCGACAGCGCGCCCTGCGGGTCGAGGTCGACGAGCAGCACCCGGCGGCCGTATTCGGCCAGGCTGGCGCCCAGGTTGATGGTCGAGGTGGTCTTGCCGACGCCGCCCTTCTGGTTGCACATCGCGATGACCTTGGCGGGTCCGTGCTCGGTCTTCGGCTGCGGCTCAGGTATGTGACGCGGTGGGCGGCCGGTCAGGCCCAGTTCCGCGGTGCCCCCGTCTTCGCTCACACCTCACCGTCGCTGGTCAGACTATCCACGGGCATGGCGAACATCCGGGCAAGTTTAACGGGAGCGGACTGCCAGGTCAGCGAGACCCGCGGGCAACTTGGCGCCGATCGCGCCACATCCGGGTGCCTAGGCTGGTCCCATGAGCCTGAGGCGACGGGTCCCGATGCTTCGCTGGTCGTTTCTGCGGATGGCCGTCGGGGCCCGCAACATCTTCACCACCGGTCAGATCGGCGACGGTCGGGAGGCGGCGGCACGCGACTTCGTGCTGGCCAACGCGCGCCGCGGCGACATCGACGACGTGCTGGCCACCATCGACCGGTTCGCCTACGAGAAGTCGTTCCTGATCAACGTGGGCGACGAGAAGGGTGCGCTGCTCGACGCCGCGGTGCGCCGCGCCGACCCGCGGCTGGTGCTCGAGCTCGGCACGTACTGCGGCTACGGGGCGCTGCGGCTGGCGCGGGCGGCGCCGCAGGCGCGGGTGTTCTCGGTGGAGCTGGCCGAGGCCAACGCCGAGATCGCCCGCGCGATCTGGGAGCACGCCGGGGTGGCCGACCGGGTGACGTGCGTGGTGGGCACCATCGGCGACGGCGGCCGCACGCTCGACACCCTGGCGGGGCACGGCTTCGGCCCGGGCGCACTGGACCTGCTGTTCCTCGACCATGACAAGAACGCCTACCTGGCCGATCTGCAGAGCATCCTCGACCGCGGCTGGCTGCACCGCGGCTCGATCGTCGTCGCCGACAACGTCCGGCTGCCCGGCGCGCCGAAGTACCGCGAGTTCATGCGCCGCGAGCAGGGCCGGCTGTTCGACACCGTCGAGCACAAGACCCATGCGGAGTACCAGAGCCTGCTGCCGGACCTGGTGCTCGAATCTGAGTACCTCGAATCTGAGTACCTGGGTTAGCGGCCGGGGCTAGCGGGCCCGCGGATGCGCGCCCGCCCACACCTCGCGCAGCGCGCTGACCGTCACCATCGTGTAGATCTGCGTGGTGGTCACCGACGCGTGCCCCAGCAGCTCCTGCACGACGCGCACGTCGGCGCCACCGTCGAGCAGGTGCGTCGCGAACGAGTGCCGCAGCACGTGCGGGGACACCCCGGCGGTGATGCCGGCCCGTTCGGCGGCGTCCTGCAGCACCTGCCAGGCGCTCTGCCGCGACAACCGCCCGCCGCGGACGTTGAGGAAGATCGCCGGGGTGCCGCGGCCGCGCCGCAACAGGTCCGGCCGTCCGCGCACCAGGTAGGCGTCCAGCGCGCTCACCGCGGGCCGTCCGATCGGCACCAGCCGGTGCTTGCCGCCCTTGCCGCGCAGCAGTACCGAGCGCGCTTCGGTGTCGACGTCGTCGAGGTCCAGCCCGACCGCCTCGGAGATGCGCGCCCCGGTGGAGTACAGCAGCTCCAGCAGCGCCCGGTTGCGCAGCGTGAGCGGGCTGTCGGCCTCGCTGTCGCCGCCCGCGGCCTCGAGCAGGGCCAGCACCTCGTCGACGCTCAGGCTCTTCGGCAGCCGCCTGCTCGGCGTCGGTGGTTTGACCGCGGCGGCGACGTCCAGGTCGGTCAGCCCCTCGGCGGCGGCGAACCGGTGCAGCCCGCGCACCGCGATCAGCGCCCGCGCCGCCGACACCGCCGCCAGCGGGGCCGTGTCGGCGTCACCGCGGCGCAGCGCGACCAGGAAGTCGCTGACGTCGGCCTCGGTGACCTTGGCGAGGTTGTCGATGCCGCGCGCGCTGAGGTGCTCGACATAGCGGCGCAGGTCACGCCGGTAGGAGCTCAGCGTGTTCGCCGCGACGCCGCGCTCGATGGCCAGGTGGTCCAGGTAGCCCTGCACCTGACCGTCCAGCGCGGTGGTCGCCGACACCGAAGCCGACGCTGACGCCGGTCGGGTCACGGATGTCCCTTGCGACGGGCGAACGCGGTGGACCGGTCCGGCCAGGGCGCCTCGACCGGCCGCAGCGCGACCGTCTCGCCGAGGCCGTGGGCGGCCAGAATCCCCGCCACCGCAAGCGAGTTGACGATCTCACCGGCGTACACCATGCGCACCGCCTCGGCCAGCGGGAACCACCGCACCACCATGTCGGCCTCCTCGTCGGTGGCCTGTGGGCGGCCGACGTCGGTGATCCCGGTGGCCAGGTACACCCGCACGCTCTCGTCGCTGAACCCCGGCGCGGAGATCAGGTCGACGAGCACCCGCCAGTCGGCGGCCGCCAGCCCGGCCTCCTCCTCGAGTTCGCGGGCGGCGGTCAGGTGCGGGGGTTCACCGCCGAGGTCGAGCAGTCCGGCGGGCAGTTCCCACAGCCGCCTGCCCACCGGGTGGCGGTACTGGTAGACCAGCGCGATGTTGCGGTCGTCGTCCATGGCGAGCACCGCGACGGCGCCGTAGTGTTCGATGACCTCGCGGCGGGCGGTGTTGCCGCCCGGCATGCGCACCTCGTCGGCGCGCAGCGCGAAGATCTTCCCCACGTAGAGGGTTTCGGAGGCGACGGTCTCGAAGTCGTGCTCAGCCACGGGTCGCGGGCTCTTGCAGCAGGGCCCCGACCTCGTCGTCGGCGTGCTCCGCGCCGTTGGAATGCTGCTCGGGGATGTCCAGCCCCGGCAGCCGCTCCTCTGCCTTGTAGTCCAGCGCGGCCCCGACGAACGCCACGAACAGCGGATGCGGCCGGGTGGGCCGGCTCTTCAGTTCGGGGTGCGCCTGGGTGCCGACGAGGAACGGGTGCACATCGGCGGAGTACTCGACGAACTCGACGAGGTGGCCGTCCGGTGAGGTGCCCGAGAACCGCAGTCCGCTCTCGGCGATGCGGTCCCGGTAGGCGTTGTTGACCTCGTAGCGGTGCCGGTGCCGTTCGGACACCTCGGTCGCACCGTAGGCCTTGGCCACGATCGAATCCATCTCCAGCACCGCGGGATACGCGCCGAGGCGCATCGTGCCGCCGAGGTCGGCCTCACCGGCGACGATCTGCTCCTGATCGGCCATGGTGGCGATCACCGGGTCGGGCGTCTCGGGGTCGAACTCCGCGGAGTTGGCGTCGGTGATGCCGACCGAGCGGGCCGCCTCGATCACGATGCACTGCAGGCCCAGGCACAGCCCGAGCACCGGGATCTTGCGGGTGCGGGCATAGCGGATCGCGCCGAGCTTGCCCTCGATGCCGCGGATGCCGAAGCCGCCAGGGATCAGCACCCCGTGCGCGTCGCCGAGGGCGGCCGCGGCACCTGCCTCGGTCTCGCAGTCGTCGGAGGCCACCCACTTGATCTCCACCTTCGAGTGGTGGGCGAAACCGCCCGCGCGCAGCGCCTCGGCCACCGACAGGTACGCGTCGGAGAGGTCGATGTACTTGCCCACCAACGCGATTCGCACCGTCTCGCGGGGTTCGTGGACGCGCTTGAGCAGGTCGTTCCACACCGTCCAGTCGACGTCGCGGAACGGCAGGTTGAGCCGGCGCACGACGAAGGCGTCGAGCTCCTCGCGGTGCAGCACCTTGGGGATGTCGTAGATCGACGGGGCGTCCGGGGTGGAGATGACGCCGTCGATGTCGACGTCGCACATCAGCGCGATCTTGTTCTTCAGCGGTTCCGGCACATCGCGGTCGCAGCGCAGGATCAGCGCGTCGGGGGTGATGCCGATGCTGCGCAGCGCGGCCACCGAGTGCTGGGTCGGCTTGGTCTTCAGTTCGCCCGACGGGGCCATGTAGGGCACCAGCGAGCAGTGCAGGAAGAAGCAGTTCTCCCGGCCGACCTCGTGGCGCACCTGACGCGCGGCCTCCAGGAACGGCAGCGACTCGATGTCACCGACCGTGCCGCCGATCTCGGTGATCACCACGTCGGGCCGGTTGCCGTCGACGTCGGGCTTGGCCATCTCCATGATCCGGCGCTTGATCTCGTCGGTGATGTGCGGGATGACCTGCACGGTGTCGCCGAGGTACTCGCCGCGGCGCTCCTTGGCGATCACCGTCGAATACACCTGCCCGGTGGTGACATTCGCCGAGCCGGACAGGTTGCGGTCCAGGAAGCGCTCGTAGTGGCCGACGTCGAGGTCGGTCTCGGCGCCGTCCTCGGTGACGAACACCTCGCCGTGCTGGAACGGGTTCATGGTGCCCGGGTCGACGTTGAGATACGGGTCCAGCTTCTGCATGGTGACCTGCAGACCGCGGGCGGTGAGTAACTGTCCGAGACTCGATGCGGTGAGCCCCTTACCCAGCGACGAAACGACGCCCCCCGTGACGAAGAGGTGCTTCGTGGCCGTTTGCGGGTGCTTGCGCAGCGGTTTCGATTGGCCTGGCAAGAGCAACCTCCGTGACGACGGGCAGGGCTTACTTTTCTAGGCCGATTCCTAGTTCGGGGCCTGCCGACCCACGGAACCCCACCCTAACACCGACACCGACAAGTCCGCGCTGACGCGCCGCCTGTCCCGTGTGATGACTGCGTTAAATCACTGGGGCACGGTGACCGACGTCGCACCCTTGCCGATGCCGTACTGGCCGGTGCGCCCCCCGTTGATCAGGTCGGCCACCGCCAGCACGGTGGTGATGCGACCGGACTGGCTGTCGACGTCGTCGACGGTGGACACCGCGTTGGCCAGCGCCGCGTCCGAGCGGACCACGGCAACCGCGCCGGTGCCCGATCCGGAGCCGTCGCGGCCGGCGATCACGGTCCCCGCGCCGTGCGGGCTCAACCCGGCGGCCAGCCGCGCGACGGTGGCGCCGCGGTTGCCTGCGTCGTCGCCCAGCGGTCCGCCGGTGACGATGACGGCGCTGTCGGCCGCGCCCACCCGGTCGTCGTAGGTGATGAACCCGGTGTCGCGCAGGGTGGCCAGCACGGTGTCTCGCGACACGTCGTCGACGGGGACCACCTTGGGATCGCGGTCGATCAGCAGCGCGATGCCCAGCAGGTCACCGGCCTGGGAGCCCTGGTCGACCGCGGTCGTGGACAGCTGCCTGCCCGCGGGCACGATCGGCGAGTTGACCACCGACAGCAGTTTCTCGGCGGCGTTGGCGTCGACGAACTGCTGGGTGAGTGCGACGGTGCCGGTGACGCTGCCGCCGGCCTCGGCCACCAGCCGGGCCACCGCGTCGACGTCGTCGTCGGCCGCGTCGGGGGTTCTGAACAGCACCACCGACTTGCCGCCCAGCGCGTCACGCACGATGCGTGGTGACATCTGCGCGTCGAAATCGTTTGCCGCACGCAGCTTTTCGTTGAGCGCGTTCTTCTCGGTGGTGAGGGTGTCGATGTTGTCCTGCAGTTCGCGCTTGTCGTCGCGCAGGCCCGACAGCACCGTGTTGGACAGCAGACCGGACCCCAACGCGACGCCGACGGCCAGCGCGAGAAACACGGCCGCAACCGAAATCGCGTGGGCGCGAAGCGAAATCATTGACTTCTCCCGGTCTGTTGTCTAGGTGACCCAGCCCTGGACCCACAGCGTGAACCGGTTCCAGTACTCGGTCACCCAGTCCAGCAGCGCCGCGTCCACCCGCGCCACCCACAGCGCGACGATCACCGCGACCAGCATGGCCAGCACCAGCAGTGCGATCGCGCCGCCGGAGACCCGGCTGCGGTACAGGGTGGCCACCGCCTTGGCATCGACCAGCTTCTCCCCCACCTTCAGCCGGGTGAGGAAGGTCGACGGGTTGCTCTGCGCGCGGGTGCGGTCGAAGAACTCCTCGATGCTCGCGGTGTGCCCGGCGGTGACGATCAGCGAGGCGCCGTGGTGGTCGCACAGCAGCAGGGCCAGGTCGGCGGCCGAACCGGCGGCGGGGAACGTCATCGCGCCCACCCCGAGGTCCTGGATGCGCTCCAGGCCGGCGGCGTGGCCGTCGGCGTCGGCGGGCAGCACCACCTGGGCGCCGCAGCGCAGCACCTCGGCGCTGATCTTGTCGGGGTCGCCGACGATCAGGGCGGGCTTGTAGCCGGCCTTGCGCAGGATGTCGGCGCCGGTGCCGACGCCGACGAGCACCGGCTGGTACTCCTTGATGAACGGCTTGAGCGCCTTGAGGTCGTCGGCGGCCTCGGGCCCCTCGGCGACCACCACCACGTGGCGGCGGTGCAGGTCGACGTCGATGGCGGGGATGCCGATGCCGTCGATGAGCAGCGGGCTCTCGCTGCGGATGAACTCGATGGTGTTGCCCGCGAAGGCCTCGAGGTGGGCGACCAGCCCGCTCTTGGCCTCGTGCATCAGCTCGTGGATCTCGTGGTCGGTGCGCTCGGCACCGAGGATCAGCCGGCGGTCACCGCTGTAGACGCCGCCCTCGTGCAGCCGGACCCGGGCGCCGTCCTTGACCTTCTTGAACACGTCGGGGCCGGTGTTGTCGATCAGCGTGATACCGCTGGCCACCAGCACCTCCGGCCCGAGGTTCGGGTAGCGCCCGGAGATCGACGGCGAGGCGTTGACGACGCCGGCCACCCCCGCCTCCACCAGTGCGTCGGCGGTGAGGCGGTCGAGATCCTGGACGTCGATGACGGCGATGTCGCCCGGGTTGATGCGGCGCAGCAGCCGATCGATGTCGCGGTCGACACGGGCCGTTCCGGTGAGGCCCGGTCGCGAGCTGGCATTTCGGGTGAGCAGCGCTGACATCCTCATGGGGCGATTCTGGCGAGATCGGGCCGTGATCTGTCGGAGGCGCGCCGTAACACCAGCCACACATGTACCTTCTTTCACACCCGCCACAGCCGGTCGTTCGCCGCGGACAGCGCGCGCCAGCAAACTCTGACGACTGGGCGGTAACGGTCTTCTTCGTTACTGAAATGTGGCTTTACCAGCGATGAAACCGGCCGTCAGCGGCGGAAACGACCTCGAATTGTCGTGGGAGCTAATTCTCCGGGTGGCGTTACGCCTCCGCGCGGTCCTTCTGCGCCGCCTCAAGCAGTTCACGGGCGTGCGCGCGACCGCTGTCGGACTCGCCGAGCCCGGCCAGCATCCGCGTCAGCTCCGCGACCCGTTCGTCGTCGTCGAGCCGGCGCACCCGGCTCTCCCTGGTTCTGCCGCCGCCGCTGTCGACCACCAGGTGCACATCGGCGTAGGCGGCGACCTGCGGCAGGTGGGTCACCACGATCACCTGGTGGGTGGTGGCCAGCCGGGCCAGCCGGCGCCCGATCTGCACCGCGGCGCGGCCGCCGACGCCGGCGTCGACCTCGTCGAACACCATCGTGGTGCCCTCGGCTGACGCCGCCAGCACCACCTCCAGCGCCAGCATCACCCGCGACAGCTCACCGCCGGAGGCGCTCTTGCTCAGCGGCAGCACGTCGGCGCCGCGGTGCGCGGCGAACCCGAACTCGACGTCGTCGACGCCGTCGCGGCCGGCGTGCACCTGCTCCCCCGACGGCAGCGTCAGCGGTGCGGAGTCGTCGGGCTTGGCGGCCAGCGGGCGCACCGACACCGTGAACACCGCGTCGGCCATCGCCAGTCCGGACAGCTCGGCGGTGACGGCCTTCGACAACCCCTTGGCGGCCTTGGTGCGGGCCTTGGTCAGCTCGGCGGCCGCGGCGACCACCTCGCCCTGCAGCTCGGTGACGCGGCGCTCCAGCCCGGCCAGCGCCTCCTCGGACACGTCGAGCTGGTCGAGGCGCTCACGGGCGTCGCGGGCCCACTCCAGCACCCCGTCGATATCGGGGGCGTACTTGCGGGTGAGGGTGCGCAGTTCGGCCTGGCGCGCGAGTTTGGTCTCCAGCGCGCTGGCGTCGGTGGGCAGGCTCGACAGGAACGACCCGAGTTCGCCGCTGACACTGGCGATCACCGCGATCGCCTCGTCGAGCTGTTCTGCCAGTCCCGCCAGTGCGGTGTCGCCGGAGCTCTCCAGCGCCGACTTCGCGTGCGCCACACCGTGCGACGCCGACACGTCCTCGGGCCCGGGATCGTCGGATCCGGTCAGCGCGGCCCGCGCGGTCTGTGCCGCCTCGCGCAGCGCGTCGAGTTCGGAGAGCCGCCGAATGTCCTCGACCAGCGCGGTGTCCTCACCGGGTTCCGGTGCGACAGCGTCGATCTCGTCGAGCGAGAACTTCAGCCGGTCGGCTTCCTGGGCGAGCTCGCGGGCCCGCTGCCTGCGGTCGATCAGGTCGCGGCGGGCGGCCAGCCACGCGTCGCGCGCGGCGCGGTACCGCTTCAGCGGCGTCTCCACCGAGGCGTAGCGGTCCAGGGCGCCGCGCTGCTCGTCCGGGCGGATCAACCGCAGCTGGTCGTTCTGGCCGTGCAGGGCCAGCAGCTGGGTGGTGAAGTTGCTCAACGACTTCGCCGGCACACTGCGCCCGCCCAGATAGGCGCGCGACGGGCCGTCGCGGCTGACGGTGCGGGCAGCGATGACGCTGCCGTCGTCGTCGCGTTCGGCGCCCGAGGAGTCCAGGATCTTGTCGACCACCGCCGCGGCGTCCGCGCCGAGTTCGGTGGTGGTGAACCGGCCTTCGACCACCGCGCGGGCGGCTCCCGAGCGCACCCGATTGGCGTCGGCGCGGGCACCGCCGAGCAGGTGCAGACCGGTGACCACCATCGTCTTACCGGTGCCGGTCTCGCCGGTCAGCACCGTGAAGCCACGGTCGAACTCGGCGGTGGCGGAGCTGATGGCGCCGAGGGACTCGATGCGGATTTCGGAAAGCACTACTGCCCGCGCCACCCCGTGACCGGCAACCGGAACTTGCGCACCAGACGGTCGGTGAACGGTGCGCTGTCGAGCCGCACCCACTTGACCGGGGTGCCGCAGCGGGTGACCTCCACCCGCCCACCCGCGGGAACCACCATCTCGCGGCGGCCGTCGCAGAACACCAGCGCGTCGTGGCCGCTGGCCTCGATCTCGATCGCGATCGCGGCCTCCGGGCTGGTCACCATCGGCCGCGCGAACAGCGCATGCGCGTTGTTGGGTACCACCAGAATCGCCTCCAGGTCTGGCCATACGATAGGCCCGCCCGCGGAGAATGCCCACGCGGTCGAGCCGGTCGGCGTGGCGACCAGCACACCGTCGCAGCCGAACGACGACACCGGCCTGCCGTCCACCTCGAGCACCGCGCCGAGCACGCCCAGGCGCGGCCCCTTCTCCAGGCTCGCCTCGTTGAGCGCCCAGCCGCGGTCGATGATCTTGCCGTTCGCCCGGACCACGACGTCGAGCGTCATCCGCTCCTCGACCCGGTAGTCGCGGGCCACGACATGGTCGAGCACGGAGTCGATGTGGTCGGCCTCCGCCTCGGCGAGGAAGCCGATGCGGCCGAGATTGACGCCCAGCACCGGGATCTCGACGTTGCGCGCGAGTTCAGCCGCGCGCAGGAAGGTGCCGTCACCGCCGAGGACCAGCACGAGTTCGCAGCCCTCGGCGGCGCGTTCGTCAGCGTCGACGAGGTCGATACCCGGGCCGAGCACCCGCATGTCGTCGGGCGACAGGTGCGCCGGGCCGCGGTCGACCATCTCCGCGGACAGCACACGCAGCCCGATTCCGTTGTCCTCGAGCACCTTCTGCACCCGGCGCGCCACCTCGGTGGCCTCGTCGCGTCCGGTGTGCACGACCATCAGGACGTTGCGTTCGGTCACTGCGGCCCCTCCGCCACCGCGGTGTGCACGGCGTCCTCGAGCGCGTCGCCCTGCAGCGCCCGGTCGGTCTCGGCGCGCAGGTGCAGGAAGTACTCCACGTTGCCGGACGGGCCGGGCAGCGGGCTGGCGGTCACCGCGACGGGATGCCAGCGCAGCTCGGCGGCACGGCGCGCGACGGTCAGCACGGCGTCGGCGCGCAGCTGCGGATCGGAGACGACGCCACCGGCGCCGACCCGTTCCTTGCCGACCTCGAACTGCGGTTTCACCATGGGAACGATATCGCCGCCGGGTGACGTGCACGCGGTCAGCGCCGGCAGCACGGTGGACAGCGAGATGAACGACAGGTCGGCGACGGTCAGGTCCACCTGTCCCCCGATCGCCTCGGCGGTCAGTTCGCGCACGTTGGTGCGCTCCACCACGACGACCCGCTCGTCGGTGCGCAGCGACCAGGCCAGCTGGCCGTAGCCGACATCGGCGGCGACGACCTGCCGGGCGCCCCGGTCGAGCAGCACCTCGGTGAACCCGCCGGTGGAGGCGCCCGCGTCCAGGCAGCGCCGACCGGCGACCGCGACGTCGAAGGCGTCCAGGGCGCCGAGCAGTTTGTGGGCGCCGCGCGACACCCAGGTGCGTTCCTCGGTGCCCTCCACGGTCAGGTTCGCGGTGACCGACACGGCGGTGGCGGGCTTGCGGGCCGGCATCCCGTCGATGCACACCCGCCCCGCGGTGATCAGTTCGGCCGCCTGCTGGCGCGAGCGGGCCAGACCGCGTCGTACCAGTTCGGCGTCCACTCGTGCGCGCCGCGCCACGGCGGTCAGCCCTTCTCGACCGACTCGAGCGCCTGCACGAGCACGTCGTGCGCCTCTTCCAGCCGAGCCGCGATGGTCTCGATGTCGGCATCGGAGAGGCCGTCGATCGCGGTGGCGTCCGCGGGGTCGGGCAGGTCAGCCAGCAACTCCGCGATCCGGGCGCGAATCTGTTCGGGATCGGTACTCATGTCGGTGTTCACGCTAGTCGATCGGGCGCGCTCAGCAGCGCCCAGCGCTGCGCGGCGCGCGCGGCCGCGTCGTCGCCTGCGGCGACGGTGAACGACGCGCCCAGGCCGGCCTTCCACACCGCGCTGGCCAGCGCCCGCACGATCGACAGGTCGTCGCCGGGGTCCTCGCCGGTGGCGGACACGGTCACCGCGGTGCCGTCGATGTCGACGCGCCAGGCTGGGTGGGGGCCGATGCGCAGGCTGTCGGCGGGCGCGTGCAGGGCCCGTAGGTCCGCGCCGAGGTAGGTGGGCCGCTGGGTGGAGTCCGCGCGCAGCAGGTCGTCGGCGGTGCTGACGCCGCTGAGCACCATCAGGCTGGGCAGGCCGGCGGCTTTGGCGCCGGCGATGTCGGTGTCGAGGCGGTCGCCGACCACCAGCGGGAAGCGGAACTGACCGCGGGAGAGCGCGTCGCGCAGCAGGGTGGGCTGGGGTTTTCCGGCCACCAGCGGTTCGCGCTCGGTGGCGGCCCGCAGCGCGGCGACCATCGACCCGTTGCCGGGCAGCAGCCCCCGTTCGGTCGGCAGGGTCAGGTCGACGTTGGCGGCCACCCACAGGGCACCGGCGCGCAGCGCGAGCGCCGCCTCGGCCAGGTCGGGCCACGCGGTGTGCGGCGAGTGGCCCTGCACCACGGCGACGGGGTTGTCGTCGAACTGGCGCACCGGGGTGAGCCCGACCTGACGCACCTCGTCGGCGAGGGCCTCGGTGCCGACGACCAGAACGGCCGCACCGGCGGGCAGTTGACCGGCCAGCAGTTTGGCCGCGCTCTGGGCACTGGTGGCGACGTCGTCGGCGTCGGCGGCGAAGCCCAGCTCGCGTAGGTGCGCGGCGACGTCACCGGGCGCCCGGGAGGCGTTGTTGGTGACGTAGTACATGCGGGCCGACTGCGCGGCGAGGGTCTCGACGGCACCGGGCGTGGGCTCGTGGCCCCGGAACACGGTGCCGTCCAGATCCAGCAGCAGGCAGTCGTGCTGCTGAGCGAGGGTGCTCACGTCAGGCCAGCTCCGTCACGCGATCTTCGGCGTCGGTGACGCCCTCGACGTCGGCGGAGGCGGCGCTGATGAACCACTGCAGTGCCTCGTCGTTACGGCCGAGGGCCAGAAGCGTTTCGGCGTAGGCGTAGAACAGCCGGGCCGCGGTCGAGCCGGTGCGTGACCGGTCCAGTTGCGGTGTGGACAGTACCGCGAGCGCCTGCTCGTGCTGACCTAGGTCGGAGCGGGCGCCGGCCACGACGATGCGCAGTTCGTCGGCGTCGTCGCCGGTGAGCTGTTCGGCTTCGGGGCTGCGGGCCAGCTCGATGGCACGTTCGGGTCGACCGACGCCGCGCTCGCAGTCGGCGATCAGCGGCAGCAGCACCGACCGGCTGCCCATGCGGCGGGCGGCGCGCAGCTCGGCGAGGGCCTGGGCCCAGTCGCCACAGTGATAGGCGGCGATCCCGACGGCCTCGCGCACCGCGGCGATGCGGCTGGCGCGGCCCCGCGCAGCACGGGCGTGCTCGAGTGCGGCCTGCGGGTCGTCCTCGAGAAGGTCGCCGGCGGCCACCAGGTGCTTGGCCACGAAGTCCGCCGACGCGCGGTCCAAAGTCGTTAGCTCACCGCGGATCTCGGCCGAGAGCTGCTTGGCTTCGATGCCGTCGGGAAGGGGTGGACCGGCCGGCTGCCTGCGCTCGCAGTCGGGTCTGGGCTGCGACCGTCGGGCCCGGTTGGGGCCCGAGGTGCGCGGCGCCGAACGCGGTGGGCGACGCCCGTTGTCGGCGCTTCGTCTGTCCTCGGCCACGTATGCCTTTCTACCCGATAAGCCGGCCCTTGAGAATTTCGGAGAAATTCCCGGGGCATTCTCACGAAATAGAATTACCCCCCACGAATTTGTGGGGGGTAATCCTAATTTGTGTTCGGCGGTGTCCTACTTTTCCACCCGGTGAGGGCAGTATCATTGGCGCTGGCAGGCTTAGCTTCCGGGTTCGGGATGGGACCGGGCGTTTCCCTGCCGCTATTGACCGCCGTAACTCT